>Ga0137457_1000012_pt1 | contig 48857 bp, 78 predicted proteins | sample EasRivERMGT630_2_FD_102321 | JGI IMG/M metagenome (GOLD analysis project Ga0137457, IMG submission 102321) | Soil microbial communities from meander-bound floodplain in the East River, Colorado, USA - East River MetaG ERMGT630_2 | ecosystem: Environmental > Terrestrial > Soil > Floodplain ...
GCTCTGGCACCCCGAATCGGATGTTGCCCAAGACATGCGTGAAGCAGTCGTCCAGCGCCCGCCGCGTCGTCGCGTCAGGCACTTGTCGCAACAGCGACTTGATGTAGCCCAAATCAGCCACTAGCTGCTGACCTTCCGCGCCCAGAACCCGTTGGACCGCGAACTGACCGACTGCGTGGATCCAGACGTCTGGAACGCTTGCAGCGTGATGTAATCGGTCGTACTGGCGACCCGAATGTCACCGGCAATCACGTAGCCGTGCTCCGTGGACGCGCCCGTCGCCGGACCCGTGACGCGCATCAACTCCGTGGTCGAGTTCATGAGGATCCGGCCGCCGGCAATCGTCGCCGTGCCGTTGATCGAAATCATGAAATGCGCGCCGACCGAATACACTCCGGTTGAATCCACGAACGTGATCCGCGAGCTGTCCGAGGCCGTCGAGTGCATCGCGTGGCTGTTGTAGGTCTCGGAATCCCACGACAACCCCGTCCACGTGCCAGACGCCAGGTTATGCGTCGTGGAATGCGAGACCTTCACCCGTGGCAACGATCCGACGTTCGCTGCGGAAATCGTGCCACTCACCACCAGGTCGCCGGTGATGGTCGAGTTGCCGGTCTGCTGGAGATTGCCGGTCAGCGCGATGTTCCCGGTAATCGTGGAGTCGCCGGCCACCGTGATGCCGCTGCTGAAGTTCGCGCGGCCGGCAAACGTGGATGTCCCGTTAACCTGCAATGTCGCCAGCGACGACGGCCCGCCGATGTTGACAGACCCCGTGGACACCGACAACCCGCCAGTGGAAATCACCAGCGCATGCTGGAGCCCGACCAGGAGCCCGCTTTCAATCGCCGCCACTTCGGTGTCAAGGTCGTTGACGTGGCTCGCCTGAATCGTGTTGCCCGTGTTCTTCAGGGCCGGAGAAAAGACGCCTGTCGGGTAACTCGCCATTACATCTTCCTCGGTTCCGGTTCAGGCGTAATGTCGAAGGCATACCCGAACCAGCGGAATGCCTCTTGCCCGGTGTAGACCGTCCGCAGGCTCACCGTGTGTCCCTCCGCCGCCATCGGCAGAGGCGTGTAGAGCTTCTGCCGTCCGCTCCCGCCATACGTCGCCGTGCCATACACGCCAGTCCCGTAGACGTCCACCCCGGCGCCGATGTTGAACCCCACCACGCCTTGCGACACTTGGTCGGTGAAGACTTCGGCTGAGAAGTTCCCGCCGTGCGGCTCATACTCGATGTGCAGGCCCGTGACACGCGCCCGATGCAGACCGAAACTCAGCGTCGGACCTTCGTACTCCGCGACCATGTTGGAGCTGTTCGCCGTGGTTCCCGTGGACTCTTCAAAGACAATCCCTTGACTGGACGGCATGGAGAACAGTCGCCCACGATTGCCTGCCGTCGGCTCATTGCCGTTCCAATGGATATAGAACGCGATGTCTCGATCCGTCGTGGTCCACGCTGGCGTGCCCTCGTTCTCGCGCGTGCGATCCAAGTTCAGGACGACCTCCCCGGGCATCCCCGTGGGATACAGCCGTGGGACGCTGACGGGCATCTCTTTTCGGACGTGGTTGTAGACCGCCGCGATCCGCGACAAGTTCTGCGCGGAGGTGTTCCGCGTCAGGTCGGCATAGGCCGGCGTCAGATCGTGCTCCAGACTCCGATCCGTGCCGCCGTCGAAGGAGTCGATCCCGTCCGTGCCGATGTGGATGTCCGCCTGCTCCACCTTCGCGCCAGCCCGTGGCCCAAATTGTCCGTTGTCCGCGCCCTGTGACGGTCGGACCTCGAAGTCCAGCGACGTCTGCCCAATCACCAGGAAGATGCCCGTCTGGCCCTTGACCAGCAAGGTGTCCCCGAGCGGCTGGACTCCCGCAATGGAGTCGCCCTTCTCAAAGGGAATGTCAATGTAGAAGTCCTCCGGCCAGGCTTGCGCCAGGAAGAGTTCCGTGAACCGGAGACGGTTCAAGACGACGGCGTCTGGTGCCCAGCAGCGGTTTTTCCAGAAGACTCCAAATCGTACCGCGACCGGCACCCCGTGGGTAGTGGGAATCTCATCGGCGCTCGTCCACGCCGACGACGTGATCGTCATGCTGGACCCGATGGCCGCACTGGACACGTACCGCAGGACGCTTTCCGCGTCTGGCGTCACATGGCGGGCGTAGACCCGATAGGCGTCCACCTTGGCGTCCGTGGACGCTGGAGGCGTCACCCCGATCGCCCCCGTGGAGGCCGTGATCGTGATCGTGGACCCGGACGAGCCGTTGGATTCGTACTGCGTCCCCCGATGCTTGTAGGTGAACGCCACTTCGTACTCGCCGCTCGACAGTCCGCCCGACGAATGGCTGGAGAGCGTCGGTCCAACCAGCGAGCGGTCAATCCCCACCAGCGACCACGCCGCGCCAGACGTGGAGAAGACGGGCCGGTTGGCCCCGTCCATCGCAATCACCACTTCACGGTCATAGGCGAAGAAGATGTCATTCGCCGTGCTCAGCGTGGAGTAGACCGGGGATCCGAAGACCCAGGCATCCGTGGGGTTATAGAGCGCCCCGTTCCACGCCAGCACCGTGAAGACCCGCGACGACAGATAGACCCGATGCCCGCCCTGTGCCCGCCCTGTCCCGAGCGTGCCCGTGCTCGCCCGGATATACCCAGGCCGCACCACGAGCGCACCAGGTTCCTCCAGCGAGTAGTTCTTGAGCGTCCTGGCGCGGTTTGGCGCCATCAGTGTGGGCGACCGACGCAAGTCCAGCCCGCCGGTCATATCCTGCACCGGCAAGAGCTGACGCGCCTTCGTGGCGCGCGGCGAGCGTGTCTTCAGTTGAGGCATCAGAAATAGTCAGGCCGGTTCAGAAACCCGAGCTTGTCCATGTTGAACCGCTCGCCCTGCCCAATCCCAGACCGATCCGGCTGCGCCTCGGGCGTGCGATAGCCCGTGCCACCACCCATTGGAATCTCGCCGCCCGATCGGTCAGCCGTGACGCCACCGGACGCCAGCGCCGGCCCGTAGTCAGGGCCGTAGCCAGGCATCCGTCCTCCGCTGTCGCCAATCGTGAACTTCGGCTGCGGCGCCTGGAACCCTGGCCGCTGTGACGGGGTCGAATCCATAGACGGCTGCGCGGGCGAGCCCCCACCGAACGCCCCAGGCGTGCCCTGTCGCGGCGCAGAGAAGGCACTGAGCAGCAACGACAAGAGTTGTGGGGAGAGCCCACCCATCCCGGCCGCAGCCCCGCCAGGGGCATTCAGCAGGGACGCCGGGGCCACCTGCCCACGGACATCGTTCTTCGGCATACGGAACGACAAGACCTTGACGGACGAATCAGGCGCCGCAACAGACCGACCGGCCTGTCCTTGCTCGCCGCCCATCACCTGATCCGCGCCCGGCTGAAACGAATAGCCCATCGGCATCGCTAGTTCTCCCTCATCGTGAATCGCGGTCTCGGAGAGACCACCCGCCGAATGCGTCGTTCCTTGTGTGTCTCACACGTCGGCGGATCGTCCGCCTTCGGATCCCACTGGACGTGACAACCACAGGCCAGCCAGACCTTGACGTCAGTGTCCATGCGGCTTCTGCCAGTGAAACCCGCGGTAATAGAACGTCTCGCCACCCTTGAGCGGTTCAGGGTTGACAACCAGTTCCTTCGTCTTCTTCAAATGCGCGCAGCCGGTCCACGCCTGCCGCCACGGTAGCCCCGCAACCAGCCGTGATTCCACGGCGTCTTCGTCATACACACGGTGGGACGTCCCAACGACTTCGTACGCCCGCTTGCCGGCGTTCCACGGGACATCGAACGATAGCCAGCCCCCAGGCTTCAGCCACTTGTAGGCCAAGGCCAAGACCTTGGTATCCCCATCGGGATCCTTCGGGTCGCCGTAATGCCCCAGTCCTACATGCTCAATCGTGGACACCGCGACCACCCAGTCCAGCGTGTCTACTGGATGCTCATACGTCAGCACGTCCGAGTTGTGAAACCACACACCGTGCGGCACGTTCTTACGGCGTCTGACGTCGATCCCGCTCAGTGTCATGTCCGGCCAGGACTTGTGCGCGTTCGTCAGCCAGTCAAACTCCGCTGAGCCAATCTCGAAGACATGCGCCTTCGCCGGCACGTCAATCGCGTACGTCCGCAGCATCAGCGTGAAGAAGTCCGCGCACTTATCCCCGCCGGTATACGCCCAGGCGTCTACGGGGTTCACGACGGGCGCCGCCTCGCCGATTGGAGGTAGTTCTTCGCCTGCGTGACGTGTGACCCGCCCCTGGGCCGGAGGTTGTTCCAGAACCGCTTGACGTAGTCCGAGAACATCACCAGTTGCCCCTGCGCGCCGTCGCGGTCACCCGTCAACGGGAGAAGCTGTGACGCCGCGTAATGCACCAGCGCCTTGTGGTACTCCACGAGGTCTACGCGCGTACCGGACGTGTCCGTCCACGGCACATCGGTAGACGACGCCATCGCCGTGGCTTCCGCGATGTAAGGCGCACGGAGCACGCACGACTCACTCGACCCCACATCTGGCGCACGGTCGAGCCCGAGATACAGCCGGCCACCGTCCTTGCGGAGATACCACGCGGACGGCATCCCGACCGTCGTCGAAGCGTTCCACCCGGTCTGATACGTGTTGAGCCAGACTTCGTCGCGGCGCGGAAAATCATCCTTGCCAGCGAGGACCATCGTAGTTGCCGTGGACCCGCTGGAGGTCAGCCGAAACTCTGGCCCAGAGGCATCCAGCCGACGGAAGTCACTGATACTCGACAGGTTGTATTCCGCCGTGTTGCAGGAGACCGTAATCGTTGCGCGGCGTACCCAGCAGTCCGTGAGCATCGAAAACTCTCGATAGCCGGCATTGATGGCGCTCTCGCGAAACGTCGTGCCATACACACCGTTGGAGCTATTGGTGTTGATTTCGATGTCGAGCTGTGTGGTACACAGTTCCTCGAAGGTCATGGATAGACCACCCCAAATACCGCAAACAGCCCCGCCGCTATCGCCAGCACAACACACGCCTTCGCTTCTTGCCCGTAGTAGGGGTCACCCCAGTTGCGATACGCGTTCAGCGCAGCCGCAAGGGACAGGAAGCCGAAGATGTAGGCGTCCAGCAACTTCATGGCTGTGCCCGGAAAATCTGAAACATCGTGGACCGCAGATCCCGGATGTCCGACCGCAGATCCGACACCGATCGCAAGACCTCGCTCTGGTTCGCTTCCTGCTTCGCCTCCAGCGCCGCGAGCTTGGCCTGAATCGCGCTGGTCGTCGTGTAGTAGGCAACAATCGCCGCCGCCACGATGCCCGCCACGGTTCTCACGACTTCTCCAGTCCAACTCCGCTTCGGCGGCTGAGAGAACGGGGTCATTTGTCAGGATCAGCTTTCGCTTCTGGCTTGGGCTCTGCCTTGGGCTGCAACGACTGGAGTTGCCGCACCACGTCCATAGCCTCCTGAAACGCCTTACCGGCCGGGGTAGACATCATCTCCACACGTCGCGCCTCAGCCGCCTTCACCGCCGCTTCAAGCGCCGTCCGCAGCGTGGGGGATGGCTGAGCCTGCGCCGTCAGGGCCGCAGCCATCAGCAGCCAGATAATCGCGATGCGCTTCAACACATAGACTCCTTAGTCGCCAACTGGAAGGCGCGGCAAGTAGTAGGCGTTCATATTGGCGTCTGAGAAGGCGTCGTTACCCATTGCCGACTTCAAGATCACAAGGTTCCGCCAATACATAACAAGGTCACGCAACCCTTCAGGGTTCCCGCCGACCGTGCCACGGACAAACCCGTCAGAACTGGTGCCGAGCTGGGCGTGAAAGGACGTAATCGCGTCCGTCTCTCCCGGCCCTAGCGATGCCCAAAAGTCTTCGTGAAGACGCACGGCTGCTTGGTCTTCAGTGGACACCCAAATATCGATCTTGTCCCACCCGCCCTGTGCAGCGGATCGCTGTTTCACGCGAATAAACCACCGCGCCCATTCGTTGTAGTTGACACAGGTGAACGCGTCCTGAGGAACGATGGGATTCGCGTTGGTGTACCCTGGCCCCATCGTCACACCGTTTGTGAGGTTCCAGTCCGTGACATTGCCGGCTTGCACCGAGTTGTACGACCGCGACGATGGGCCGTACACGATGGTTGCTGTTTGGGCAGGCAGGTTACAGTACGCGGCGGCTTCACCGCCGCTCCCGCCGAACTGCGTTCCGGGCTCAAACCAGATCGCATTCCGCGCCCGCAGGTTCCAGAACTTATTATTCCCAAGCCCGTTAAAGGCGTAGCTGTCCGTGTGATAACTGTCAATCACGAACAGATAATCCGTGTCGTCCACTGTTCCAGACAGCGTTTCGGCAACACCCGCCCCGAGCGCATACGTGACATTTCGCGGGTGATTATTGAGGCTGTAAAAGGCCCGCGTCCCTGCGGTATGTGACGCCGCCGTCGTCCCATACATCCCACGAGAGGTGAACTGGACCGTCAGTGTCGGCCCATTGTCCACGCAGATTGTCGTGCCATTGGACGAGCCAACGAGCATAATCTCGTTGTCGATTTTCCACGACCTTCTGGGTACGCCAGACCCAGCGAACGCCGAACAGTTCGACGCCGTCGTGACATCAAATATGACTTGAGAGTCGTTGATATTACTCGTCAGTGTCGCAGTGGTGAACAGGGCGTTGTCTTCTGAGAATGGCGGGATGCGTGACTTGGCAGCGTCCTGCGCGTGCGGGTCCGTATCACCGGCCGGGTCATACGTCATGTAATACGTGTCAATGTTTTGACCGCCCGCGTATCCGGCCACGCCTGCTGCGTTCTTTTTGAGCTGGTCCTTGTTATACGCACCAGCGCATGTCGCCACCGCAGACGTGGACACGCCTGGATCGGGGCGCCCGCTCAGCGCCCACCCACACGTACCTGTTGGTGGCGACGAAATCATCTCGTTAAAGAAGTCGTGTAACCCTTCGGAGCCAGCCTCATTGATGGTGATGGTATAGGCTTGCGTGGTCGTGGCAGCTACCGCATCAGTGACCCTCGCCGTGAACGTGCAAGTCACCGACGACATCACTGGAGCCGTGGGCGTGCCAGACACCAAGGCAGTCGCCCCCACGTCGGCATACGACAGCCCAGCACAATCCGCATCGGACGCCAGCGTCACTGATTGTGTCCAGGTGTAGGGAGCCGTCCCACCAACGGCCACGAGCGTCACGCCCATACCGGCCGGACCATACGCCACATCATCCGCGCCAGACACCAGCGGACTCGTCGTCGAAATCGACAACGCCTGCGCGTAGGTGACCGTGAACGAATCCGCGTGCGTATTGTTATTCGTGTCTGTGCCAGTGCAGGTAATCACGTTCATCGTGGAATTGAACAGCGGAATGTTGACAGCAGTCCACGATCCGGCGCCCGTCGCGTTAACCGACCCGCCGAGCGAGTTCACGCATACTACAGCGACGGGAGACTTCAGCCCGACGTTGTCCGTGAGCGTGCCGCCAACGGTCAGCGTGGCCGTCGGAGACGTATACGAGGCGCCAGATGTTGGCGACGTAATCGTGGTGACGGGTGGCGTCACGTCGGTAATGTCCGTCTGAACTTCAAGCGAGACGATCGTGTCGTTGCCTTCGTCGTCAACCGCCGTCACCGCAATCACGTTCTTGCCAACGCCAGTCACGAGGTCGGTGATCCCCCACGTCAACCACGCCGCCGCCGTGCCGCTGGTCCGTGTCGCCGTGCCGCTGGTCGGGGAACAGGCATTGACGCCGTTCGTGCAGGTCCACGTTACGTTAACCGTGCCGACGTTGTCGGAGGTCGATCCCGCAAAGTCAAGGTTGATGTCAGACGTGGGCCACGTGGTACTACTTGTCGGTGACGTGAACTGAATCACCGGGTCGATGTCATCGGTCATCACGCGCGTCACATCCAGCGTATCCACGCCGGTATTGCTCGCGCCGTCTGTGGCGGTGAACGTCAGACGATTCGGGCCGACCTGCAACACGATCCCGGCCTCAGTGTCGCCGTTGTCCGTCATCGTGAAGTCATCGAGGTTCGTGCTCTGGCTCATGTCGTTGCCAGCCGACGGCCCAGAGCCAAAGAACATCCCGAACTTGGCACCCTCGCAATTCGCGCCCACCGACGTCGGCGCAATGATCTGGGTGCCGTTGCGCGTGACCGATACGTTCGTGCCGCTCTTGACCAGCGTGAAGGCGTCGAGACTGGCCGGGCCAACGTCCACCGATGCGATCGCCGTTCGCACACCAGCCGCCCAGCGGAATAGGCGCACGTCATCGCCGGTCGCTTCTGCGCCGTAGAACACACCAAGGCCGCACCAGGTATTGGAATCCGTCCCGCCAAAGAATGGCCCCTTGGCATCTCCATCACCGCCGATCCCGCTCGCGCCGACACGGAATCCGATGGTGTAGTCGGTCCCAGCGAGCGCCTGTGATGGCGTCGCCTCGCACATCACGCGCGAGTTGCCAGCCGCTACGCCAGGGCGCACGTTCCCAACCGCCATGTTTTGGCAGTAGCTACTGAAATCCGCGTAGAGCGTGCTCCACGCCATCCCAATCGGTGGCGTGAGGGTTGCAAGATCGACGTTCGCGACGCTGGAGAAGTCGTCCGACAGGACAATCGTGTCTTCAACGCCAGCGGCCACGCAGTACTGCCCTTGGCCGTTCGGGAGCGCCACACCACTGCCGCCGGCATCGTTGGTCCACGTCACGCTGGCGATGCCGTCGCCATCGAGGTCTTCCGCGACGACACACACCTGGATCGATGCGTCGGTGGTCTCCAGCTCGGATCCGCCGGTTGGAGACACGATGGTCACGGTGGGGTTTTCGTCGGTTCCGGGGCCGCGCCCACCACGCCCGACCCGTGGGCTAATCTTCCCGCCGTCTTGTGCAAGTGTGGTGTAGTCCATCGTGCTTGGCAGCATCGCCAAGCACAACCCGAACACGACCGCGAGCAGTCGCCTCACTGAATCACCCCAGGCGTGTAGGTGCTCGATCCGCCGGCCCCGTCATCGAAGGTGTCGAAGGTCAGATGTATCTGTGGCTTCCAGTAGCCGTCGCCGCCGTTGTCGAAGTCCGTCCACGACCCCGCATCTGTGCGCTGCGTCGCGACGAATAGCTGCCCTCCCTCGACGCTGTCCATCATCGCGAGTGACGTAAAAATGCCGTAATAGATTTCAGAGTTGAGCGTTGAGCTATTGGCTTTCCAGACGACGCGATACACGTCTCCCGCATTGATCGCCACAGAGTCGTCCAAGTACAACACGTAATACCGCACGCCGGTCACCGCGTAGGCAATGTCCCCGTCAATGGTCTGGGTGCTCATCACGTTGTTGGAGCCGTCATAGACCACCAAATCGGCGCTGTTGCTGGCAAAGTTGAACCGCCCGTGAATGTCCACCTTGACGAGCGTGGCATCGAACGGCACCTCAAACTTCAACCCGAACTCGTCTGGCGTCGTGTCGCTCTGGAACGTGCGGCCGGCGTAGCTGGTGACTTGCCACAACTCCTGAGAAATCGCGACATAGGATCCGTCGCTGTACCGCAGGACGAACAGCGGCAGCGTGGTTTGCTGTTTCGTGGACGTCGCGCTGATGCCGTATGGGATCTGGGATGACGTGGTCTGTACCTGCCCACCCAGCGTGAAGCTATCACTCGTGGTGAAGTTCGGTGTATCCACGACCGCCGCAATCACCTCGCCCTTCACGACCGTTCGGTTGGCGCTGAAGTCTCCGGGGGCCAAGTGTCCGACGGTCACAGACGCGCCAGCGACAGTCACCGATTCATCGACGCCGTCAGGGAGTCCGGTTGACGCATCGACGTTTTGAAACGAGAACCGCACCGCATTGTCTGGTGCGTTCCCAACAGTCGTGACGTATACCTCGAAGGCTTCAATGTCCCCAGACTTCGGGACGGTGAACACCATCGCGGCCTGTTTGCCGGCCAAATCAAGCACGTACGTATTGTTATTGACGGACGTAATCGACTCGTCTACGCGCGCTGGAATCATCATCCCGCCAGCCGACAACTGCGCCGCCGTCGCGCGGAGATACACGTCATAGCCACCAATGGCGATGGCCAGCGCGAGCGCAACCGAGAGTATCTTCCTGCCCATTAGTCAACCACTGTGTCGTAGTAGATTGTGTAGTCCAGCGAGCACGCGGCCGACAGCACGATATCCAGCCGTGTCGCCGTGGAGAGGTGATACACCCCATCCAGTGGAACGGAGTAGGCGCCGTACTGCGGGAGTACCGCATGGTTCGCCTCTGACCCAGCCGCGCCGTTGCGAGTCGAGACACGGCACGCCGTGGCGCTGCCGTTGGCGTAACTGATGCGGTTGATCACCAAGTGCGTGCCCATCGACGGCGCCGAGATGACGCTGGTTGTGGTGGCTGTGATTGGCGTGGCATTCGATGACGCGATCTGTGACGCGATCTTCGTGGTGTAGCTGCGGCCGTAGGGATCAAACGACGCCTTGACGTCGTCGCCAGCATCGACCGCCGTGCCAAACACCTTTCGCGCCTCGCCGAGTGTCCGATAGCCTTCGACGCTCGTGGCCGCACCGTGCGAACCGACCCCGGCCAGCATTGCATCACTGTTCGACAGCGCAGTTGTGCTATTAACATCAATTACCCACGTCGCGCCATTCGCGTTGACACGCTGATAGGTGAAATCGTTATCTTCTGCGGCAAGCGCGGACAATGCGTCATCGCGCACCACAAGCATGACTGACCCAATGTCAGCATTCGTGGCAGCTACGTCTGCGACGTTTTCTGTTGCCACATGCAGCCGACCGACCAAGTCCGTCCACAGCGGGACAGCGTCATCGTCCGCCGACATCGCCGTGGGTGTAGCCGTGGACCCTCTCGCATACAACTGCGGGCCGTCGTTCTTGAACGGATCGTCAATGTGCGCTTCGGTGGCGAGTGACGCCAAGAGCGTGTCGAGCGCATCCACGACGAGGCCCAACGTAGATTCCGAAGCGATGTCTACACTATTGCTCTGCACCTGAAACGCCGTGCCACCGCTCACAAACTGCACGCTCAGCACATCGGCGTCAGGCGTGCCTGCCGTGCCAAAGATGGCATCCGTCCCGAAGATGGTTTCCACGGCGTCAATGTGGGTGATGATCGTGTCGAGCTTCGCGTCCGTGGCGACACCCGTCACGGTGGCCGTGACCGTGCCCGTCACTGTCACGTCGTTGTTCGCGCCCAGGTTGACCGTTACGCCGTCCGTCGCGTCACCAATCATCCGCGCCCACGCGGAGCCGGTCCAGACGTAGCCGAGCCCGCCCTGGAGCCCAAACGTCTGCCCACCCGCCACGCCGCCGTCGTCAGTGTCCGTCGTGCCGCCCGAGCAGCCGGAGTCGCAGATGACGTTCAGCGCACCAGCCCCGTCACTCACCGTGAGCGGTCCGCTGCTGTCTACGATGACGTTCAAGGCCCCAGAGCCGTCCGTGACGGTCACCGCGTTGGTAATCGTCGTGACCGCTGTGATCGTCCCTGAATCCACGATCACGTTCAGCGACCCCGCGCCGTCCGTCACCGTGACCGGATTCGTGATCGTGGTGACCGCCGTCAGCGTGCCGGAGTCCACAATCGTATTGAGCGCCCCGGCGCCATCCGTTACCGTGACCGTGCCCGTCACCGCGATCCCGTCCGCGATGTCACTCAGCGTCGTCAGGGCCGTCGACAACTGTGACGCCGTCGCGAGGTCGGCGCTGTTGCTCTGGACTTGGACGGCCTGTTGCGCGAACGCCGGAGACGACTGGAGGCACACCACGGCCACCATCACTCGCGCGATTACCTTGACCATGCGACTACTCCTGGCGGTACGTGACGCCAACACGAATCGTGCCGGTTGAACCGCTCGTGATCTTGAAGTTAATGGGCCGGTTGACCGCACCCTTGAAGACGAATCCCGGCGGCGACACCGCCAGCGCCGTATTCATGCCGCCATTCGCCCACATCGTCAGCGGCCACAACAGCGTGGAGCCCTTGAAGAACCCACACTGAATCGGACCAGCCTCCGACGACGTCACCGTATACGCAGAGACATACGGCACCGTCGCGGCCGACGAGATGATCGTGGTATCGGTGCTGTTCCCAACCGTGCTGTTCGCAATCGTCGCGAACACCGTGGGCACCGTCGGCACACTTCGCACGACAAGCCCGTAGTCGGTCGAAGCCGGCGCCGCCGCGAGCACGCGCGCAATCTCGTTCGTGCTCTCCGCGCCGGAGATGACTTGCAGTTCTTGGTGGCGGACGGTCGAGTTCCAGTTCTGCGTGACCGTCGCCAACCGCATCGTGATCGTGGATGCGGCTGGTTGGCTTAGGCCAATGTCACTTCCTGTCGCCATTGGCGCTCTCCTTCCGCTTCCGCTGGATCCACTCCCACGCGATTTGCGAGGCGCCGAATCCGCCACCCAGGATCACGGACGTTTGCCACGCCGGATACCCGGACACGATGACTGCCGGATCCGCCTCCGTCGAAGGCGGCCCGGCCGTCTGCCAGTAGTTGCTGTGGAACGCTGCGCCAGGCATCAGGCCATCACCTCAACTTGCAGCGTCACCGCCGCATCGCCGGTAATCGCCACCGCCGGCCGCACCCGCAGCCGATCCCCGCTCGTCCCGACAAACCGCAACACGTACTGAGCCGACTGGTTGACGGTGGCGAAGATGTGGACCCGCCCGAGTGCGCCGCCACAGGTGCTCAGGGCCGTGGAGCCGAGACCAGAGGACAAGCACTGCTCCACCCAGTACTGAGAACTAGTCGAGCAGCCGATGACGATTCTGGCTTCGTGGAGGACTGGGCCGCGATTCGCCTCGCCGCCCAAGTTGAGGATTTCCGCAAGAAGGACGGCGGTAGACGGGTTGGTCGCCGCCGCCTGCGTAGACGTGCGCGGGGGATTCCCCGGAGCATAGAACGACATGGCCGGTTACTCCGACCGCGACGAATCAACGAATCGGCGGTAGCCGCTCAGCACCCACGTGACATTGGTCATTGCCGCCATCGATCCGGCGTCCGAGTAGTGCAGGCGCACCGTGGACCCACTCAGGATCCGCACGCCTTCCTTCTCGCCAGCCGACGGGGGAATCACATTGAGCGTGTGCGCGCCAGCCGTGGTGGAGGTGAACGTGACCGACGATACGACCGTCGAGTCATCCGTCACCCACATGGCGCCCTGGCTCGAGCCCGTCGATCCGCGATACGCGCAGAACTCCGTGGCGTACCAGTCTTCACCGGGCGGCACAATCGTTGCCGCCGACACGGTCGAGACGCCCGTGGACGTCGCCGCAAATCCGAGACTAATAAGAGTGGCCTTGGCGCCGTAGGCAGGGCCAGAGAAGCGCGTACGTCCCATCGATCAATCCTCCGCGTGTCATGTCGTCGCTCGCAGTGGCACGCGAACCACCAGCCCGAAGGCCACGAGCGACAAGGTAGCGGCGCGCGGTTTGAGGCCGAATCTCCGCGCGCCGCACCGCACCAGGGACTTATGCGCCCTGCGTGCCCCAGGCGTTCTGCGCGATGTCCGCGTAGAACGAATAGCGGAACCGAATCGGGTAGAGCCGCGATGACGTGCGCGGATCCGTCCGGGGCGACTCCTGCGTGATCGGCACGCGCTCGTACGCCTTGATGCCGTGCATGTCCTTGTTCGCGGACAGCAGGAACCAGGCGTTCGTGTCGGTCAAGAGCGGGTTGACGACAATCGAGATGTCGCGCCGCGACTTGATCGAGTTGCGGTCGTTGTCCGCCGACAGCGGGAGACCGTTGCTGTTGACGATCCGATCCGCCAGCATTTCAAGCTGGGGCGGAACGTACAGGACCAAGTTCTGCGCCGACAGCGCCAACTGGCCGCTATCGTGCTTGGTCTCGGTCGCCAGGTCGATGATGGCTGCGTTCAGCGAGTCCCACGACAGATTGACGTCCGTCGAGGGCTTGTTGCGGAACGTGCCACCACGCACCAGCGGGTGAGCCGTCGAGAAGATGGCCTGTCCGTCGGCCGTGGTCTCCGTCGAGAACCCGTTGTTGAACAGGTTGACTGCGCGCTTCTCCAGCACGTAGCCCGCCGAGAACGCGAGCCACGTCGCGTACTTCTTCAACTGGTCGTAGCGATCGTCTTCCAGCGCGGTCTGGGTGACCTCGAAGGCCATGCCAAACTCCGTGTGGGTGACGCGCTTTTCGTGACCGGGCATCAGGATGTCGGTGGGGTAGGCCGCGCCTTCCGCCTTCTCCGTGATGTCGCCAAAGCCGACGATGTTCATGCTGATCTCGGTCTGCCGATCCGAGGTCTGCACCTTCGTCACTTTGCGCCAGATGTCGGGCAGCTCCTTGAGCTGCTTGCCCAACATCACCCCGATCATCCGATCGGTGTTGTCGTGAAGCTGTGGAAGCGATCCGCGTGTCTGTGCCATGATTCGTCTCCCTTAGAAGCCGAACCGCGGGGACGTCGCGGTGCTCAGAAAGCGGAAGGTGACAAAGCCGTTGGTCGTACCGATGTCCGTTTGCAGACCAGTGATCACGACCTGCGCCGACGTGGCGTTCTGGTCGATGTAGTGGATGCCGAGCGTGGAGTCATACGCGAACGCGCGACGTGCGCCGACGAGCGTGGAGGCGATGACTTCCTTCACCGCGCCGACAAATTCGACGCCGGGATTCGCTTCGTAGACAGGGAGGACGGTGTCTTGCACCGAAGAAGCCGGTGCGCCAGCGATGCCCACAATCGCCGAAGAGTTCGTGGACATGATGCGGACGCGGTGGCTGTTGGTCGTCGCGGCCTGTTCCAACACGTTGCCAGCACGGAAGGTGGACGCAGCCACCTCCAGTGCCCCGTAAATCGGGGTCTGGCCGAACGCTGATCGGAATGGCCGTGGACCGTGTCCTGAGGACAGGTCAACAGTTGCCATAGCGAGGCTCACAATCTGCAACGCCCTAGACGGACGTCACACGGAGTGACTGTGGGCTCAGAAGGAGGCGACTCGCTGCGTCTGAGAACCCTGACGCGCAACGAGCGACAGCGACGGTCGGCGTGAGTGCCGTCCTGGTGCGCGCCGATCGCTCACCGCAGCCAGGACCAAGGGACGCGACGGGACGGGTAGGACTACGTGGCGCCCGTCACATCGTGCGCGCCACGCAGGTCAAGCTTACGCCTTGACAGGTGTCTGTGTCAAGTGAGCGGTCCACCCCAAAGAATAAACTCTCGCCGCGCGAGGACAGTCACGCTCACCCGAAGGCGGTTGTTCGGCCCGTCCGGCCAGTCATACCAGAACAGGCTGACAGGCCCGGCCTTGATGCCCCACCGGCCAGCCATGACGGTCCACCAGCGATAACGAGCCACCTACGCCCCTCCGGTGACCCTATCGGAGCCGGTGACGTGGATGTTGCCGTGGGTGAAGTCTCCAGCTTCCGGCCCGAGCTGGGCGCCGGCTGCACTCGCCACGGCTTCCTTGACGGCCTTCGCGGAGCCGATGCCCTTGGAGTTGACCGCAGACTTGGCCGCCGTGATGCGCGCCCTCGTCTCCTTCGGCTGCTTGTAGAGCCGTCCCTGAGACGCCCCCTGCGGTCCCCGGCAGAGCGCCCCCGTGGCATCGACCTGCCAGCCGATGGCCGTCGGGTCCACTCCTTCAGCTAAGTCCTCTATTCGCACAGGGATCCAGCCAAATTCATGCACCATCCGATAGTGCGCGTTGTGGTCCGCCAGCGCGTTGGCTTCGTAGGTCGCCCACTTCCCCGGTTCGCGGAGTGGCACGGCCATCTGTCGCGCACCGAACGGCTCGCCGGCCAGACGGCGGGCGATGACGGCTTCCACGTCGAACGTCTCTTCTCTCGGGGCCACGGTAATCTTCGGCGGTCGGCCGGGTCCACGCTTTTCGGTCTGTTCCTCGTCCATTACATCCCCTTCGGTGTGTTTTTGGCGGCTTTGAGGTATTCGGCGTCCGACATGCCCGATTCCCTCGCATACCGACGTTCCATTGCAGAGAGCACCGCTGGCTCGCCAGAGCCCCCGGAGTGTTCGGTGAAGACTGGCGCCCCCAGTGGGGCGGGAGCCGCCACAGGAGCCGCCGCCGGGGCGCTCTGCGCCTTCTGCCAGCGTGTCAGGTTGTACGCCCGCTCCCAGATGAACATGGCGGATTCCTTGTTCGCCAGCGCCGCCATGCCACCAGGTTGGTTCCCCACCTTGTTCCACAGTTCCCGCATGATTTCCGGGTCGGCCTTCTCCTTGGTCACTGGGTCTTGCCACGCCTTCAGGTCGGCAAAGACGGCCTGGGCTTTGCTGATTTCGGCCTGCTGGTGGATGGGCGCGACGTGCGCCGCCGCCATCTTCTGCGCCGCCTTCAGCACGCGGGCCTGATGCCGGCCGGCTCGCTCCAGGTCCAGCGCCCCGTCTTTGTAGAAGTCCAGATCCCGCGCCACTTCCTCCAGTTCGGCGGTCTCTTCGGCTGACGGGCCTTGCGGGGCGGGCTGCTGTTGCGGCTGCGGCGCCTGCAACATCGTCTTGGCGGCTTCGACAAAGGGCCGCGAGGCGTCCAGATCCGCCCGCACTTGGGCGAGCTGCTGCTCCAGCTCCGTGGCCCGCCGCGCGCCTTCCTTATACTTCTTGGCTTCGTCCCTGGCCTTGGTCACCGCCGCCAGTGGCACCATCGGGCCTTCGGGAATCTCGATGGCCGACGCCTCTAGGGCCGCAAACTCAGCCTCTTCAACGGCTTCCGGGTCGGCTATCGGGGCGACAGGTTCTGGCGCTGGCGCCTCTGGTGGCGCTTCTGGTGCTTCTACTTCGTCACTCATTCGGCCTCCAACACGGCAACAATCTGGTCTTCATTCATCAGCAGGTACCGCGCGCCGTCCACGTCCATGACCGTGCCAGCCGTATAGGGAAACGCGACGTGGTCGCCAACCTTGACCTCTGACATGTTCTCGTAACGCGCCAAGATGCCAAGCACGGACGCCCGAACGGCCTTCAGTTCAGCGCACGGAGACGCCATACGGTCAAGTAACTGCACCACCATCTGAAGAGATTCCCTGCGAACCTTGTGCGCTGACGCTGGCCCGCTGCCAATCATTACCACGCGCCCGCTCATCTCGTACTCGAAGTGGCTGTCAGGGATGGCGAGCCCGCTGGCGGTTTCCTTCGCCTGTACGTCTGGCTGAATCAGCACCCGACCGGCCAGTGGACGGATCACAGCGACCCCCGCCTGCTCTGATTGACTGGCATCATCCGTGCGACTTGCAGATGCGTGACGCGCGCCTCGACGCCACGGAAGAAACCTTCAATCTCCCGCCGTGACTTGATGATGACTTGCAGGTTCTGCATGTTCGGCTGCTCCCCGTTCGGGGCCGACATCATGCGCTCCAACTCCTGCACGTAGCGCACGCCCGCAGGGCCAAACTCTTCCTGCGCCATCGCCTTGATCCGGGTCCACCCCGGATGCTGCGTGACTTCTTCCAGTTCCCTTAGTTCATCAGGATCGGTCATGCTATTTTCGCCGTCATGTCGCCAAGAGCCTTGATCATTTGCCCCTGATACCCACATGAGGGACACTCCCACACACGCTGCAAGATGAACCACTTGCGGTGGAGCACGGCACTCGCCGCGATCTTCGCGTCATCCTCCGTGTCATAGCCAAGCACTGACACCGTTGCCGCCCAGTGCAACTTGCCCATCGGGTACTCTTCGTCGCTGTCGTGCCCGATAAATTCCCAGTGGTAATGCCGTTCCACTGCCGGCCTCGTGTCATCCATCAAGCCTCCATTCGTGATCGGTCACGGCGTACACCAAGTGGGATGAATAATGAGATTCAGCACCAACCCTGTCACCGCAACGAGAAAACCAAACATGAAAGACCAACCGTGTGTCACTCGGCCTCCCTCACTGCACCATGCCTCCCGGTGCTTGCGGTCCCGGCGGCGCCGCGCCAGCCTCCGGCGACGGCATCGGACCACCGCCGCCTTGCGGCATGCCCTGCCCGCCTTGTCCGCCCGCCATCGCCATCAGAATCTGCATCTTCGGGTCTTGCATCATCTCTTGCTGCTGGATCCGCTGCTGGATCATGCCCTGCGCATCAGAGCCCAGAAACACCTGCTTATCCGGCCACCGATAGACGCGCAACAACTGCTCCAGAATCGACTTGGCCGCTTGCGGGCTCGACAGCAACATCCCGATCATGGGATTGACTTTCGACAGGTTCGCTAGCGCGACGAGCAACTGATTGGTGTACCCCATCTGTGCGTTGAGGTCAGCCGACTCAATCGACCCCTTCGGCTTGAACCAGAACTGCCCTTCGATCATGTCCGGGGTAATCCGCCCGTCCACGATCCCCGACACGTCCACCCCGCGCGCCTCCAAGCCGATAATCAACCCCTGCCCAGCCGGCTTACCGTTCTGCTCACGCAACTGCCGCAGGTAGATATTGTGCCGCGCCTGTCCGAGTTCTTCCATCGGCTCTTTGAGCCGCTTGACAATCAGGTCCATGCGGACTTCGGCGTACCCCGCACGGATCCGCACTTCGCCTAACGTCGCGTCCTTGCCGGTCTCTTGCCCGAGAGACGTATCGTTCTGGCCGACGATGCGGTCGGCGTCCATGCGGACATCTGACTTCCACTGGTTGATACTCTGCGGCACGTCGGAGACTTGCATCTGCTCGACTTCGCGCATGTCCCGCACCGTAATGACCTGACGCGGCCCCCACGGCTGTTCGTGCTCGTCCCAGAGCGCCCCGACGAGCTTCTTGGTCGGCGCCGACACCGCGAGCCCGGCCTTGTCCGCGCGCATGTTCCTGACGGCCGTGTCTTCCTCGATGACGGTAATCAGTTTGTGCCCCACCAGCGAGTAGCCGTCGGTCGATCCCGGCTTCGGGAATGGCACGAACTTGAAGTAGCGCGTGACCCGGTCATCCTTGTGCAACCGGAGCAGAATCCGCTTGTCGCGGTGAATCGTCGCCCGATACCACCGTTCGCCCTTGCCGTCCAGATCCGCCAAGAACTGCACGGTATACAGCTCTTTCTGACTGGTCGGGCCTTCCTGGGTTGCGTTGTTCACGGATTGAACAGGCAATTCCTGGGCGTTATTGTCCCGCTCGTTCTCGTCTCCGAGGTCTTCGACCGCCTGCGTGTCGTAGATGCCCTTTTTCGCAAAGGCTTTGAGTTCAGGGACGCGGCGCCAGAACCGCTTGGCGTAGCCCCAGATTTGCGAACGGTTCTTCGCGTGCGCCGGCAGCGTGTGGAAGTCCAGATACGCCGGGACATCGTATTCCGGCCCCTTCCGAACGTGCTGCATTTCGTCGTACTGGACGGTAATACTGTTCGGATCGTCGGTGGACGCCTCCACGTAGTCGCCCGTCTCGGGATCGCGCTCCGGCAATGGCTGTTGCTTCTCGTCCAGCATCTGCCCGCCCGTCAGAGGGTCCGTCGCCCACTTGACGCGCTTCTCAATCTGTTCGCGCCGCATCTCCGTGGCTTCGCTAATCTCCAGAATGCCGCACGGTTCCACGAGCGCGCGGAGCATGACCGCATCCAGCGCCGTTTGCAGCCGTTCCTCTTCAAGTGCCCGCTGGTGGAACTCTTCGACAAACGGTGCTTTCTTCGCGGAGTCGCCCCAGCCTTCGACCGTCCACACGGGCTCGGTAAAGATGGTCTGCATCAACCTGGCGTGGACCGCGTCCACGTACTCGGAGGCCATCGGAGACGTCAGATCCGCCGCATCCGGCCACGGGGCGTTACCCGTGCGCGTCCGGCCTTGTTCGTACAGCGTCCACCAGTAGCGGATCTCAGACTCCAACCCTCCGCGTGACTCAATCGCCACGTCCAACTCAGAACTGAGCCACCGCGCCAAGTCTTCGTACGTGCGTACGTCGGCGTGAGTGCCCTTCAGTTCAGATTCTTTGAGGTCGTACGCAGTCGATTTGGTCTTAGCCAACGAACAGTCCTACTCTTCGGCCTCGTCACATTCGCAGTACTCGTACCCACAGTCGTCACACTCAAAACTGCTGTCATATAGGCCACAGCATCCAGATGAAACTATCCGCTCAGTGTCGCCTGGGTTCTTCGACAGAAACGCTTCAACGGCGGTCGTGTTGTAGACCATCGCGTAGCCGTACTCCGCCGCCGACACCACGCGCGCGTGAGGGATCCAGTTCACTGGCGGTATCACCGCGACAGGCGCCGCCACCTTCGGCAACGGCACGACCGCCGCGAACGGCGCCGCACCCAGTAACTTCAGGAAGCCGCGTCTTAGCACTTCCCGCCCTTCTTGCCGCCCTTCGGATACTTGCCGCCAATCTTCACGCCGCCCTTCGCGAGCTGCGGGATGCTGCCTGATGTCATCGCCATCTCTTCCTCCGGTTCTAGTACCAATGTCACGCGCTGCTGCGGACGATGCACTTCCACGCCCAGAAACCGCGCCGGTTCCACGCCGATCAACTCGGCAAACTGACTGATCGACAAGTGCTCACGGACAACTGGCATCACGCAAACACCGCACGGCGCCGAGACGGGCACGCATGTGGTAGATGCCGGCTCAGGACGTACTGCCGATAGGGCCACCATTCATGCCCACAGGCGAAACACCGAAGCCGCCAAAACACCGGAAAGACACTCACGCGCCAACCGTCTCCGGTATCTGCGCCGGCAACGGTGCCCCCAACGGCTGCATCGGCGTCGGCGTGACCAGTGTTTGCCGCCACATCATCGCCTCCGCTAAGCTCCCGACCGTAAACGGCACGCCAGACCGCTTACTGAGCCAGCTTGACAGGCTCAAGTGGGCATGCGCCGTCCCGCCGAACTGCGTATACACGCTCAGGCTCGGCACGCCCATGCGTAACGCCACCTGTGCGATGCCGCCATACGTCCCCAGAAAGGCTTGCGCGCGGCCAATCAGCGCCAACTGCACGCCAAGGTTGATGGTCGGCTCTAATTTGGGTAGCGTGTGAATATTCGCGCCCGTCAATTTCATATCGACGTGCTCATCCCCGTCATGCCCCGAGTCTAAGAGCACAATCGGCACTTGCGCGGCCACTTTCTGCACCACATCGGCCACAAACGCGCTCGTTTCCGGGTGTGGATGCGGCCACGTCGCCCGGCCATAGAACTTGCACGCCACAAACTGACTCGGCAGCCCGTCAATCGTGATCGGTGGGGGCGGTTTGTGGATCGGCGCGTAGTCCGTTAGGGCTAAGAGCCCACGGAGCCCCATGTGTTCCTCCCAGAACGGTTCCAGCGCCCAGTACATCCACGACGGATGCACGACGTGATACCGCTTGCCAGTCCCAGCGGCTTCCGCAGCCGTCCGCAGCACGTCCCGATCCCACGGCGTGACGCGTGTCTGCTTCTGGAGCTTGGTTTCGGACCAGTCCTTGAGGTTCTGGATCCGTACTTCGGCCACTGTCCGCAGGTTGTACAGGTCTATGGCTCTGACGGGGCGCCAGTCTTCGAGCTTCGGTTCGCCTTCCTTGGGGATGGTCGCCCACTGGCCGTATAGGACACTACCGCCGCCGCGTGAGACCACGACCGCCCGCTGCCAGAAATCCGGGACATGTGCCGACAAGGCACGCAGAAAGGGAATCCAGTACAGCCCCTCGAAACCGACCTCACTCCTCCAGGGTCCCACCAAAATCGGCTTTGAGTCGAGCGAGAGCTTGCGAGCGAGCGCACGAACGGCGTAGCGGCGCAGGGCTGGACTCATGCGGCCCACTGCCTCGGTTTCGCCAAGAGTGCCCCCTTTTTCGCACGCTGGATCACGTCCTCGGCCCGTTCATGGCCCTTCGCAAAGCCAATCGCCTCGCGCAGATACCAACACAGGGCGTAGGTGTCGCCGTCCGCATGCGTAATCCAGATTTCAGGCTCCTCGGCGGTCCCGTCGATCACGGCGCGGCCGTCCCAGCCCACCGCGCGCACATACCAGTCGGCCAATGTCTCGTCTAGCAGGGGCGTCATACCGACCTCGCCGCGTCCGCAAGGGCTTGCGTGTCTACCGTGGGCGCGATGTTGCCACCAGTATTCGCCCACGCGGCTCGCGTGGCGGCCCTGTTGAGTTCCGCTGCCACGTCCACCCGGTGTGCATAGAGAATCTGCGTGGCCGTGTACATCGCACGCGCGGGTAACGGGATCGCGTCCCACCCGACCGGATCATGTGGCGTAGGCCCGAGAGCCCGCCGAGCCCGAGACTGCGCCCGCCGCGAAGCCCAGCCCATTACCAGCCTCCCCTCCCGCCGATCCGCACCCGTCGATCCGCTGGATCCCGATCCTTCCGCATCAGCTTTACCTCTCGCACCAATCGCGCCTCCACTTCTGCCAGCGTCTCCCCCGTCGGCCCCACCGCTCGCATCGTCCCCGCCACCGCCGCATGCGCCACACGTTGCGCCATCGCCGCCACCCGCTTATCCGCCGCGTACATCTCCTGCGCCATCGGCTTGCGAATCTTCTCCCCCAGCACCACGTACTCGCCCGCGTTCATCAAGTCGTCAAACCGCGTGCCCTTGCGCGGCTTCCGCACGTTCGGATGCGCGTCACTCGCCGCGTGGTCATCCCAGATGTAGCCAAACTCAAAGGCGGCTTGTAACAGGTTGGTCGGCGTCTCCACGATGGACGCCCCGTCCTTGCTGATCTCCAGCGTCCGAGGGTTCATCACAAAAGCTGGTGAGCCGTCACGGGCGGTCCGCTCCATGTGGCCGGCAATCACTTGGATCGCCCCATACCGGACGCTGGCGTCGTTGCTGTCAGGCTCCCATCGCGCCGGTACCCCAAGGTCGTGGAGCAGCTTGATCGCGGTCTCCTTGCGCCCTTGGTTGCCTGTCGCACCCGTCGGATCCGCCCAGCAGTAGACGTCCGTCACCTTCGGGAACCAGCGCCGCCGGATGTCCAGTACCCGTGGCGCGAAGCTCTCCAGATACAGTTCCTTGCCCTTCACCCCACCGAGCACCCGCAAGGCGCCTAAGTGGGTGATGTACTGCCACCAGACGACAGCCGGCTTTTCCTGCCCGAAGTCCCAGCCCTCGAGCAGAGGGTAATACGGGTCCAGGTCCAGCCGTGGGTCTAGGTGGACGGTGCGATCGAACGACCCGGCATAGACGGGCTTGCCCATCAGGGTGACACCGCGCCGCCCCTCGATCACGGCCGGCCGTAACACGTGACCGGGGGGATAGTCCTTCTCGTACCCCATCATCACGTCAGGACCAAGGTTCTGGGCGTTGCTGTAGAGGTCGGCTCGAATGTGCGCGTGGTCGTCTCGCGTGCAGAAGTCTCCGATGGCGTCAACCGGGAACTCTTCCGTAATCCAGTGATCCATGTCCACCGCGTTGTGGACCAGCACGACCTTGAGCGGGTAGCGATACGGCTCACCTAAGGGCGTGCGGCTCTGGGATAGCCGTTCCTTCAGCCCTTGGTAGTTGACCCGTGGGACTTCCTGCGCCTCTTCGATGATGACAACCGCGATGGTCTTGCCCTTGTACTTGCCGTGGACCGCATCGGCCGTCATCGCTTCGCCCACCTTCAGACTGGACAGGTAGACACGCGAGCCGGTGAACACCCCGCCAATGTGCTTGCCGTTCGGGAAATCGTAGGCTTGCTCTGAAGGATTCCAGATGGCCCGAAGGCTCTCGGGGAAGAAGACGTCGATCTTGCCCCAGACGTCCCGGAGCTGAATCAGACCATCGTCCTTATACCGGCAGTAGAAGACCTGGATGCCCGGATACTTGAATGCCAGCTTGCGGATCCAGAAGCCCACGCCCCAGGACTTCGCCGACCGTGGCGAGCCTTCGACGTCCCAGCACCGCTCCAGGCACTCGTCGATCTGGAGGATCTGGACCTGTGGCCCGGTCATGGGCGGGAGGTCGATCGACAGTTCAGCAGCACTCATTGGTTCGCACAGAGCGCAGCGGCTTCTAGTAGCGTCACGCGGGCCTCTAGCAACTGGAGGAGCCGCGCCAGGAGCACCGCGATCGCTTCGGCATATCCATCGCTCACTTCCGCCGCTCCTGCTCGGTCCCCGTCGTCATACCCGGAGTGCCTCAGCCCCAGACATGCCTAGGTAAGCCCTGCCGTGCGGTGACGATGTGTCATTTTCATTAAGGAAAAGCGCGGCCGCGCTAGTTCGTGGACCGCTCAAACCCAGACCACGGGCCATTCAGGCGCGGCTGTCCGCCGCCGTCATCGTGGCACTCATTCGGGTAATGCACCCGCATCCGGGCATCAATGGTGCCGGGGTCGGTGCCCGGGAACGCCCATTCGTAGACCGCGCGGCGATTGTGCGGGCCGCTCAGCGTATCCACCTGCACCTCGAGCATCGCGAAGCCGTCACGGTTGCGTAGCACCTCGATCTGGTATCGCTTGAGGTATTTGCCCGCCTCATCCTTCAGCACATCGAAGGTGAAGTGGAAGACGCCCTTGCGCGCCTCAGTCACCCCAAACGAAGAAAAGGCGAACTCTGGGCAGAAGGCGGCAGGAGCCACAGGAGCAGCAGGAACCGCTACAACAGGCGCCACAGCCACGACAGGCGCCGGCACGGGGGTAGGGGTAGGCAGCGCCTCGGAACCGCTACAGGCGCCACACAGGGCCGCCAGCACCGCAATGTAGAGCTTACTCATGCGTCCTCTGAGCACCGCCATCACGACGATGGCTGCAAGTATCGCGATGCCAAGCACTTCGCGTCTACCTGGCACAGCCAGCACACCGCATCGCCAGCCCGTACCCCGCTGCGCCCGCACTCACACGCAACCGTGACTGGCCACATGCGGGTCTCCACGCGGTGGCGAGGTGCCATTTTGTCTAACAATTTCACTAGGTCTTATTCGTCGCGCCTGGCTGCTGATGGATGACAAACGTCACTGACGCAGCCCCGAGCAGCGGCTCGCCGTCCTTGCCTGTCACCTGGAGCGGCAGCACCTTGCCCACTAACCCGAGGAAGGCTTGCGGCGTCTTTTGGCTCTGTTCCTTCAGATACTCAACCCCACCGGCTTTGTCTAACGCCTGCAGAATCATGTCTTTGAGCTGCGCCGGCACCTTGTTCACCGAACCCCTTGGCCGACCAGGCCCGCCTTTGCGTAATCCACTGGTGTTTCGAGCCATGCGATTAGCTCAACGCTAGAATAATCGGAACCGTCAAGGCGTTGACGCCGCCAGTGTCGCGTCTGGTAAGCGCTTGAAGCCATACAGGCCCTGAGGATTGATCGTCCATACTTCTGGGGTGAGGACAGGCTCGCCGGCCGCGTTGTAGCTCACGCCTTGACCGATGACCACGTACCAGCCCTGCTCGTCGGTGGAGCGGTATTCCACGTCCTCGACGAAGCACCCGATCTGGCTGATGCAACCTGAGGCGAATTTGACCTTATCGCCAAGAACGAACCTGGCTTTCGGTGTGATGTCCTGGCCGTACGCGGCGAATCCCACCAGGCCAGCGAGCGAGAGCGCGATGAGGGCCGTCGCGATCTTGTCCGTCACCGCTTCGCCCGCCGTGGTTTGTGGGCGAGCGCGTACTGCTCATGAAGCCAGAGCACGTACATGTCCAAGCCATCGCAGCGAGATTCGAGCGCGTCAAGCCTCTTTTTGAGCGCGCGCAAGTTTCGGAGTGTCAGATCCTGCGGTTTTCGCGTGGGCCGATCCGGCACTCAGCCATTGTAACACATTATCTGAGGTCTGACACGGTTTCAGTGTCTTCTATCTTGCGGTTTCGCTGTCTCTTCAAAAATCTTCAATCACCCTCTCAATAGGTGTTGACACTATCAAATCGCTTTGTTATTCTCCTGTCCGGAGCAGGCAATGACAGACAAAATCGCAGCGGGTGACCGAGTCCGATTTCAAGCCGTGCTATCAAACGGCTCCTTCGCTACTTGGTCTGCCGTGGTTGTCAGAGTGGACGGCGCCGTGGCTCTTGTGCGCCATCCGGCGCGCGCCAGATCATTCCCATTCTCGCCGGTCAAGGCGCCTGGTCTGTATCGGTACCTCGCCGCAAACTTGACGCCAGCCCGCACGCCCCGATAGGCGGCCATCAGGCCTACAGGAGATTCGAGACCATGGCAACCACACAGGAGACAGCAATGACCACAAGCCACCGGATCAAGCTCGAAGGACTCGAACTGCTCAAGGCTATTCAGCGCCGCGAATCAGGCCGGGTTGGCTTTTGGTTCACCACGTTTGGCACGCTTTGCGTGGCGTGGGACGGTCGCAACGGTACGCGGTATTGCGCCTCATGCTGGCAAGGCACCACAACCGTACAGCGCGTTCGCATCTACTAGACGGCAATCAGGCCGACAGGAGAGTAGAGACCATGGCAACCACTCACCGCGTGACCCAGGAAACAGCCCGCCGCGTGCTATCAGTGCTCGCCGCGCATGGTGGGGACATCAACGCCGCGGCCCATGACGTCAACCTCGGGATCGTCTCCCTTGGCGGTTACTACACCGACCGCAAGTCAGAGGCGGCATTGACCGTGCTGCGCCGGCTCCAGCAGCAAGAGCAGGCCGGACACGTCGAAACCGTCAGCCGATGGCGCCAGCAGCTCGCAGCCATCGCAGCCGGCGAAACCGTCAACGCTTAACCCCGTAGAGAGACAGGAGCACAGACCAATGACCTCAATCCACAGCATTCAAACAGGCGACAAGGTCAAGGGACTTTACATGGACGTGCCTTACACGGGCGTCGTGGATAGCCAGCGACCGCACACTATGAACCATCGCATTACCTTGTTTTTCGTGACACTTGACCAGCCGATCACCGTGTTCGGCTTTGAGCGAGACGGCATCAATCTGTGCCTGTCCGATGATGCTGCCGCGCAGATGCACTTCCTTGGTAGCGACCACATCGATTCGACTATCCAGCACGCCTAACCCCGTTAGAGAGACAGGAGACAGACCAAATGACTAAACGCGAAGCAATGGAACTCACCCGCCAAGAAAACGCCATGATGATGCTGGGCATCTCTCGCGCCGATGCGGAAGCCTTGCGCCGTATCTCGATGACCCTGCGCCGCTGGTTCGAGCGCGAATGTGGCATCGATAACGGCTGCATCGAGCGCGACGAGGACACAAATAAGACCTACTGGCTCAACAGCATGTCCGGCCGACGCTACCCGATACCGGACCGCGAAACCGGCGCACGCAAGCGCCTGGATGCCATTATGCGCGCCTATCCTGGCCTGACTGCCTACGTGCAAGGCGACCCGCGCGGATCTTCGCTCTACATCCTGACCGCCGATCAGCTCCAGTCAGAACATGGAATCGACTCCATATACACGCGCGGCGTGTCTGTCGCTTAACCTACTCATTATACAGGAGATACGCCACCATTAAGCTCACTATCGAACTCGCGCGAGCGGCCGGATCGGATGCGGCGAATAGACAAATGCGCGCGGCTGGCCGGACAGCATGGAACGCGGTCGACTATCGGCTGGCAGCTCGCACGATGGCCGACCTGATTCCGTCCATTGTCCCGGAACAGGTAGAGAACCGCGTCACGACAGCAACCTATCCGACGCATGAACGGCTGTTCGCCATGATGCCATTGAAAGGGGAACTATATAGGCCCATGCCGAGACGGTGGCTAAATTCGGCACGATCACGGCCGACAACATTGACGCGGCGCTGAGGTTTCAGGAACAGAGAACCGCCGAACTGGAGAGTAGCTAGATGCCCGAATCTCCCCATTGGAAGCGCGCCGAGCAGTTGATTGCCGACTGCGAGATCGGCCCGAACTGTGCGATTTGCAAGACGCTGCGCGGGCTGCTCGATGAGCGGCTGTCTGTGCGTCAACAGGCTGTGCGCGAAACCATCGAATCGCTGGGTGATAAAGGGTGGTTGGAGCCTGATGATGCCGCCGCCGTGTTGGCGACCCTGACAGTAGGCTTGAATCAGTAATGGCCTGCCACGTTTGCCTGCGATCGGATGTTCAGAAGCAACCACGCAGCGGGAAAAAGCACTTCCCGCATAGGTGCCCGCACGGCGTGTGGTGCGTGACAGGAGACAGGCTCCTTGGGCACCACGCGAACAACGTGCCAGTGGCAGGCAAGAATCACTGCGGGGAATGCGCTGCCATTCACCGCGCGCGGGCGAAGTGACCACAAAGAACCCTCACGCGGTCGCACTCGGCAAACTGGGGGGCGCGGTCCGCTCCCCAGCCAAAACCGCAGCCGTCACTCAGAATAGTCGGATGCCTCGAAGGTACCGCCTTGCCGACAATGGGGGCGTGGAAAAGCGTGTGGATGGCGCGTGGCTCCGCTGGAGCCTAGATGATAGGGACGTGCGGCGGTTTCTCAAACGTCAGTCGGTGCGGGAGCCCTGAGAGCGCCGCGCCTCACCGGTGCATCGGCACGGCCCTTGGCAATCCATTGGGCATGGTCCATTGTCGTAGTCGCTCAGTTTCACGTCGCAGTGCCAGCAGTCGTCACCACGCCATACGTGCAAGCCAAGCCAGCACAGGAGTTGCCTCATTTTAGCGTCTCCAGTAACTTTAGTTCGCCGTACCGCTTCTCCTCCTTCTTACTGGCAAACCGAATCCCGTCCACCTCGGTCGGAATGGCGCCGTACTTGTGCCACTTGGCGTGTCTCACCGCGTGAACAGCCACAAAAGGCCGTAGCCTACAACTGCCAGCACCACAACTAAGCCAGCCGGCGCAGACCACCAGTCATACAACTCGTCAAGTAGTCGCATCACTCCCTCGCCTTCGCTGGTGTATCGCTCATGGCTTAATCCTTTCTCGCGAGCAGGGCCACCGAAAGCTGATCTAGCCTGTCGGCCCACTCTGTCGCCTCAGATCGAGCGATTAAGGGAGGGCTGCTGCACCTCTCGCGCATCTCCGCGATCACTGCTCGCAGGATGGCCGCTGTTTCGTCTGGCTGGGCCGAGATCGCGATCTGCTTCGCCCAGAGCGCCATCGTGTCCTCTAGCTCCTGCCCGCTGAATCCGTGGCCCTGTAGCTTCTGACGGATTACTGTCTCGTCTGGCTGGGCCGGAGGGGCGAAGATCGATGTGCTCCTGTCGGCCTTGCCTATGCCGGCTGTCTCGTCTGGTGATGGGGGTGGGGCCGCGCAGCCGCAGTTCATGTGCCCGCACGCGCATTCGTACATTTCGCCGGGCTTCGGTGTCTTGCTCATGGGGTGCAAGCCTCAGACAGATAAAGACTTCACGCGCGTGGTAGGGACAGCCTTATCCGAAGGCCGCCCCCTACCGCATCGACGGACAAAGCCGGCCCACTACCGGACGTATCCCCTCCAGATGTCCGCCCAGAGCAGCGGCGCAAGGATCAGAATCACGGCGGCGGCAAAGGCGACGATCGCCCCAATGCCACACACCACTAGGACCGATCCCAACACCCGCGCAAGAGTATCGACCATCTAGTGATTCCCTCGCCCACCACCCACTACTTCATCATGTCCGCCGCCTGAGTTGCCGGGGTTACAGCCTTCCGCGCCATTCCCGCCGCCAGCATTGCAGCCACCTGCAATCGGATCGGGCTCGTCGCCTTCAGGTTCCTCAACCGGAGGCACGAACGGAGGCGGTACGAACGTCACACCAGCACTACCTACCGAGAAATCAGCAAACTTTGACCATTCGCCCACCGCCACCGCGAGCCCGCACTTGAGACGCCTGGTTCGATACTTATAGATGCCGTCTTCGGGCAACACTTCTGTTGTATAGGACGGGAACGGCATCACGCCATCGCCAATCTCAAATTGTGAATACCTGGTATACACCACCGGGCCAGTGGTGGATCGCTTCCACACTTCGCCCTCAGCCTTCGAGGTGCCGCGCCCATATCGGGCCACGTAGTCGATCAATCCCCCGTGGCCGTTGGCCTGGGTCACAATCGGGGTATCGCTGGCACACTGGATGCCAACCGAGCCGAGTGGAGCCCGGTCGGACTCACGGGCCGTGGAGATGCGCGGCGAGCCCGTCAGCGGGTTTATAGCGCCTCCAGGCGCTAGGGTAGACGAGGGGCCAGTCGGGTTGGGTGAGTCGCTACAGGCGGCTACCAGGGCCAGGAGTAGAGCAATAGAGAACCGGGCGATCATGTTCGTCATTGTGTCCTTTCAGATTTCCGTGATGGTGATTCCGTACTGCGCTTCCACGTGTTTCTTCTTCCAACGATAGAGCGGGGTCTTAAAGCCTTTTACGTCCTCCACGACCACCAGGTCCAAGATCGGCCGATACCCTGGGACCACGTATCGAAAGTCCGCCCGATAGACGCCAATAGGCTTTGGGCTGTGGGCCTTCCCGGTAGACGTCCACAGCTCAAACTCTGGCTGTAGCTCCAGGCCGATAATCTCGCTAGCCTTCTCCAGCAGCTTCAATTCGCCGTACCGCTTCGCCTCCTTCTTGCTGGCGAACCGAATGCCGTCCACCTCGGTCGGAATGGCGCCGTACTTGTGTCGCTTGGCGTGTCTCACTCCCTCGCCTTCGCCGCCAGCCGGCCGATCCATTCCACAACCGCGCGGAGTTCTTCTCTCTGGCCTTTCTGCTCAAGCGCCTCAACTGCCAGGCAATGTCGGCACCGCCGCCAGGCATGCTCGTCGCCATCAAGCCCATCACACTCAGCCGCAAGCGACTTCAGGAGCGCCACGCCCTTATCCCGCAGCTTTGTCACTACTCCCTCGCCTTCACTGGTGTCCGACTCGCCGCCGCACGGACTTCGGCAATGAACGCGTCTTCGGCGCCTGACCAACCGCCAATCGAGACGCCGAATGGGTTGAGAACCATGATCGCGATGATGTCGCGGTGGACGACACGCGCGTGCCACGGTGAGACGTCGTCTCGCCGCTCGCTGGTCCCGTTTACAGTGATGTCCCACGGCCCAACACTGAACGACCGAAACCCAATCGGGACCCAGCCCTGAGCCATCGCGTAATCGGCCAGCACGCTAAATGCTTCGCTCACTCTCGCCCCTTCGCTGGTGTCCGACTCGCCGCCGCCTGCTCGTCCTGCATCGCCATATCGCGCGCCGCTTTCAGTTCCTTGACGGCAAACTCGTAGAGCTTTAACGCGGCCTCGAGTCGTTCGATGGCTGGCGACATCACGCCACCTCCAGAAATCGGTACTGTTCACCGCGCCACCGTAGATCGACCTTACCGATCGGGCCGTTGCGTTGCTTCGCAATCAGGAGTTCAGTCGGTGGCACTTCAGACACGGCGCCTTCTGGCTGTGGCGGGCGATACAGCAACAAGGCGACGTCGCAATCTTGCTCAAGGCTCCCGCTTTCGCGGAGGTCGGAGAGCTTCGGCCGCTGCTCTGCGCGTTGCTCCACCGCTCGGGACAGTTGGCACAGCGCCAACACAGGCACCTGCAACTCTCGAGCAATCAGCTTCAGCGTCCGCCCAGTTGTTGCCACTTGCTGCTCTCGCGAGTCGGCTTTCTGGTGCTGCATCAACTGGAGATAGTCCACGATGATTAGCCCCAACCCGTGCCGTGCCTTCATACGCCGCGCCTTGCTCCGCAACTGCAACGCACTGAGCGACCCCGACTCGTCAATCCACAACTGCCGCGCCTCGAGCGTGGAGAACGCCGCCCCCACCCGTTGCATTTCGTGCTTTGGTAATTGGCCGGCTTGCAGGAGGTGCCCGTCCACTTGGGCCAGTGATGCCAACAGCCGGAAACCTTGCTCCTGCTCGCTCATCTCGATGCTGAAGAACGCCACAGGCACCGACTGGGCCGCGTGGAGCGCCATCTGCGCGGCGAGCGATGACTTGCCCTGGCTAGGACGGGCCCCCAAGATAATTAGGTTCCCAGGCTGAAGTCCGCGCGTCAGGTTGTCGAGCTGTTCAAAGCCGGTAGACAGCCCCGTCACCGGCCGGCGGGCCGTGGAGATGGCCTCGAGCACCGGATACAGCCGCCGGGTGAGTTCCACCGATGGCGCCAAGTCCCCAGGCACCACAGCCCCAGAAATCTCGAGCAGCCCGCGCTCCGCTTCGTCCACCAGCGATGGCGCATCCTGGTCCGCCGCGTAGGCTGACACCAGCAACCGATCCGCTAGAGAAATCACCGCCCGAAACGACGCCTTTTCGCTGATAATGCGCGCGTAGTACGCGATGTTCGTAGACCGCGGGACACCATCCGCCAGCCCCGACACGTAGCCCACACCGCCCACGGCCTCGAGCGCGTCCGCCTTGCGAAGTTCCTCCATCAGCGTGACGAGGTCGATCGCCTCTCCCCGGCCGTAGAGCGCCAGCATGGCCGTAAAAATCCGCTGGTGGGCGTTGGTGTAGAACACGGCCGGTGAGAGCTTGTCGGCCACGTCATCCAGCGCCTTGCCGAATGACGCAATGACCGCCCCGAGTAGTGACCGCTCGGCCTCTAGGTTGTGGGGCTGCGACTTGTCCGTCATCCCGGCTCCTGCCCGAACTTCAGGTTGCCGTACCGCTGCGCTGTGGCCGCGTACTGGGCCTCCAGCGGGTCAGCCGTGGGGGCCGGCTTGGGAAACCCGCGCGGACGGTCTACCGCCCGCCCCAGCCACGACACGAGGAATTTCGGCATGCCCTTGGCCGTCTTCCGTTGATTGGCGTTGACCCACACCAGCGCGCGCCGGCATTCGGCCTCGATGTCCACGCCTGGGAAGGCCGTGCGCCACTCCGCGATGCGGGCCTCTGTCAGTGCCCACTCGGGCGCCTTGGGGTCGCCAATAACGGGAAAGACCACGACAGCCGGCGACGAGTCGCGAAGCGGCTCGGGGCTATCTTTTATTGACGTAGTCTGAGAAGAGACAAGATAAGAAGAGATAAGAGCATTGCCAAGGCTTGGCTGTTGCGAATGCGTTGGCAATGCCATGGCATTGCCGGGCCTCGGCCATCGCTTGAATGCCGTGTCTGTTTGGCGCTGTCGATAGTCGGCTTGCTTCTTCCGCTCCTTCTCCAGCCGGGCGTGGATCCACCGCCCATCTTCCCGCTGCTTGAAGCATTTGGAGATAGCCGGCCAGAACTTCGACATCTGGTTAGGCGTGGCGCCACACAAGACAGCCAGCGCAGGGACGTCGTCAGGGAGTGACCCGTTGACCCAGCATCGGCACAGCAGCCGGATATACGCACCTGTCTCTGGGAGCGACATCAGGGACTGGCCTTCGTCGCCGATGTAGTCGTTGGGGTAGAACTGAAAGGCCGGGGACTTCACCGCCATCAGCGCAAACCCGTAGCGCAGGAAGGGGAACTAGCGGTACACTTACAACTCGGGGTCGTCATGCCTTCGCAGCTCCTATGCTTCTGCGGGGTCGTGATTCGGGCGGCGCCAAACCGCCCGACCCCAATTTTCGCACCTCGCATATGGTAAGTCAATCACTTACTGCGAGTGCTCGACGGCGCGGTACTCAGAAACTTTGCCGTGAACCGCATCGGGGCGCCAGCGCCACTCGATGGTCATGCCCAGCTCTTTCCGGCAATCGCTCCACGTCCTGCCGCGCACTACGTCTCGAAGTGTTGCCCGGGCGCAGCCTGTCCGGCGAGACAGCGACGACAACGTCTCTCCGTTGGCGTAGCAGCTTCGGATCACGGCAACCAGGTCGGTGTTGAGCTTTGCCTTGTGGTTGTCTGCGCCGTATTTGGGGGCCGGGTGCTTGATCCTCCCCTTATTCGCCGCATCTCGCATGTTGTCTTTTTGCGTGCCCACAAATAAGTGGTGAGGGTTGACGCACTTGGGATTGTCGCAACGGTGGCACACGAACATGCCGGCCTCCGGCCATTCGCCGGTAGCCAACCAGAGCGACAGCGCAGTCGCGCTATAAAACCGCTTCTGGTGCTTAAACCTTCCGTAGCCGACGCCGCTATACGCCCCGTTCCACAGCCAGCACTCGTCTGGCTCGCCCTTAATCGTTCTAGCCCAGAAGGCTTCGTCCAGAGGTAGACCGATGAACATCGGACGCCTTCGCCTTAGTTCGTCAGGGACTATTTTCGCCATCTACTTCTCCGCTGGCCGCATCACGATCACCACACTGGGGAACGGTGCGGAGTTTTTTGAGTTGCCAAACTTCAGCCGGCCTTTGATGTAGCGAATCTCGATGCCTGGGCGTGGCCGGTGCTTCTCGTTGTCCCAGACGTGGGCGTGCCACCACTTGGTATCTGTTCGCGAGGGAACCAGGGCGACGACTGTTGCCCCATCAGAAACCTCTCTAGCCGCGTGCTGGACGAACTCGCGCACTCGGGAATAGGGAGGGTTCATCCAGCAGACAGCAGGCCGCATAGACGACGCCAGCCACGTCCACCGGCATTCCATGGCATCAGTGCGATCGCCGCGCCCCCTGTCTGGGCCGATATAGTTCTCTTTCAGGCAGTTGTCGCGCGTGGCTGCCACGTCAAGGTCAAAGCCAAATTCAGCATCAAGGGCGCAGAAAACATCCAGCGGAGTCGCCCACTCGTCAGACGCCTTGCTGAACAGTGGCGCCAACTTTGACGGCCGCTCCATCGCGCCAACCTCAACGAGCGTCTTCTCGTCATAGCTGAGCCCATCATGGACCCGTGGGGGCAACACGCGCCCGCCCATCGTCCTGCGCGTTTCTTCGATCACAGCGCAATCCTCCACGCCCCATCCATGCCATCGTCGCCAATCACAATCCCGAACCGATGCGCGTCATAGGCTGCATGGTGTTTCTTGCAGGCCATGAAACTGAATCGCCTGTCGTGTCTGTAGACCACCGACATCCCTCGAGTCTTGGACCGCCGCCGTGCGTAGTGATGTGCCCACTCCGATGGCCCTCGGCACTCCCCGATAAACTCTTGCCAGACGCCCAGCGCGCAATGCTGGTCCCTCTCCACACACGCAGCCCGCACAGACTTAATCCGCGCGCTCGCATCCCGCTTCTTCTTGGCATTGATGGTTTTCCTGGTCTTGCCCTTGGGCTGTGGCCGGATCATTCGGGCGCCTTCGGCTTGAACCACGCCCCGGCAGTCCCGCATTTCTCCTTGAGGCCGCGTAGGTAAACAGGCCGTATGTCGTAGGTCGTGCCGCCCCAGACCAGATCGATGCTGACATTGTCCGGGTGATGGCATTCGTGCTCATAGCCCTCAACGAAGTAATGGCAGTCCTTGCACAGATTGGGCGTCATGCCGACCTCAGGAGACGCAGCCGCCGAGACGTGCCACTCTTGCCGCTGTGCCCGTGCCGCGAACACGTCCGAAACCCCCACCGAGCCTCAGCGCCGCACGCGCATTTACGGTTCCGCCGCTGGGCCTTGAGCGCCGCCAGCGTCCGCGCCCATTTCCGTAACTGTTCCCGCGAGGGTTCTTCATCGCCGCCAGCCACCGCGAGCATGGATGACGTGCAGTGAATATGCTCGCTCACGAGCGACTTTTTGGCGTTCGGGCCAGTGAAGTAGGTTGATGGGTAGACAGTCATCTCAGCGCCCTCACTTGCCTTCCCTTAGCTTGCAGATGTGGTCATCGATCGAGTCCAGCAACGTCACCGCTGAATCCAGCGCCTCCACGATCGACTCAAGCCTGGCAGTGATCGCGTCCAGTTGCTCGACGGTCTTCTCCGGAAATGTCAGTTCTCGCGTCTCTTGCATGTCAGTCATCTCAGCGCCCTCAAGGCTTCCGTTTCGACTCGGCACAGGTTTCGACAACTCCGCAACATCTCGATCACTAACTCGCGCGTATCCTTCGCTTCCCGCTTCCGCTGATACTCCGGCGTGACCTCGGACATCACCCGAGCCCGGTTCGTCGCCTTCTCCGTCTGGAGGCACCCCAGGAGCACCTGTGCATACGCCACGTCCGCCTCGCGTATCTCCGCTGCACAGTTCCCCAGGAGTGCCGCCAGCTTGTTGTCCAGTTCCGCCGCACGGTGGGGCGTGATGTCCGTCAGCAATAGCTCCTTCTGGATTGCCGCCACCATGTCGCGGATCGTGGTCATGGCCTAGAACGGGACGCCGTCGTCTGTGGCTTCGCCGCGTGGCTTGGACTTCAAGATCCGCCAGTCAGGAGACTTCTCGCTGCGCTTCTTGTCGTTGCGGAACACGACCACCTTCTGGTCGCCGATCTGCCCGGTCATGTATTCGCCACGGGCGCTCGTCTTGACCCACAGTACGCCCAACTCGTTGGGGTCTTTCTCAAATTCAGGCACTAGAAGGCTCCGGGCGCGGCTGCGCCATTCGACTTGGCCGGCGGCTGTTCGACTTCTGGCCGATACCGCTGGATGGTGGAAATCACCGTGTTCCCCTTGCTGTTCCGCTCCGTCGTGATTTCCACGATGGCCTTGTCTTGGCACAGCTGCGTGACCGCGTTCAGCCCTGATTCGCGCGCATCGGCTGAAATCGGAACCGTCTGTTCCTCGCCGGTATCACTGACGAACGTCACGTCAGCCCAGGAAATCGGCCCCTTGCTCTTGGGCACGACCTTGATGATCCGGGCCGTCCCCTTCGGCAGCACTTCCTTCGGCCCCGGCTTCGACACGCGCACCGTCTTATCGCCAGCCACGTCATCGCCCTTGCCGTCCCGCTCCGGGTCGTCGCCGGTTGGGATTAGGAATGTCTTCATCAGGAAATACTTCTCACCGCCAGTGATGGCTTTATAGAGCCCCTTGTCGTCCTTGTCCGTCCCGGCTCCGCGCCACTGGAACGACATCCGCTCGCCGGAGTCGCCGTCGCAGAACGCGAAGACCATGTCAATCGTGGTGAGATGGCTCCCTTTCTCGCCGATGGCTTCGCGCCGCTCGCCGTAGATGGCCGGAAACAACATCACGTTCCGCAGCGCAAGTTCCCGCCGCACAGCCTCAACGATGTCCGCCTCGGTGACGTAGTCGTAGTTATGGAAGCTGTTGTGGCCGCGCTTCGCGATCCGGTTAATAGCCGCCATCACGGCCGCGAGCTTACTCACCAGTGTTTGCCCACCCTGGGCCTTGGCGACACTCGCCTTCAGGTCGCTTTCTAATGTCTCGTCAGTCGTTGTCAGCATTTCGCCCCCTTCAGTAGCTCGCGCAGACACTCGATCCGTGACCCGTCCCGGCGTAACTGCTGACGCCTGCGCCAAGCACGCCAGCGTGATCGCCACGTGCGAAGTAGGGTCATACCGCCTCCACGGGCACCAAATAGAGCCACTGACACCCCGGCGCCTTGAGGTCGATCAGAATCTCCACCACCATCTCAGCAAAGGCGCCGAGGCGCGCATCGCGCGCCGATGCGGCGGCGGCGTCGGCGGCGGCGGCGGCGGCGGCGGAGGCGTAGGCGGAGGCGGCGGCGGAGGCGGCGGCGCAGGCGGCGGCGCAGGCCTCGCGCGTGCCTTCCGCCCCACATCGTACGGCCGCTGCCTCCAGCGCGTCCGCGTGCGTCGGATTCACCGTAGCCGCCGCCCGGAGCGCAGGCGGCACCACGCGTCGGATCGTGACGTCCACCACACGTCGCACGAACTCTTCTCCGTCTAAGACGCCAGCCGAGCCCAGTTGCGCCAGCGCCAACCGCCGCAAGCCTTTCGCCCGCGCCTGATTCGATGACCACGCGGAATCGTTGATGCGTATTTTCAGACGACGCAGCGCCGGATCCACGCACCCAGGATCGTCACCATGCGGCAATCCCATCGCATAGCACACGGCCGCCTCCACGCACATCTGGCCGGCGAAAGGCCTGCCAACCCCAGACACCAACCCAGCATCGACGGTGTCCCGAACCTTCGTCGCCATCTCGCGCGTGATGTTCATTCGGACACCTCGAAATACGAGTCGATGTACGCCTTGCTGTCCTCTGGCCGACCAGCCGCCGAGAAGTGCCCAGCCTTGAAAATCAGCGCACACTGAATCCGCTCGAAGGTCGCCTCGGATACCACCAGCATCCGGCGCCGGTCTACCCATGACGGCTTGGTCACGATGTGCGCGCCGGCATGTTCCGGCTCTCGCCCGCACACGCCCGGCTCTGGGTTGACCGCCCCGCACTTATCGCCGCCGAGCATCGGAGCCTCGCGAGAATGCCACTTGCCGCCGATGCCGATGTACCGCCGTCGCCAGGTTGTAGAGCGGAAACACCGCGAACCAGATGCCCACACAGAGCCCGAACACCGTGCCAGCCAAGAATGTGTCAGTCATTCGTCACCCCCAAACACCGCGTAGCAGAGCGCCATCATTACCAGCACCACAATAGCAATCGACCAGTAGTCAATAGCCATCGCCGCCCTCACCGTAGTCATCTGGCTTCGGTTCTCGCGCCGCCATCGCCCGGAAGAACACCGAGACGACATAGCCCACCACGACGCTAACCGCGAACAGCAGCGACAGCCACATCATGATTCCCTGTTCCACTCGCCCAGATAGGCGTCAGGCGCAGGCATCGCCACGTACAGCGCCGCTTGCTGGTGCCTCAACTCCAGCTCCACATAGCGCGACAAGGTCTCCAGCTTGTGGACAAACTGCTCCGGCGTGATTGCGCCAGACTCCTGTTGACGGCGCCAGATGTCCATGAGTGCGTCGATGGATGTCATCGGTACCTCCCCTCGAACCACGCCATCTCCCGCTCGTCATCGACATGGTCGTCGAACTGCGCGGCCCGCTGCTGGTCCTCACAGTCAGGACAAATGGTCCCCTCGTCAGGCTCCAGAGGCGTGGAGCAGTGACGGCACACCACAGGCGGCTCCGCGCCGTAGTCGAGTTGTTCGTCAGCATCAGGCTCATAACTACGATTCATCGTCGGCTCCTTTCGGCCACTTGTCGGTGTCCGCGCCACAGAGCGGGCACTCCATTTGCCGCACGCGCGTTTCACACAGCAGGCAATACCGACTCGGCAATTTCGGCTGCTTCCCGTTGCCGGTCATGCGAAGACCCTCGCGAACACCGAGTGCCCACTGCTCAAGCTCGTCCATTTAGCCCTGCCGTTTCTTGACGGTGTCGAGAAACATCCGCATCGCGTGCAACGTAATCTCGCTGGGCACGCAAGCCCGAGACAGCGACTTGTGCAGCACAGACAGGGAGACGCCGACTTGCTCGGCAAGTACCCTGAATGGCAGCTTGTTGTGTACCCGGTACTGGTGGAGTTCGACCACCTCGCGATACAGATGCTTTGACATGACTGCGGGGATAGTAGACACAACCCAGGGCCGTGTCAAGCGAAAAAGGAGAGCCTACCATTGGCTGGCACGCACAGGAACGGAACGGCCGGAACCTTATCACAGAACAGTCGGAACGCCGTGTTCGCTATTTGACGCTCCTTCGGCCTATTTGCCAACGCAAGGCAATCGACATGTTTCTGGCAAGTGTCGATGTTCCATGCCTTTATCGACATATGCAGCAAAGAAAAAGGCCCCAGCAGGGAGCAACCCACCGGGGCCAACTGGAGACAGGATGACGGGATGACTAGGCCCGACGACTCAGTCTAGCATAGTGCGGGCACGACGTAGACACAACCTCCGTCCCCGTGAAAGATAGAGGCTTCCCAGGTCTACGTCGCGCCAACCTTGAGATAGAATAACCGTATGACTAGGTTCTCGATGTATCAGCCGGCCGATCCGCTACCGCAAACGCCGACGTGGGACGACATGATCCGGCTCGCCCGTCACAGCCCGATTGTGCATCAGGTGGTCACGCTCGTTGAACGCGGAGACATCTCCCGCGAGGAAGCGCTTATCAGGCTGGCCCACGCGCAGCACGAACACTTCCGCGCGCTATTCGATACACACTGCGACCTTGTGAACATCACGGCGATGCCGTATCGGTTTGTCCTCATGCCAGACGGGACAGCCAAAGAGCTATAGCGTCCCCTCCACGCGCGGATCCTTCAGCCATTTCAGCATTACAGATACGCCTCGATCCGCGTTGGCCAGATCACGATCCCCCCTTGGACCCGGCATTGTTTCCCGCAGCACCAGCACCAGCAGAGCAGCACGCCACCCGGCTCTGGCGGCGCCGCTGAGTCCAGCGATTTATTGGCATTGCAGTGTGGGCAGTCTGGCAGCTCCATCACCTGACGCCGCCCTCGCGGGCGAGTCGTGCGTAGCCTTCGATGTCCAGCCAATGGTCTTCAAAACTGGCCTGTCCTGACAGGATACGCGAAATCTTGCACGCCATCATGTCTAAGGCTTCACGGTGCACCGGATCCATCGCGGACCAGTACGGCGATTGCCGGTAGAACTCGCGCAAGGCTTGGCCGTTGTGCGCGTTGTCGGCAAACTTGCCGTGAGTCTTGGCTCTGGTGTCGAGCACCTTGTCGGCCATCTCTCGCTCGATCACGACTGCATAGCTATCGCCGCCCATTATGTGGTTCTCCGTTATGGATACAGTTTACGACGTAAGAGCTGGCGGTGAATGGCGCCCACCAAGCCGTCTAGCACGATCGCGGTATGTTCCTCTGGACCGTCATCGTCGCCGGTTTCCAGGTTCGTCTGCCCGACTACTGGAATCGCCATCACGCCCAGCCGTTCCATATACCGGCACACGACGTGAAAACACTCATGCGTGAGCAGCGGATAACTGATGTTGCCTCTGGGAACGTGGATCGACGCGAGGTGCCGGCCCTTGAGCGGGGCATCCCAGAAGCACGCCGCCAACATGTGCCGCCCTCGAGGGCCAACGTGCGCGGCAAAATCGGCCTTGCGTTCGTAGACCGTGACGCCAACGGACAGCCGGATCCGCGCCCGTGGCACGCGCACGGAGAATGACGTGGTCATTCGGACGCCGCTCTCGCGTGGTAAAATGGGCTGTGTTTTGCGAGTGTGGCTGCGGTAGTCCGGCCCCTGTCGCCAAGATAACCAACCGCCGGCTCGGCCACCTTCAGGGACAACCCACCAGATACATACGCGGCCATCGCATGCGCGTTCGCCAACGCGAGCGCCCAAAGCCGTCCAGGCTGCCGTGCGAGTGCGGCTGCGGTCAACTCGCCGGCTTGCGAAAGGGGCGAGCGCAGCGGTTCATCCAGGGCCACAACGGAGCGGCCCAGCTCGCCACGCAGAAGTCTTCTGTTACCAGACTCGCCAACCTCCGCGCTGCCGTCTTCGAGAGCAACGCCAAGAGACTCGGCCAACGTCACACGCCGGAGCGCAGAGAGCGAATCGGCGCAGCCCTGAGAGGCAAGTACGTAGGCGAGCGCAGCAAGAACTGGAAAGGCGGCAGCTCCTATAAGTTGCAAGCCGGTAACAGGCAGCACATGGCCTGGGCTCGCGCCGTCAAACAGCGAGACGGCTATGCCTGCCAGCACTGCGGCCACCACTCCAAGCGCCGCCTGCACGCGCACCACATCAAAACGTGGCGCGACTACCCAGGCCTTCGGTTTGACGTCGCCAACGGGCTCACGCTCTGCAATGGGTGTCATGTGGCTGAGCACGCTAGACTCCGGGCTCTGACTTGCGGCCACGGATCCACTTCAGAAACAGAGCAGCGGTGTCAGGCTCAGGAAAGTACTGGAGCAGCCGGTTGTCGTCATCCGGGAATTGTGGTCTCACAACCATAACCGGGCATACTGAAAATGTCTGGTTCGGGAGCCCGTTTTCGTCGGCGTACCTGTCGTAGGTCTTGTAGGAACCAGTCCTCAGCGCGTAGGAAATCAGCCCCGACATCGGATCTCTGAGGATGTTGATCCCAGAGACGTGCTTGTGGCCTGCCACTAGGACGTGATCCCGCCAGCCGCGAAGCGCAGCCTTCGCTGGCCCGTGGACGGTATTAAATTCCGAGTGACCACGGAAATCGTGGCGGGCGTTGACGCGGATCACCCGCTTGCGCGGCGTCTCCAGGCCAAGCCGCACGCCGTGGGCTTCGTAGTTGACGCGCTGGGCGCGAGCCATCCAGATCGTCGGGTCACCAGCGCCGGACCAGCAATCATGGTTCCCTGCCACTAGCGCCAGCCAGTTCACGGCCCTGATGTACCACCCCACCAACACCCATGCCTCTGCCGCCGACAGCGATTGCTGGCCGTAAAGCCTCGCGAGCCTGCCGATCCAGTTGTTCTGGTTGTCGCCAATTCCAATAGGGAAAATGGCCTGATTCTTCTGGAAAATGGCGACGTGCGCACGAACCAGATCGATGTCCGTCCCGTCATCGTCCAAGTGCGGGTCACCAGGGATAGCCACGCCAAACGGGCCGTCCAGCTTGACCTGCACGTTAATTAGGTGCCGCGCCTCCTTGGCATCCTTCTTCCTAGCGAACTGCTTGGACCGCCGCGCGATTAGTTCGTCGGCCGTAGGAAGCTCATCCGGCAGTGGCTCAACTTCGAATACCGGCTCCGGCTCTTCCGCGAGCACTTGCAGGGCTCGATTGTGGCGGTGCTGGAGCGTGTTGCGCGAGATGCCTTCAGCCTTCGCCGCCGCCATCAGGCTTGGGTACGCGTTGACGAGCGCCACCGTCTCGCGCGCCACCTCTGGGGAGAGAGGGGGATACGCCATTAGGCGGATTCGGCGTTTCGCTCTCGAATCGACTCAAAGAGCAAATGGACGCCGGTCACCAAATGGTCTACCGCTACCTTGAACTTCGCGTCATCGGCGACGTTGCGGTGCAGCCTGCGCTCTAGCCGCTTCAGGCCGACCGTCAACAGATTGACGGCTATCTCTTTATGATGGTCCGGGCTGTCTAAGCCTTCGTCGGAGGTCGATTGGTCCTTGGCTTGCAGATAGGCGTCAAAGACCAGCCGGAGAATGTGGACAACGATAGCCGCCGTGGTCATGGGGGAGCCTCACTAGTGTGTTACGCTTCCGGGTCATATGCGTCGGTGGCTGATTGACATTCCAGCGGTCATTGTGACCGTGTGGCTTCGCCTGTACTGGGCGGCGCTCACGATTTTAACCGCTGGGCTGCTCGTCACTCTGCTTACGGCATCACTGGCTGGGTTTCTAGGTTGGCGCTGGGGCTGGTAGCCTTTCCAGCCTGCGCCGCCGCTGGGGCCGCGAGCCGTCGTAATTCATCCTGTAGTTGAGACGTTAAGCTATTCACGGACGAGACGTTACCGGCCCTGATCGCCTGCGCGAGCTTGCCCATCATCTGCGCCGTCTTGAGTTGCGTCGTCATCCCGGTTGCGCCGATGGAGTCGAGTGCAGGACCGAGCACGTACCCGGCCGCAGCGCCAGGAATACCGGCCGACTGCCCGCCAGCCATCACCGCCGTGAGTCTCGCCATGATTTGCCGACCGACACGCGGGCGCGTGCGCTCCACTTCGGCTGCGGCTTCAAGCACGTCGTTCGCGGACTTATAGAGGCTGTACTTACTATTCGCGGCTGCGGTGGCTGGCTCAAACTTGGCCAACTGGTCACGCAGGACGCCGGTCACGTCAGCCGCGCCGTACTTGTTCCCCATCTTCGCGGTAAAGTCCTGCGTTAATGACGGGTTATACACAGCCTTCGCTGGCCCGTCCCATGCGGCCCTGACACGTCGCAGGGCTTCGTAGTCAGCCACCGGCCCCAATGCCTGGACTTCCGTCATCGCTTGGCGAATCGCGGCAGCGCGCGGCTCACTCGGGGCCGGGACGACGTCATCGCCAGCCTTCAGCCCTTGGCGCCTTACTGTCTTGGCCGTGACGGCGTCCAGCTTGGCTTGCAGGTCGCGAAGAATGGGCTTGGTGTGCCAGACCTTGTTCGTGTTCCTGGCCTGAGAGACCGAATCCAGTTCGTCTTCTGCCGCAGCCAGCGCAGACGCCACTTTCCCGTGCAGCCCTTCGCGGCTCATCGCGGACATCGCCGGATCGGATGCGAGCGCCGGAGCCACCTTGTTCGCCATGTTCCCAAGGCGCGTCTTGTTGGCCCCAACCTTCGGCGCCATCACGTCCACGTACCGTGAGGCCGCGCCCTTCTCTAGGGCGCCTGCCGCAGCATCACGCATCCCAGGCGTCATCACGCGCCGCGCGTTCCTCACACCGGCCGGAATAGCAGACGTTGCCAACAGGCCAGATGCCGCACCTAAGCCGCCTGCCACGTCGCCCGAACCGATTTGCTCACCAGCGCCAGCCGCCGCAGGACCTATCAGCGGTAGAGCGGACGCCACGCCATGCCCAGCCGCCTCCGAATATCGACCCTCCGAGAATGCCTGCTTCGCCTTCCCGAACTGGTCTGCCTGTTGACCAATCACCGCCTGCGCGGTATCAATCGGATGCCGCACCGCGCCATAGAGCCCCTGCGCCATCGCCACAGGATTCAGCGCAGACGCCGCGTTGCTGACAAACCGGCCAGCGGCGCCGCCGCGCGCCTCCGGCAGTTGCTCGGCTTCCGCGATGGCCCCATCGAACCGTGGCGTGAACCAGCGATTGAACCCGGCTTCGTCCATGCCCTTCGGCGCCGCCGCTAACACGCGCTGGCGTATCGCCTCAAACTCGGATTCAGAGAGCGTCCGTGACGGCATCTATTGGCCCTTCGACCGCAGGTAATCCTGATAGCTTCGACTGGTAGCCGACGGAGCGGCACCTTGCGGCGCTGGCTGGGCAGTCGCAGGCTTGTCGGCTGGAAAGCCGCCGCCGTAGTCCGTGAGATAGTCGCCACCGTCGCCGCGCCCGGTGATCTTGTTGATTTTGGCTTCGTAGGAGCGGCGCACGTTGTCGTACTGACTCTTGCCTGAGTTGTACTTCGACCGGATCGTCGCCTTCATGTTGGCGCGGGCCTGAGGTGTCAAGAACGCGACGTTGCTGAAAATGCGCTGCGCGTTGAACCCGAAGTTATTGGCCCAGCTTTGCGCGTACTTCTGGACCGTCGCGTACTCGCCTTCCCTGACCACGCTCTCCGGGTCCATCGCCTTCGCAAAGGCGTAGATAAGCGCCTGATCGTCGGCCGGATTCTTCGTGTTGATGTCCAGGCTGTCAGCGAACGACACGGCTTCCGCTTGCTTCTGGACCGTCTTTACGATGGGTAGGCCGTCGAACGCCCGCATCATGCTATTGACGGCCGTCTGCTGACGTGGCGGCAGTCCGCCGTCATTACTTCCGCCACCCTGCCCGGCACGCGCCGCGACAGGGTCATACGGCATGTCGCCAGCTACCGCCGTGCCACGCTCAATCGGCACCACTTGCCCGTTGCGCTTGACCCACTCCTGCTGGCCGCTCGCCGCCGTTGCCCGCTTCGGCAACTCGCCCTGGACGTTCGCCACTTTCTGGCGGGCCTGCCCCACGGTCATGCCATCCGACAGCACCAGCGCGTCAGCCTCGCCATTCTCAAACTTGGCATCGCCAACCGTCTTGCGGACACCGGCCAGATCCTTCTCCAGCTTGGCCCGCTCGCGCCGTGTCGGTGCGACGTAGGCCGCCTGCTCCACGTCTACCTGAGAGACGCCGTACTGTGGCGCCTGACGGGTCAGCACTTCAAGCTGTGACATCGCCTCTTCGGGCGAGAGTTCAGGGTTGCCGCCCATCGAGCGGACGTGCTCCATGAACTTCTGCTGCATCCCGAGGCGCCGATCTTCGGTCTGCTGCCGCGCCGTCTCTTCCTGGCGCGCGTCCTCGTTGACCATCCGATCGTTGGTCATCACGTCGCGCTGTTGCTGCCAGTCGAATTGCTCGCGCTGGAGCCCCATCTGCTCCTTGCGGAGTAGCCCTTGCTGGTAGCCTTGCAGGAGACCGGCCACGGCGGGCTGGCCGCCCTTCGCCAGCGCAATCGGGATCATCGCCATGAGTCGCGCAACCGCCGCGCCCTTCCCAGGCTGCTTCTGCTCTTTGTTGACGACAATAGGATTGAGCGAGGCCATAGCGTCCTTCAGTCGAAGAGGTCAGCCAGCGCGAGGCCGATGTTGCTCCACATTTGCTGGTTCTGCGCGTTCGCGTACATCTGCTGCTGGTTGTTCGCCGCCGTCATCTGCGCCACAATCTGCGCCAAGTTCTCCGGCTGGCTTGTCCCACCCAGCACCGACATCGCTTGCTGTAACGCTTGCACCGGCAACTGCTGGAGCAACGTCGAGAGCTGCAACTGCTGGCCCTGCGTCCCCCGCTGGAGCCCCAGCGCCGACTGGCCCAACTGCGCGGCTTGATTCAGCCGGTTACTGCGCTCGTTGATGTTCTGCACCGCCAGATCGCGGCTGGCCTGTGTCCGCATCCGGTCATAGTCAACGTCTGTCTGTTTCTGCCTGTCGAGAGTGATCCCACTTGACGGCAAATAGCCAGCGCGAGCCGTGCGCACCAGTTCACGCTGCTGGCTGGTCTTCCGCAAGTCCTCAATCGGTTCCGCACCCTGCGTACGAAGCAACGCTAATTCTTGCGGGCTGTAGCCGTTGCTCCCCGCCAACTCTTGGAATCGGCTCTGGATGAACGACATCAGTTGCGCCTGCGGGTCGTTCGCGCCGGGGTTGGTCAGTTGATTCAACTGGCCCTTGATCAAGTCTTCGAGCTGCTGTGTGGCTGGGTCATCAAACCAGTTCCCGCCCCACGTCTGGCCTGTGCCCGTGCCGCCAGCGCCACCCATGCCACCCGGCATCGTGGTAGACGTGCGCCCGTCTGGCATCCGATAGCCCATGCCAGGCACATCGGTAAAGCTGCCGCCAGCACCTTGAATCTGCCCGCTCTGCTCGCGCGACAGCCCGAGACCCGCACCGCCCCACTCGCTGCCGAGCCCTTCATCGATCCGGTTGAAGTCCCCGGAATTGCGCTTCAAGAAGTCGTTGACCGCATCCGCGCCGTACTTGGCGATCCCAGCCTCATAGGCCGACTGCGCCTGTGCCGGTGTCGTGCTCCGTCCTTCGCCAATCGTAACGCCGGTTCCGGCGAGATACCCGCCCGTGTTGCCAGCCTGCACGAAGGCACGCCCCGGATCCGCCTCGGGGTTGCGTTGGTTGATCACGCCACTTGGGCTGTTGTCAAAGACCGGATTGAAGACGTCGGTATAACTTGGCGTAGACGGCGCCGCGCCGGCCGGCTGCGCCAAGCCTACGGGCTGCGTCGAACTCGTCGGGGACTGCGTCCCGCGCGAGCTGCCGTCGTCCTCTTCGATCCAGTTTCCAGAGCCGTCGAAATAGCCAGCCATCTAACGCCCCCTACTCACGGAAGCGGTACCTTCGGCAGCGTGATGCCTTCTCGCCCATAGTTCGGCAACCCGGCAAACGCCAACTGCACAGCAGCCTCATGCAGCGGGTCCGCTCGCCGCATCCGTGCTTCCGTTATCCGCGCGATCCGGTTCATCTCGTCCATGCCCTGCGCGTTCCCGCCGTTACCACCGCCACCGAGCCCACCCAATGCGCTGAGCGCCAGCGGGGCACCCTTCGCCGCCGCTTCGATCAGGTCTTTCAGGCTCATGCCGCCGCTCGTCAGCGCATTCGCTGCCGCCGGAGCGACGCCGCCGAGCGCCGCCGTGTTAGGAATCCCTGCGCTCGCGCCCTGACTGACCATCGCGGACGTGTTCGGCCCCTGCATCGCAGCCGTGATGGGAATCGACGACGACGCCAGCGCCCCGCCTGTGGCTGCGCCAGAGCCGCCAGCAGCGGGCGCCAGATAGGCACCAGTCGCACCAGCACCACCAGCCGCGCCAGACCCACCAGCCGCACCGCCGGCCCCAGCACTCCCAGCAGCCACCGCTGGCGTCGTGAGCGCACCAAGCATCCCGACCCCTGTCAGCGCACCCGTGCCGATCGTCGCGAGGTTGTTCCAGTTGACTCCGCGATCGAACTCGCCGGCTTCGTTGTTCCATGTGCCACCGTTCTGGAACAGTGACTCTCCGGGCTGCTGGTTCTGTGACGCCCACTGCCGCAGCCGTGGGTCGCTGCTGTTCCTGGCATTCTCTGGCGCCACATAGGACCGCTCGCCGGCCCGATGCCCGCCAATGTCCATGAGATAGACCTGATACGGGCGGCCGCGCTCGTCCCAGCGAACCTCAGAAATCCAATTACTGCCGACGTTGTCAGGCATATCCTTACGCTCCAGGGCTCAACGTGATCGAGGCCGACTCCGTGTGGTGCCGCGCAATCTGTGACGCCAGATCCGACTCCAACAGCGTCAGCCACTCCAGCCGCTTCAACGGCTCAGCCTTCGACCGCCAACGCGGCCACGTGATTAACTCATGCGCCAGCGTGGACCGCTCCGTCCGCACCTTCTTGAGTTCGGCGCGGGCCTGCTCCAACTGCGGCGGCACCACTTCCACTGGCTTGGGCTCATAGCCGTACTTCCAGCCGTGCTTGAGCAGTGGCGACTTCTTCGCCATCATCACGGCGATGCCCATGCCACGCGCGATGCCCAGGATGTGCTCGAAGTTCGGGCGCTGGTCGATGTATTCGGCCTGCGTGGACAGGTGGATGCCGTAGACCGCGATTTCCTTGTAGCCTTCGAGAATCGCCTGCGCCACCATGTAACTCGGGCCGGCCGCCCAGTACGGCGTGTCGCCCCAGTACTTGCCAAACTCCTTCTCGACGTCCTCGACAGGGAACCGCTTCGCGTTCTCCGGCCAGCCGTCAGGCGGCTCATTCTGGAGATAGACGCCAATCGTCTTGGCCTGATGCTGCAACCACTCCAAGTGCCCTTCGGGCCGCACATAGAAGCCTTTGGGTATTTCGTGCGCGTAGACCTCGCGCTTGTGGATGGGACGGAAGAACATCATGTTGATCGGATGGAGTTCGTACCACCGCGTGACCCGCTGAAAGCCGTTGCCGTTCGCGTCCCGACACATATAGGCGTCGTTCAGGCTCCAGATGTCCAGGGTCGGATCGGACCACGGCGTATCGACCCAACTCGGCGCCGTCCCCACAATCGCTACACGTTTGCTCATCGAATGCCTCTATTCGACCAACAACCAGCACGCCGCGCTTGTGCTTGTGCTTTTGAGATACAGGCGGCTCGCGTCTGCCGCCCGCGTGACTTCAAGTGGTACCACGGTTGCCCCCGGCTGCGACAGGTCCAAGACCTGCAACGCCATGTGTGGTACCTGTCCGAGCCCGTGCGCCACCGTAAACTCCGACGTGCTCGCCCCCGTCGTCATCTCCTGAAAGTAGGTCTGGAGATTGACTGCACGGGTCTGGTGCTCTGGCACCCCGAATCGGATGTTGCCCAAGACATGCGTGAAGCAGTCGTCCAGCGCCCGCCGCGTCGTCGCGTCAGGCACTTGTCGCAACAGCGACTTGATGTAGCCCAAATCAGCCACTA
>Ga0137457_1000013_pt1 | contig 48474 bp, 60 predicted proteins | sample EasRivERMGT630_2_FD_102321 | JGI IMG/M metagenome (GOLD analysis project Ga0137457, IMG submission 102321) | Soil microbial communities from meander-bound floodplain in the East River, Colorado, USA - East River MetaG ERMGT630_2 | ecosystem: Environmental > Terrestrial > Soil > Floodplain ...
CATCCGTCCGCGCCGGTCGAGGACGACGAGGACGCGCCGCTTGAGAGCGTCGACCCGCCGGAGTCGTTGTCTGGGGAGGCGCGGGAGATCTGGATTCAGCAAGCGCCCTTCGCGTGCGCGCAGCGGACGTTGACGAAGGCCACGGCACTGTCCTTTGAGCGTTATTGTAAGGCGGTCATATGGGAACGGAAGGAGTCGGAGAGCTCGGCCCGCGGCGGGGCGAACCATCGTGGCCTCCTGAAGCAGATCAACGCCTACGAACTGCAATTCCTGTTGACGCCGTGCGGGAAGCCTATGCCGGCCGCGCCGCGTGAGCAGGGGCAGTCGTCCACGAGTAAACTCGGACAGTTCCGCACGGCAGGATGACGGATCCCGTCACGGACTACGCGCGGGCGGTGCTGGCGGGCGGTGTCATTGCGAGCCGCCTCGTCAAGCAGGCGTGTGCTCGGCATCTCCGGGATCTGCAGGAGGCGACGGCGCGGGGGCTCGTGTGGCGGGTGGAGCGCGGGCAGCGGGCGATCGACTTCTTTTCGGAAGTGCTCTATCTGCCGGAGAACACGGACGCCGGGGACGTGGTCGATGACGGGGAGGACGCGCCGGCCACTGACCCGCGGCCGTTCGTCCTCGAGCCGTGGCAGCAGTTCATCGTGGGGTCACTGTTCGGTTGGTATACGGACAAGGGGTTTCGACGGTTCCGTGAGGCCTACATTGAGACGGCGAAAGGGTCGGGTAAGACCCCCTTGGGCGCCGGGATCATGCTGTATCTCTTGGTCGCCGATGGGCAGCGGGGCGCGCAAGTCTTCCTCGCGGCGGTCGGGCGGGATCAGGCCGGGATCGCCTGGCGAGATGTGCTGGCGATGGTCGACGCCTCGCCGGAACTCAAGGCGTTTTTCCGGGACGGGCGCCGGGCGAACGTGCTGAACGTGATCGAGGACGGGTCGTTTCTCAAGCCGGTCTCGTCGGAAAAGCGCGGCCTCGACGGCAAGCGCGTGCATGGGGCACTGGTCGACGAACTGCACGAGCACGCGACCCCGATTGTCGTCAACAAGATGCGCGCCGGCACCAAGGGGCAGCGGAACGCCCTGATCGTCAAGACGACCAATTCAGGATTCGACCGGACGTCGGTGTGCTGGTATCACCACGAGCAGTCCCGCAAGGTGCTCGACGGGACGGTCACCAATGACGCCTGGTTCGCCTTCATCTGCGGGTTGGACCCGTGCGAGGCGTGCGCAACCGCCGGTAAGTGGTTCCCGTCGGATGAGTGCTCGGATTGTGACTCGTGGGAACGCGAGGGGCCGCATTGGCTCAAGGCGAATCCGAATCTCGGGGTGTCGCTTCCGTGGCAATACGTCCGAGAGCGGGTCACGCAGGCGGCGTCGATGCCGTCGGAAGTCTCGGACGTCTTGCGGTTCAACTTCTGTGTCTGGACGCTGGCCATCTCGCGGGCGATCGACATGGGCCGCTGGCACGCCTGTCAGCCGATGCCGTCGGATGAAGAACTCGTCGGGGTGGATTGTTTCGGGTGCTTGGACGTCGGGGAAACGGACGACTTCACGGCCTGGGGCCGGTTGTGGCTGTTCGACGATGGGCGGGTCGTGGTGAAGTTCCGCTACTGGATCCCGAGTATTGCGCTGGAGCGGTATCCGAACCGGCCGTATGAGGAATGGCGCCGGACGAAGATTCTCACGGTCACGGACGGAGACGCGACGGATTACAGCCTCGTGCGTGAGTCGATTCTGAAGGATTGCCACGCGGAAGGCATCCGCTCGGTCTACTTCGACCCTCGTGCGGCCCGTGAGACGGCGCAACTCCTGATGGCCGAAGGGATCGACATGGTCCCGATTCCTGGCGGGTTCGCCCTGGCCGAAGCGATCAAGCGATGGAAGGCTCTGATCGTCAGTGGGCACCTCTGCCACGGCGACGAAAAGATCCTCTCGTGGATGGCGTCGAATACCGTGCTCCTGAAGGGCGCCAAGGGCGAGGAACGACTGGCCAAGGAACGCTCACCCGAGAAGATCGACGGCATTGCGGCGTTGGTGACAGGTATCGAAGGCGCGATTGTGCGGCGGGAACGGAAGCCGGAACCGACGTATCCAATGTTCGTGTTAGGAGCACACCCAGGCGTATGAACGAGGACACACAGCGGAAGCGCGGCAGACCACGGGCCCAGGAGCAAGGGTCGTCAGTTTCCGCATGGGTGCCGCAGACGTATCATGACCGTCTCGTGAAACTGGCGGACAAGCACGACGTGTCCGTGTCCTCGCTCGTGAAAACCTTGCTCGTGCTCCAACTCCGCAAGCCCTAACCCCCCTCTATTGACGCGCGACTACTATCATAGTAGTATGCTGCAGGCATGAAACAGATTACGTGTCCGCGCTGCCGGTATGAGTGGATTCCTCGCGTCCAGAATCCCAAAGCCTGTCCGGCCTGTAAGACACGCCTGGCTATGCCTAGGAAGAAAAGAAAGGCGTGATTGAGATGGCTACACTTCGAGCGCGCGCGGATGGTCTACCGCCGAACATTCTGGACCTGGACGTTGAGAAGCCGTATACCGGCCAAGTGAGCATTAGCCACGAGGCTGCTGCGCTGTTGTTGCCGGAATATAACAAGGGTAACCGGCGGGTGCGCAAGGCTCTCGTGAATTATCTATTGCGCCAGATCCAGAACGGCGAATGGCAATCCGATCATCCGCAGCCGATCGTGTTCTCGGCGGACGGACGACTAATTGACGGGCAGCATCGCTTGTTCGCGATAGCAGAGAGTGGGCGCACCGTGCTAGCAATGGTTGTGACTGGTGTCAGAGATGCACTCAGGGAGTACATCGACACAGGTATCAGCCGTCAATTAGAAGATCGCGTGGAGTTTTCATCCGATCCCGGCCAGAACCAACGATTAGCACAACTAGTGAATCAGTTCGCATCCCTACAGACCGGGCGTCCGCGCGGAACAAGCAAGCCGACGCCAAGCGAAGCACTAGATATATTTACTGCAAACAAAGAGGGTTTCATGTTCTCCGCCCATTACATGGGGAGGCGGATAGCTGGTCTATGCGCTGCTCCTGTTATGGTTGCTCTGGCGGAATACCATAGCCGAGATCGCGATCGTGCCACGGCGTTCTGTGAATCATTGCTAGCAACCGACGGCGACATACAGCCGGCGCGAAGGCTGAGAGAGCATCTCATTCGCCGATCTGCCCAAGGCGCAACGGCTGGAGGTCAAGCGCGCCTGGACATCTACCTAAAGAGTGTCGGTGCCATGCGCGCGCACATGGAAGGCCGAATCATTTCCAGTCTCCGCAGTTCAACGTGGGCTGGATAACAACCGTTCGCTGTCCGTGGCATGAGGAGAATACGCCTTCCTGCCAACTTCATAGCGTAAGGCGTGTCGTGTATTGCTTCGGCTGTGGACGACACGCCACTCCTGATGAACTGATCTCTGCCCTGAAGTCGGTTGGCCGAGTTGATGATGCCAACCGAGTCGAAACGGCTATTTCCCTACTAATCAAATAGTCCTCCCTCTCTACGGCCGCAGCATGGTACCGCTCCATGTTGAACAGCCGGGCCTATTCGACCCTCGACCACGTCAAAACGGTCGATGAGGATCAACGAATCATCGAAGGTATTGCGAGCACGCCCGAGGTTGATAGGGCTGGCGATGTCGTCGTGCCTGAGGGTGCGACGTTCAATCTGCCCATGCCGCTGCTCTGGCAGCATCAAGCCGATCAACCAATCGGGAGCATTCTCAGTGCGACCGTCGGCAAGTCCGGCATCAAGATTCGTGCGCAGATCGCCAAGGACATAGGCCTCCCTGAAATTGAAAGAGCTTGGCGACTCATAAAGTCCGGCCTTGTGCGTGGGTTCAGTATCGGGTTCAAGGCCTTGGAAATGGAACCGCTGAACGCGAAGGATCCGTGGGGCGGTCAGAAGTTTACGAAGTGGCTGTGGTTGGAAACCTCTGCGGTCACGATTCCCGCGAATGGATCGGCCTCAATCTCGCTCATCAAACAACTCGACACCCAACAGCGCGCCGCGACAGGCACCGCTGGACGTGTTCACTCGTCATCTTCGCCTACTGCCGTGGGCTCCAAGTCGAAAAAGGAGTCGCCAATGGCGACAGCATCAGAACAATTGACGTCGGCATTGGCCGAGCTCCGGACGAAGTCCGAACGACTCACGCAACTGAATGACCTCGAAGGCGCCGACGGCAGTCTCGAGGACGCACAGGAGCAGGAAGCGACCCAGTTGGCCGGGCAGGTCAAGGCCTTGTCCGGAAAGATCGACCGGCTCAAGGCGATGGAAATGGCCCTGGCCGCGCAAGCGCGCCCGGCCCTCGTCAAGCAGGCCACGGGCGATGTCCGCGACGTGCACACCCAGCACATCGAAATGGGCAAGGCACCGGAACAGCAGTTGCCGCCCGGGATCGAACTGGCGAAGTATCTGATCTGCCGCGCGGCGGCGCTCCGCATGGGCGTCTCAGCGCTGGACCTGGCGAAGCATTACTACCCCGGCCTGACGCGCATTCAGACGATGCTGAAGGAAGTCGTGCCGGCGGGCAGCACGCTCGACTCGACGTGGGCGGGCCCGCTCGTCTACCCGACGAACCTCGTGAGCGAGTTCATCGAGTTCCTGCGACCGCAGACCATCATCGGCCGCATCGACGGCATGACGCGCGTCTCGTTCAATTCTCGCATCGGCGGGGAGACGTCGGGCGGGGCGGGCTACTGGGTCGGGCAGGGCAAGGCGAAGCCGCTCACTAAGGGCGACTACAACGAGACGACCATCCCGTTCACGAAGGTCGCGAACATCGCGGTCCTGACGGATGAGTTGGTGCGGTTCTCGAGTCCCTCGGCCGAAGCGCGGGTCCGCAGCTTGCTCGTGCGGGCGCTCCAGGAACGGCTCGACATCGACTTCATCGATCCCGCGAAGACGGCCTCGGCGGGCGTCTCCCCGGCCTCGATTACCAACGGCATCGCGAACCTCAACGCCTCAGGCGTGACGCTCGACGCGGTCGACGTGGACGTGCAAGCCCTGATGAACTCCTTCATCACGGCGCACATCATGCCGACACACTGGATCATGCCGAACTCGGTCGCGCTGGCGCTCTCGCTCATGCGGACGTCGCTCGGGGCGTATGCCTTCCCGACGATCAACATGAACGGCGGCACGTTCTACGGGCTTCCCGTCGTGACGTCGCAGTATGCGATTCTCGGCACGCCCGCGAACAACCTCATCGTGCTCCTGTCGGCGCCGGAAATCTTCCTGGCGGACGATGGCGGGTTCTCGATGGAGATGAGCCGCGAGGCCTCGCTCGAGATGGACGACGCGCCGACGATGGATGCCGGGTCACTGGGCTCACCGGCCGGTGCCACGGGCTCGACGGTCGTCTCGATGTTCCAGACGAACAGCGTGGCACTCCGCTGCGAGCGCTACATCTACTGGACGCGTCGGCGGAATGCTGGCGTGGCCTGGATGGATGACGTGCAGTGGGCCGCCGGCACGTCGTAGGGCATAACCGGGTAGCAATACGAGCATCCGCCGGAGCATATCCGGCGGATGCTCGTTTCATGTTGAGGGTGGATGTTCAACGGGATATGGCTGGTCGCCTCTGAGTCGCTCATGCTTGAGGGCCTAGAGGTAGAACCCGGCGAACGGTTTCAGATTCCGCGCACCCTCGCGGGCGCGTATCTAGTCAGGCGACAGGCGACGATCGCGCCGAAGGTTGATCCGCAACCTGAGCCAGTGCCGGAAGCGCCGACACCGCGCAGGCGACGGCCACGCAAGACGACCACCGCCACCATTTCAGCAGAGACGCCAGAGCAATCCTCAGACGAGTCTCCGCGCCACTATCACCGCCGCGATCTTGAGGCGGAAGAGTGAACTTATTCGGCCTGACGATCTCCCGAACCAAGGCAGCCGTGAGTGCGATGACGCCTGCGAACAGTGCCGGGCTCATGTCGGCCGGTGCTGGTTCGAACGGCTGGTATCCGATCGTCCGTGAAGGATTCGCGAAGGCCTGGCAGTGCAACGTCGAGACGCCCCTCTGTGACGTCCTGAGTCATCCGACCGTCTTCGCGTGCATCACGCTGATCGCGGGTGACATTGCGAAGATGCGCCTCCAGTTGGTGCGCGAGGAAGAGAACGACGTCTGGGCGCCAACCGACAGCGGAGCCTTTTCGCCCGTGCTGCGTGAACCGAACCACTACCAGGCGCCGTTTCAGTTTTTCGAGCAGTGGATGCTGTCGAAGCTCATCCATGGCAACACGTTTGTCCTGAAGCGTCGAGATAATCGCGGCGTGGTTGATGCGCTCTATGTGCTCGATCCGACACGCGTGCGTCCGTTGATTGCTCGTGATGGAAGCGTGTTCTATGAACTAAACACGAACGACTTGGCGCCGATCAGCGAAGGCGTCGTCGTGCCGGCGCGGGAGATGATCCACGATCGGTTCAACTGCTTTTATCACCCCCTGGTCGGGATCTCGCCGCTCTATGCCTGCGGGATCGCGGCCATGCTCGGGATGAAGATCCAGACGAACTCGGCGCACTTCTTTGGCAACGGGTCACAACCTGGGGGCATCCTGACGGCACCTGGGGCCATCAGTGAACCGACGGCCGCTCGACTCAAAGAAAACTGGGAAAAGAACTTCGGCGGGCAGAACCGCGGGCGCGTGGCGGTGGTTGGCGACGGCCTGAAATACGAAGCGATGGCCGAGTCGGCGGACAAGTCCCAACTGAATGAGCAGTGGGATTCCGCCTCCCAGGCGATCGCCGTGGCGTTTCATGTGCCGTGGTATCTCGTCGGCGGCCCGATGCCGCCCTATAACAACATCCAGGCGCTCAACGTCCAGTATTACACCCAGTGCTTGCAGCCGTTGACGACGGCGCTCGAGCAGGTCATGGATACCGGCCTCGGTCTGAGTCCGGACAAGATCAATGGCGTGCGTCTCGGGACGCAGTTCAACATTAATGACCTCCTGTGGATGGACTCGGCGACGATGATGGCCGTTATCGCGCAGGGCATCGGGGCCGGGGTGCTGTCGCCGAATGACGGCCGAGCCAGGATCAACCTCGGGCCGGTCAAGGGTGGGGATACGCCCTACCTGCAGCAGCAGAACTTTAGCCTTGAGGATCTCGCCGAGCGGTCGAAGAATCCGATCCTCACGCCTCAACCGGCGCCACCTGCGGCGGAGTCCGACGACATGCCGGACGACATGAGCGAAGCGGCCTTCCTGGTGAGCCTACGGAAAGAACTGGAGCTGCACGCGTGAAGCCTTCCGATCTGGCGATGATCACGCGCGTGATGGGGCCGGTAGTGCGGGAGTTCACGGCCAAGGCGGTTGCGGAAGCGGTCGCGGTTGAGCGCGAGCGTCACGCGGCACTCGAACTGCGGATCCTGGAACTCGAAACGCGTCCGGCGCCTCTCGCTGGCAAAGATGGCCTGAACGGGGAGAAGGGCGATCCGGGCGAGAAGGGCCTTGACGGGAAGGACGGTCTACCAGGGAAGGATGGCCGCGACGGGATCGACGGCAAGGACGGCGTTCCTGGCGTGGATGGGAAAGATGGCGCACCGGGTATGCACGGCAAGGACGGAGCACCTGGGACTGACGGGAAAGATGGCGCTCCAGGGCTGAACGGGAAAGACGGAGCCGATGGCCTCGACGGCAAGGACGGGGCGCCCGGGCTGAACGGCAAAGATGGATCCGACGGACTTCACGGCAAAGACGGAGCGGCCGGCCGTGACGGGAAGGACGGGGCTCCTGGAGATCGCGGGTTCCAAGGCGAGAAGGGCCTTGATGGTGCGCCCGGTGATGCTGGCCGTGATGGTCGCGATGGACTCCCTGGCGCGTCAGGAAAGCCGGGAGAAAAAGGGCTCGACGGACGCGACGGCGTGGATGGGCTCGGCTTCGATGACATCCAGGTGGCGCACGACGGCGAACGGTCCTTCGACATCAAGTTCGTGCGAGGGGATCGGGTGAAGTCGTGCGGCACGTTCACAATCCCCGCGCAGATCGATCGCGGCGTCTATCAGGCGGGCAAGACCTACGAGCGCGGCGACGGGGCCACGTGGGACGGACACTTCTGGATCGCCCAGACGAAGACGCACGAGCCGCCGGGGGAAGGCTCATCCGCGTGGCGCTTGGCGGTTCGACGTGGTAAGCAAGGCCGCGAAGGGAAGAAGGGCGATCCCGGAGCGGATGGCCGCGACCTCACGCAGATGGATCCGCAAACGGGGCGGAAATGGTAAAGCGCGCGATGACGTTCGCCTCAGTGCCCCGGCTCTTGCCTGATGGCGGGACGGTGCTCGTGATGGGCTCGGGCCCGTCACTCACTCAGTCCGACGTGGACCTCGCGCGGGCGCATGTCTCGGCCGTGATCGCAGTGAACGATAGCTACAAGTTGGCGCCAGACGCGGACGTGCTCTATGCGGCGGACGCCCGCTGGTGGGGCTGGCACAAAGGCGCGGTGGCCCACGTCACGGGCGGCGGGGTGAAGTATCCCGAGTTCACCGGCCGGTATAAGTATGCCCTCGCCGCCGTCCCCGGCTACCCCGACGTGCAGGTGCTGCGCCGTGGACCGCAGACCGGCCTGACGTTGGACCCTGGGCGCGTGGCGCTTGGGCTCAACGGGGCGTATCAGTCGATCAACGTCGCGGTGCATCTCGGGGCCTCGCGGGTGCTCTTGCTCGGCGTGGACATGCAAGGCGGGCACTTCTTCGGGCGGCACCCGAACAACAGCGGCCCACCGTTTTCCATGTGCCTGCAACGGTTCGCGACACTGGTCGATCCACTCAAGACGGCCGGGGTCGACGTGGTGAACTGCACGCCCAAGAGTGCGCTCAAGGCGTTTCCGCTGATGGATCTGAGCGAGGCGTTTCCGATGGCGCAGGCGGTGGCGTCGTGAAGATCCCACTGTCGACCACGTTTGATCCATCGCAGGTCGATCGCGTGCGCGATCTGCTCGACGGTCGCGCGTGTGTCGTCGTCGGGTCCGCGCCGTTGAAGGGTCCGCCGGACCTGTCCGAGACAGACGTGGTCATTGCGGTCAACGGCGGGATCTCCAGCGTGCCGCGGGCGGTCGATCTCTGGGTCGTCGCCAGCCGGCCACAGGACAAGCCGGGGAGCGGGCAGATCAAGCCCTTGCACAAGACGATGCTCCACCAATTGCACAAGACGATGCTCCACCAAGCCAAGGGGCGCACAGCTGGACACGTCCTGTTTCTGCGTGGGCCAAAGCACGCGAGCGAGGGCGACACGTTGGCGATGCTCGACGTGTTGGGCTGTCGGTATGCCTCGTGGTCCGTGCTCGACAAGCCGACGAAGCAGGGCCTCGAGAACGATCTCTGCGCGCGGCCGGGGAGCAAGGATCCGTGCTCGTCGGGGATTCTCGCGACGGCGATTGCGGTCTATTGCGGCGCGGCGTCCGTGCGGCTGGTCGGGTTCTCGCTCAGTCCGGGCTACCACTACTTGCCGAAGGAACGGCCACAGTCGTGGTGGCGGAACCACGTCGCAGCGGATCGGCGGGCGCTCAAGGCGCTCCGGGCGCGCTATGGGGCGACGTTGTCGGGGTCGATCCTGGAGGCGGTCGGGGCGTGAAAACCGTCATCTTCCTCGGCAAGCGGACGGCGCCCGGGTCGCCACGCGAGCGGTGGCCGGAGGCGGAACTCTGGGGCACGACCAACAGCAACGTGAAGTATGCGCAGAAGCGCGACAAGGAACGTCGCGTCATCGGGACGGTCGACGACTGGACGGCCTGGTGGGAACTCCACCCGTTCGGGCCGGTGCCCGGCTATGAGGGCGTCAAGCGCAAGCGTCCGGCGGCGTATCGCTGGTATCAGACCTTGCCCGGGCCGAATCAGCCTGGCTACCGGCCGCTGTGGTTGGCCGAACTCGATCCGACGATCCCGGCCGGCGTGTTGTTTCCGAAGGCGCGCGTGCTCGACGCCTTCAAGATTCCCGGCGAGGGCCACGGGTGGTTTACCTGCCAGGTCGATCTAATGATGGCCTACGCGATCCTGGAGGGTTACGAGCACATCATCCTGCACGGGCACGGGGTGAGCCGCGAACTCAAGCACATGATCGACCACGTCGGGATCGTCTACTGGATCGCTCTGGCACGCGAGCGCGGGATCAAGGTGACGGTCGTTGCGCCCTCGTGGTATCTCGCGCCGAAGAACCCCTACGGGGTCTCGGCCGGGGACTGGGGGCTGCGACGGTGAAGCACAAGATCGGCTCGGCGGCGCACCTGGCGCATCGCTTTCTTGATCGCGGGGATGCCGTACTCGACATCGGCGCGGCCGACGGTGCCTATACGCGCGTCTACGCGGATCGCGTCGGACGCACGGGGTCCGTGCTCGCTGTGGAGCCGAATGTGCGACATCTCGGGCAACTGCTCGACGCCTGCGAGCCGATGCCGTGGGTATCGATCTGGTATGGAGCGGTGGGTCGCGATCGGCTCGGGCTAGGGTGGCTGCACGAAGACGCCGACGATCCGAAGCGGAGTTCGCTGTGGGCGTCGAATGTCTCACGACCCGGGCACGGCTACCACGTCGCGGTCACGACGGTGGATGCCCTGATCGAGACAATGCCGCAGCAGCCAAAGTTGATTCAAGTCGACGCCCAAGGGGCCGAGGCCGACATCGTTGCGGGGGCGGGGAAGGCTTTAACGGCGCCGATCGTGTGGGTGCTCGAGATCTGGCGGGAGGGCCTCGCGAATGCCGGCGCCACCGTCGATGACGTGCTCCTGCCATTCGAGGTGCACGGCTACACGGCGCGGTCGATTGCGGGCGCGCGGATCGAGTGGGACGACCTTCGGGAACAAGTCAGGCCACATCTCGGCGTGACACATGCGGATGTCGTGTTGGTGCCGGATGCGCTGAAGGGGGCGGACTGGTGAATCGGAAATGGTTCGCCCAGTCCGGTGAGGATCGCACGATCGCGCGGATCTTCCGGGAGATCGGCGTGCTGAATCGGTTCGCGGTGGAGTTCGGCGCCGCCGATGGCCGGCGGAAGTCGAACACGGCCTACTTCCGGGATCGCGGCTGGTCCTCGCGGCTCTTCGATGTCGACCCGCTCGACCCCGAAGTGCAACACGCGGACATCACCGCGGAGAACGTCAACGACATCTTCCGCGCCGCGGGCGTGCCGCAGACGTTTGACTTGCTCTCGATCGACATCGACGGCAACGACTTGTGGGTGTGGAAGGCCTTGACGTTCCGGCCGCGGGTGGTCGTCATCGAATACAACCCGAAGTGGTCGGCGTCGAAGTCGCGGACGGTGCCCTATGACCCGCGCCGTCGATGGGACGGCACAAACTTCTATGGAGCCAGTGCGTTAGCCCTTCGAAGGGTCGGGATCGAGAAGGGTTACGACTTGGTCGCCGCGACCCGGTCAAATCTGATCTTCGTGACGAAGGGCCTCCTGCCGGCGATCTCGGCATCGGAGGTGCGCCGGCCGGTCAAGATGAAGCGGAAGGATCCCGAGAAGCGGGCCTGGGAGATCTACGCATGATCCAGGGGGATCCGCCCATTGTGCGCGACACGCGGGATCGGCTCAAGGCGTTGGGCGCGGGTCGGGGTCCGATCATCGTGGGGCCGTGGCTGTCTGAGATTGGCTTCGAACTTCTCTACTGGATTCCGTTCCTCCGGTGGGCCTGTGCCTTCGCCAAGCTGCGCCGCGACGACCTGTGGATCGTCTCGCGGGGCGGCTGTCGCTCGTGGTATGCGGACATCGGCGCGCACTATGTCGACGTGTTCGACTTCTACACGCCTGAGCAGTTCCGCGCGGGGAATGCGCGACGGATCGCGGAACAGGCCCACCGGGCGCTGTCCTTGGGACTCCGGGAGGGGTTGACGTCGACCAAGCAACACACGCTGACGGCGTTCGACCGGGACATCCTCGGGCGCGTCAATCTGCCGAATGCGCGTGTCTTGCATCCGTCGACGATGTATGGCGTGTTCCGATCGTTCTGGCGGCGGCAAACCCCGTCACTCTACGACCAGATCACGGCACCTACCCGCTTGCGCACGGCGACCCGCGCCGAGGGCCTGCCGGCCGCCTACGTCGCCGCGAAGTTCTATGCCTCGGCCGCCTGCTCGCAATCTCCGCTCCATGCGCAGATGGTGAACGCCATCGTGCGTGCGACGGTCAAAACGACCGACGTCGTGCTCCTGCACACGGGGACGAAGTTCGACGAGCATGGGGAGTTCGCGATCGAGCCGCACCCGCGCGTGCATCGCGTGGCGATGGATCCGGCGACGAACCTCGAGACGCAGACGGCGGTCCTCGCGGGCGCGTCGGGGTTCGTGGGCACGTATGGCGGGTTCGCGTATCTCGCGCCGTTCCTCGGCGTGCCGACCCGGACGTTCTATGCGCAGGCGAATTTCAGGAAGGATCACCGCCGCGTGATCGATCAGGTCTGCGCGACGAAGCTCCGGACCAAGTTCAGCGTCGAACTGATCGATGGCGGCCTCGCGCAGAAGGCCCAACGGCGGCGGGTGCGGTATGCGGCCTAATCTCTACGCGCCTGGGTCGCCGTATCACCAGAACCGTCGCTGGACGCATCCGCACTCGCTCCGGTGCCTGCAGGCGGCGATCGCGGTCCTGGGCAAGCCGGACAGCCTGATCGATGTCGGCTGTGCGGAAGGGGTGCATGTGGCGTGGGCAAAGGCGAACGGAATCGAGGCGATGGGGATCGATCTCGCCGTGCCGGAAGGGGATCCCGCACTGGTCCGCGCCGATCTCTGTCGCCCGATCGATGTGGGCGCGCGGTTCGACTGGGTGCTGTGTTGGGAAGTCGCGGAACATCTGCCCGCCGAGGCGGCCGTGACGCTCGTCGACACGCTCGTGCGGCACATGCGGCCGACGGGGCGGATCCTGTTCACGGCGGCCGGGCCGGGGCAACGGGGACCGGGGCATGTGCATTGCGCGGAGCCGTGGTTCTGGCAAGACCTCTTCCGGTCGCACGGGTTGACGTTCGCGGAGGCGTTGACGGCGACCCTGCGGAAGCGATGGGCGACGTGCTCTCCGCTCACGCCGTGGTATGCGAAAAATGCGATGTTGTTCTGGAGGCAAGCGTGAAGATTCTCTTCACGATGCGCACGGCTGATAGGGCACCAAAGCCGAACTATCTGCGGGCGACGGTGGGGAGCCTCTATCACCACGGCGTGAGGGACATTCACGTCTTCCCGACCGATCCAGACATCACGTGGATGCGGCCTCATCCCTACGCGACGCTGCATCAACCGGACAAGCGGGTTCGGGCGAACGAGAACGGACTACGGCCGATCGCCTTGCTCGACACGATCGACGCCGACTGGATCATCCTGAGCGAAGACGACCTGGAATGGTGCGCCGATCCGATCGGGAGTATGTCTCGATGGTTGGACGAGTTCAGCACGTCGGATGTCCTGATGTATCGGTTCTTCGCGTTCGACCAGTTGACGCAAGTGAGCGCCCACGCAGCGACGGCACCGCTCCGAGAGCAGAAGGGATCGCAAGCGGTCGCTCTCCGCGCGGACGATGCGCGCCGGTTCGCGGCCTGGGCTACGGCGCATCCGCTCGACTGGCGGCCCAAGGGAGCGCCGTTTCAGGACCGCCCGCACGACGGATTCGACAAGCTGCTCGGCTACTGGGCGCTCCAGGATCGGCCGGACGTGACGACCGGCCTCGTCTCGCGGCCGTTCTTCGTGCGACATATGGGCGTGCACAGTAGCCTCCATATTCGCGGCCGAATGATGGATCGGCAGTTCACGGGCCGCGCGTATGAACCGGAGGCCGTATGGCGCTAGTCACCTACGCTCAGGCGGTGCGGCATCTGAAGCAGAACGGCGTCATGGATGTAGGATCGCCGGTCGAAGAGGATACCGATCTGCTTCTGAAGATCGAGCAAGCCTCAGCCATCGTCCTGATCTATCTCAAGCGGCCGGGGGAATGGGACGTGGATTCCCTCATCTCGGACGATCCCGAGTTCGCGGTCGTGCAAGGGGCGGTGCTCAAGGTGCTCGGGAACCTCTATCGGTTCCGGGGCGATGACGAGAAGGCGAATGCGCCTATCTCGGAGGACATCGTCCAGATGTTGAGCATGTTACGTGATCCGGCATTGGCATGAATGGTTCCGGCACGCGCGATCGCTGGATCACGGTCCAGGGGATGACCGAGAGCGTCGGCGCGTCACGGCGTCCGGTGGAGTCCTGGGACACGCTATTCCAAGTCTGGGCGATGAAAACGGACGCCGGCGGGCGGGAACGGCTCGTCGCCGATCAGTTGTCGGCACCCTACGACACGCGATGGGAACTGCCCTATGCGGCGGCCCTCGACCCGGAACTCGTCGACGTGCGCAAGCATCGGCGGATCGTGGTGAACGGCCGCATACACGACATCGTCTCGGCGCAAGAGATCGGGCGGAAACGGGGCGTCCAGGTGATGACGCTGGCGGGGGGCCTGCTCACATGAACCTCTTCACGGCCTCGCCGGATGTGATGGTCGGGTTCGTGTTCGGCGTTCTGGCGACGTTGTTCATCATGGGCGCGTTGATTTGGTGGCATCTATGAGGCTGGCGCTGACACTCGACGGCACGGGCGATCTGCTCAAGCGCCTCCAGTCGTTGCCGGCCGCCACGTCCGCGTCCGTGCAACGGAAGGCCCTGCTCGCGGGCGCGGTGCCGATTCAGGAGCACGCGGCGTCGATTGCGCCTCGGGATGAGTCGTCGAGCGGGCCGCACCTGGCCGACAACATCGTGATCGGCGTGCAGTCGGCGCGCAAGCTGAAACAGTCTGGCCTCGGCGCGGCGGAACTCGACATTGCGCAATCTGGCATGGTTGTCGAAGTCGGGCCGGCGTTGCAGCCGTCCGATCACTTCTACGGGTATTTCCAGGAGTTCGGGACGGTGCATCATGCGGCGCAGCCCTACATGCGGCCGGCGTTCGACACGCAGAAGCATCGCAGCCTGGCGGTGGTGATTGCGGCCATGTGGGAGGCGATCCGGAAGGCGTTGCCGCAATCGTTCCCGGGCGGTCGGAGCGCGACGGGCGGACACCTGTGACCGAAGTCGACGTGATCGAACGGCTCGAGCAAGTGTCCGCCGTGACGAACGTCGTCAGCGATCGGCTGTATGCGGTCAATCCGCCACAGCAGCCGACGACGCCATACGTGCGTGTGCAGCGCATTTCGAGTCCACTCGATCAGCACTTGCGCGGGCCGGGGTATCCGGCGCAATGGCGGTTCCAGGTGGACTGTTGTGATGCCGACGGCGACGGCAAGGATCCGCTCGGCACAGTCGATGCCCTCGCGGCGGCGGTGATCGGCGATGGTCTGGGGCCTGGGGCCAGTGGGTTATTCGGGTGGATGGGACAACTCGGGGGCAGCCCGGTGCGGTTCAACGTGCGGAACGTGGAACTCCTGCACGCGGGGGATCGCGAGTTCTTCCCGGAGGAAATGCGGATGGTGCGGGTGCGAACGGACTTTCTGTTCCATTGGAGCCCGGCCTAACAAGCGGCGAGCGCGCGTGGCGGTGAGCCCGCGCCAGTAGAGAGCGAACCACCGTCACACAGGAGAAGCAGCAATGGCCGACAGAACCGATACTTTTTACGCCGCTGAAGAAGCCGTCAGCGGCTACGGATCGCAATTGATGGTGGGCGACGGCTCGAGCCCGGAGCAGTTCGAAGCCATCGCCACGATCACCACGATCACGCCTGGGTCCATGACCACGGCGGACATCCTCCGGACGCATCTCCGTAGCCCGGACGCGCATCAGGAGCACATGCCCGGCCTCCGCGACTCGGCGGCCTTCACCTGTGAGGGGGTGTGGCTCCCGGAGGAACAGAGCCAGTCGAATGCGGGCGGCGGCACGGGGCCATTTGCGACGGGCGGCCTCGTGGCGCACTGGCGCGATCGGCAGGTGCGGAACTACAAGATCGTCATCATGAAAGCGGCTGGCAGCCCGGCCAATATCGAGTGGCCGTTCCGCGCCTACGTCTCACAGTTCCAGCCTGGTTCGATCACGGGGAACGACAAGGTGAACTTCACGGCCGGATTCCAGCCGACGGCGGCGTATGACGCGAGCCTGCCCTAATAGGTAAGCCATGGCGAATCCGGAAAAAGGGGAAGTCGGGATCGTGGTCGGGGGCAAGTCGTATATCTTGCGCCCGGCCTTCAACTCCGTCTGTGAACTCGAAGATCTCGTCGGGAAGCCGCACACCGTGATCGAAGCGGAGATCAAGTCGGGGCGGCTGTCCGGCCTGCGGGCGGTCGTCTGGTGCTTACTCCACGACGTGCATCGGCACGAGATCAGGACGCTTGAGGACGCGGCCAAGTGGATTATCGCGGCTGGTGGTCCTGGGGTCGTGATGGACCTGGTGACGCGGGTCTTCACGCTGAACGAACCCGAGACGCCACAGGAGCCCGCGGCGGACCCTCCGACGGCTCAGGCGGATGGAACTGGCGAGCCCTCATCGTCGGTGCTCGTCGGATCGGTCTGAGCCAGGACCAGTTCTGGCGGATGACGCCGCGGGAGTATTACCGGGAAAGTGAGGCGGCCCGGGAGCGGTTCCGCCTGGAGGCCGATCGGGATCTCGCCACGTCGTGGTATGGCGCGGCGTTCTACGCGCAGGCGATGGTCGGGAAGTTGCCGAGTCTACGGGATGCACTCGCGCGGAGTCGAGGGGAGTCGGGACAGCAAACGGTGGAACAGCAACTCGCACAACTGACGACCTTGAGCAAACTGACCGGATACAAACTCCGTCCGGCGAGCCCGGAGACGCTGGCGAAGCTGCGGCCCGTGAGGGTGCATGGCTAACAACGAAGTCGTCGGCATTCTCCGCGCGATGCTCACGATGGATACCGGCCAGTTTGAGGCCGGATCCAAGCGCGCGATTGCGTCCGAGAAGCAGCTCGAAACGCAGACCGCGGCGCTCGGGCAGAGCATCGCCAAACTGACGCCGCAAGCCGAACGCATGGTCAAGGCGTTCAGCGGCGACAAGCTCCTGTATTCCGCCAATAGCCTCGTCAGTGCGATCGCGAAGATCGGCGGGGCGACCAAACTCACCGAAGCCGAACAGGCGAAAGCCAACAAGACGCTGAGTGAGGCCTTGGCGAAGTATGCCCTCATGGGGCAGCAACCGCCTAAGGCGATGGTCGAACTCGAGAAGGCCACCCGCGGCGTCACGACGGCCACGAGCGCGATGACGGCCGGGATGAGTCTCGCGGCGAAGCAGTCGGCGGCGTCCATCAACATGATCGGCGGGATGAGCCAAGCCGGACGCCAGGCCGCGGCGTCGATGGTGTCCGTCGAGAAGCCGGTCTCCTTCCTCACGACACGGATGGTCGCCCTCGGGGCCGCGACTGGAACCTTCTTCGCGAACCTCGCCTTTCAAGGCGTGCGGACGCTTGTCAGTTTCGGGCGCGAGGCATTCAGCACAGCCGGACGTCTCACGGATCTTGCCGACAAGACGGGCCTGAGCACTGAGACGATCCAGCGGATGGACTTCGTCGCCAAGCAGACGAGCACGTCCCTCGACTCGATGACGAATGCGGCCTTTCGGTTGGGCGTGCAGATCGCCGGAGGAAATACCAGCGTCGAGCGGGCCGTCGGGCGACTCGGATTGTCCTTCACCGAGATCCAGAAGATGCGCCCGGATCAGCAGTTCGAAACCATCGTCGGCGCCTTGTCGAAGATGGAGAACCAGCAGGAGCGCAACCGGATCGGCGTGCTCCTGTTTGGGCGACAGTTCGCCGAGATCGCTGCGTCAGTCGAACAAGGCTATGCGGACATCGCGAAAGGCGCGTCGGTCTCTTCTGATGCGCAACTGCGAGCCTTGGATAAGGCCGCGGATCGCTGGGGCAAATTCGTTTCCAATACGAAGACGAACATCACGGCGTTCTTGGGGAACGTCATCCTCCTGAACGATGAACTCCGCCGGATCGAACAGGAGCAAGGCGGTAGACCGAACGAGCCTGGGCGGTCGTCGAAGGCGGCCCTGGAGGAATTAGAACGCCGTATGGCGCTGGGCCTCGTAGGGGCACGGCGGGAAGACATCAAACTCACGGAAGAACAGGCAGAGGCGAAGAAGAATTACGCCAAGCAATTAGCGGACGTCCAAAAAGAACTCGGCAAACTCAGCGCGGCAGACCGACAAGAGATCGCGGCGGCACAAGCTCTTGGTGTCGCCAACGACGAACTCGAATCCCAGTACGACCTGACAGCCGGGGCACTCGGCGTCCTGAACACGCAGACGAAGGACTACGAGAAGAACCTGAAGAAGGTGCTCGATCAATTTAGCGGGTCCACGCTGCTGAAGGATGCCCGCGAATATGAATCCGCCCTGAACTCGATCGGTGGTGCGCAAGCCTTGACGGCCGAAGAAGGCGAAACGTACCTGAAGATGATCGACGCCATCATCGGGAAATACAGCCGATTCGGTCCCGCCGGCGCGGAGGTAGTCGCGCACTTCACGACGGTTCGCGATCAACTCTCACAGACGGACGCGGCGGCCCTTCGGTATCTCGCCAACGAAAAACTCACTGCCGACGGCGAAAGGGTCGTGATGGCCGCCCGCGACGACATGGCGCGGGCCTATCTAGAGAGCGAGCAACTCAAACTCAACATGATCGCGGCCATCGACGCGGCGGGTCTGACGCATCTCGAGAATGAGAAGCGAACGCTCGACGGCGAACGGCTCATCATGCAGGCGCGGGACGACATGGCGATCGAGTTTATGAAACTCGACCAGCAACGCATGGACGCGCTGAAAGGGACGAAGCTCGAGGATCCGTTCTCCAAGTGGGCCGAGCAGGGCAAGCAGCAACGCCAGCGCGTCATTCAGATGTGGAAGGGGATCGGGACGCAGATCGAATCCGCATCGATAAGCCGCATGGGGTCGCTGTTCTTCGGGCAGTTCGGCCACGACGTGACCGGGGAACTCAAGGCGGCGGCCGACGAAGCGGAACTCGACTTCCTCAGGATTCAGCGGAGCGGCAAGGCCACGGCGCACGAACTCGAAACGGCCTTCACCCGCTGGCGTGAGGCGCAAGATCGGGCGTCGTTCGACTTCAGTGAACGGTTCTCGCAATGGATGGGCGGGATCAAGCAAACCTTCGTGGGCGTGCTCGACGACATGCTGCAACACTTCGTTCGGAACTTCCTCGGCGGTCTGATTAAAGGCCTGTCGAGCGCGAAGTTGTCGCAGGCCTTCGGGAACATCCTGGCCGGCGGCGGGGCCGGCGCGGCGCTTGGCGGCGGGGCGTCCTTCGCGGCATCGTCGGTCGCTGGCGTTGAGTCAGCGGCCTTGGGCGGCGGCGCCGGCATCGGCGGCGGTAGTCTTGCGGCGCTCGCGACGAATCCCTGGACGATTGGCGCGGCGGGCGCGGTGGCGCTCGGGTTGGCGATTGCGAAGGGCGGACTCTTCCGGGGTGGGCAAGAGGCGTTGAAAGTCAGCCCGCGACGCGATCAGTTCTTCGGGCAACTCCAAGCCATGTTCGGCGGGTCGCAGTTCGAAGCCGCACAGAAGGCCCTCGCGAAAGCCAAAGTCACTGGCCCTCCGGCGGAACGGCTCATCGGCGCGATTTATAAAGCCGACACCGAAAAGGCATACGACCCGGCGCAAGCGGCGTTCCTGTCGGCGCTCATGGCTGGCGGGGTGAAGAACGTCAGGCCGTTCAACATGGGCGGGTTCGTGCCTCCTGGGGTCGTGCAGCCGGCGATCCTGCACGGGGGCGCGTTCGGGGAAGACATCATTCCGCGCACGAGTCCGACGGCCTCGACCGCGCAGTCGCCGCGCATCCTGAACCTGAACATGAGCATCCAAGCCTGGGATTCAGCAGACGTGAAAAGGGCGTTACGACGGGATGCCCTGCCCGAGATCAAGCGGTGGCTCGAACTCAACACGGACGGCCTGCGCGTTGACGTGCAGAAGGCGGCGGCGACGTAATGGCGGCGGGTCCGACCCTCTCACCTGGGGCCGCGTTCGGGAAGTATGCCCTCCCGACGGATGACGTCGCCGCCGAGGCCGCGTCGGTCGTGGGCAGTGCGGAGGATTCCGAGTATCCCGCCGAGAACCTGGTCGCGCCCACAAATACCGGGCATCTGAATCTGCCCTCGCGGCCGGCGAAGCTCACGACCACGAGCGGCTACTGGGATCTGGAGTTCAACGATCCGATCACGGTCGTCGGCGTGGCGCTCATCTACACCAACTTCGACTCCGGCCTGGACGTGACCATCGAGGCCGGGACCGGATCGCCGCTCACGTTCTCGCAAGCCGTCCCGGTCGGCAACGACTGGGAAAACGATTGGATGCCGAATCCGTTCGTGCTGTTCGACTCACCGGAAACACATACACACTGGCGGCTATCGATCAACGAGGCGAATACCTACCCGGTGCAGGTCGGGCGCCTGCTCTTGCTGACCGACATTCGCGACCTCGAGAACGACGTCCGGTGGGGCGTGGTCGAGGACGAGGAACAAGGGCAGATCGAGCACGCGACCGAGGCGCGCGTCGAGCTCCTGTATGAACTCTTCGGGCCGCGCCGATCGTTCGTTGGCGAACTGGCCTTAATGAACGACACGTCCTCTGAACTCATCACGCTCTATCGCACGGCGCGCAATCGAATCCTCCCGTGGCTGCTCATCCCGGACATCGACATCAACGATGCGTGGTTTGTGCGGTTCCAAGAGCCGAAGTGGTCACGGACCCGCGAGATGATCCAGCACAACATCTTCCCGTTCCGTGTGACCGAACTGTCACGCGGCTTGCCCTGGCCCTAGGCCGACATGTCCGTTCGCTTCTATCTCCTGAATGAAGCCGCGCCCTACACGCCGCCGTCCTGGGATGGCGGGTGGGACATCACGAACGGATCCGGCGTCAAGGCGTTCGATCCGCACAAGTTCGGCGGGGCCATAGGTAGTCCGACGTCCGTCGCGGACACCGTCACCACGAGTCCGTATCATATCGGCGTCCTGCAACTCGTCAGCCGACGTCTCAAGCCAGGGCAAACGATCAGTGGCACGGTCGACCTGATCGTGAGTGTGTTCGGCTCCGGTGGAGACGCCGAGTTCTTCACACGCGTGCATCTCTACGTGATCGATACGTCCGACGATTCGATCGTCGGGACGTTGCTCAACGAGTATCAGGAAAGCAGCGGCGGCGGGGCGACGGAATGGCCGCAGTTCAATACTGGGATCGCCTTGCAATCCGCGCAGGCCCTATCCTCCGTGGCGATCCCGAACGACAGCGGTGACTATCGCCTCGTCGCGGAACTCGGGTGCAACGCCGAGAACACGCACAGCACGAGTCGCCTGGCCGGTATGCGCTACGGGGCACGGACATCCAATTTCGCGCCACTCAACGATCTCACGGTCGGCGGGAGCACGTCGACGCTGGCGGGGTTCCTGGAGTTCTCCGACGACATCGAACTCGCCGACGACGTCGTCCCGAACGTCACCGTCGAAACGGCGATCGCCATCACGCCTGACGCGCCTGCGACGCAAGAGTTATACGACGCCGGCGTGACGTATGAGGCCTGGTATAAATACACCGCCCCAGCCGGAGTCAAGTTTGTCTCGGTGTGGGGGTTTGGCGATCTTGCGGCATATAAGCCATTCGTCCGAATCTATCGCGCGGGCGGCGTGGCCCATGTCGACGAGATAGGCGATGAACGCCGCAATAAGCCGCTGGAGTTCGTCACCGTTCCGGGGACGACCTACTATCTCCTGTTTAGTCACTACATCGAATTTAGCCCCTACAACGGGAACCCGGATCCGTCTACGTTGTCCGTGACCCTTGAGCTTGCGCCAACCGGCGTGGCTCCAGCAGGGTCGTTGCTCGTTATTGACGATACGCCGGGCTATCCGGCCGTGCTCTTGAGCGCAGAGGATGGCGATGTAATTCGGTTTGTCTCACCGTTCGCTGCCAGCGAGGCCGGGTCGATGCTACCGAATGGAATCTCATGCTTCGTCGATCTGGATCCGGCGAGCAGCGAGATTGCAACCGTCTCATCAGTAAAGCTATACGATGCCTCGCTCAATCTGACCGTCACGTTACCGCTCAATGTCACGGCGCAAGGCCCGATGACGTCGAACAACCTCGATACGTTCTATGTGTCGAATGCAGATGACGAAAATGGCGACATAGATCTCGGATCGATTCATAAGGTAACTAGTAGCGGCGTCTACCTCGGGAAAATCGCCTCCGTCACAGGCGTCTCGTCGCCGCGCGCACTCTTGGGCATGGCGGTGTCGCTGGACGAGTCGATCTTGTATTATTCGCGCTATCACATCCAGGATGGGATGGAAGTTGGTGCGATCTTCAGATGGGATCTCACCACGGATACCACGATGCCAACGTTCGTGGCGTCCATTTCGAATTATCACATCTGTCGGGAAATTCTGTGTCTCGCCGACGGCACGATTCTCGCGAGTTACAACCACTTCAATAGCGTTGGATCGTTCGTGCAGCGATACGACACGTCAGGATCGGTGCTGAACACCTACACCCTAGAAGCATCAATTCGGGTCAGCGACGAGATCAGGCTCGCCCATGATCCAGACAATCCGTTGTCGTTCTGGGTCTGGACGAAGACCGGAACAGGGACGTCTATGTCGAAGTTTCGGCACATCCTTGTCGATGACGGCTCGGATCTCGTTACGCCGATAGAAGTCCCGTTTTTTAATACCGGCCTGTATGGGCCTCCGGAAACCGCTACACCGGAGATGTTTGGACATAGCTTCTCCTGCCCGTTCGTGGTCATGCGCAGCGAGACTACTGGTGGCGGCGGCGACCCGGTAGGCGTCATTGGGCCGCTCGTCTGGGTGCATATCCCGAGGCGCACCTGATGGCGGCCGTCTTCGATGTCTCCTCGGAAGGGCTGGTCCGGACAACCGGGATCGTCGCAGCCTCCAGCGACTATACGCTGATGGGCTGGTTCTACGTCGCGGACATCGCGCCCACGAACTATCAGACCTTTTTCTATGTGGGAAACGACCCGGCGACCTATACCGAGGGCGTCTGGGTCGGCCTGCAGACGCTCACCGGATTGGCGCAGATCTTCCTGAACTCCACAGCGACGACGGATCTCGGGTCGGCGCTCGCCGCGCCGGGTTGGTATCACGTGACGTATGTCCGCGAGGGATCCGATCATCGGGTCTACGTGAACGCGATCGCACAGTGCGCGATGGTTGAGGATCAGTCCGCGCAGACGCACACGCATCTCTACGCCGGGACCGATACCTATGCGCCGGCCTGGTCGGCTGGCAAGGCCAAGCAGACGCGTGAGTGGTCGGTCGCGCTGGATGTGACGCAGATCGGCCTGGAGATGGTCGCCGCGGCGGCACAGGAGGCGACGGGCCTCGTTTCAGACGCGCCCTTGCTGGCCGACCTCTTGGATACATCCGGCAACGCGAACCACTGGGCGGCCGTCGACGCGGTGACGTTTGAGTCGGAAGACCGACCGCCCGCGAGCGAGATCGGCGGCGGCACGCCGACCATCGTCACTGATACCTACTCCGATCACGACATGCAGTGCCCGGCCGAGTGGGAGAACGGGTTCAAGGAAGGGATCGTCGAGCGGTTCGGCGACGGCGAACGCACGGGGTCGAATCCCTGGACGGGTGATTGGCAGGGCTCGACGTTCACGCTGGCGATCTCCGATCATCGGCGACGGTTCCGGCAACAACTCCGGAGCACAACCGATCGCTTCTGGGTGGAACCGTGGACGATCCGGATGACGACACGAGCGAACCGAGCGATCCTCGGGACGCCCTATACGGTGTTCGTGGGGCCCCCGATCGAGATCACGCCCCGCGAACCGTTGATGCTCGACGTGACCTTGGGGGACATCGTCTCGCAGGGGATGTTGTCGGACCAGCATCAGATTCCCTATCGCAAGATCGGCGACGGGCCGCTGTCGTTGCTCGACGTCGTCTCCGAAGCCCTGGACCGGGAAGCGCCGGAGCCGATCATCTACGGGCACAACTTCCGGACGGCCGACGACGTGCCCTCACCGCAGGGTTTCGAATATGTGCCGACGTATCTGGGCATCCGCACGTTGGGCGTTGACCAGTGGCACATGTGGATGGTGTGCGGTCATGCGTGTGCCGATGTCCTCGACCTGCAGACGATCGCGTTCACAGGGGGATCCCCGTCCGGCTCGATTCATACGAGCGTCGTCGCAGACGAAGGCACCAAGTGGTTGATCCCACATCATGCCGGCTACCTCGCGCAGTTTGGAGCACCCTACGAAGACTTGCGCAGTGACACGTACGGGGTCGATCGACGCTACACCACGATCTACGGGAAAGTCGGGGAGGACGATCCGGAAGCGGTCGTCGCCGGGACGCTCACCCTGGCCGTGCACGTCGAAGGGGTTGAGCCGATCGGCGACGGGAGCGGGGCCGTCATCACGGATCGGATTCAGCAATACAAGCACTTTCTGATCAACTACGTGGCCAACTTCGGGGCGGCGTCGTATCAATCCGGCGCGTGGCTGAGCAACCCGTCCTGGGATGTCTTCGGGGTGCTGAAGCCAATCATCGAAACGGCCACCTTCGACGCCTGCAGCGCGATTGCCGCGTCACGGTTGCCAGTCACGGAAGTAGCCGTCCAACCCTCCGGATATATCGGGGCGGCCATCATCGGCGCTCGGTCAGGGGATCGGTCGTCTGTTCGACGCTGGATCGCGGACTGGAACCGCTCGTGTCAAGTGCAGTTTGGGGTGAACCACTACGGGCAGATCCGGGTGTGGATGCTCCACCCGACTGAGGCGATCAAAGCGGCGGCGCCGCTCTATACGGACGCCTACGAAATCCTGAGGGACTCGTTCCGGACGTCGTTCAAGTGGGGCGACATGGTGAACCGTGTCCCGTTCAAAACGGACTACGACCACACCAACGGCGTCTGGAGAACCGTCGACATTGCCGAAGCGGCCGACGCGATCCAGAACTACGGGCGAGCCATCGCCAGCGAGGATCGGGAGTATCCCTTCGCGCCTGGGATTGCGATGGCCAATCATCTGGCCGTGCTCGAGACGCGGGTTCGCAAGGATCCGCCGAAGGTCGTCACGATCGAAGCGACGGTCGGGCCGGACTACATGAACCGATCCCTCGGGTATCTCGATCTCGGGGACTACATCCGCTACATACACTATGGCGCCATTGCGGAACCGGGCGAGATTCGCTTGGCGCAAGTCGTCCGCCACCAAGTGCAGGCCGGGAGCCGGAAGGTGCTCGTCGAGGCGTTCGACTGCGAGGAGTTGATCGGCTACGACGAGGCCGTCGAGACGCCTGTGAGCGAGGGCAGTCCGGCCGAGTTCAACGACACCTGTGCGAATGCGATGCTCATCACGCATGCACCCTGGACGCCTTACGCCATCACGATCGACACGACGGAGCACGCCAGGGACACGAGCGTCGAAGGCTCGCCGGCCCTGTTGCCGCCGCCGGCCGAAGCGCATCACGCGGCGTGGTTCAAGTTCACGCCGTGGGCCAACGGGACGCTGTTCCTGACGACGGTCCACTCCCTCTACGACACGCAGATGGCGGTGCTCTCCGGGTCGTGCGGTGGATCGCCCGCGTGGGAACTCCTGCAGTTCAACGACAATGACGGCGTGTTGCAGACGTCCGTGCTCGAGTTCGCCGTGACGGGCGGCGTCGAGCTCTACATCCTCGTCTACGGCTACGCGGCCGATGACGGCGGGTCGCTCACCTTCGGCCTCTACTTCACGGAGCCGGAATGAGCCTCTACCTCTACACCCGACTGCGGGCGGAAGTCGCCGAACTTCGGCGGCGCATCGCCTCAACGGCGACCGGGGGCGGTGGCACTCCGTCGGCGCACGGCTCATCGCACGAAGACGGCGGGAGCGATGAACTCGACGTGACTGGTCTGACCGGCCTCTTGGCTACGCCCCAGACTCCCGCGACCCATGCGACCAGTCACCAGAATGCCGGCGGCGACGAGATCAACGTCGGGGGACTCTCCGGGGTGCTCGCGGACGCGCAGACCGTCGGCGTCCGGAAGAACTCGGCCGGATCGACATTCACGCGCCCACGGCTCAATCTCATTGAAGGATCCAATGTCACGCTGACGGTCGCCGACGATGCCGTTGATGGGGAAGTCGACATCACGGTCGCGGCGGCGACCAGCGCCGGGATCACGGAACTCACGGGCGACGTCACGGCGGGCCCTGGATCGGGATCGCAGGCCGCGACGATCGCCAATGACGCGGTCACGAATGCCAAAGCCGCGAACATGGTGCAGGCGACCCTCAAGGGCCGCGCGGACGGAGCCGGCACGGGCGACCCGACAGACCTCACCGCCAACCAAGCGTCGACCATCCTCGACACAGCGACGGACCCGTTTCTGCGGACATCTGCCGCCGCCGCTGGTGGAATTACCACGCTGACGGGCGATGTCACGGCCGGACCTGGGAGCGGTTCGCAAGCGGCCACGATTCCTAATGGCACCGTGACCCCGGCGAAGTCGTCCACCGCGCTCAAGACACGGCAGATCACCGTGCCTATCCCTGGCAACGGCATTGACGACATCACGACAGGGGTCAAAGAGATCGACCTCACTGTGCCGTACAGCGGCACGATTACAGCCTGGCGGATCGTATCGCGGCAAACCGGCGACATCGTGATCGATGTCTTGAAGTCAACGTATGCGGCCTTCCCGACGATGGCCTCGATCACGGGCGGCGCTGAACCGGAACTGTCCGGCGCGCAGAAGGACGAAGATACCGTCTCGTGGGCTGTCACGGCTGGCGACCTGATCGACGTCGAAGTGCTGTCATGTAGCGGGATCATCCGCTGCACGCTGACCTTCACGGTGATGCTCAGCTAATGGCCCTCTCCGGCAGTACCGTCTTTGAAGTCCGCACGGCTGGTGCCGATACCAACGGGGGCGGCTTCGTGACGGGTGCGTCCGGGTCGGACTACTCGCAGCAGGACGCAAAGAACACGGTGGGGTCTGACATATCCACGACGGACGCGGTGGCGAACGGGACCACCACGTTGACCTCCGCGACGGCCAACTTCGGCACCACCATTGTCGGCAACATTATCTACCTACAAGGTGGGACCGGCAGCTTGGCGGCGGGCTGGTACCAAGTCACCGCGCGGGCCTCAACGACCTCGATCACGTTGGATCGGACGGTGGCGGCTGGCACCGGGATCACGATGAATATTGGCGGGGCGCTCGCCTCGATGGGGCGAGCGGCTACACTGGCGATCGTCTCGGGTATGTACGTCTACCTTAAATCGGGCACTTACGCGATCACCTCCACGACGCAAAACGCCGACGCGGGCCGCGTCGTCGCCACGCAGAACACGGGCTACGAAGCCTACCAGACCACACGGGGCGACCTCGGGGCGCAAGCGATCATGCAGGCGAGCGGGATCGCGTCCACGACCATCATCAGCGGGAACGGCACGCCTGTGGTGTATCGAGGCATCACCGTTGACGGGGCCTCGCTCACGGCGATCAAGGGGTGGAGTTGTCCGGGCCTCATGTACAAGTGCGGGGCGATTAACTGCACCAATACGGGTTTCGATGATAACTCTACGACCGGAACCACGTGGAAGCAGTGCTACGCCACTGGCTGCACGACCGCCGGCGCGGCCTTTCTCATGGCAAACGCCATCGGCGTCAACTGTATCGACTGCATCGCCTACGACAACACGATCGTCGGCTTCAGCATGGACATCGGGGCGACCGCGATCCGGTGTATCTCCTACGGGAACTCTGGCGCCTCGTCGGACGGCTTCTACATGACTGGCTCAGGGGCCCATTGCTGTGAGTGCGTGGCCTATGACAACGGGCGGGACGGGTTCCGTATCGACGGCGGGGCCAATCTCATCCAGAACTGTCTCTCAGAAGGGCACGCGGCGGGGTGGGGATTCATCATCACGGGTGCGTCGGCACGGAATAACCAACTGGCCAACTGTGGCAGCTACGACAACAACAGCGGTGACTTCTCGATCGCCAACACGGCTAGCAATCGCAATTATAGTTCCGTGACGGGCTCGAGCAGCTTCTTTGTTAACGCGGCTGGTGCCGATTTCGCCCTGAACAATACGGCCGGCGGCGGACTCGACGCGCAGGGGGTGGGGTATCCAGGCGCCCTTCCTGTCGGGGGCACGGGCTACATCGATCTGGGGGCGCTCCAGCATCAGGACGGTGGCGGTGGCAGTCCTGGCGGCGGTGGTGGGTCTGAAGTGGCCTATGGGTTTATCGGATGAACTTGACCCCTGAGATCCGGAACCTCCTGATCTTTACGTTCCTGGCGGTGCTCGCCGTCTTCGCGCTGCGGGGGTGCGAGAGCCCGGCGGCCGTGCCGTTCCCGAGGGCCGATCTCCTTGGGCCGATCGATTCGTTCACCACGCGTCGGGTACCGGCGCGGGCGCTACTCGACCGACCACAGGGGGGAGACAGGTATGGCACCAGACGATGAGGCGCTCGCCGATGCGATCGCGGCACGGCTCGCGCATCGGCGATCGATCAAGAAGAACGGTGAGCCGTGGTCGGAATACTTTGGCAAACTCATCACGCCCGGTCGGCTGGCGTGGCTCGTGCTGTTCATCGTGCAGGGGATTCAATTGGCCTGGGGGGCGGGGCGACAGTTCCGCGACGTGCAGATCCGCTTGGAGTCCAGCGATCAGACGGCCGCAATCGTCAAGGGCCTGGAGGACAATACAGCCACGCAAGGCGCACTCACGGCTGAACTTCGGGACACGGTCGACCGACTCATGCAAGAGAATGACGTGCTGGCGAAGACGACGCGTGGCCTCAACGAGCAAGTGCGGCTCACCGTCACCCGCGGGGAGTTTCAACGGGTCGTGCAACTCCAACTGATTCCGCGGCTCGAGAAGATCGAGAAGGCGCAAGCGACGGCGGCGACGTTCTCTGGAGAGAAACCCTAAACAGGAGAATCCCATGCATCTCATCCTGCTCGTCCTCGCGTTGTTTTGTTTCGTGGTGAGCGCGGTGCCCGTCGCCGCAAGCGTGTGGAGTTTGTTGATCTCGCTCGGGCTCGCGGCCCTGGTGGCATCAAAACTGCCCTGGCGATGACGGATCCGCCTGTCTCTGTGCGCGTGCATTTGGAAGCCCTGATCACGGCGAACGATCAGAAGTATCAAGCGCAGTTCAACGCGCAACAAACCGCCGTGAGCACGGCGCTCGCGTCTGCGGCGGCCGCCGTCGCGAAAGCCGAGACGGCCGCGGATAAGCGGTTTGAGAGCGTCAACGAGTTTCGGGCACTCGTGTCGGATCAGCAACGGACGCTGATGCCGCGGGTGGAGTCCGAAGTGCGACTCCATAGCTTGTCGGACAAGTTGTCGGTACTCGAGGCGAAGGTCGAGTCCATTCTCGCGGAGAAACGCGGCGTCTCCGGCGGATGGGGGTTTGCCGTCGGGATTGCGGGGTTTATCGCCGTGGTGCTGTCGCTCGTCAATGCGCTCGTGAGTCGATGACTGGCGTCGGAGGGAGTCCCGCGCCGAAGGGGGTCGCGTTCATTCCGCCACCGACGCCACTGCTGTCGGACGCCGTGCGGGTGATCGACCGGATGACGGCGCAACTCCCGCCGGACGCCGTCGGCGCGATCGTGAGCCTGTCGACAAAAGACGGCTGGAATGCGGCCGTCGTGCATCGGGTCGGGAGTCGGTTCGCCGTGGTCTGTTGGATCGGGAAGCACTGGGGCGGCGGGGTGACTGGAGCCGGAGCGATCCGGGCGGTGTGGTAAATGGCGGATCCCGCTACCTGCACCGGCTGTGGACGCGCCTTAGCACCCACCGTCCGCCGCATCGTGGACGCCACGCGAAAGATCGTGCGGTGCGATCTGTGCCCGAAAAAGAAGTACGCCCTGAGTTACAACGACCGGCAACTCCTGAGAGGGCTCCGGATCACACCGGACGACTGACGGACGTGTCCGGTCACGAAATCGAAGGGGACTATTGAAAGGACACGCTATGCCGCCACAGAATCAAGCCCCGATCGGGAGCCTCAAGCTCGTCACGCCGATGCCGATTCGCGTCGGGCAGATGTTCGCGGTCGATGTCTCAGGCAGCTACGACCCTGACGGACCGAACCACAAGATCAAGAACGTCATCGTCTGGGGCGAGGGCGATGCAAAGTATTCCTTCACGGGCCAGGCGAGCACGCCGATCCCGTTCGGTGGCTACGCGGACACGGGCCCGCACGACATCACGCTCAAACTCACCGACCACAAGGGCCGCGAGGGCGGGGCGAAGCTCACGATCGACGTGCAGCCAGCCGTCGTCGAGCCGCCGCCCGTGGACCCGCCGCCGGTCGATCCCGACTTGGTGCCGGCCGAGTGCCGCACGACCTGGGCGCCGGGCGTGAAGGGTGGGATTCCCTCGCGCACCACGATCTACACCACGATCTACGCAGACCATTTCGGCAACGGCACGGTCGAAGCGTCCGAATACATTCGATCCCAGATCCTTGCTTGCCCGCCAGAGCAGACCGTCCTGCTCTCCGCCGGCACCTTCCAGATCAACGACTACGTCCTGCTCGACAAGGACATCACGCTGCGTGGCGCGGGGCCTGGGCAGACGCTCCTGCGGAAGACGAACGGCGCGGTCGAAGGCTCGCATCTCTCGGACGAGCAAGAGCCGCTGGTGATCATCGGCCCCGAGCGGTGGCCGAAGCTCGACGCCCCCACGAACCTGACGGCTGATGGGGTCAAGGGCAGCATGTCCGTCGTCGTGCAGGATGCGACCGCGTTCACGGCTGGCGACTTCGCGCTGCTCGACGAGGACCATTACGCGACCGGGGCCTGGCGCGACCTGCCGCCGCGGAACGGGCAACCGCACGACGTGAAGATCTGGGCGTCCGACCGGATCGTGTTCCCGCCCTACACGCCGGGCTACGTCGAGGGGGAGCCGTTCCCGCCGGAGTTGACGTGGTTCAGTCGGCCCGGGCGACCGCTCAACGAGATCAAGGAGATCGCGTCCGTGTCGGGCAACACGATCACATTCACGACGCCGCTGCACACGGACTATCACCTGGCGCAAGCGGCCCAACTCACAAACTACGTGCATCCGCATGTGCGACGGGCCGGGCTTGAAGATCTCACCGTGTCCGGCGGGTCAGATGCGAATGTCGTCTTCGAAACCGCAGCCGAGTGCTGGTTGAAGAACGTCGACTCCACGTCCTGGCTCGGGCCTGGCGTGGCGGTGAATCAATCCTTCCGCGTCGAAGTGCGCGACTCCTACCTGCACGACGGGGTGCATCCGTATCCCGGCGGCGGCGGCTACTGCCTCAGTCTCTCGGGCGGGTCTGCTGAAGTGCTGATCGAGAACAATGTCGTGCTGAACGCCAACAAGAACATGGTCGTGCGGTCGTCCGGCGCGGGGTCGGTCGTGGGCTACAACTACATGGATAACTCGTTCATCGGGAATTATCACGAGTGGGTCGAGGTGGGCATCAACGGCTCGCACATGCTCGGCGGACATCACATCTTGTTCGAGGGTAACCAGTCGCACAACTACGACTCCGACAACACGCACGGCGGCGCGATCTGCATGACCGTATTCCGGAATCATCTAGTCGGGCGGCGTCGAGACTTCCCTGGTCAAGTCAATGGCCGGTGCGCCGGGCTGATGTTCGGCTCATGGTGGCATGCCTTCCTGGGGAACGTGCTCGGCGAAGATGGGCAGATGGACGGCTGGAGTTTCGAGACGTGGGCGGACAAGACCATCTGGAAACTCGGCTACGACCCGTCGAACTGGGGTCAGGCGGCTGACCCGAAGGTGCTGGAGACGGTCCTGCGCGATGGGAACTTCGACTACCTGACGAACACGGTCAAGTGGGACCGCGACCAGCAGCCGTTACCGGCCTCGCTCTATCTGACCGAGAAGCCCGCCTTTTTCGGGGCGCATCCGTGGCCGTGGGTGACGCCGGAGTCAGAGACGAAGTTGGCCGTCCTGCCGGCAAGGCTCCGGGCGACGTAGGGAATCGAGAAGGCCGGCGAGTGAGCATCCGGCCGCTGGGAACCGGCGCTACCCCGGCGCCGGAGGTCGGTGGCTCACTCCCGGCCGAGCGTATGTGATTTTCGCATAGGTTTACGGTCGTTCATACAATCTGCGCATGACGCAAGATTCCACTTGACGTTGCAAGCGTATCGGCTAAATACTCTCATTCGTGACGAAACAGACCGACGCGGTAACCGTGCTCCAGGCGTTCGTGGACCGGCACGGCAGTCAGAAGGCGGCGGCCGAAGCTCTCGGAGTGTCGAGCGTGTATATCCATGACTTGCTCCACGGGAAGCGCCGATTCTCGGATCGGATTCTGGAGGCCTTGGGCCTGCAGCGCATCGTCATTCAGCGGAAGGCGAGCCGTGTCGCTTGAGCCCTACGGCGCGGGTCTGGTCACGGAGTCCACACCGGACGGCGCGGACTTCTATCGCTTCTGTGACATCCACCAATGGGCGAGTCACGAAGCGGCACGACCTGAGGACACGGGCCGGTGTCCGTTCTGTGCGGTCGACATGGATAACAGGCATGGTCTAACTCGGTGGCTCAGACTTAAGGCACGGACAGAGGGGAAGCTATGAACATCAATCAAGGCGGCGTCTATCTCGGCTACGTTGGCACCGAAGCGGCCCTCGTGGCGTTCTGTCTACAGCGCAAACTGGCGGCGTAATGACCTTCGCAGAGGCGCAGGCCTTCGGCGCGACGGTGGCGAACGACCGACAGGCCGTGCTCTGGATCGCCGTCGCGTGTGCGGCCTGGGTGGTATTCCTGGTGGCCGGGTGGGACTACCTGAAGCACCGGAAACAGCGCGAGCGGGAGCGCGACACCCTCGCGTCCCTGCAGGCGTCGGCGGAGTTCTATGATGACGTGGCCTGAAGCCCTCGTCTGGGTCGCGGTGGGCGTCGTGTTGCCCTCGGTGCCTCGTATGCTCCGGATGTTCTTTCGGCGACGTTCGGACTACTTGAAGATCAGCGGGAAAGAGCGCCGGCAGATGTGGGCGAAGGACGGGACGCTGTGACACCAGAAAAGAGACTCACCGACGAAGGCCGCATTGATATTTCGTGGGAACCACCGCAAGGCCCCATTGAGCTTGTCATTCTTTCAGGGCCGGACTTTCGCGAGGTATTCGACCTGAGGCAAGAGCGCGGCGACGAAATTCCGATCCACATCGTGCTAAGTGAGAACTGATGAGCGCGTTGACGGCGGCGGCGGTGGTTCGTGACGGCGACGTGCATGTGCTCGACTCAGACTTCCCGGTGCGGCGGAAGAAGTTTGCGAAGAGGTGCGGCGACGGCACGGCGCTCAAGGTGCGGATCGAACCGGAACAGGACGCGGTGAGATACGGACAATACAAGTATCTCTTCGGGCGCGTCTTTCGCCCGGTCGCGGAGTATGGGCACACCGAGGCCGAACTCTGCTTGATGGCGAAGACGAAATTTATGCCGGATGACGGGCGGACGTCGCTGACCGAATTGACCCGCGACGAGATGGAAGCCTTCACGATGCTGGCCGAGCAGTGGTTACGCGACGAGTTCCCGGATGCGTTCTTTCTTTACGACAAATGAAAAAGCCCGCTGATCAGAGCGGGCCGAGCAACACGCGGACAGGAGCCGCGCATCACATGGCCCATAGTAGCACAGCCCCGTTACTCGACGAACCCCAGGACGGCGTTAAGGACGTCGCCCTCGTGCCCGCCTCGGACGCGCCCGATCCCGTTCTCATGTTCGAACGGCTGGCGAAGGATCCGAGCGTCGACGTCGAGAAGCTGCAACGGCTGATCGACATGCAGAAGGACATCCTGCGGCACAATGCGGAGTCGGCATTCAATGTCGCGTTCTCCAAGATGCAAGCGGAGATCCCGACCATCGTCGAGCGGGCCCGGACGGACAAAACCTCCTACGCGCCGCTCGAGGACATCATCCAGCCCATCCGGCCGATCCTACAGCGGCACGGGTTCTCCCTGAGTTTCAAGACGGAATGGCCGGAGAAGGGAACCGTCAAGGTGGTCGGCATTCTGACGCACGACCACGGGCATTCCCGCACGTCGGAGTTCGTCGCGCTGGCGGACGCGAGCGGGAGTAAGAACGCGATTCAGGCGTTCGGGTCGTCCGTGTCGTATGGAAGAAGGTATACGACTCGGGATCTTCTGTGTATCGTCACGCGGGAAGAGGACGACGACGCCGAGCAGGCCGGGCGGAAGGCACCGAGCGAAGCGCCGCCGGACGGCTACGAGGCGTGGCTGGCGACCTTGGAAGGGGTCGCCAGTGAAGGCATGAAGGCCTTCTCGACCGCCTGGGACAAGTCGAATCCAGTCTTCCGGCAATACCTCGCGCGCACGGCGCCGAAACAACTCTTCGCGATCAAGGCCAAGGCCGGCAAGGTGAAGGCGTGAGACTGCACGACGTCGAGCAACGCACGGACGCCTGGCGGCTCCTGCGGGCCGGTAAGGTGACCGGCACGCGCGCGAAGGCCCTGCTCACGAAGATCGGCAAGGGGGAAGCCGCGGCCCGGCGTGACCTCCGGATGCTGGTCGTGTCCGAGCGGTTGACTGGACTGCCCCAGGAGAGCGATTACGTGAACGCAGACATGCAATGGGGCGTCGACCGGGAGCCGGACGCCATCGCCGCCTATGAAGCCGTCACGGGGCATCTGGTGACGCTGGTCGGGTTCTGTGAGCACGATACCCTGTGCGGCGCAGGCACGAGTCCGGACGGGCTCGTCGGGGACCACGGGATCGTCTCGATCAAGTGCCCGAAGACGGCGACCCATGTCCGCTACCTCCGCGAAGGGGTCGAGCCGAGCGAACACGCCGCGCAGAATACGCACGAACTGTTCGTGACCGGCCGGCCGTGGCTCGACTTCGTGTCCTTCGATCCGCGTCTCCCGGAGAATCTGCGCCTGTTCGTGCGGCGGGTCACACGCACGGCGGCCGAGCTCGCCGCCTACGAAGCGGAACTCACGGCGTTCCTCGCCGAGTGCGATACCGAAGTCTCAGCCCTGCTCACCATGTCAAATATACGCGGCACCCTCGCGGCCGCCGTGGCGGTGGCGTCGTGAGTGGCCTAACCTGGCAGTCCCGGTGCCTCCGGTGTCAGCGGATGTTCACCGCGACCGAGGCCTACGTCGACCTCTGCCCACCCTGTCAGACCGACGAGGACGCGATGTATGGGCAGGAGCGGGACGCGATAGACGTCGACCGGGAGCCGCCGTCCTGGAGTCGAGCCGCGATGCGTGAACGTCTCGGCGTGACGGGGGATGTCGATGAGTGAAAACGGCGGACCAGCGCCGAGTCCGAAGGCTGAGCAGTTATTGGTCACGCTGCGGGACTACTTCGCCGGGCAGGCCCTCGCCGGACTCCTGGCGGATGGCCTCCGGGACAAGCGGGACGACGACGACATTGCCGAAGTCGCCTACGGCATGGCGGACGCGATGCTGAACGAGCGGGAGAGGCCGTGATGGCTTTCCATGTTCCTGAAAGCGGCCGGGTAACGACTGGGCGCATGGGATCTGATGCGTCGTTCGGAAACAATGGCGCATTCCTGTCGTTTAGCCCTGAGCCTGGTTGGCGGCTCTGGATCATCTGCAGCGACGGTGAAGGATGGGAGCACGTTAGCGTCAGAGCCGAGCGCATCTCCAACGGACAGTCACGGATCCCGACGTGGAAAGAGATGTGCGCAGTCAAGGATGTCTGTTGGGACGACGAGGACGAAGTCGTGCAGTTTCACCCTCGCAAGTCTGAATACGTCAATAACCATCCCCATGTGCTCCACCTGTGGCGGTCGACGACCACAAGAATACCCACGCCTCACCATTCACTTGTAGGCATCATTACGGAGCGGACGTGATGTCCGGACTCCTGTTCCCTACCGATGAACAACTAGTCAGGTTTTGGTCACTGGTTCAGAAGACCGATACGTGTTGGTTGTGGATGGGCCGGACAATGCGGAACGGCTATGGGTATTTCGAGTTCAAGCGCGATGGATATAGATCATGCATGGCGGCTCATCGACTAGTGTTCGTCTCAGAGCGGCGTGACATCCCAGAAGGATACGACCTCGATCATTTATGTCGTGTCCGTGCGTGCGTCAACCCTGACCATCTAGAGCCTGTCACTAGAGCCCAGAACCTACAGCGCAGTTCGATTACTGGACCTGGTAAGAACATCAGGAAAACGCATTGCCTTCGAGGTCACGACTTGGCAGAAGCCTATGTGTATCGTGACCGGAATGGCGTGGTGCATAGGTTCTGTCGATTGTGCCAAAAAGTTGGGGACGCAAGGCGTCGAGCGATTGTCGCGTGATGGATACATCCAAACTTCCATTCGCCAAGCCGAGGCCGCGGGCGCTCGAGAAGGCGGATCGCCGGGAGGCCATCGAAGCCAGAGACAACTCCGAAAGCGACAAGGTGAAGGTGCGTAGCGGCGGGCGGTGTGAAGTGCAGGAATTACAGCCTCCAACGTATCGCTTGTGGTTACGCTGTCAACGTCGCGCATTTCATATACACCACAGACTGTCAGGTATCGGCGTTCGCGGTCGAGGGTTAAGCGCCTTGGCAGAAAACAAACTGCACCTTTGTGGTGAGTGCCACTCCAGTATCCATGCGCATGTGCTAGTGCCTGACGGGACGATGTTCAGGCGGTGCCTGTGATGGCTTACGACCAGCGCCAAGTCGTCGACGCCGTCTATGTGACGTGCCTCGCGTGTCGGCGCTCGTGGTTTATGACGAAGGTGGTCCTACCCTGTATTGCCTGCGTCTGGGGGAAGTGATGGCCTATCTCAACAGTGCGACTTACGAACTCCCCTTTGCGAGCGGGAGCGACACGTCCGAAGCGGCGGCCAGGCGTGCGGAGCGGTTCGTCGGCCCGCAAGGCGTCACGGTCTGGACGTGGCTGCAGCAGCAGGGGCCGCGAGGCGGCACACAGCGCGAGGCGAGCACCGCCTTAGGCGTGGGACGGCCGAGTATCTGCGCCAGGTTTCATGCACTCGAGCAGCGGGGCGAGATTCGAAAGCTGGCCGGCACGACGCGGGCGCATTGTGCGGTATACGTCGCGGTGTGAGTCGCTATATCTAGTGGCTTGTAATGACCCGCAGGACCGGATATAAAAACGGGGCGCTTTCCAGCTTATCACTGGGCGGCGCCCCTAATGACCCCGAGCTGAGTGAGGCAGCGCGGCGGACTTCCCGCCATTCTACCAAACAGCCATCGTGCGTCAAGGGGATCGCTGAAGGTGTAGCGATTCACAAAGTAGGCACCTCGAGACAGGCGACACGCACGTTGCGCCGCGCTGATTGGCCGACTCTGAGCCACCAATCGAGTCACCGAAATCCAGGGCAGGGCCGCCGACACCTTCCCGCCTGGTCCCTCATACCCTTGGTAGGTATGAGTGAGCCGTTTTCCTTTGGCTTGGATACAAGCGTATGAGGGAAAAAAGGTGTCGGAGGTGTAACTGATCGGTGGAATTTCTCTGTGATGGCGGCGGCAGTTGGACCCTCGACGAGAAACGGTTGGGCATCTGGCGCGACCTGTATCCGGATCTCAATGTGGATCAGGAGTGCCGCAAGGCGTGGGCGTGGCTGGACGCCAATCCGATGAAGCGGAAGACGGCGCGCGGGATGCCGCGGTTCCTCGTGGCGTGGCTGAATCGGGCGCAACCGGCGCCGCCTGAGACAAGAGCGGATCGGTATGGACATTATCCGCGCTGTCGGACTATGCAGGAATGCACGCTGAAGGCGCTGGCCGAGGCGCGAGCGAAGAGGACGACATGAGTGATAAGGGCGTGTTGTCGGTCTGTGCGACGTGTAGACATGCCGAGTGGAAGAAGACGGCGAACGGTCGCCGGCATCCTGACGGCTCTGGCCGGTGCGGGTATGAGTTCCCTAATTCACCGTTGCCGAAGTGGGCACGGGATCGGTCGTATGGGCGCGATGAAGTGTCGCTGCGCGAAGTGCTTGAGCGTAAGATGACCCGGCGCTGGATTTACTGGGTGGACATTCATCGCGATGAGCCTGAACCGTGCGCGACATGGGAAGCCAAGCCATGAAGCGGAAGACGGCCAGGGGGATGCCGCGGTTCCTCGTGGCGTGGCTGAATCGGGCGCAACCTTCGCCACCTGAGACGAGAGCGGATCGGTATGGACATTATCCGCGCTGTCGGACCATGCAGGAATGCACGCTGAAGGCGTTGGCTGAGGCGAGGGCGAAACGATGAGTAAGGGTTGGGAGCAAGTGCAGTTCGTTGTCCGCTGTGCCTACGGGCACGAAATCAGACGCGGCGAGTGGGCCTGGTTCGGGAGACGTCCAATGGTGTGCTGTGAGGCACACGCGCAACAGTATGGCATCGCCAGGAACACGGAAGAGTCGAAGCCCAAGCCCGAGGGCATGACGTCACTTGCGGAACTGGCAGCACGGTGGAAGCGATGAAGCCGAAACCCACGAAGGCCCAAGGCTTCCGACTGGCACCACGGCAAACTGCGCCGGTGTGTCTGGAGTCCTGGTGGACCCGCTATGCGACCGGACCACGGGAGGACGGGCAGTTGGAGGCGGAAGCGGTGACGCGGGCGCTCAAGTCGGCCTCGCCGGTGCTCCTGGCGGATTGGACGAGCACGGTCTGATGGATAACGCGGCCATGTTCAGCAAGGCGTCTGACGAGTGGGCCACGCCTGACCGATTCTTCTCGGTGCTCGACGCGGAGTTTGCGTTCGACCTCGACGCGGCGGCGACACAGGAGAATGCGAAGTGCCGCGTCTGGTATGGCGATCGGATCGATGCCCTAACGCTGAAGTCGTGGGCCTCTGAGCCGTGCTCGATCTGGCTGAATCCTCCGTATTCACGGTGCCGGGAGTTCATCGCCAAGGCGGCGGAACAGGCGCGGCTCGGGCATACGGTCGTGTGCTTGGTGCCCTCCCGAACGGACACCCGATGGTGGTGGGACCACGTCTGGAGCGGGGAGACGTTGACCTGGCGACCAGGGGTCGAAGTCCGCTTTGTCTGCGGCCGTCTCAAGTTCGGCAACAGCGAGAACAGCGCACCCTTTCCGAGTGTGCTGGTGATCTTTCGGCCACCGGAGGCCAGCGCATGACGGCGCAGGGGAAGGGCGCATGAGCGGGGCTGAGTTGTACGGAGTGCTGGTTATTTTGAGTGAGTTACTGACCGAGAGCGGCGCGCCGGTTTGTGTCCGGCGGACGCGAGACGCCGAACCATCGGATCGACAGGACAGCCCACGAAGGCTGATCGAGCAGTTGAGGGATAAACAGCGAGCGAAGGCTGTTGAAGCTCGGCAGTGGGCAACGGAGTTGCCAGACTGGGACGGAGCAAACCGGCATGAGCTACGCAACCGAGCAGGCGTATACGACAACTGCGCGGACGATCTAGAGGCCCTGATCGCCGCCCTGCCGTCCAGTGAGGAGCCGACAGCGCAAGTTTACGACGTGTGTAGTCAATGCGGGGTGATGCGACCGTGCGGGGCACACCCGCAAGACAGGGGCGTTGGTGTAGATAGTGAGGGACGCACGTTTGATCCGGCGAGGGCCACCCATACGACAAGCGATCCCGCCCGCCTGCGGACCCTGGCGGATGAAGCCGATGAGCGCGTGAAGGAATTGGAGCGCGAATGGGATCTAGTCCCTGGCTGCAATGGCTTTGCCAAGATCACGTTTGGCGATGGCACGAGTGTCTTTCAGTGTGCGATCTGCCAACATAAAGACCCGCCAAATCACAGCGATGCGTGTCTGTGGCTAGACGTGTCTCAGGCGCTCGTCCAGTTTCGTGCTGCATCCACGGCGCTCCGAGAGGCCGCAGCCTCCCTAGAGACGCTGAAGCTAGAGCGAGATATGTTCGCGGAACTTGCCGAGCCTAAGCGATGTGCTGGTCATCCCGATAGTCCTCGTCTTGACGGCTGCGACGAGTGCGTCATGGGAAACATCTTCAAGGCTCGAGCCGCACAGGAAGTCGCCGAAGCCGAGCGAGACGCCGCCCTAAGCCTGTTGCCGGATATAGGCGGGGCACTTCTGGACGCAGGGACCGTCCCTGTGGGTGACATCTCGACCTATGTCGGGGCCATCCATGCGCTCATTGCCGAGCGAGACGCCGCCCTCGCCCAAGTGGCGCTCCTCACGCGCACGGTGACGATGCTGACGGAGACGATGGGGGAGAAGAAGGAGACTGCCAATGGATGAACAGACCGAGCGCGTGTTGTTTCAGTCAGCAGCATTCCTCACGATGATCGCCAACGGGACGTATCCCGTTCCGGTGCATGTGAAGAAGGAATCCGAAGAGTTGCTCGACAAGATCGGAGTGCTCATCGTGAAGGCACAAGAGCAGCCTGGATTCACGCTCTCGTGCGGGCATGTCGTGGAAGATGTCTGGTGTCCGACCTGCGGTGGTCATTGGGGGCCGAAGTGAGCAAAGACGATGAACTCCTGACGGTGCAGGAATACGCGGCCCGTCATCGCCTCCATGTGCAAACGGTCTACACCGCGATACGCTATGGCCGATTGAAGCGCCAAGTTATCAGGCCTACCGAGCGCACCATCCGGATCGTCGTTCCACGTGAAAGCATACTCACGCATACAAACGCGCACACACGCTGAATGACAACAGTGTAAGCACGGGCGCATTCTAGCGTCCAGCCTTCTCGCCATCTACAACCTATGGCGTACCCGCAGCCTGTTTCGTCGTGCATGGCGACCCGTCTATGTGGAGTCGCGTCCTAGGTGCCGCCTAAACCTCCCATAGCGAAACTGAGCGCCCCGTCACAAGTGCGCCAGGGGGTCCCGTTTGAAGTAGATGCCTCGGCCTCGACAGATGGCCCTGGCGGCGGCGGGATCACCGGGTACGATTTCGAATTCGACGACGGCACCACGGAACACACAGACCAACCGCAGGCCACGCACACCTACCACCAGGCCGACGGGCCATACTCCGTCACGGTCACGGTCACAAACAAGAAAGGCCGCAGTAGCAAGTCAGATCCGGCCATCATCGAGGTCATCGCGGAGCAGCCACCCGTGCCGGTGGATTGTGTGTTGTCGGACTGGTCCGAATGGTCTGAGTGGGTCGATAACGGCGACGGCACCGAAACTCGGAGCCGGATCCGGACGATTGTGGTTGAACCGGCGAACGGGGGGCAGCCCTGCGAGCATCAGGAAGAAACCGAACGGCGGTACATCGCTCTGCCGGTTGATTGTGTGCTTGGGCCGGAGTTCATCACAGCCGAGACACCGCTCGAAGCCTGCCAGCCTGACGGATTTCAAGCCGTGGAAGTGGCCTGGAGCAAGACGATCCTCACGCCTCCGGCGAACGGCGGGCAGGCCTGTGGAGCGACCAGTGGGACACGGATCGAGAAGAGGGCGTGTGTGTATGTGCCGGCGACGGATGATCATGCGCGATTCGACACCTTGCGGGCGTTGCCGCAATGCCTCGTGTCGGAGTCGCTACGGGTGCAGTCAGAGATCGACGCGCTGACGGGTGCCGGGGTATCGACGGCCTATGTCGCCAAACAGGATGAGGCGGAACTGATCATCCCACCCGACCGGGCTAGCCTCGCCGGGAATCAGCAGCTCATCATTCCGATTCGGCAGACGACCGGACCCCTGCTCCTGACGTGGGATGTCTGGTACGGCCATGAGTGGCGCAAGGTGGAGCACGGCGGCTCCTACGACTACGCCTTTGACAAGTCCTACCAGCACAAAGAGTTTCAGTGCGGGTTCGACACGGATGGCGGCGGAGGGAAGGGCACCATCTTCTTTGAGACGCAGACGATGTATCAGCGCGGGACGGCCGATCACGTCGGCGCGGTGGGGCATCGACTGTATGGGGTCAAAGCGCCTGGGACCACGATCGAAGCCGGAGAACCCAACGCTCACGGCTCTCCGTATGGCCCTGGTACCGAGCCCGATGGCGTGGCGATGATCCAGCACTCCACGTATTGCCGGCACGTGCTGGAGATCCGTCCCAACCAGCCCGCCAGCGCCTTCCCAGAGTGGGAAGCTCTCACAGGCGTCACGCTGCCACCGGACGAGGTCTACCACATGTATTCCTCGTGGTTCCTGACACCGACGCAGACGTATCGGCTGCTGTTCAGGATACCGGCGGGCCGCTACAAGGGTGCGACACCGGAGATCCTTAGAGACGGTCTATCGGCGTTCTGGTTCGAGCACAACACGAGCTCCAAGGTCGGAGTGATGACTGGTCCTGGCACGATTCGGTCGCGCGACTTTGTGTGCCTGAAGGGGTACGTGCTTCCGGACGTGCCAGAGGACGATGCGCTGATCTTCGAGAGGCCGTCGTAGATGGCGCTGTCGTATATGCGCTGGCGGCCTGACACCTGCCGGTGCGTCATTCTCCAATCCCACGATCCATCTGATCCCGGTGTGCCGATTGCGCTGCATCAGGTGGAGTCGAAGTGTCCTGCGCATACGGCCCTGTCTGATGCCGATGTCTGGACGGCGGTCTGGCATCCGACAACAGGAGAGAACCGGGGGATCAAAAACCGGATTCGGAATCGCATTTTCGAGCAGTGGGGTGTCGAAATCGTGTCCTTTAGCTTCAGCGGCACGGCTCCCAATCGCGTGGTGACGATTGTCACGCAAGGGTTGACCCAGAATCAGCGCACCACGGCGCAGTCGTGGGCTGATACGAACATCGGTGTCGGGCGGGTCATCATCCAGTGAGTGCCGCGCAGATCCTCGCGTTCGGCGTGGTCAGCCAGAACGATAATCAGACCCGTTACTTTGCGATCGGGGGGGCGCTAAATGCAACCCCGACGGCGACCGAGGCGTCACGCCAAGTCACGATGCGCGTGGCGGGGACGTTTGCCAACCTCTATTGTCGCGTCACGTCGAACGCCTGCACGGTCTCGTCTACCGTAACGGTCCGCAAGAACGGCGCAGGCACCGCGCTCACGCTGACCATCGGGTCTGACGCGACCGGAGAGTTCGAGGACGCGACCCATTCAGACACGGTCGCGGCCGGAGACGAGGTCAATTACGAGGTCGCCATCCCCCCAGAAGCGGGCACCAACACGATGACGCTGTCGATGTTTGGCGTCACCTTCGCGGCGGCTACTGATACCGCGACGGTGCTGACCACGGCAGACTCGCTCAGCTTCTCGACGGCCAGCTCGACGCAGTATATGTCGCTCGTGAACAATGACGTAGCGACCACGGAAGCCAACGCGCAATGGACGGCGCAGGGCGGCTTTACCGGGACGCATTTATTTGTCAACGTGAGCTCAAACGCCCGCACCACGAACACGGTATTTCGATCCCGCAAGAACACAGCCGATGGCAACCTCACGCTCACGTTCGGCAGCGGTGAGACGGGTATCAAGGAAGACACAAGCAATACGGACACCCTGACCGCTGGCGATGTGTACGACGTGTCAGTGACGACTGGCTCAGGCACAGGCAGTATCTCCGTTCCGCAACGCGCTATCACGCTCATCTCGACCAATCGGGCGTTCCCGGTGGTCGGGAGCGCGATCGGGGCAGTGTATTCCCCGACCGCTGGGACGACGGCGTATCTGCATGGGGGCTATCTCCCGGCAGCGAAGGCGACGGAATCTGAGGCGCAGCTCCTCTCGCGTATTACCTGCACCCTGAGCCACCTGACTGCGCACGTCTCGGCCAATAGCGTTGCCACAACTGCGACCACGTTCAAATCTCGGATCGGGGGCGCAGACGGCAATCAATTGTTGTCGTTTGCGGCAGCCGAAACAGGCACCAAAACAGATGCGAGCAACACGGATGCCCTGACAGCAGGCAGCAGCCGCTATTGCGTGCAGGTGATTGTCCCGGCGACCTCGGGATCGATCACCTTGCGCAATGTCGGGCTAATGGGCGCGTCGGAGGCTGGCGTGATACGGGTGCCTTCGTTATATCTCAATCAATCTGTGAATCGAGCGGCGACTTACTAGTGGACTACGCACGCACGTATCACCGGCTCATGGACCGAGCGAGAAGCCGAATGCTGAGCGGATATGTGGAGCGGCATCACGTTGTTCCGAGATGCCTGGGAGGCGACAACACTAAGGGCAACATCGTACGCATGACACCGGAAGAGCATTACGTAGCCCATCAGTTGCTCGTCAAGATGCATCCCGGAAACGACGGGCTTGTCAGTGCGGCTGTCTACATGGCCTGCGGCACGTCGAAACAATCGCGTAACAACAAGCTGTACGGATGGTTGCGTCGTCGCCATGCAGAAAGGCAGCGCGCGAATCTGCTTGGTGCCAAGCGCGCACCGCATACGCAAGAGACAAAGGCCAAGATGTCGGCGGCGTCGTTGGGTCGTACTAAGTCAGATGCGCATCGTCAGGCGCTGAGCATGGCGAAGAAGTTGGCGTGGCAAAACCCCGCCTATAGAGATGCAATGGTGCAGCGTCAGCATGAGCGGCGCATTCGTGAAGGATTGAGAGGGTAGCTATACGGCCACGTACAACAAGTTCGAGAGCTGGGTTCAGGTGCTCGCAAACAAAGAAGTGGACATCTTTGGCACAGCGGAAGTCATCAATGCGTATCTGAGCAACGCCACGCCATCGGCCTCAGGAGACACGGTCAAGGCCGATCTCGCTGAGATTACCAACCAGAACGGCTACGCTGCGCCCGTGGATACGCAGAACGATTCCACGCGAACAGGTGGCACGGTTACGTTGACGGGTGTGTCGTTCACGGTCACGGCCAGTAGCGGCACGGTGGGGCCGTTTCAGTACGTAGCCATCTACGACGACACGCCGACCGCTCCGAACGCGGATCCATTGATCGCCTGGTGGGATTACGCCTCTGCCTTGACGTTGCAGGACGGGGAATCGTTCTCAGTCAAGTTTAACAACGCCGCTGTGGGCGTGGCGGGAACCATCTTCACCCTGGCGTAAATGCGAGAGTCGCTGATCGATCCACGGTCGATGGTGAAGGGCATTCTGCGCTTGTGTTGTGCGGATACGCGCAACCTTCAGGCCCTCGCCACGAACAGCCCTGAGCATCGGCACGGCATGATCGTCCGACAGTGTCGGCAGTGTGGGCGGAAGCATTACGAGCTCGTGGCCGATCCCGGCCATTTCGGAGTACGAGGCACGGGCCTCTAGGAGTCGGTCATGGCGTTGTATCAGATATGGAATGCGGCGATGCCGACGACGGCCAAGGTGGCGGCAGTCACGACGGGCACGAGTATCAAGACATTGCTCCAGGTCAAGGCGAGTGCCACAGTGCAAGCCAAGATCAAGGAATGGGGCTTCCTGTGCGATGCCCCGGCGAGTGCGGCGCTGTTGTCTGTGGAACTGCTTGAGACAGACGTGGCGGCGACGGTGACAGCGCATGTCGCGGCTGGCCTGCACAAGCTGGACGCTGGTGCCCTCGGTGGCGGTGACCCCAGCACCAACCTGATTCAAGTGGGCACCACATCAACTGGCTACACCAGCTCAGGCGAAGGATCGATCACGGCCGTGAGGCTGTTCGATGCCGTGCTGAATACCATTCCTTCGAGCAATGGCTACGAGTTTAAGAAGCAATATCCCTTGGGCTGTGAGCCGGTGATTGCGGTGGGCTTGTTCGGGCGTATCAGGGTCCATGCCTCTGTCGCCATGAACGCGCTCTGCTACATGACGATCGAAGTTTGATGCGATGAGACTCGGACGAGCACAGCACTTTAAGCCGCACCGGAGCAAGTTCAGGACGCCGCCGGCGTCGTACAGCCTGAACTGCGAGCCGGGGAGTTATGCCGTGAGCGGAGCTGCGGCCCTAGTGGTCGCGGGTCATATGTTGCTCGCGGCCTCTGGTGCGTACGCGGCGACTGGGTCGGCTGCGTCGTTGTCCTGGGAGCGATCACTCAATGCGTCTGCGGGTAGTTACTCGATCTCAGGGTCAGCGACGACCCTCCTATCGGCTCGAGTGGTCAACGCATCGGCTGGATCCTATGCCATCACGGGGTCGGCGGCTCAGGTTGTAGCGGCGAAGGTCTTCACGGCCAGTCCTGGCAGTTACGCACTCACGGGCAGCGCGACCACGTTGTCGCTGGTCAGGTCTATTCTGGCGAGTCCAGGCAGTTACAGTCTCACAGGCTCATCGGCCACGCTGCTCTCAGCCAGGGTCATCACGGCAAGTCCAGGCGCCTATAGCCTGACCGGCTCGAGTGCCAGTCTGCTTCGGGCGGCCCTGCTCACGTGTTCGCCTGGTAGTTACGTCATCAACGGGATCGACGCCGATCTCACGACCGCGACCGGGATCTTTGCGCTCACGGCGGAACCGGGCCACTATGCCCTCTCCGGGTCTGCGGTCTCGCTGGTGGCGGCGCATGTCATCCGGGCCGAGAGTGGTACGTATGTCCTGACGGGCGCGGCGGGATCGCTCGTCGCAAGTCGACTACTCGCGGCCAGTCCCGGGAGTTATGCCCTCACAGGATCGGCGGCATCCTTCGTGTTACAGCGGGCACTGCTCGCGAATCCGGGCGCCTACGCCATCACTGGCGCCGCGACTAGCCTGAACGCCGCACGGGTCTTTAGCCTCTCGCCTGGGGTGTATCTCATCACGGGCGCGGATGTGACGTTCTTCTTTGGCGAACTCCCAGACATGACTGGCGCTCGTGGCGTGCGCGTCCTGGCGCCGTCCTCTGCCGCCGATGTCGCTGTCCGAGTGGTATCAACGGCGTCGGACGTGGATGTGTCGCTTCCCTCGCGTGCGGTTCGCGTCAAGGTGATCTAAATGCTTGAAGGCTGCACGGACATTAAAAAGCCCTTCCTCGCCGGAGGGACACGGCTGATCACATTCCAGATCACAGACAAAGTCACGGGTGAAGGCTTTCAGCCGGACACCCTCACCATGACCATCTACGACGTGAATCCCACAGGGGCCGGCGCTCGCGCTACGGTCTATCTCGTCGGTGGACACAAAACAGGCCCGACGGTGCTCTCGGCGATTGTGAACGATCAGGATGGCGTTGATGTGTCCGCGATGGTGGATGTGAGCGGAAACGTGGAAGTCGAACTCACGCCTGAGGATACGGCCCTCGAAGTGCCTGATATTATCGTGAACACGCCCTACCAGCGGAGAGTCCTATTCACCTGGACATGGGGCAGTCCTGCTCGGACAGCCCTGCACCAGATCATCATGCGGATTCAGCCCAATCGGGCCACGGTGGCGAGTTAGGGAACCATGCCTCACGCTGCCATAGGCTTCTGTCCTGAGAAGGGCTGCACCGCACGGTCCAGAGGCCCTTGCCCTGCCCACACCAAGGCCCGCAGGAAGGACGTAGACGCTCGCAGGGGCAGTAGACACGCCCGAGGCTACGGGAACGACTGGGACGCCCTCAGCAAGCGATGGAAGGCCTTACACCCGCTCTGCGGCATGCGCGCAGACAAACACCTGCATCCAGAGCACAGTGAATGCACACGGTTAGGCCTGCTGAACCCTGGCAGCATAGAGAACCCGCTCTGCACCGATCACATCCTCTCCAGAGACAACGGAGGGACAGACGACGAGGCGAACCTGCAATCGCTCTGCCGGCGGTGCAACAGCGTCAAGTCGTCGACGATCGACGGCGGTGGATGGAAATGAGAGGCGGCGCCAGGATCGGCTCAGGCAGGAAACCTAACGGCGTTGTGGTGTTTCCTCCGGAGGCGTTTGTCTGTGCATGCGGAGCACCGAAGTCAAAGGCGTGCCCTCAGTGCGGAATGATGTTTCGCCCCAGGGTCAGGAGTAGCAAGTTCTGCTCTTTGGCATGCGCTGGCGTTAGTTATGTTGAAGCAGGTAAACAGAGACGGCTTAGAACGTGTGTTGTCTGTAGCCGAGAATTTCACAAGAACATCTGCACCACCAAGGTGGCCGGATTGTGCTGTTCACGTACGTGCGGCTTCGCCTATCAGGCATGGCAAGGACTATTAGCAAGGCAGGCGAGCGAGCGGGACAGGGTAATCGCGCCCCCTCGACTGTGCCCTGAGTGTGGGGTAACTGAGTGTCCTAGTGGTCAACGGCTGTGCTCGCTAGCCTGTAGGGAGCAACGATCACAACGTCTATACACCGAATGGAAAGCATCAGAGAAATACTCGCAATGGCTCAAGTCCAGGACGGTCAAGCGGCTCAAGATTCGGGTGAGCCGAGCGCCGATCCCGTGTAAGTCATGCGGAACACTGTTCGTTCCTGTCAATGGTCAACGGCTGACATGCACAAACGCCTGTAGTCGCCGATTCAGGAGACGAATAGACAAGCGGATACGCAGGGCAAGGAAGGCCATGGTCCCTCGTGAGTCTATTGACCCGATCGCTGTCTTTCGACGTGACAACTGGACATGTCAACTATGTGGACGCAAGACGCCGAAGGCCCTACAGGGAACGAACGAGTCCCGCGCTCCTGAGTTAGACCACATCGTTCCACTATCCAAGGGCGGCCCGCACGTCTGGGACAACGTGCAATGCACCTGTAGGGGCTGCAACGGCGCAAAAGGGGCTGAGATCATCGGACAATTCAGATTGCCGATGGGGGGGACCGATCAAGTAAGTCTTACATACCTCTTAGGAC
>Ga0137457_1000014_pt1 | contig 47519 bp, 78 predicted proteins | sample EasRivERMGT630_2_FD_102321 | JGI IMG/M metagenome (GOLD analysis project Ga0137457, IMG submission 102321) | Soil microbial communities from meander-bound floodplain in the East River, Colorado, USA - East River MetaG ERMGT630_2 | ecosystem: Environmental > Terrestrial > Soil > Floodplain ...
CGGAGTAGACCCGGACGGCATTCGTGAACGACTCGACCGGCACATCGGTCCCCGTCCATCCGGCGTTCCGATACGCGAGGCGCGCGTCGGTCTGTGCGTGGATGCTGCGGAACCCCGAGACGAACGCCGCCGCGCACGCCTGTTGGTTCTGCTGCGGGAGCCTGGCGAAGAGCCCATCCTCGGAATGGAAGACGCACGCGCCGAGCTCGAACAGCCGACAGAGCGCGCCCATTGCATAGAAAAACGCAGGGTCAGACTCGCGCTTACCTTGATCATCGAACTCTGCTGCGCCAATCGGTTCCCCGCTGATCGCGGGCTTGCCGGTCCCCTCGCTGATGCCGGCAATCTCTCGAATGCGGCGGACCTGGTTCCACTGGTCGCGCGAGCGGTCGAGGTGCGCCGTATTGAACGGGGCGGCGCCATTCGGCGGATACCCTTCGGCGCTCATCTCGTCTTGGCCGAGCATCGCCCCGAGCGACCAGACGTGGCCGTTCGGCATCGACCGCGCGGCGACGCTGTTGAACCCGGGGATGTCGTTGACGAGCGACGACTGCGACGGATGGCCGAGCTCGTTCGCGCCCTCGAGGATCACATGCGAGTATGGCCCGACCAGCGCCGATACCTGCTGCATGTGGGCCTCGACCTGGTAGCCCGTGGCCGAATCCGTGTTGACGACGAGGTAGAGGTAGAGCCCTCGCGCCGCCGTCTCTTTCACCAGCGCCGGCAGCGCCGCGCGCGCCGACTCCGGGGTCTGGTTCGCCCAGGTCAAGGCGCCGCCGAACACCCGCACGCCGCCGAACCCGGTCGCCGCCACCCAGTCGAGAAACGCCGCGCGCTCCGGAGGGGGACGGGCGAGGAGTGACAACCCAGACGTCCAGAACCCACGATACGTCCCGGCATCCGTGACGAAGAAGCGCCCCTCGATCCGCATCGGCAGGAGCGGGGGCATCAGCCGGGTCAGCCGCAGATCCCGATGGCTGTTCCGCGTCAGGTCGACGTCATACGCCGCCGGCGCGAAGCCCTGCGCCTCGACGCGCACCGTATGCGCGCCGCGCGCGAGGGTCGTAGACGTGTAGCCGTAGGTGTTCGTCGTGCCCTTCGCACTGGCGTCTACGATCAGCGTCGCGCCTGGCAGGTACGGACCCGTCGACTCGCGCACCGTGACCGAGTACTGGAACGACGTCGCCGGCGGATCGGGCGGCCGCGGTGGCCGGTTGCTACCACACGCCGCGACGGCCACGAGGAGGAGCACGGTCCAGATCTTCACAGCTTCTCCAGGCAGGAACGGACCAGCGCGGTATGCGACGTCGGGTCACTCTCCGGCAGGTTGTGCGGGAGCTGCCGGTTCTCCTCAGACGGCGTCGAGGCCCACGACTGCACGGCATACCCGTCGAACCCGAGGCCCTGACAGTAGGTGAACCAGGCGCCGGCTTGCTTCACCCACTCGGCGTCGCTGATGTGTTCCTTCGCGTTGATGGTGACCTGCAAGGTCATCTGCGGGTCGGAGCGGTCCGCCACCAGTTCGCGAATCTGGCGATGGATGTCGGCGGTGTACACCGACCGCTGGTTGTAGTCGACGTCCATCCGGAGGAAGTCCGGCCGACCACCGAAGGCGTCCCAGACCTCGAGCCGCTCGTAGATGGCCCCGACCGACGCCATCGGATACGCGCAGTAGGCCCCGATGACCATGGACGGCCACCGCTCGCGGATCGTCCGGACCTCCGCCGCGAAGTCTTGCCCGGAGAGCTCCATGAACGCGTGGTCGTAACAAACAGCCCCGAGGGTCACGGGCGGGTCGAGCGCCGCGAACTTCGCGACGATCTTCTCGATGGCGTCGAGCGACTTGCCGACGACCTGCACTTCGATCAGTACCCCGGCGGCCTGGAGCTTCGTGAAGGCGTTCGCGCCGTTGAGCCAGTCCCAGGTGTTGGCGCCGCAGAACCGGTTCCCGTAGTCGCGGCCGTCGAGGGAGAAGTGCCCCTGGTAGAACTGGAACGCCCCGATGCGATCGAAGCCCCACTGCCAGAGGTTCGACTCCGTGAACAGCTGCGCCATGTCGGACGAGCCGAGGTTCGGGCCGAAGCAGATTTGTTTCCGAGCCGTGGGATCGGTCGGCGGCACGCGGTCCTCCACCGTGATGAAGCGCGGGTTGACGGTCTGGTCCGATCCCCCGGGTCCGTCGACGCGCAGCCGGATGCCGACGATGCCCGGGTGCGGGAAGGCGTAGCCGTGCTGCGGCCGCGGGGGCGTCTGGATGGTGTCGGTGACCCAGATGGCATCCCCGTACGTCCACAGCCACGAGGCCGACGTCGCGGTGCCACCGGTATACGACGCCTCACAGATCGCCAACTGCCCGAGCGTGACCGTCGCCGGATAGCTGACGATGCGGCAGAGCGGCCGCTCGGGGGTGACGACGGGTGTCTCGAGCGGCAAGCCCTCGAGCTCCGCCACGGTGCCCCAGTAGTACCGGGCCTTGTTCTCCCGCTGCAGGATAAAGGCGACCGCGAACAACGACCCGTGCCGGGTGAAGTGGACGCGGTAACATTCGCCGGGATCGAGCACGCGGTGCGGGCCGTTGCCGATCTGCACGATGCAGCCGCCCTCCCCTTGCCCGATGGTGATGCCCCCGAGGTGCGTCCACTCCCAGAATCCCGAGAGGCCGTAGGACTGCGCCAGCGGGGTCTGGCTGTTGACCGTCTCATCCCCGGTGACGAGGTGCCCATCATCCGCGACGTAGCGATAGCCTTGACTGCCCTGCGCGATCGTTGAGAGATGGAGGAGGCCGCCGTGGTCGTAGATGACCGGGTTGATGCCGTGGGTCAGGCCGCGGTCGTACCACCGGTGGTCCATGTGCTCGAGCGCGCGACCGGACTGGTGGCCTTGGCCTGCACAGACGCCAGGGGCCAAGAGTCGTGGGTAGAGGACCGCTTCGCCAGACCAGGCATAGCCGGGACTGTTCTCGGTCCAGGTGGTCGCGACATACGGCCCCATCTCGCCGGGGAGGCCCGGGAGACAATCCGCGCCTATGGCCCCGACAACGTCCAGCGTGATCACGGTTGGCGCATTCTATAGCGAAACACCCGACCGCCGGAAGCGACTTCCACGACCCCGAGATCGAGGCCGTCATTCCCGGCGCCGCGGTAGGAACTCCCCGGGATCAACCGTTCATCGTCCGTCAGTTGCGCCTCGTGCTCCGCGATGGTCGGGCGGAACGTCGTGTCGGGATAGACGTAGGACGCATGGCTGCTGGCGAGGACGTTGTGTGTCCAGGTGAACGTCGACGTCATCGCCGAGAGCCCGGTCGAGCCGATGCCTTCACTGGTGAAGACGCCGTAGTCGCGGTGGTACCCGAGGTTGTTCACGCAGGTCAGATCGTCGATCGCGAACAGCCCCGGCCGCGTGCCCGTGCTGACCTCGATGTCGCCCGCGTACAGCGTCATGAAGTTAAGGCCCTGGTTGATCGTGTTGTGCTGGATCGTGACCTCGCCCACTTCGTTGCCCGCCTGTAGGAAGAACCCCGTGCCGTACAGGTAGTTGTGCTGGATGGTGATGCGCGTCGCCTGGCCGCTCTGGTTCACGTCGTCGTAGCCGAGCAGGTTGATGATGCCCTCGGTGTCCCGCACGGTGTTGCGCTCGAAGAGGACATCTTCGACCACTGACCAGGTCGATCCGCCTTCGTCGTTCCGGGTGGTGAACACGATGGCCGTCCCGCTCTGACCGTCTGACCAGTTCCGTTCGAACGTGTTGCCTCGGATGACGACCCGTTTCGCCGATTTGAGTTCGAACAGGTTCTTGACGACCTTGCCTTCGCCCAACCAGCTGAGTTGCTTGGAGAAGAAGTTGTTCTCGACCAGGATGTCCTGGGGGATGTTCCCCGCCGACGCACTGTTCGCCCCGCCGAAGAGCACATTGATGCTGGCCGCTTCGATGTAGTTGTCGATGAGGGTGTACGGCCCCGCGCCGTCCCACGCGCAGAACCCCTGCGACTCTTGGCCCACCGCCCAGATGTTGGCGATATGCGAGCGGGTCAGGGTGATGTTGGTGCCGTTGCCCTGCACGCCCCGCTTCTGCCCGGAGGCGCCAGCGACAATGAGGATCCGATCCATGTAGATCGAATCCGACCCCGCCATGCGCAAGACTTCCCCGTTGCCTCCCGTCGCCGAGCCGAACTGCAACCCGTCGAGGATCCAATTCGCGACGCCCGTCCCGCCGATGAGCGGCGGGTCGCCGTTGCCGGGCGTGATGAGCGGCAGGAGCGACGCGTCCGCGACGGTGATGCGCCGGTTCGGCAGCGTCGCCGAGCTCCGCACGGTGATGTCCGCGCCGGCGGCCTTGACGGGCAACACGAAGTTCCCCGTGAACGTCGCGCCCGCCTCGACGACAATCTCGTCGCCGGGGTCCGCGTCGTCGAGCGCCGTCTGCAGATTGCCGCCGCTGTTGACCGTGATGGTTGCCATAGTCTTACGCCAGTCGTCGGACCCCGAGCACCTTGACGCGGTCGTACGCCTGCTCGGTCACCGCATTCGCTTGATTGCCGCCGAGGAGCCAGACGGATCGATGATCGTGTTTCAAGTAGAACCCGACGTGCCCACTGACGCCATCGGTCCCCCGCTCGAGGATGACGACGTCGAACCCGCAGATGGCCTCGTCGAGCGCCACCGGCTGGCCCATCGTCAGCCACGACCGCGCCCGCGCCGAACGGGTCCGCGGCAGGCCGAGGATGAACGCGATGGCGTTCGTGAATGCGGAGCACCACGGGATCTCGTCCGAGGCCTGGAGGCCCAACGAACAGAGCGAGAGGCACCACGAGATGAACGGATGACTCCCGGTGCCGGCGACTTCCGAGACGCCGAGAAAGCGACGGGCCACGAGGTAGGCCGTCACCGGCGCGTCTTCAATTCGTTGATGCCCTTCTCGATCCGGTCGAGTTGCTGCTGCTGAAACGTCATCCATTGTTCGATGCGCAGAATCCGATCGCGCGCCTCCTGTATTTGCAAGTCCTGGTGCCGGTCATTGTTGCGCAGCTCCTGTGAGGCGTCCACGCTTTGCTGATAGGTGAGGCCACAAAGCGCCATGATGATGGTCAGCATGACGCCCATCAGCCACACCCGCCACGTCGCATCCCGCTCGGCCATAGGCACGTCCCCTCCCCTCGCCGCGTGTGGTCGTGCTTAGTCCTGCGGCTCCTGACGATAGCGCCCGGCCGTCGTGGCCGACCGCTCCGTCGTCTGCGCGATCCGTTTCAGCTTCGCAATCAAGGCTTGCGCCTGCGCCGTGCGTCCGCCGCGCAGCGCATCTTCCAACGTCGTCATCAAGCGCGCGGTGTGGATCTTCGTCGTCAGGCCCGACTCCGCGATGGCCGCCATCGTGTCGCCGATCACCACGCCGACAATCGCCCCGAGGCCGCCGCCAGCCCCCGCCCCCGTCGCCGCGCCTGCGGTGCGCGCCATCGTGCGCTTGAACGTGTTGGGGCGGACCTGGTCGGTTTCCTTCGCGGCACGCAACACACTGTCGGCCGTCTTGTAGAGATGGAACTGCGCATTCGCGGCGGCCGTCGCGGGGTCTTCCCCCGCCAGCGTCTCGCGCATGATCCCCGCGCCTTCCGCCGAAGCCTTGCCCCCGCTGCGTTGTTTCAGGTAGTCCGCCGAGATGGACGGGGCGTATTCCGCCTTCGCGCCTTCATCCCACGCCGCGCGCAAGCGGCGCAGCGCCTCGTAGCGCGCAATCGAGCCGAGTTGCGAGACTTCCTCGATCATCCGGTCGATCTTCGCGACCGCGGGCTGAAACTCCTCCGGGATCACGTCTTTCCCCAAGGGCGCCCGGCGTCCTGGTGGCACCATGTCGGAGACGGCGCCTGTATTCGACACCAGTTGTCCCTGCGCGGCGCCACCCGTCGCCTCACTCCCCTCCACCGCCTCCGCGACGAGCTTCTGTCGCGCGTCCTGGAGCTGCTTGAGGATCGGACCGGTCGGAATCGCCTTCGTGCTGTTGCGCGCGTCGGCCGCCTCGTCGAGCGCCGTGCGCGCCTCGTCCAGACGGGCCGAGACTTTCGCCGCGAGCGTGTCACGCGTCAGTGCGCCGAGCTCGGGATCGCGTGCGAGCGCCGGCGCGACCTCGCGCGCCTGATTCCCGAAGCGCGTCTTGTTCGCCCCCGTCTTCGGGGAGATGACCGCGGTCATGCGGTTCTCGGCCCCGCGCGCCAACGCATCGGCGACCGGCGCCTTGACCGCGGCCGGGACGCCCGGGGCGTGCTTCAGCAAGCCGGGCGATAGCAGGCCCGTGGTTTGTCCGAGCGCGGTCTGCCAGTCGCCCGTGGCCCCGAGCTCTTCGCCGATATTCGCGGCGGCCGGACCGACGAGCGGCAGGACGGTGGCCGCGCCGTGGCCGAGCATCTCGGAGTAGCGCCCCTCGCGTCCCGCCTGAATCGCCTTCTGCCCCTGCGTGACGTGCGCGTCCTTCACCGCATTGAGCAAGAGGCTGATGGCATCAATGGGATGCTGCGCGGCGTATAGCGGGCCTTCGATGTAGTCCCCCGGTGTCGTCGACGGCAGCACATATTGCAGCAGCCCGGACAGCGCACGGCTCAGCCCACCGGGTTGCTCGGCCGGCGCCTGCCCCGTGAAGTCTGGTGCGGCCGGTGGCGGTGCCGTGGGGGCTGCTGGTGGCGCTTGACCCGCCGCCGGGATGCCGGAGAAATCGAACTTGCCGACCTGTTGGGGCATCTACTTGGGTTCCTTGATTCCCAGCAGGGCGCGGTTCTTCGGGTTCTGCAGGAACTTGTCGATGCTCGCGTCGGACGCGTCGTACTTGCCGTCGAGCAGGATCTGCTTCGCGCGCGCGCGCACGTCGGGCGGGACGGAGGCCGCCGGCGGTGGCGGAGCGGACGGTCCAGCCGCGGACGCGGGGAACGCCCCGGCGTAGTCGATGAGGTAGTCGTCGGGCTCCGCGTTCGTGCCCTGCGTCATCGCCCGGAACTGCTTGACGTAGCCCTTGCGGAGGTTGTCGTACGTCTGCCGCGAGGCTTCGAACTTGCTCATCATCGTCTTCTTGAGCATCGCCTTCGCGGTCGGCGTCAGGAACTCCGTGTTCTCATAGATGCGCCGGAAGTTGAACCCGAACTGGCTCAGGAACGTGCCCGCGTACCGCTCGGCCGTTTTGTATTCACCCTCGCGGACCACCGACTCCGGGTCCATCGCCTTCGCAAACGCATAGATGAGCGCGAGGTCATCCCCGGGGTTCTTGCTGTTGGGGTCCATGCTCTGCGCGAAGTTCACCCCTTCCGCCTGCGTCACCGCCCGCTGGACGTTCTTGTCGTTGCTATACCGCGCCGCGAGGGCATTGACCTGCGACTGCAAGCGCGGCGGGAGCGCCGGCGTGTTCGCGCCGGCCCGCGCCTGCGCGAGGGCGATCTCTCGGATCGCCTGCAGCGTGGGATCGGCCGGGTCACGCGCGACCTTCGTGATGATCGCGTCGCGTTCTTTCGCGTCCGGCGGTCGGCCCTTCTCGGCCGTGAACACGTCGACGGCGCTCTGGAGGCGCGTCTCGAACTCGCTCGGATTGTTGATCTTGACGTCTTTCGGCGGCTGGATAATGCCGCCCTGCGCGTCCCGGATCACGGGATAGCGCCCGAGCTCGGCGGCCTCCGCAATCGGCACCCGCTCCGCAATCCCGTCGCCGTCGCGGTCGAACTCGACGAACCCGCCAGACCCGAGCACTTCCGCGCCGTGCGTCTGGACCAGTGTCTCGATGGCTTTCTTCGCGTCGGCCTCGGCGGTCGGCCCGGTATAGGGCACCGCGGTCCGGAGGGTGTTCGGACGCATCCCGAGCTGCGTTTCGTACCCCGTCACGGCCGCATCGTAGGCCGCCTTGGTTGGGAACTTCTGCGCGCGCAGGTTGTCGACGACGGCGCCGATCTGCTGTTGGCGCCGCTGCTCGATCTGCTGTTGCTGCTGCTGCAGCAGGTACTCGTGCCGGAGGCGACTGTCTTCCTGCCGCCGGCCTTCTTCCTGCACCGCGAGCTGTTCCCGCAGGGCCTGCTGCCGCTGGACGTCGACCTGTTGGACGCCCTGCTGATACCCGCCAATCGCGGCGGGGCCGATCTCTTTGTTCCCGCCGATGCGTGCCCCGATGGAAAAAAGCGCGGGCAAGAGCGCGGCCCAGGCCGGGGCCTGCTGCGGCAGTGACACAGGCGTCTGCATCGGCGGCGGGAGCGTCGCTTGCGGATTCGGGAACGACTCGTCGTCCGGCGGAGGGAAGGGAAACATCTAGACCACCGGCCTCGAGGTCGCCGTGCGTGTGCCGCTCATCCCCGGAATCAAGCCGAGGAGCCCCGGGAGCGACGAGAGGAGACTGCCCCAGAACGCCTGGTCCTGACCCGCGGCCTGGTTCCCCGCGGCCGTGCCGCCGTTCGCCAGCGCCAGAAGGGCGGTGATGAGGCCCGCGGTGTTGTCCGCCTGTGGCACTTGGGTCGCGTTCAACGACCCCAGCGCACTCTGGTTCGCGGCGAGCGCCTGGAACGGCATCTGGGCCATCTGCCCGGAAATGCCCAACGCCTGCAGGAGCCGCTGCGTCGGTTCGTTCTGGAGGCTCTGCCCGATGTTCCCCATCTGGCTCGCCGCCGACAGTTGCAGGGGCAGGTTCTTCCCCGAGAGACTCGCCAACATCTGGCCGATGTTCACGGCCTCCTGCTGCCGCGCTTCGTTCGCGCCGATCTCGCCGACCGCCAGTTGTCGCTGGCCCTCGCCGAGGATCTCATCGAAGCTGCGATCGATGTCCCGGACGTCGCCCTCGATGAGCCCCGAGCTCAGCCCCAACCCGCGCGCGGCGTTGCGCTCGAGGGCCTGCGTCTGTCGCGCTTTGCGCTGCGCCTCGAGCGGCTCCGAGAAGTTCGTCTGGATGAGCGCCCGCTGCTCCGGCGTATACGCCGGTTGGTCGAGCTGCGCGAGCCGCTTCCCGGCAATCCCCTGGAACTGCTCATACCCCGAGTCGCGCGTGTTCATCAGCGCGGTGAGGGCCGAGAGCGCCTGCTGCAGGACGGGGTGCGTCTCCTGCGGACCGAGGAGGCGGCCGATGCCTTCCTCCCCGAGCGAGAAGAACTGCTGCAGGGCGGGGTCGTTCCAGTAGTTCCCCATGCCACCGCCGGCGTCGGGGCTCCACTGATAGCCCTGACCGCCGAGCCCGGCCGAGATCACCGCGTCAATCGTCTGGCCGTTCGGGAGCCGAATCTTGTCGCCCTTCGACCCGAACCGTTCGATGCCGGGGAACTGCGACTCCAACTGCGGGTAGATGGTGTTGATGAAGTCGTCGAGCGACCCGGACGTGCCGGCGCTCGCCTGCTCCGCGGCCGTCTTGAAGGCGTTGTAGTTGAACGGGCTCTGAGTCGGCTGCTGCACCGTCTCCGGCCAGGTATAAGGCTGGCCGTACAGACCCCCACCGGTAATGCCGGTATTCGTGGGCGACCCACGCGGGGCCGTGGGCGCCTGAAAGCCGGGCACGGTGTAGGGCGGCGCCGCCGGCGCGGACGTCCGGCGCCGGGACGTGCCGCTCGCCGCCCCACTGATCGTGGGGGTCGCGTACGGGTCGCGGCCTTCAAGGTCCAGAAGCGGCATGGGTTACCTCGGTTGCAGCCGCATCGCCAGCGAGGCAATCGCCTGCTGCAAGGGGGCCGACTGTTGCGCCTTCGCCTGCTGCGCGGCGTAATTCTCTGCGCTCTGCGTCTGTTGCTGTTGAATCAACGCCTGAATCAGCGGGGCCATGGTGGCGAAATCCATCCCGCCCGAGGCTTGCCGCCGCGCGTTCTCCGCCGACTTCCCGGCGAAGATGCCGCCACCGAGCGACGTGCCCGCCGAGATGAGCGGGAGCCACTTCTGGAGGCCCGCCAGCGCCCCGCTGGCGCCCGCCGTCGCACTGCCCGCCCCAGCCATGGTGCCGAGGCCGCCGAGCCCGGAGATCGCCCCAGGACCGCCCGCCAGCCCGGCCGCGCCCGCACTCCCCGCGCCGCCGGCCCCGAGCGCCCCCGCGAGCGCCCCGCCGCCGCCGAACCCGCCGACCATCAGGAGGGGGAACAGGGGGTGGTTGATCAGCCGCGAGAGGCCGGAATCCTGGGTGCTCACCGTGCCCGACTTCCCCACCTCGAACCCGGACGGCGGCGGCGTCCCGCGGGTCTGGTACTGGTGGTTGTAATAGTTCGCCGACCCGGGGGTGTATTCGTCCTCCCGCCGGGGTCGGGCTTGTCCGAGCAAGGTCGTATCAGGCATCAGATCCTCACCGACACGTCAACGCGCCGACCTGCACTTGAATGCGAGCGAGCGCGTGCTTCCAGTCCGTCTCTTCGGCCGCGAGCTGCGCGAGCTCGGCATGGACCGTCGAGCACAACAGCCGTCGCCGGACCGCCTTCCCGTCGTCCGTCGGTTCTTCCACCGTCACGAACGGCTGGAACGACGGGCGGGTCAGGAGCGCCGTCTGATACCGGGTCCGCTTCACGCCGATCTTGTGGAGCTCCCAGGCAATCGGATCCGTCTGCGCCGAGGGGCGCGGCTCGAACCCATACTGGTAGCCCGCCTGGAGCACCGGGGACGCTTCCGGAAGCGCCACATGCCCGTCTGCGGTCGTGTAGTGCCGCAGGCCGTCCTTGACCGTCATGGTCTGCTTCCCGACGCCCAAGACCTTGCCGAGCAGATACTCGAACCCCGGGCGCTGGTCCATGTACTCCTGCTGGGTCGCGAGGTGGATCCCGTAGACGCTGATGTCGCGACAGCCTTCGATCACCGCGTGCGCCACGAGGAGCGCCGGGGTGCTCGTGAAGTAGCGCCCGAAGTGCGCCTCGACCGCGGCCTTGGGGAAGGCATGGGCATTCGGCCACGTCGCGGCCGCCGGATGCTGCGTCAGGTAGTCGGGGTTGAGAAACACCGGAATCTGCTGGGACGCGAGCCACGCGAGATGCTTCTCCGGCCGGACGTAGTGCCCCGCCGGGATCTGATGGGCGTAGAGCGCCGTGCCCGGGGTCGGGTGGTAGAACTTGTGGAGCGGGTGGATGTCGTACCACCGGTCCGCGCGCTGAAAGCCCTTCAGCTGATAGGCGTCATTCAGCGACCACACCTGGAGCGTCGTGTCCGTCCAGGGCACCATTTGCCAGCTCGGCGCCGTCCCGACAATCGCGACCCGCTGCGTCATACGTCTCACATCTCCAACAGCACCGCGATGGCGGCGTTCGTATCCGGGCTACTGAGATAGACCCGGTTCACGTCCGCCGGTCGCGTCACCTGTAACCGCACAATCTGGCCGCCGATCGCGTTCAGGGGCGCAAACGGGATCAGGTTGCGCGGCACCTGCCCCAGCCCGTGATTGATCGTGAACTCCCCGTTGACCGACGTACTCGTCACCGCATCGAACCGATAGAGCCGGGCATTCCGGGCCTTCTCGCCGTCCGAGACACTCCCGAGCTCCCAGTTGTTGCAGAGCTCCCGGATGATCGTCTGCAGCGGCGGTTTGATGTCCGCCGGCAGGGGGCCGAGCAACGATTCGAGATGCCCGATGTTCGACATGGCTACGGATTGTAATAGGGAATGACGAACGTCGAGCCATTGATCGTCGTCCGCAGATACCCCGCCGGCGTCGCCGGGAGCGCATCCACGCCGCCCGCGGTGCCGGACGACGCGGGGACGACATTCGCGAACACCGCATTGCTGCTGTTGACGTTCCACGTGCCGTTCCACGTCCCGAGCAGCGTGCCCACGAACGCCCCGGCGGTGATGACCGTCGCCGAGATGGAACTCGCGGTCATGTTCGTGATGGTCGAGGCCGTGGCCTGGATCCCGGTGAACGTCGACGTCCCCGCACTGATGTGGCCGGCGGTGATGTTGCTCGAGACGACCGGGGCCGTGCCGTTGAGCAACCCGCCGCCAATCGCGACCACTTCGTCCTGGATGGCGTTGATGTGCGCCGAGGCAATCGTCTGCCCCGGGGTCTTGTTGCTGAAGCTCGGGGCGGTCGCGGGATAATTCGCCATTAGTCGTTGAAGTCCCGGCTCACGCTCTCCGGGACCAACCCGGGGGCGTAGCCAAAATGCTTGAAGGCGGACTGGCCCGTATAGATGAGTGTCTGCACGAGTGTGCGCCCTTCCGCCCGGAGGGGCAAATTCGTGTGCCATTGCCGGCGGCCGGCGCCGGGATAGACCGACACGTCATAGACCGCGGTGTCATACGCCGACATCCCGGCCCCAATGACAATCGTCCGCGGCCCCTGCGGGACGCCGTCCACGAGCGACTCGACGCTCAGCATTCCGCCGTTCGGTTCGTACTCCCCCCGGACGTCGACCCACCGTCCCTTCCGTGCCCCCAGCGTCAGCCCGGAGCCTTCGTAGGTGGCGACCATGTCCCCGCCGTTGGCACTCGTCCCGACCGCCTCCTCGAACAGCTGGGGGGTCGACGAGGCCCACGCCAGGAGCCGCCCACGATTGCCCGCGACCGCTTCGGGGCCGTGCCACGGGATGTACCCCACAATCGCCCGGTCCGTCTCGGTCCAGCTCAAGGCCCCGCCGTCCTGTTCGCTGCGGTTCAGGTCGAGGATGTACTCCCCGAAGGTCCCGGACGGATACCGCCGCGGCACCGCGATCCGCACTTCCTTGCTCAGGGCACTGTAGGTCATCGACACCCGGTCGAGATCGGTCACGGCCGCTTGGGTGACCAGATCCCGCCACGCGGGGTCGATCTCGCGGGTCAGGAGCCGGTCCGACGCGCCGTCGAAGCTGTAGATCCCCGAGGCCCCGGCATGGAGGAGGCTGCTCTCGACGCGCACGGTGGCGCGGGAGCCGAGGGCGCCTTCCTGACTGCCGAGGGCGGGCCGGACTTCAAAGTCGAGCGAGGTCTGGCCCAGAATGACGTACGCCTTGGTCGCGCCATGAATGATGAGCGTGTCCCCCACCGCATCGATCGCCCGGATGACGTCGCCCAGATCGAACGGGATGTCGATGTAGAAGAGCGCCGGCCACGACTGCGGCTGGAAGAGCTGCGTGAAGTGCAGCCGGTTGCCGATGACGCCGTGCCGTGCCCACCACCGGTTCTTCCACACCACCCCGAACGCGAGGACCGGGGCGACGTCGTGATCGGTCGGCGCCTCGTCGTTGCTCGTCCAGTTCGAGCTCGTGACGAGGAGCGTCGAGGACACGCCGCTCGACATCGCGCCGCTCGAGGCCTTGCGGTGAATCGTCTCGCCGTTCTGGTTCAGGACGTAGACGACGATCGCATCGACGGCGACGTCCGTGGAATTGGGCACGACCACCCGGATGGCCTGCGTGCTGCCGGCGGTGCTGACCGTGATCGTCGAGGGCGCCGAGGCGTTCGACTCGTGGAACAGATCCCGGTCCTTGTAGGTGAAGACGACCGAATACGAATTGCCCGACGACAACGCGCCGCCGGCCGTGGAGTTGAGCGTCGCAGACGTCGAGGGGGTGATGATGCCGAGTTGTGACCACTCCGCCGTGCTGGCGGACGTGCTTTTGAACGGGGCACGGATCCCGTCCATGGCGGCCACCAAATCTCGGTCATGGATGAAACTGATCAACGCGGAGGTCGAGTAGGTCCCCGCCACGATACTCAGGCCGGTCGACCCGAGGCCCGCATCGCTGACCACCACAATCTGTCCGTTTTGTCCCACCAGGGTAAACGCGGTCGAGTTGAGGTTCGGGAGGTTCGTGTGGAGGTAGATCCGCTGGCCGCCCTGAATCGGCCCGCTCCCGAAGAACGTCGAGACTAAGACGCGCGAGGACGTGAAGACGGTCGAGAACGCGCGATACCCCGCCCGGACGGTCAAGGCGCCGGGGGTGCCGAGGCTCCAGTTGACGAGCTTGCGGGACTTCTCGGTCGGGAGGAGCGTCTGGTCCTGGCGGAGATCGAGGCCCCCCGTGAGGTCGCCCACGGGCACTTGCTGATACGCCGAGCCGGTTTTCGCGGCCGCCGCCCGGGCCTGTTTCGCCATGACGTCAGATCAGGGGAATCCGGTGCGTGCCTTCCGGCGCCTCGCCCGGCGCGCGACGGGGATTCCGCGGCGCCCCACCCATCGGGCCGCCTGTCGGCGGGTTCTGCGGGATGATGCGCGGTTTCTGCGTCGTCGGGAGCGGCAGCGTCGCCCCCGGCTCCTGCGGGTTGGGGACGCCCGATCCGGTCCGACCCGGTCCGGTGGGTGGTCCCGGCAGGCCCATCGCATTCGGGGTCTGCGCCCCGAGAATCGCCCGGAGCATGTCGAGCAGCGGGTTCCCCGTGGGATCCGGTGCCCCCATCCCGCCGGGGGCGGTCAGGAGTTGCTGCGGAATGGGGCTGTTGGCCCCGACGACTTTCGGCAAGCGCAGGCTCAGGAGCTTGATCGCTTCCTGGAGCGGCGGCGCGCCGGTCTTCTGTTGGGTCGGGTTCTGCGACCCGGGCGCGAACGTGACACCGAGTGCCATCAGGGCCTCTCTTTCTCGCGGAGCGACACCGGGATGGCCGGCAGCGCCAGGGTTTCGACATAGGGGCCGGTCGCCTGGCCGCGGAAGGTCGGTGGCGGCGCGGCGACGTGGCGGATGCGATGCTCGCCGTCGAGCGGACAGATCGGCGCGGCGCCCTCGGAGGCGACCGGGACCGTGTGCCCGCACGCGAAGGTGATCTTGATCATGTGCGGGGATCCTCAGACGTCCCCCGGCCCCGGAGCGGCCGTTCGCGCAGGTATTGCCGGGTCGTGGTGATCGCCGTCCCGCCGCGGGGACGGTTCGCGGTCAGGTACCGCTGCACGTAGCTCAGGAACATCTGCGTCTGCTGCTGCACGCCCTCGATGTTCTTGCGGAGCTTCTCGAGTTGCGCGGCGGCGTAGTGGACCGCCGCCTGGTGATAGGGCCGCAGATCGTAGCGAATGACCCCGTCCACGGTATACGGGACGTCGGTCGCCGCCGTCAGCCGTGGCGGAAAGGCGACATAGTCGACGTGCCCCGAGAACACCGCACTCGAGCCGGACGTGGACGGGCGCGGCCAGAACGCAATCTGCGTCCCGCCCAGGAGGAACCGATCCGGGGTGCGATACGCCGAGCTCGTCACGAGCTGCTGCGCCTGCCAGTTCGGCTCGTAGACGTCCATGTAGCGGAGGCTGCGCTGCGGCAGTTCTTCGCCGGCGAGGACGCGGACCTGGGTGCTCCCGAGCGAACTGTAGATGAAGAACGCCGGCCCGCGTTCGCTCGCCAACCGCACGTAGTCGGTCGAGCCGACGTCGGTCGACAGGAGATTCCAGAAGAGCGCCGTCGACGTCACGGTCCATTGCCGCGAGCGGCGGAAGCATTCCGTGAGATCCGCAAATTCGCGGATGCCCTCGTTGACCGCCGCTTCCCGGCGCGCGGTGGTGAAGAGGACGGTCGAATCCTCCGACCCGAGCTCGATGTCGAGGAGGCGTCCGGTGAGCGTGGAGAGATCGGGCATCAGCGGCCCACTCCTAACGTCATCAGCCGCGACGGAATCACCACCGCACCGCCGCCGCCATCGAACGCCAGATCCATCGAGAACTCCACCCACGGATTGTCTTGACTCGTGCCCGTTTCGTCTTCCGCCAGGTCAGAGGCGGAGTTGTCCCCGAACTCGATGCGCGAAAAGCGTGACGAGGTGTACTGCAACGCGTGAAACCACCCGATCTCCACGATCAGCCGATCCCCGGCACTCACGCCCGTGCTCGCGAGGTTGAGTGTGAAATCGTCGGTGCCTTCTTCTAGGCGACGGTTCGTATACGTCGTCGGCGTGACGACGAACCCCGGCGGGCTGGCCTCGGTATCGGATTTGGTAATGGCGAGAATTTCCGTGACGGAGCTCCCCGTGCTATCACATTTCGCCACGCGGACCGTCGGCACCTGCGATCCCCCAGACCCACTATTGCACTGGCCGCGGAGCACCCCCTTGATCGTGCCGCTGATCGTCTGCGCCGCGAGGGCCGCACTGATGAACTGCCGCAACAAGATATCGCCGGCCGCCCGGCTATCGCCCACGTCCCCGTTGCCAATGTTCGCAAACGCGGAGCTAATGCGGGTCGTCACCATGTCCACCCGTGCCAGCGCCGGATCTTGCACCCACCCGGACCCATAGGCGGGGCTAATGCTCGGCGTGCCGGTGGTGGGCAGATAGAAGCGGGTCGCCACTAGGGCTCATCCTCCGATCTAATCGGCAGGGAGATGACATCCAGCACAATCTGTAACGCGCGATGGTCCTGTGCGTAACTGAATGTAATCTGCATATCCCGACGCTCGAGCGCTGGGTCTTGCACCCACCCAGGCCCACAGGCTGGGCTAATATTCGGAGTCACAGGGGTGGGCAGATAGAAGCGGGTCGCCATTTTTACTCCGGTCCAATAACTTCACTACCTGTAATATAGCAGCCCGCGGGAATCACGGTGTCATCCGACCCGCCGATGCTATAGATGGCCCGCCCAATCGTCAACGCGGGCGATCCCCCCTGGAGATGGAAATCGTCACTCGCATAGTTCACGAACAGGGGATCAGACCCGATGATGGAATCATCCGATCCGCCGTCGTCGTCGTCCTGGTCGTAGGTGGCGCCCTGCCACGACGCGAAGGAAATATCCGTCCCCGCGGTGTTCGCGAAATCCGTCGGTGTCTCGTAATAGACATTGTGCTCGGCGTCGAACCGGGCCTTGTCGGTGAAATTGGACGCCCCGCCGTCGATGTTCCATAGCACATGCGTGGCGATGTCGCGCACGATGTTGTTCCACCAGAGATGCCCCGCGTTGGCCTGGAAGGTGTTCGCCGTGCGAATGAGTAGGGCCGCATCGCAGCCGTCCACGGTATTGTTGAAGATCTTGACGTGCATCGGCGAGGTCGCATCCGAGAACAGGCGCATCGCAAACGCCGTCGTCGTCTCACCCACGTAATGGATCACGCCGTCACGCACGATATTCTGATAGATCAGGCAGGGATCGCCGGAGGTGTGCGGCGCCCGGTGAATCACGATTCCCGTGCTGTTGTCATAGCAGAGGTTGTAACGGATCCACACCGGACCCGTGTTGTTCGTGGCGCCGTCATGCGGGGCCTTCTCGTGAATGGCGCTGCCATTCCCGAAGAAGGTGTTGTGCTCGATGATGATGTTGCCAGTCGTGTAAATTTCAATCCCGCTCGCGTTCTCCACGTTGTTGGCTTCGTCGTTGCTAAAGCCAGAGATCGTGCAGTTCCGGATCTCGACCGCCTCGGAGGTGGACATAAAAATCCCGACATGGTTGTCGGCCGGCAGCACCGTCGGATCGGCGATGATGCGCAACCCGTCGAAAATGATGTTGGTGGCGTCCAGCAAGCGGATGACAAACGCCCCGCCGCTCGTCGCCGAGGGACAATCGGCCTCATCAATCCAGAATTCTCCCGCCCAGGTGATGTAATCCCGCGACACCGCGCCGATGTAGGGACCGTCACTGCTGCTGTAGATGAGCGTCACCGTGCCGACGGCGCGGAAGGTAATCGGGTTCCCCGCCGTGCCGGAGTTGACGGGGTTACAATACACGTCGGCCCCGTCGCCGGTGCCGACACCACTGTAGGTGCCCGCGGCGATGCTCACGATATCCCCTGCGACCGCCGCCTGCGCGGACACATCAGCCCCGCCGCCGGGCGCGACCCCGCGTGCCGCGCGGTAGATCGTCGCCCATTGGACACTGCCCGCCCCAGCCCGCACCTGCGCAATCGTGTTGCTGTCGGATCCGGTGGAGGCATTGACCCAGAGGGTCGCGCCCTCGCCGGTACTCGTCCCACGCGTCCGCAGCCGGAACCGCACCGGCACGGTTACGGCTCCTGCACGTAGCTGAGACTGATGCGCGCCTGAATCGCGGTGGACGCGGATTCAATCCGGACGTTCAACGCGTTCTGGTTGTCCGTCCGGAACAGGAACCCGGGCGGTGGGATGGCGAGATTCGCCCCGAAGACGCCCGAGGACAGGATGATGCCCCAGCGGTCAATCGCCAGGCTCGACATGAAGACGAGGGTGCTGTGGTTGCCCGACGTCGAGCAGCCCACGAAGTACGCATGGACCTTGATGACCTGCCCCGCGACCGACGAGATGAGCGAGTAGACGGCGGTCGAGTTCGAGCTCGTGACCGTCACCGTGGTCGACTGGACCGTCGAGGGCACCTGGCGGACGTGGAGCCCCAAGACGCCGGAGAGCGGCGTGCCCGTCGAGCCCTCGACCGCCCCACCGGAGGACGTCGTGGCCCGACTGAGGACCGTCCAGGCGGTACTGTTCGGGGTGACGGTGGCCTGGAGGTCCCCGGCCGTCGATTGCGCGACGCGCACCGAGGCCGTCGACACCGGCGACACGATCACGGTCCCCGCGAGGCTCGACACGTTCACCGTCGTCGAGGCCGCGGACCCCGCGACGACGTTGACGGGCAGGCCTTGCGAGATCCCGACGATCCGCATGGTCGCATTTGAGCCGTTGTCGAACGTGAGCGCCGGTCCCGCGAGATTGCTCGCGGTCGAGGCGTCCGTGTAGTCCGTCCCAGGCGTCAGGAACGCCGTGCCATTCGACAACCGCACCGGCAGATAGAGCGAACTGTTGCTCGAGGCGTTGCCGTTCACCGTGACGACCGTGGACGCCGCGGATCCCGCCACGACGTTGACCGGGAACCCCAACGTCGAGCTCACCGCCCGCATCGTGGCGTTCGAGCCGTTGTCGAACGTCAAGGTCGGACCCGCCAACCCACTCGCGGTCGAGCCGCTCACATAATCCGTGGCCGGCGACAGGAACGCGGTCCCGTTCGTCAGCCGGACCGGCAGATAGACCGAGCTGTTGCTCGAGGTGTTGCCGTTGACCGTCACCGAGGTGTCCCCGGCGACCGATCCCGCGACGACGTTGACGCGAATCGCGCTGTTGGTCGAATCCGCGAACGGCGCGGGCATCCGGACGACCTGCCCATACGCCGTCGAGGCCGGGGCGACCGCATTGACCACCGCGACGACCGCCGTCGACGCGTCGCGGTCCGCGATCCGCATCAGGCCGTTCAGATCGGTGTAGGTCGACTGCGAGACGGTCGCGAGGAGGTCCGCGGCGGACGATTGCGCGACCCGGACCGACGCGGTCGACACCGGAGACACGACGACCGTGCCGGCGACGCTCGAAATGATGGGGTCGGCGATCCGGACGACCAGGCCAAAGGCGGTCGAGGCCGGCGCGGCCGCGAGGACCGCCGACAAGGCATTCGTCGTCTCCGGCGACCCGACAACCATGACCTCGCGGAGGACGGTCGTCGAATTGTGGTCGAGTTGAATGGCGTCCAACCGGTGCGTCGTGGTCGACGCGGCGGGTTGGGAGAGCCCGATGTCGTTGTGCGTCGCCATTTAGCCCCCGAGCGGGACGACCGCGAACAAAATGAACCCCATCGCGGTGATCGTGGTGATTTGCCAGGTGACATACCCGCCCGATCCCGAGGCGCCCGGCAGAATGGGCACCTCCGGCGCTTGCGTCTGCCAATAGTGACTGTGGAGGGCGACGGACGGCATTAGAGCATCGGCTCCGCTTCGATCGAGGCGGCGGCCGCGGCCGTGAAGCTCGAGCCGACCCGCACCCGGAGGCGATCCCCGGGGTTGATCATGTAGCCGCTGACGAACTGCGACGTCTGATTCGACCCCGTGAAGACCGTCTGCACGTCAAGAATGGCCGTCGAGCCCAGGCCCGTCGAGGAACAGTGCTCGAGGCGGTAGATCGCCCCGGTCGAGGCCCCGACACGCCAGAAGACGCGATAGAGGACCTCGCGCGGCGACACCTGCGCGAACTGCGTCGAATCGATCTCCGCAATCAGGGTCGCGGTACTCGGATCGGTCGCCGTGGCCTGCGTCGATTTGATCGGCTTGTTCCCATAGATGTGGAACATGCCGTTACTCCGCGCGCGTCGAGCTGACGAAGCGCATGTAGCCGTAGAGCGAGATCGTCACGTTGCTCGAGATGCCGCCCCCCGAGGACATGGCGATGCGGAAGAACACCGTGGACCCGCTCGCGATGCGGGCGCCTTCGTATTCCCCGCCGTCCGGCGTGATCGTGTTGTAGGTGTTCTGCCCGGCGAGGGACGATCCGAACGTCACCGAGCTCAGGACGGTGGAATTCGCGAGCACGGACGCCCCGAAGGTCGTCGAGCCCGTCGAACCGCGGAACACATTGAAGCCCGTCGCCAGCCAATCTTCCCCGGCCGGCACAATCGCCGCCGAGACGACCGTCGAGATGCCATCCGACGCGGCGCCGGACGACAACTCATGCACGCGGCAGGTATGCAGCAGCGACTTCGCCCCGTAGACGGGGCCGGAATACGCGGTCTTGCCCATGATGACCTCACAATCGACGGACGGCGGGCAGGTGTGAGCCCACGCGGGCAGATCCGCGCACCCGCCGTCCCCGAGAACCCTCTGCTAGGCGCCCTGCGTGCCGTACACCCCGACCCAGGTCCACGCGCCGAGCGAGAACCGGTGCCGGGTCTTGAGAATGCGGTTCGACGTCCGCGGATCCATCACCACCGGCTCCGTGCTGATCGGCACGCGCCGATAGAACGTCAACCCGTGGCCCCCCTTGTCCGCCGAGAGGACAAACCAGGCGTCCTGGTCCGTCAGCCGGGGATTGACCACCAGCGTCCACGAGCGGCGCGCCTTGATCGGGTTCCGGTCGTTGTCCGCACTCCCCGGGAGGCCGGAGCTGTTCAACAGCCGGTCCGCGAGGAATTCGAGCGCCGGCGGGACGAGCAGAATCAACGACTGCACGGGCGCCGCGAGATGGCCGGCTTCGTCCTTCCACTCGTTCTGCACGTCGACAATCGCATTCGTCAGCGACGTCGCCGACAAGTCGGCATCCGTCGACGGCCGGTTGCGCGCCGTGCCGCCGCCCTTGAGGACGTGCGCCGTCGAGAACAGCGTCACCCCGTCCGGCGTGAGCTCGGTGCCGAAGCCGTTGTTGAACACGTTGGCCGCCCGGCCCTCCTCGACATACCGTGCCGAGAACGCCAGCCACTGCCCCGCCTGGTTCAGGATGCCTTCCGTGTCGTCTTCAAATGCCGTCTGCGTCACCTCGAACCCCAGCCCGTTTTCCGTGTGGGTGAAGTCCTTGGTGAAGCCCGGCCGCAGCGAATCCATCACGAAGGGCTCGCCTTCCGGCTTGCTCACCGTGTCGCCGAAGGGCACATACGTCATGACCCGCTCGAACTTCCGATCGGAGGTCTTGACGGTGTAGTACTTCGTGTAGATGCGCGGCAGTTCACTCAGTCGGTCTTTCATGACCGAGAAGAACGCCTTGTCGATGTTGTCGTTGAGTTCGGGGAACGTTCCTCGCAGCTGTGCCATGATCCTGTGTCCTTAGCGATAGAACGCGAGGAACGCGTTCGAGGAGACGAGGGTGGACGGGGCCGTGAAGTTCGGCAGGAAGCGGAACGCGACGCGTCCGCCCGTATCCCCGATGTTATCCAGCAATTGGGTCACGAGCACCCGGTTGTCCGCCGCCGTCGACGCCGCGTTGTCCACCCAGTGGATGTTCAACGTCGAGTCGAACTGCAGCGTCCGCGCCGACCCGACCAGCGTATCGACCAGGGCGCCGCCCTTCGTGTACGCCGAGAATTCCTGCAGCGGGTTCGCTTCGTACACCGGGACCGTCGTGACCCCGACCGTCGCCGTCGAGAGCGCCTCGCCGGCAATGCCGACCGTGTTGAACGCCCCGACCGCCGTCGACGCCTTCACCCGATGGCCGTTCGTCGACGCATCGAGCGTCACGATCCGGCCGACCTGAATCGCCGCCGAGCTCACCCCCGTCGACACCTCGTAGTGCCGGACGTGAAACGCGCCCCACGGCGTCCGATAGGGCTTCACATGCGAGCCCGAGGACAGCGTGATGTCTGCCATGTCTCCCCCACAGTGCGCCACGCGCACGGGTGCAAATTTTTGATTGGAACAGCGTCAGCGTGCTACGTGTGGCCGGGCTGACGCCGGACGGACACGGGCACCTCGGTGTTTTGCGCCGCGGGTGGACGGCGAGCACTGGCAGGATCCCCGGCGGGCCAGTGAGCCGCCGTGCGCCTAGTCTAGCGCGACCGTGGGGGCTGTCAAATTCGCCGACCTACTGGTGCTTCGCCTTCTGCCCTAGCGTCTGTTTCTGCTTCTGGACGATGGGCGACTTCGCATACTCCTCGCCGATCTCCTTCATCACCGCCGTCTCGCGCGGGGTCAGGGGCATCCCCTCTTTGGATCGCGCCAGCGCCCGGCCCCGCTCCTCATACGTCGCCGCCTTCTGGTGATACTTATTCGGCATCGCTTACTTCCCCTTCTTCGTCGGCTTCTTACTCGGCTTTCGGTTCGTGTAGAGATCCGGATTCGTTCCGCGCACCTGCACTCGTCGCGTCATGGTTCCCATCGTTCGTCGGCCTCCTCCGCCGCACACCGCGCACAATACGTCCCCGCACACGACGCCATGCACCGCCGGCACCGTCCGTCTTCGACCACAGGGAGGGGCTCGGGCGTCGGCTCAACCACGGGCTCCGGCATCGGCTCGGGGATCGGGTCCGGCGTCTCAATCACCGGGGACGGCATCGGACGCTCGACGACGGGCACCGGCCGCGGCGTCGGGTGCTTTTTCACGGCCGCCTTCTTTGCCACGGGATGTTTCACCAATCGCGTCTTCGCCATCAATACCCCCCTCTGGAGAGTCCCCCGCGCCGCCACCGATACGGCTCCAGCACGTCCACCTGACTCCGCCGCACCATTGCCGCCTCCCGCCGCGCATGATGCCGCTCCACTTCCCCCATCGTCGGCTGCGCCCCCCCGAAGTTTAACTCCAAATACTCCAAACAGTTCTGCCCGTGCTCGTACCACCCATCCTTCTTCGGCTTCCGCACCTGCTTACTTCCCACACTCACTAGGTGCTCGTCCCACACATACCCCGCCTCCAACCCGTCCGTCAGAAACGGCCAACTCTTCGCCCCGTCCGGTCCCACTATCTGCCACCGCTCCGGATTCGCCTCGACCCCAAACGCCTCCCCCTGCACCGTCCGCCGCCGCATATGCCCCGCGATCCGCTCCACCATCGCCCCCCGCACGTCCGGCGCATTCGCATTCCCCACCCACCGCGCCGAAAACCCATGCTCCGCCAGCACCTTCACCCCGTTGTTCCGCACCCCCTGCGAATTGTCGTGACTCCCCGCCGGATCACAACACGTCCACACCTCGTCCACCCCCGGAAACCACCGCGCCCGATACTGCTTCGCGATCGGCGCAAAGTCCTCCAGATACAGGTTCTGCCCCATCACCCCACCCAAGACCCGCAACTCCCCATACGGCGTGAACTGCCCCCAGACAATGCACGGATGGTGCTTCCCGAAGTCAATCGCCTCCAGCAACGGCAGCATCGGATTCACCGACAACATCCGGACATGGATCGCCCGGTTGAACATCGGCACCAGTCCCCGCTCCGCGTCCCCCCCATACACCGGCGTCCCAATGACGTTCAACCCCCGCTTCCCGAGCACCGCACTCCGATGCTTCGGATGACTCGCGGGATACGCCAGAATCAGGTTCTCGATCGTCTCGGGTGGAATGTTGTGCGCATTCGCATGGATCGGCGCCGAGTAGTACGTCCGCCCCTTGAGATGGTTGTCCTCCGGGAATTCCCGGGCGAGCCAATGGTTCTCGTCCGGCGGATTCGGCGTCAGCAGCAGTTGATGGGGCACCCCCGACTGTGACAACCGTCCAATCAACTCCAGAAACACGTCGTGCGGGAGCTCTTCGCTCTGGTCGTTGTAGACCATCCCGAGCGTCAGTCCACGCAGCTTCGCGTATCGCGTCACCTGATCCTGGGCCTTGAGCCCCATGATGTAGACCAGACTCCCATTGGGCAGCAGGTCGTACATCTCATCCGGTTTCCAGACCGGTTGGATCCCCGCCTGCGACAAGACGTGGCGCCAGACCGGTTTCAGCTTCGATTGCGTATCCCCATCTCCATACCGGCAGATCAAGGCCTTCAGCCCGGGATGCGCCATGCACGCATTGAACACTTTCCAGCAAGCCGCCGTCGTCTTCCCGGACCGGAACGCCCCTTCCAGGTCGACCAGACGCGTCGTATCGAGCATGAAGTCAGAGATGACCCCTGCCCAAACCATACGGTGGACGCGTTCGGACGCGGAGGTACCCGCCTGTGGCAAGGTGAGACTTTTACTAGGCTTTTTGCGGAACGGCACTAGGAACCTAGGCCGAGAAAGGCGCACCACACGCGTCGAATCGACCGGAGGCAGCCCCGCGACCCGGCCGCAAGGTACTCCAGACTCCACCGATACTCCTGCAGCACGGCCGCATCCGGCCGCCAGACCTCACGATGGGCCTCTGCAAGGCGAGCCGAGATGTCAAACCGCTCTTCGCGGGCATCCGAGTGCAAGGGATCCGGCATCTATCCAGCCTGTGGCAGCATGAGCCTTTCCCTAACGTTTTGACGGATTCGCCTCGAGCAGGAACGGCGGCCGTTCGGTCGAAAACTGCAGCCGGCAGCCGTCCGGATGGGGCGCAATCCAGACTTCGCGGCCCACGGCGCCAAAATGTAGGCCGAGCCAGGTCACGTCTGGCGCCGAACTACTCTCAGCGAACACGGAACGGGGCGCGCGCCAATGTTCGGCGGCCGTAACGGTCCCATGCACCAGCTGTGCGAGCGTACTGCTCTCGTTTTTCATGCCGTTTTCGCCCCCATTCCGTCATCCGAAAAGCGAAAGTGTGCGGAATCCCCAACAAAACAGGCCTGAGTCTGATAAGTAGGATTATGTTAACTGAGCTAAGTCTGTGATACGTCGATGGTTACGCTGCTCGAGGCGATAGGAAGGCGAATCAGCGGGGTTACGCTGCTGCTGCTCTGTCTGTGCTCGTGAACCACACGCACCAAATCGGTAAACGTGCCTCTGACGTCGAGATCCATTGTGAGCGCAGGCGGACCGATGACCCTATCCCATAAACTGTTTAAGGCCTGTATGTTACCCGCTTTGGCCGCCTTTAGATGGGCCTTGATCAAGGGCTCAAGTTCCTGCAGCACACGCGCGCGAAAGGCGCGAATCGCGCTGATCTTGTCCATCGTGGACTCATTCAGCCGGCCGAGTGGTCTGCCAGCTCCAGGTCGTTTACCGCCTTTTCGCTTGGTTTTCGGCCGTTCTGGCAGCTCGAGCGGAATATCCTTCATGCTGTTTTCTGAATAATCGACGCAAATCGACAGAAAATCAATCGGAAACCTAAAAACAATCAACTTCCCTCTTGACGTCCTGATTATCAGTCAGTATCATCATACGTATAGGTTGATTAAAGGGAGAGACGCTATGGACAGATATGACATCGCAATCGGCGCGGCGCTCCTCGGTTCGTTCGTTCTGGTGACTTGTGCGCTCGTTATTGGGTATGTCGTGACGGCCGGTCAAATCCCGTAAATCTCAACGGGTTCATCACTCTGTCCTGAAAGGGATGCAAGACGATGACAAAAGCAAACGGGTCCATTCTCTATCGGGGTCCCTCGATGTTAGACGGTCAGCCGATCGTCGTGGTCGCAACCGGACTGGCGCACAAGTCTCACAATCCCAAGACCGGCGATATGGTCCAAACCTACATTATGCCGGACCGGATTCGACCATTGGACGCGTCCCGAACGGGTCAAGATGCGTCCGTGTGCGGGGACTGCAAGCATCGGCCGGCGAATCTCGGAACCTGTTACGTGACACTCGTGCATGGTCCGAACGCCGTCCACCGGACACTCCAACATGACGGCTACCGTTACGCGTCCTGGGCCGATTTGGAATCCTTCGGAGAGAACCGCTACGTCCGTCTGGGCACATGGGGCGACCCGATGGCGGTTCCGGTGGCCGTCTGGCGCGCGCTGCTGGCAAAATCCCTCGGTCATACGGGCTACACCCATCAATGGGCGAATCCCACGATTGACCGCGCGCAACATGCCGGGATCTGTGATCTGGTGATGGCGTCCGTGGATACGCCAGCAGAGGCACGGGATGCACGCGCGGCCGGGTATCGCTACTTCAGGGTTCGGCAGGCTGGGGATACGCTGCTCGACAACGAGATTATCTGCCCTGCCAGCAGCGAAGCGAACTACCGCCGCACCTGCCAAACCTGCAACGCGTGCAATGGGTCGGTTCGGTCATCACGCGCATCAATCGCGATCAACGTCCACGGCAATGGCGCCAAAAAATTCAGCCTTCGTGAGGTATCTGCATGAACGCCGAACCGCTCGTATTTATCCGCGCCACACGCGTCTATTCCGTTCCGCCCGTCTGTTCCGCACAATGGACCCCAGCAGACTGGGAGCGATCTTCGCGTCTGGTATATGAGCCACTAACACTCACCATACTCGGGATGACGTGGCGCGCCACAGGCGAACGCGACGCGCGTGGGCAATTGCTGTACGAGGTGTCACGATGACCGCTCACGATACGCTCTCCGCCATACAGGCTCGCACCTTGCCGATCGTGGGCGATGTCGCCCTACTCTCAGCAAAAGAGCTCGACCGCCAAATCCAAGCGCGCGCGCGACGCATCGAAGCCTTGACCATCGACCGCGCGGCCCTGGTCGCACAGTCCGAGCACTACAACCGGGCCGGCATGTACAAATCCGCCAAATCGAACACGGCAGGCGCGGTGAACCTGACCCGGGCGATCGTCGACTACGCGCGCGAGCTCGCCGTACTGGCGCGAGAATTGGAACACCGATCATGAAACGCAAACCACGGTACACCGGTCCGGTCATTCCCGAATCACAAATCGAGTGGATTGTCGACCGGTTGCACGTCAGCTGCAGCCATCTGCAGGTCGCGCGCGAAGTCTGGCCCAGAACGCGGAAATTTGACTGGCCGAAAATCGCCCGCAAGCAAGCACTCCGAATCGCGTTCAACCGCCACCAGACAAACCGTGAGCTGTACGCGTACGTGATGGGGGGGATGAAATGACCCGATTGATTGAACTCGTGAAAGCCGGCGATCGCGTAACAATCGTCGACCGGTTTGGCGTAGCCCAGACCGGCCGGGCCGTACTCCCCTGCTCCGCGGGCGGTTGGGTACTCAACATGGGTGGCCGCTATGGGACGCCCGGCATTGCGACCGATGACAACACGATCAAGGTACTGCGATCGCCTATGCGTCGACGTCCGGTGATATAGCGTAGACTCTCACTTGATGGCCGAACGGCTATCAGGAGATACTAGACGGGCCTCCGGGGTCATCCCGTGAGGCCCGTTCACACGTACATCTATTGACGAACGGGGAGATCTGTCTATGCCGTCCTATATCATTCGGAACGCTGACGACCAGCTGTGGCAAGCCTTCCGCGCGCGCGCGGCCGCGGAAGGTCATAGCCTGCGCTGGCTCATTCTCGAGCTCGTACGCCGCTATGTGAAACACGGCCTGTAGGCCAGGAGAGAACCGACTATGCGATTGTGAAAGAGCCTGCGCGGTCCGGCGAATGCTTGGACGGATGGAATAGCACGCGCGCGAATCACCCGCGCAGGGATGAAGGCCTTAGTGTAGCCGAACCGTCGACGTGTGCCAATCGGCGCGAGCCTGCCAGGCCGGACGGGTGGCTCGAGGTGTTCCCCGTGGAACAGTGAGACGGCGACGCCGAAACGGACTCAAATTTCACGATTCGGGAAAAGTGCGTTTCGGATCCGCCTCACAACACGTTCGGCAACGTCAGAAACCGGCGGATGAGGTAGAACACAATCACCAGGAGCGCAATGACCTGGATGACCGTCGCCCACTGCGGGGGCATGGGGATCTTCGTGGTCAGAATCCACACCACGAACCCGATAATGCACACGACGAGGACGAGCACCAGCAGATCCATAGGGCCTCCAGCGGTTCAGAGTATAGCCCCGGATGGACCAGACGCCAATTTCACCAGAGGAGACACAGATGACCACTGACAATCGGGCGGCGCTCGTGGCGCGGATAGAAACACTGCTGGAGAAGGCAACGGCTGGACCGTGGCGCGTGTCGATGCGTGGCTACAGCGTCAAGTCAAACAATGACGACATGCCGATAGTGGTGCAGAATCCGTGGGGCACATCGATGCGCGAGCGAGACATTCCGCGCTGGCTGGATAACGCCGAGCTAATTGCTGCGACACCAGAACTATTGCGCGATGTCCTCTCCCTACTCACCGCCGAGCCCGAGCGCCCCACGGTTGCGGACCATTATGGCCACGGTTGGCAAGCTGGTGTGTCGTCTGTGTCAACTTGTCGCCAGTGTGGGCAGTTCTTGAACCACGGTCATGCCTGCGTCGCCGAGCCCGAGAGGCCCACGACGCTTAGCGAAGCCGACGCGGCGCGCGTGTTGGAACTTCAGAAGATTCCATCCGAGGAGTTTTGGAAGGTCTACGACGACCTGCGCGACATCGGCAAGCTAGCGAGCGGTGTCAGTAAGTTCGTGGACCGCGTGGCAAACCTGATTCCAGACGCACCGAAGCCGAAGTGTCGGACGTGCGACGCTGAGACGACCGGCTTCGACGAGCAGGGGCCTATCTGTCTCGATTGCGCCGTCGTCAAGGCATCGCTACCGGGCGCCGAGCCCGAGCGCCGAGCACCGGACTGACTCAAATTTCACAATCCCGGCGTTTTGGGTTTCGATCCCACGACCGCCCCACTCGACCCCCGGGGCTCTGCCACCAGCGTCATCGTGGGAAACGTCTGCTGCAGACTCGGAATGTCCGCCACCTTCAGCACATGCGTCGTCACCTTGTACGCTTGCCCGAGCAAATCCGTTAAATGCTTATGGGCCAGGCACGTCTGCTGCCACTCGGTATACAGGCTGATCGTCGGCACCCCGAGGCTCAACCCGAGCTGCGCGAGGCCCCCGTACGTCCCGATGAACCCCTGACTCCCCTTCAACACCGCACTCTGCACCGCCAGGTTGGTCTGCGGGGTCAGGGTCGTCAGATGCCGGAGGTCGAACACGTTCGGGATGACCGGGAACGGCTGGTCCACATGCTCATCCGCATGGACCCCCCCGCTCAAGAGCACCACCGGCATCTTCTGCGCGAGGTGTCGGACCGTCGACTCCCCAATCTGGGTCGTCAGGTCACACGCCGGCCACGTCGGGCGGTAGTAGAACCGGGCCGTCAGGTACACCGGGGGCAGCTGAATGCCCTCAGGGAGCGGCGGCGCCGGCAGGGGCGTGTAGCTGGTGTGCTGCTGCAGCCACGAGATGCCCCGCTGCGTCTCCCAGAACGGCCAGAGCACCCGGTACATCCACGAGGGGGAGATCACGTCGTAGGCGGTCACCCCAGCGGCCTTGGCGGCATCCTGGACGACCGATCGGTCCCACACCGTGGGCGTCACCTGCTTCAGGAGCCCGGTCGCCTGCTGCTGCCGCAGGTTCTCGACCCGCACACTCCGCGGATCCCGGAGGGCATACAGCTCGACCGCGTGTTTCGCCGGATACCAGGCCGCCGCCCCGCCGCGGGTGATGGGGATGAGCCGCTCGGGGTCGACCTCGAGCGCCTTCAGGAACGGAATCCAGTACAGCGTCTCGAACCCGACCTCCCCCCGGAACGGTCCCGCGAGGATCGGACGGGTGCTCCGCTTAAGCTTCTGCTTGAACGCGCGCCAGATGAGCGGCGAGATATGCTTCGGCCACGAGCCAATCGTCATAAGTATCCAGACTCAAACCCGTCTCATCCAGCACGGGCATCCCCCCGACCTTCCGGCCGCTGATGGTCCCATGCACCTCCACGTTACTCGTCCACCCGACCTCGAGGCTGCTCGTCTGCACCCACAACGGGGGCAGACTCTGCGTCGGGCTTGAGTGCCACGGCGTCCCATCCGGGTGCGCCTGGGGCACGTAGGCCGTGATCGGCATCCCCGGATGCTGCCACCGCCACATTTTCCCCGGATGCTCCCGGACCGGCCGGATCGCCCGCAGGCTGTCCACCGCCATCCCGTCCCGCAAGAGTTCCGCCCAGGCCGCGGTCAGCTGCGCCGGGGTTCGCAGGGGACTCGTCGGCCGCAGGATCATGTAGGCATCCGGCCGCCGGCCGACGTCCGTCCGGAGTTGCAGTAAGGGCTGCAGCCACTGGAAGTCCGTCGAGCGGTCCTGGTGCGCCGGCGCCCCGAGGCGATGCACGTCGAGCCGCACGGGATACCGGAGGCAATGCTGCTCGATCTCCTGGTCGTCCGTGCTCACCCAGACTTCACTGAAGAGCGACCGACAGACCGCGACCTGCGCCAGCGTGTAGTCGATCAGCGGGACGCCGGCAAGCGGCCGCAGGTTCTTGCGCGGAATCCGCTGCGACCCCCCACGCGCCGGAATGCAGGCGATCAGCTTCATCGCGTCGTCGGCAGGCCCCCGGCCTCCGGCAGTCCGAACTGATCCTCGACATGCACCCGGTCGTTGTAGTGCGGTGTCGACGTCTCGAAAAACGTGCAGGGGGTGATAGCCTCGACCTGGTGAATCGCGCCCGGAGGCACATGGAAACTCTCGCCGGACATCATCAACGTCTGGACGATCTGCCCGTCCACGACCGTCCGCACCCACGCGCGGCCCGACCAGAGATGGAACGTCTCGTCCTTGTCGACGTGGTACTGCAGCCCGCCCTTCGTCCCGGCGTGCATATGCAGGATCTTGCCGAGATAGTGCGGCGTCTCCGCGATAAAGACCTCCTGGCCCCAGTCGCGGGGAAACGTCTGCGGCGTGTAGGACTCGACCGTGGGGGTGTCAGCCATAGATTTTGTATCCTTCCGGTCCGTGGGTGCGTCGCATCTTCGCGAGGGGGACGGCTTCGGAGGCGTAGACCCGCTTGACCCCATCACCACACGCATGATGAGCGCGCGCCAGGTCACGAGCAAGCCGGCGAAGACCAGATGGCTCCAGTGAAAACGCATGATCGGTCCCCTTCGCCGTCCGGTTCAACGTGACGTGCTTCTCGATAATCCGCGCCCCGAGCATGTACGCCGCGACACTCATCGCGATCCCGACATCGTGCCCGCTCCACCCGATGACGAGCTCAGGATACCGCTCGCGGAGCGTCGTGATGCACCGGAGGTTGAGCTCGGCGTAGTCCGCCGGATACGCCGCCGTGCAGTGGAGGACCGCGAGGGCACAACTGCCGCCGCCGAGGACCGCGACCGCGCGATCAATCTCTGCGAGGCTGCTGCCGCCTGTTGAGAGGACCACCGGGACGCCCAGGCTGCGACAATGGGTGAGGAGGGGCACATCCGTCACCCCTCCCGAGGCAATCTTGAGCGCCTGGACCCCCAAGCGCAGCAACCGATCCGCCGACCGCTCGTCGAACGCCGTCGCGAACCACGGAATCCCCACCCGCTGGGCCTGCGCCGCAATCGCGACATACCCCTCGTCGGGCAGCTCGAGCGCCACGCGGTGCGCCCCGTAGGTGTCCCCGAAGCTCGCCGCGTTGCGATAGTCCCGGTTCAGCAGTGCCTGGCTGTAGAGCGTCGCGTTGTCGCGCGCCTGGAACTTCACCGCATCCGCGCCGCACCCCGCCGACATCCGCACGAGCGCGAGGGCGTCCCGCACGAGGCCGCCGTGGTTGTTCCCCACTTCCGCCACGAGATACGCGGGCGTGTCGTCCGCAATCCGCCGGCCCGCGAGCACAAACTCACGCATGGGCCACCTCCGGCGTCCGCACGATCTCGACCAGCGCATCCCAAGTGTAGATCCCCGGCTGGAGCACCGGCGAGAGCGCATCGGTGTTCGTGTAGATCCGCTTCCCCGCGTCCACCGCCGCCCAGATGCTGGTGTTGTTCTCCCGCACCGCGGGATCGAAGTAGGCCGCGACCGCGTCGCATTCCTGCAGCTCACGCGCGAGCGCATCGTCCCCGAGGTACCCCAGTTCCCGCAGCCGCGACCCGAAGATGGCCCGCATCAACGCCAGGCTGTCCGCGAGGCCGGTGTCCCACGGCGTCCCCTCATGCACCGCCGTCGACAACGCCACGGTGTAGTCGGGATGCTCCGCGTCGAGTTGCGCCTTGAGCGCGACCATGTGTGCCGGGTGGAGCTTGTGCGCCATCCCGAAGATCAGCACGCGATACGCCCCGCGCGTCGGGTCACCCGTGATGGTCGACGGACACCACGCGGCAATCGCGTCCAGGCGAATCGTCCGCGCCATGATCAAGAGCGCCCGGTTGCCGCAGTAGATATACCGCGCCGCCTCGATCAAGTACTCCGGACAGGGGCCGTGCAGGAACAGATCGAACTCCTCGAGGACATCCCCCGCGAAGAGCCGCGTCTTGTCAGGAATCTCCGAGGCCTTGATCGAGAGCAGCGGCAGCGACACGGGCGTCCCGAGCGGCACATACGGCACGCCGAGCCGTTTGGCGAGTTGCACGTTGAACTTCGCCACCCCGCACGTCAGCGGGTTCATGTGATAGCCCATCACCACATCAATCACGATGGCACCTTGTAGACCAGCACCCGCCCCTGTCCGTTGTGATCGAGGGACGCCTCGAGGTCCGGACAGCGCGTGCAGCCTTCCAGCACGAACAACGCGCGCAGCAGGTCCTGGTTGAGCAGCGTGATGTGCGTCGGATCGAGCGTGTCGGCCGTGTCAAAGTCGAAGAGATGCGGCTTCGCGGTGAACCGCGTCGTCACGTAGACGTACCGCTTCGACATCTGCACGAGGTTCTGCACGGTCGCCGTGATGAGGCGGCACGGGATGTGTTCCAGCACTTCCCGACAGATCACCAGCTCGGATCGCAGTTCGTCGTAGAGGTCCGTGAGCCATTCGGGGCTGCTGTCCATGGACGTGATGTCGGCTTGCCAGATGCGGCACTTCGTCGACCAGTTCCCATGCGCCTGCACGTCGATCCCCTTGCAGGGCACGTGCAGTTCTTCCAGCATCGTCAGTAAGTGCCCGGGGCCACACCCGACATCCAGCACCGACGACGGCGTGAACGTGTCCTTGATGAGTTGCGCGTGCGGTCCCTCGGCAAACCGACGACTCGTCAGATCGTAGGGCGTCACCGGCACCCACGGCTTGGCCTCGGGTTGCGTGCTCACCCACGACTCGAGCGCCGCGAGCTTCTCCGTGTTCTGCCGACGCTGGTAGTCCGCGAGCAGTTCCGACGACGACTCCATCAACGGACTCTCCAGATACCGCGTCCCCGTGCCGACCTCTCGCAAGGCGTCCATGACATCCGAGGGGAACATGCGCCCCGCCCAATCCACACCCTTCACGAACCACGTCGGCTTGAGTCTCCGGATCTCGTCCGCCAGCGGGAACCCGCACGACACCCCACGCACCCACCGCAGGCCCGCCAACACGAACGCGCGCTGTCCCAGTGGGACGAGGGGTGGATGCCGTGCCAGATCGTCACCCACGACGACATGCACCAATTCGCCCGCGTCATTCGCGGCGCGTTCCAAAAAACTGACGTGCCCCGCATGGAGCGGATCGAACACGCCCGACGTCAGGATCATTCGGGCGGTACCGGGCCGACCGTGTCGACCACATCCCCGACCACCGTCGCCTTCTGCATGAAGTTCGCGGCCGGTTCCCCGAACTGCGCCCCCACCGCCGCGACGACTTCCTTCTTCGCCGCTCCGGGCCGCATCTGTCGCGCGTTGGCCTCGCTCTTCGCCTTCTGAATCTGTGCCCGCCAGTCGGCCGGCATCTTCATCAGCACTTCCTGCCCCTTCTCACCGCGCACCACGAACCCCTCGGGGCTCGCCTGGAACGCGCCGAGCTGCTCGGCATCCGCGAGCTCGTCGGGCCGCACGTTCTCCCAGCCCTTGTACTTCGCGCGCCAGATGTGATCACTCGCCACCTGCGAGTTGAACCACCGGCACTCGTAACTGTCATCCTTCAGCGTGACCGGCAGCGACGGTTCGCCAAAGGGGTTCTGCAGCCGCCGCTCGAGGACGGCAATGTTGGGTCGCTTCTTTGGTGGGGCCATTAGCCGTCATCCTCCAGGCTGTTCGACGTCCCGGGTTTGAATCCTTTGGTCAGGTCCGCGTACCGCTTGCTGTCAATGCCACGGACCGCCATGACCTTCGACTGAATGTCATCGAGCGACGTCCGCGCGAACGGCGTCGAGCGGTTGCCCGCCGCTTCGGTGATGAGCGCCGGCGGCGCCGCGGGGGCCGGGGCGGGCGTCTCGAACGCCGCATACCCGCGCACGACCGCGGCGTAGGTCTTCGCAATCGTCGGGTCCGCGAGATGCTGCAAGCCTTCGGGGGTCTGCGCCATCGCATTCCACACCTGGCGCAACGCGTCGGTATTCACCCCGGGGAGCTTCGACACCTCGTGGAAGTTCGCGATCGCCTTGTCGCGCGCGTTCTGCTGGTGGAGGGGTTGCAGTTGGGCCTGCGCCTCCTGCCCCACGTACTGCGCGAGCTTCGCCGCCCGCTTCACGTCGGGCTTGCCCTCGTTCGTGTAGAGGTCCAGCGTCGTCGCGAGCTCGACGAGCTTGGGGTCGTCACCGGTTGGAGCAGGCGGCTGCGACTTCTGCCGGCGGAGCTCTTCCAGTTCCGGTTGCACCTGCTCGACCCACCCGGCAATTTCATCGAGGCGCGACGCCTTGTCCTTGAACGTCTTCTTCTCCGCCCGCTCCGCGAGCAGGGCCGAGAGCGGCACCATCTTCTGGCCCGCGACGTCGACGGCGTCGGGCTCTTCTGGCGCCGGTGGTTCGGGGGGCGGCGCCGGCGGCGCGGCCGGGACCGGCGTCGGCTCTGGCGGCGTCGGCGGTTGTCCGGGTTCTACATCGACATCAGGCATTACGCTACCTCTTCCATATCCACCACGCACAACACGTCCGCGACGCGCAGCATCAAGACGACCTCGCCATCGACGGTGATCTGCTGCCCGGCGTCCGCCGAGAACACCACGAAATCCCCGACCGCAATCGGCGGCGTGGGCGTGAGATCCCGCAGCAGGGTCGCCGCATCTTGCAACAGCGGCTCGTGATAGACGTTGAAATTCTCCAGACGACGCGCGAGGTCGTGCGCCTCGCGCCGGAATGGTGACAGCTGCGTCCCGAGCGCGATGACGGTCCCTGTCGTTTCCTGCGGCCAGTGCCGCACGAGATGCAGCCCCGAAGCTGTGATGGCCTCCGGCGGCTCCGGCTTCACGAGCAGTCGATCCCCTAACGGTCGCAGCATTTATCGCTTCCTCACAAGATAGGGGATCGCCACGGCGCCCACCCAGTACCCGATGCTGTACCCGAGCAACAACGCCACGACGCCTCGTGCGACGTCTTCCATTACACGCCTCCCCGGCGTTGCGCGTATATCCCTCGTGGGTCGAGCGCCGCGCCTTGTTCGTGCTGACGCTCCAGCCGCCGGAGTTGCTCCTCCGGCCACGACAGCACCTGGTTCACCGCATCACTCGCGGCATCGACCGCTTGCACGGCGGCCTCGACGCTGGTGTGCTTCCCGAGCGCGGTCTGGATGGCGAGCTTGATCTCCCGGCCATACCCTTCCCCGCCCCAGCGAATCCGCGCCATCGTCACGACCTGCTGCCACCCTGGACTATGCACGAGGGCGTGCAGGTCTTCCCGTTCATCAGCCACGCTGTGCCACCAGATTCACAAAGCGATCACACCACGCCCACCAGTCCCGGAACCGCTCCCGGTCAATGGGCGTCAAGGGGTCCGTCATCCAGTACAACTGCAACCCCGCCTCCGCGAAGCGGTCATAGAACTGCTCGGACGTTACGCCGATCTTCTCCAGCATCGGCGGCCAGACTTCGCAGACCCAGAGCGGACACGTCGCGAGCAGCCGTGAGGCCCCCAGCAGGACGTGGTACTCGCCGCCTTGCACGTCGAGCTTCACGCACGCCACGGGCTGATCGGTGATCGCGTCGAGCGGCACGCCATGCACTTGATCCGGTCCCTTGAGATCGGGAACCGCGGCGGCGAGCAGTGAGGAATGCACCGACGAGGTCCCGAGATGCAGCACCGCCGGACCGGTCGTTTCCGTCAGGGCAACCTGCATCACCGTCACGCACCCGTGTTGTTCGGCAATCCCGTCGAGCGCCTGCTTGCACCTGGCGTCCGGCTCGATGGCGTACACCCGCCCCGTGGGACCGACCCGTTCGGCCGCGACGAGGGTCATCGTGCCGATGTTCGCCCCGCCGTCGAGGCACACGTCTCCGGCCTGCAGCACCCGCTGGAGGTACGCGCCGACATCACCTTTCGGCGGCCGCGTCACTGGGGAATAGTCGGTCCTGGAGGTGGCGCCATGCCGGGCGCCATCGGGGGCGCACCCATCCCCAGCATCCCCGGTAGTGCCTGGGGTTGCCCGACCTGGTTGGACGCGCCGAGAAACGCTTGCTTATTGGGAATCCGATAGACGCGGACGAACTGCTCGAGCATCGCCTTGGCGGCGTTCGGGTTCATCAGCAGCACCTGCTGCAACATCGGGAACGTCTGCAGCATCGCCGGCAACGCATGCAGCATCTGCGTGAAGTCCGCCCGGAGGGCTCGGGGATCGGCCGTCTCGACGCTGCCACGAGGTTTGCCGCGATACCGCCCGTTCAACATCGCTGGCGTGATGCTCGGGTCGTCCACGGGCACGCCGCGGGCCTGGAGCGTCTGCTGCATCCCCGAGGGCATCGTCATCGGCACGGCGTTCGGGGCCGTGATCGCCCGCTTCCACATCTCGTGGCGGACCTGGAAGAGATCCTCCATCGACTCCTGGAACCGCCGCACGACGAGGTCCATGCGGACGAACGACTGCTCGGTCGCCATCTGCACTTCACCGAGGGTCTTGCTGTCCTGCACCGTCTGCCCGGAGGCGATGTCGTTGACCCCGACGAGCCGCTCGGCGATGCGCTCGAGGCCCCGCTCCCAGTCGATGACCGAGTTGGGCACGTCGGTGATCTGCATCTGCTCGACTTCGCGCATGTCGCGCACGTCGATCGTCTGCGACGGGCCGAAGGGCTGGTCCTGGGGATGCCACAAGGCCCCGGTGAGCCGTTTGATAGGCGCCTGCACCGCGAGGCTCGAGCGGTCCGCGCGCATGTTCCGGACGGCCGTGTGCTCCTCGATGACCGTCACGAGCTTGTGCCCGATGAGGGAAAAACCTTCCGTCACCCGATCCGGCCGGGGGAACAACACGACCGAGATGTACCGGGGGATCTGGATGGGGTCGAACTTGCACCGGAGCAAGACCTGCTGGTTGAGGTTGATGGTCGCGAGGTACCACCGCTCCCCGGACCCGTCGAGGTCCTGGAGGATGAGGAGCTCCCAGAGCTCCTTCTCGACCGTGGCGTTCTCTTGGGTGGCAATCCCTTGCCCGGACCGCTCGAGGGTCGGGGTGGGTTCGCGTTCGCTGGTCCGCGTCAGGCTCGCAACCGCGTCCGTGTCGTAGTCGCCCTTCTTGGCGCCGGCCTCGAGCTCGGGGATGCGCCGCCAGAACCGCTTGCCGTAGCCCCAGATCTCGTCGCGGTCGCGCGCGTGCCCGGGGAAGATCAGCGAGTCGCTGTACGGCAGCACCCGATACTGCGGCCCGACCTGGATGGGTTCGGTGCTGTCGATTTGAATCTGCGCCGCCGGCACGCTGTCGTCCTCGACCTCGACATGCCGCCCGGCCGCGTCCATCTCGAACTCCGGCTGACCATCGGCCTTGAAGACCGGGACCATCTCCGGCATCCCCGTCTCGGCATTCACGGAGGGATGCAGCAGGAGCTTCGCCCAAATCTCTTTGCGCACCGCCCGGGTGTCGGTCCCCTCGTAGCACTCGAGCAGCCCCCGGGGTTCAAGGAGGGCATTCAGGGACCAGCGATCGAGGACACTTTGGAGGCGTTCCTCTTCCGCTTTCCACTGGTGGAACTCTTCGACGATCGGGGCGCGGTCCGCGGCGTCGCCCCAGCCTTCCACGGTCCAGATCGGCTCGACGGCGATCGTCTTCATCAGCCGCGCATGGAGCGCATCGACGTTCTGCGTGCCGAGGTAGGACGTGAGATCCGCGGCGCCCGGCCAGGGCATGGACTGCCCGAGACGGGTCCGGGCCTGTTCGTAGAGCTGGTGCCAGTAGTCGACTTCCCGCTCGGTCGACCCGCGCGCGTCGAGGGCGTGCTGCACCTCGTCACAGAGACGGATCGCTAACTGCCGCTGCTGCTCAGGAGTGAGCTTGATGTCGAACGCGCTGGCCTTTGGCGCCATAGGTTAGGGGTCGACGCCTATTGTGCGTGTCGGTCTTGTCCGACGTCAAGAGGTTTTCGCTCCGCAGTTGCAGATGCCGAACTGGTGATAGCAGCCGGGTTGAACCGGTGGCCCCTCTGGTTTTTCCTCCTGCCGGGTGGACGCCAGGGCCGCAGCGGCAATCGCTTGTGGACTGTCCTGTCGGATCGTGGGGAACCCTTCGGAGTCTAGCGCAAACCGATCACCCGAATGGGCCGCGATCTGCTGCAGGGTGGCCGTCAGCACCGCGACCTGCGCCTCGGCGGCTTCGGCGCGCATCTGCCATTCCATGCCTTCTAGGCGTGCGGCTTGCGTGTAGCCGTTTGCCGCGTCCCGCTCCTGCTTCGCTGTCTCCAGTTCGGCACGGAGGGCGGCGATGGCGTCGGCAGCTTCCTCCAACAATGCGGCCTCCTCGTTCGCATAGGCGTTCGACATGTCAAGCAAGCGTGTTTCTATACCAGACGCGCGCGCTTGCCGAATTCTGTCACCGAGCGCTTTCTTGGCGCCCATCGGATTCACCCAATCCGGTGGCCTGAGGGCCTTTGTCCTTTTCATGTGCATAATATGCACCTGAAAAGGACAAAGGCAGCCAAGCCATTTGACCTTCGGTTAGGTATTCGCATACCTTAAAGGGAATATTAACACTGTGAAGGGGTTGAGCTATACATGACAAGCGCCGTCCTCGTTCTCGTTGCGCTGTTGGCAATCCCGGTGGGCGTTGGCATCATCATTAAGCTTGAAGACTTCGTAAGTCGAATCGTTAAGCCTAACGGCAGTCACTTGCACGACCAGATCGACCCGTCGTCGCCAACGCGATAGTGGGGCCATCCTTCGATCGGCCGATACTCTACCTGCATTTCAGCATCTCCTGAACCCACGCTAGGGCCATGCCGTTGTTAACGTGCTTTGGAGTTACGCGGAGCACGCGCCAACCTTGAATCAGGGCCGCGTTGTACTTTTCCGCGTCCTTCTCGATGCCGGTCCCGCGCGAGTGCCGGCCATTCACAAAGCCGCCGCCGTCCACCTCCAGCGCCAGCGACTTCTCGGGCCAGGCGTAGTCAAACCGCCAGCGGCGGCCGTTCGTGTCGAAGCGGTACTCGGTCACAGGCTCAGGCACACGCGCCACCTTGAACTGCATGGGCAGGCTAATCTTCACGACACCTTCCACTTCTGGATGGGGACTGGTATACACACACCACTGGCATCCCTCGACGCGGGCACTACGACAACTGTCACACCAGCTCACGCGGCTGGCCGCCGCTTCTGCTGCTGCCGCACATACTGCGCGCCCGCCGCGTAGCAGTCCTTCGCCAGCGCATACGCCGCATTGACCAGATCGCGTTCGGTCAGCTTGCCGCCCGCCTGCTTCGCACGAATCTCGCGCACGAATGACCACACCCGCCGCTCCCGCCGTGTCCTCGAAGCCGTCTGGCCCTGCTGCTTCCTGAGCACCGGACAGGACGCCGCGCACCACGTCTGCTGCTTGTGATACGACGTCACCACAAAGAGCTGCCCGCACTGGCAGCGGCGCTCTCCGAGGCGGTAGTACTTGCGGTCGTAGCCGTCCGCCTTGTTGGGCATGGTAAACGCCACGATGTCACTCGGTGGCTTGACTGGCATCTAGTCCTCATCCTTCAGCTTCTGGAAGTCCCCCGGCTTGCGCCGCACATACTGCGCCTCACAGCGCCGCCGCCAGTCCTGTAACACTGCGCGTCCTTCTCTGGGGATGGGGGCAGCTTGCAGATGGCCTCCAGCTCCCGCCAAAAGTTGCGGCCGGTCTGGGTGATCTCTGGGCTCATCTACACTCCACATCTACCCGAACAGTCGTTGGTGAAATGGTTCGTGTCATCAAGGAAGCTCCCCTGTGCCGCAAAGTCCAGTTCTCGCAGCGGAATCATGCTGCGGTGGATGGCCGCCTGCCGTTGCGCTCGCAGTCGGTCGTCGTAGGCGATCGCCCGCTGCCAGCCTGCAGGGTCATGCACCTGCAAATCCCGCCAGCCTCGGTCAGACCGCCACGGGCAGAACACGCACGCGCTCTTGCGTGGGACGGGTAAGCCGTGCTCACGTAAAAGGTCGGCGCAGTCGTGCTTTCGCATCCCAGCATCCACGAGCGGGTAGAGATGCCGCAAATACTTGAACCGGGAATCACGCATCCGATCAGCTTCGTCCAGGCTGATCCCGATCATGGCCGCCGCCTTCTTCACCCCGCGCCGCTTCATCTCTGCCCGTGTCGCCTGCCGGATCGGCGTCAGCTTGTAATCGCGGGTGCAGTTCTGCGACAGAGGCGCAACGTCGCCGTCCGTGTTTCGCACATAGGCCGGGACACGAATCACGGCATCATCGGACAGCCGGCCCCGTGTCACGTCCAACACTTGCAGCCCGTGGTTGAGCGCCCATTCCGACATGATGAGAAAGTGTTGATACGTCCATGACGCCTCGTCTTGCGTGTCTGCAAAAATAGCGAGGTCCGCCGAGGGGCAATCGCGCAGCCCCAACGCCGCCATGACTAACAGCGCAGACGACTCGACCCCAGCACCGAGCGACACATATCGAAACTCGGTCACGGTGCCCGCCTTGCCATGAGCAGCAGAATGACGACGCCCAGACAAATCCCCACCAGTCCCCAAGCGAGTTGAGAAAGCACCATCTCTGCCTCGCTCATGCCCCACCTCGCTCCGCGCGTTGCCGGTCGCGCTCATCCCGCACCCCCTCCACACACCAGGCGCGGGCATGGCAGGGCGGATCATGCGGACAGGTCCACTCCTGCCGTGCGGCTGGTGCGGGCTCGACATAATCATCCCAGCGGCCCCCGCGAATCCACTTCGCCGGCGTCGTCCGATAGCCGAGGCGCCACTTCTCGGTCCGGCTGTGCGCCGCCACCGCCTCGATGCACCGCTGCTCGAACGCGGCATTCGGACGGGGGCAGGCCTTGATCCACTCCCGCCGCGCGTCCAGTCTCGCCTCCCGCCAGTCTGGAGGCAAGGACTGCCACCAGCGGACGAAGTCCGGCCGCACATCCATCGACGGGTCTGACCCGAATGGCAGGAGCCGCAGCGGACTACTCACAACCCGTCCCGACTGGGAGCTGAGTCTTCGGAACCGCCGCGAGATGGCCCGTGTTCGACCAATAGAGACAGACGCCGGCGGTGTCCACCACCCAGACCGTGCTGGTCCCTTTCAGTCTCCACATCTTCGTCTGCGGACCGATGGTGTCTTGCCCTCGAATGATCTTCGCGCGCGTGACTTGATCGAAGGGATACTCGACCTCCTGCGCGAGCGCACGAATCCCGATCTCCGCCAGGCACACCATCACGAGCCCGCACAACGTCCCGATCAGCGCCGCTTCCACGGTGAACTTTTTCATCACTGATTCCCCACTGGAGACACCACCAACGGGAACGCCCTATCGTCCGCGACAATCGTGATCGAGGACATGCCCACACGGAAACGCCCGAGCGCCTCTGAGCACTCACGCCGCAGTGTCTCCGCGAAAAACTCTGCGAAGGCCTCGTCTAGACCGTCCGATACTTCGATTGTGATCGAGATGTTGTGATTGGCATATCGCCATGTGAACGACTTGATCTGAGCCGCTGTACTGATCTTGTTCATGTTCTGTACTCCGAGACACACGTCCGGCCTTACTCCCGTGGTAAGGAAAGGGAACCCTCCCACGGCCTATGGCGGTGACTCCGTGACGGTCACCCTTGTCCTCTCTCACTGTTCCAGATGCTCAGCGCATCCACCACATACGCGCAGGTCGCCTGCCGGTGAGCCGTTGCCTGCTTGCTTCGAGAGGTCGTCCACAGGGAGCGGTCTGACCGAGAGCCTCTACGTCTCTCGTGTCCGTGACGTGTAACCGCGAAGTCTCCGCGCCATTTCCGGCGAGAATGGCGAACCATTCGCGCATAGAACGTGAAGCGCGGGCACGAGTTTGGTAGTATTGGGAATCCTCACTCGCTGTCCTTGTCAGCAGTGATTGGTGAGGGGCCGCTCTGGTGTAACTAGCACCGGGGCGGTTCCGCTATCTTACCCGTTTCCTCCTCTGTGTCAATCGGTCGTTTCGTCTCCCCACTCGCACTCCCACCGAATCTTCTCCTGTATGGGATGGTGCGTCTCTCGCACCCGCTCCGGCCTTGACCAACTCCCGCCGCCAGCGATGCCCGCACGATGCCAACCGACCGCGCGCAGGCTCGCCCCTGATTCATAGGCGAGCGTATAGGTCAACACCTTCCGATAGCCCAACGCCTGCGCCGCGCGTTTCGATGCCCCATACAGAAACGAGCAGGCATTCCGAGTGCCGTCTGTCGCCACGCGAATTACTTCGGCCGTGGTCCCGTTGTCCAACATACGCGATACCGGCCGCCCCACCATTGCCACTCCAACCAGTGCGCCCTCGTGCCATGCCGAGAGCGCGAACCGTGCGCCCTGCGGTGAATCGTGGTGGCGATGGTGTTCGGCCACAAAGCGACCCGCCTCACGAATCGTGATCGGCCGCAACTCCACCCTAGTTTCCAACCAATTTATACAGCGTCATACCGCTCGTGTAGTCCCGCTCGATCACCTTCACGTCATACCCCGCCTTCCGCAGGTCCGAGATGCGCGAGGTGTACTTGATCGACAACTGCGCCAGTTCGAAGTTCGTCGCCGGGCCGTGCTGGAGTCGCGCCAGGATGTCCCCGTTCTGGCCGGACAGCCGCCGCAGTTCGGCGGGCTCGGTGAGGTGGGTATCGCGCGCGGTGAGGAGGTCTAGTTGGGTCATCAGAACAACTCGCCTTGAACACGTTCGTAGGGCGCTTCGTGCGTGGCGCCGTGCGTCCCGTCCGCCAACTCCTCGACCCGGAGCCTGCAGAACCAGGAGTCGTTCGCCATCAGCGTCGTCAGCACCGCTTGCGTCGCCGCATCGCCGTAGGGCGCCATGCCGGCCGGTTGCGTCGCCCGGATGACGGCGGTGGCAATCTTCTCCGCGAGCTCGAGGGTCGTCATGTGCGTGGCACACTCAGGACGGAGACGCTCCCGCGCGAAATGCGTAAGATGCCATCGGCCCCCTTGACCGAGTCAAGCGCGGTTATCTCGATCGTGTCGAAGGGATGGCCCTTGTCGTCGTAGAGCGTGTGATGGAACGAGCACAACTGGCAGGTCCAGACCGTGCTGTGGCGTTCTTCTGGAGGCAAGCCACGGGTTTTGTATCGGCGCTTCTCGCCCATATGTGCCCACTCCGAGGCGCCAAAACATTCCCGCCCGAACAGCGTAGCCGCCAGCCGGCACTCGCCATCGCGCTCGACGCACGCCGCCCGCACCCGCTGGATCACTGACGCCTCGGCGCGAGACTGACGCGCCTTGGCCCGCTTGCGCGGCTCTGGCTTCTGGCACTCGACGCCGCCATGCTCAGCTGGCATCTACTTGCCAGCCTTCGCCGCGCGCAGTTCGGCCATCTCCATATACTCGGCCCACAGCTCGGGAAACGCCGCCTTGAGCCGTCTGTTGTTCTCGCTGTCAGCACGAGCGAACGCGAGCGCAAGAGCCTGCACGAAACTCCCGCCATAGATCCTCATCGCGTCCACGACTTCGTAGTCCGTCATCGCGTCAACCTCATCTCATCTCCGGCCGTGCGAAGCACCTGCCGCAACGTGATCACCAACTGCTTCGCTTCCTCGCGCGTGTCGACCGCCTCACACTTCCGCGCGTACTCGCTCGTCACGTTCAGGAACAGCTTGGCCCGGTTCGCGGCTTTGTGCGTCTGGAACAGTTCCAGATATTTCACGTCGCACGCGAGATTCGCCTGCCGCAGTTCGTCCCCGATGTTGCCGAGGATGGCCGTGAGCGTCGTCAGCATTTCGGCGGCACGTTGGGGATGCACCTCGGTGTCGCGGCACTCCACCTGAATCTCCCGGACGATCGATCTGATGCTGCGGTCGGTTGGCATGGGCGTCAAGTGCGAATCAGAACGGGATGTCATCGTCGGTCAGTTCGGTCGTCATCTCGACCGGCTTGGGCTTTTCGACCGGCGTCTTGCCGTTCTTCGCGGCGCGCACGCGAATGCAATCCACCGTCTCGCCGGCATATTCCGTCTCGCTGCGGTACAGCGTGACCGCGTGGCCCGGCCACTGGTCCGTATCGGCCGCACCGATCAGGGCGGCGATCTTCTTGGCGTTCGTGATGTTCAGCACGAAGCCTTTCTTGGCCTTGGCGAAGTAGACGACGAGCTTGCGCGTGCCCTTGCCGTCTACATCCTCGACCTCGACGCGGTCAATCAGCATCGAGATGCCATCCTCTGGTACCTCGGCGGACTTGACGTACTTACTGGGGAATGCGGCGTTGATGTCCATTTAGTCTCTCTCCTGCATCTTGAGCTGCACGATGTACTGATACAACAACTTCAACATCGTGGTGCTCTTGGTTTCAATCTTGCGCCAGTGCGGCTGGCCCATCGCGTCGTCACCTTCCCGCTGCTCGAGCGTGAACGTGTCCTGTCCGCTCACGACGTCATGCACGATCCGGAACCCCATTTCGTCCACCAGCAGCGTCGGCACTAGCGCCAGTCCTTCCCCGTGCCGTCGTGCTTCGCTGCGTCGCACCGTGGGCACTGACACTGCGATGACTGCCGCGTGGTAAACCACGATGCCACCGCATCCGCGCTACACTGCGGGCAGGCCGTTGATGCGAACCTTAAAATGTGACCGCAGGCATGACACTCGTCCATGAGCCAGCCGATCTCGTTAATCGCCTCGACAACAGCCTCCGCTTCTTCCTTCGTGAAATCGGCCGGAAGCCCACCGATCCGCCACAGCTTCCCGTCCTTTTTGGATACCGGGTGCGGCTGCGTCACATAGACCCGTGTCGGCTCGTGTTCGCTCATTAGCGCCAGTCCTTTCCAGTCCCGTCATACTTCGCCGCGGCCCGTTCGTAGGCTTCGTCGTAGCCCTCGCCCAGACAGGTGGTGCAGCCCACCATGTCGTACTCGGCCGGGCTGCTCAGGGTCTGCCGGCAGACTTGACGCCAGACCATCTCCTGCTCATGGCACAACTCGCCGCACTTTTCGCAGGGGTGGCGCTTGTCCGGCACGCTCTCCATCGGCTCCATGTCGGCTCCATTCCACTGTTCGGGTTCTGGGAAGCTCACCGCTGCTCCTGCTTGAGCGTGCCCAGATACACTGTGAGCATGACGTTGGCGACGTCCTCGGCATCGTCCAGGCACAAGTGATAGCAACTGCTGGGCAGGTCATTGACCCACTCCCGCAACGCCTTGGCGGCCTTATCCCGTGCGGCGTAGTGGCCGCGCGGGATGCCGTTGGTGTCGAGCAGTAGGGTCGGCATCTGCGTGACGCTCACTTGCCCTCCTCGTAGGCGTGTTTGGACATCTCTTCGAGGCGCCGCCACTCGCGCAGTAACAGTTCGCACTGTGACGGCGCCAGAATGGCCGCGCGCCGTTGCACAACGGCATCGGCAATCTCGTCGTAGGCCATCTGTAACGGGCTACCCACGGCGCACCGCGTCCATGTCGGTCGCCTGCTGACGCCCCTTCTCGAACGCCTCCTCGAATAACCACACCAGTAACGTGTCGCGGCCGAACCGCTTGAACATCGCGGTGAAGATGTCACGCGCGAGCTTGTAGTCTTGTTCGGCGTCCCAGGTGTCCGAGACGGCGGCCTCTGCGGATTTACCACTAGCCATCGCCTGAAATGTGAGCGGCATCACGAATCCTTTCCATCCAAACACGGGCCAATCACGAGCGCCCCGGAGGCGAACACCGCGAGGGCAATCAGGACGGCTACCGTCACTTCCGCGCCTCCAGCATTTGGTCGGCAATCTCATACGCGAGTCGCGCGACTTCGCTCGGTTCTGGCGCACTACTGTGAAAGACGAACGCCATGCCGTGATAGCTCTCGTTCCACCCAGCCACAACCTGCGCCGCGAAGTAATCGCGCAGGGACATGCCACATTCGCGCAACTGTAGGACACCGCCAGACTCATCGAGCGTTGGAAAGGCTGCCCCTCCATCGACGACGACCGGACCTTTTTTGTCTACCATCGCCCCACCTTGCCCGACCGTTCCAACCGGTTGAGCAGCGCATCGCGCTTCCGGTTGCTCTCCGTCTTCTGGTTCCACGCCATCAGCGCGAGGGTGAGGCCTGAGAGGATAATGCTCACCATCGCCAGGGTCGTCGAGCTCATCGCGTCCTCCGTCGAAGCGCCCGCGGGACGCCCCCGTACCGCTTGATCATCTCAATCTCTCCGGACCGGACCCCGAGGCTGCGGTAGTAGGCGTCGACCGCCGGATACAACCCCACCCACGGACCGGGCGGCAGCGGTGGCAGCTTGGGACGCCGGACCTGCGCTGCCAGCGGCTGTGCCAGCAGCAGCAGCCCCAGGAACAGCCGGCGCGTTAGACGGACCACCACGCCACGACTCCCGCAACGCCCGCAATCGCGACGAGCGTCAGCAGGTAGACCACGACCCAGCCAGCCCGCTCGCTGTCGTCGTTCGCCTCGGCCATCTGCCGCTCGAACGCGGTCATCGCGCCACCGCCACAACCTTCGGCTTCGGCGCCGCGGTGTGCCAGGACGTGCGCTTGCAGACCGGGCAAATCTTCGGGAGATTGGGCCGGCGCGGGAGCCACGAATGCCGACACCGTTTACACGTTTGCGTTGACACAGTCACCATGTGCAAGACTCTACGCCTTACGTATAGCGGTGTCAAGCGATTTGTATTGGGTATCCCGAGTGGGATAGGGTATGCAGAAGACGAGGCTGGCCGGTGCGCTAGCTTGATCCGGGTGTCGAATCCGAATCCCCTAACCAGAGGGCTTCCACCTCTGACAGCGAGGACAGGGAGGCCTGTCTCCGCCGCTCCCAGCAAGGGGTTAGCGCACCGGCACAACTTGGAAGGACGCACTACAGACGCGGCAGAACCACCACGACGTCGCGCGCCCGATGGGCTCGACGTGTGAGGCCGGGGCCGTACACCGCGGACACTCCGGCGTTACAGGCGCAGCCATACCGCCACGAGCACGAGCACCGCCCACGCCGCGATGAGCACCGTCGTCACAATCGCGATCGGCCATTCACGCATCCTCGGCCGCCGCCTTCGCCGCCACGTTCGTCGCCGCATTCGCTTTGATCTGCTGCGTCGAGAGTCCGCCGGCCTGATCGATGGTCGCCATCGGCACCACGCGTCCGCGCACGAGGAACGTCAAGAGCCCCGAGACGAACGCGAGCACGAGCCCCTGCTGGGCATCGGTCCACTGGATGATCTGAAACCCGAGCAGCAGGTACATGAACTGCCGCACGAGCTCTGACAGCGTGTTCGGCTCCGACTGAATCCGCTGGCTAACCACTGCACCACGGGCTGCTCCTATTTTGCAATCTTCCACACGATGACGCCGGGCATCCGGC
>Ga0137457_1000015_pt1 | contig 47343 bp, 64 predicted proteins | sample EasRivERMGT630_2_FD_102321 | JGI IMG/M metagenome (GOLD analysis project Ga0137457, IMG submission 102321) | Soil microbial communities from meander-bound floodplain in the East River, Colorado, USA - East River MetaG ERMGT630_2 | ecosystem: Environmental > Terrestrial > Soil > Floodplain ...
AGTGAGTCGCTGGACGGTCGCCGTTTTTGGCCCGAGCGACGCCAGAAAAGCGTCGAGCACGTTTATCGTCGTCTGTGTCGAATACCAAACGCCATAGCGGTCCTTATTCTTCAACAGGAACAACGTCGCTCTTGAGATCAATTCCTTTCTCGCGGCATCGCCGCCGTTCACGGAAGACTGGGGATCGCGGATGAGCAACTGCAGCACGAGAGCGGTCGTCTCGATCCTGCCGGCAGTTCCCCAGCCATAAAATGGAGTGTTCGATTCGATGTTCCAGTAGGTCGTGTCGCCCTCGGCGCGTCCCATCTTCTCGAGTCGTTCGGCGACGGCGTGTGCTTCGGCGATGTTGCCCTGGTCGAGCAGAGCCAGGCCGTATAGCGACAGTGCATAGGGCTCGTCGATCTCGTTGTTTCGCGCTCTTAGATATTCGAGAGCACGGATTGACGGGAAATACGATAACTGAGACCAATGAAAGACGATAACGAGTGGAATTTTGGGTGATTGTCGGTTGTTGGTCATTGGTTTGTGTTGACTGAGTCAACTTTAAATTCCCGCATCACGGACGCTCACGCTTTCAACCTCGGCCGTCGCGCGGAGATCTCGCGTAGCTGTTTAGCCAGGACCTGATCTTGCGGTCGCTGCACCCGAACGTACCAAAGGCTCGAACCGATGATCATCAGGGCCAACCCTAAGAGATTGGCCCAGGGCCACAATGTCGCGAGCTGATCAAACTGATAGGATCGATAATCGACCTCTTGACCTTCGCCCCACAGCTCATGAGTAATGCCTTTCAGTTCGATGCTTAGGGCCTGTTGTTCGCTTAGTCGATCTCGCAGTTGTTTTACTTCGTCAGCCGACAGTAGGTGAGTATCCTTCGCGACCAGTCGGTCGACATCGCTCTCCAACCGATCCAGATCACGCATTTTTGCGTTGTAGCGGTCAAGCACCTTCTCCTGTCCGACGATCATTTTAGAGCTTCGAGCAAGGAAGTCCTGAAACACCGTATAGTAGAAGAAATTAACGGTGATAATGAGAGCCAGCCCGGAGAAGGCCAAAAATTTGTACAGATTATCATGTGGAAGATTCGGTACCTGAAACATGCTTTGGGAGGATGATACACCCATATTCGTCGTAAATCTATTAAGGACCTTAGCCGTGGAGGGGCGGGCCGTTGTAGACGACGGTCCAGCCGCGTTCGCGGGTGATGGCGACGTTCTCGGTGAAGGCGGCCTCGGCGAGGGCCGGCGTTTCGAATGCGGTGTAAAAATGCGGATTGGCGGACCGCGGGTCGCAGTTGCCGACGATGTTGCGGTCGGCGGTGATCGCGAGCGACAGGCACGCGAAAATGCGGTCTTTATGGACGATCGCTATTTGCTGGCGTAATAGAGCTGACATTATTCGCTTTCCTCCTCGGTGGAGTCGTCGGAGTTAATTTGAAATTTGAAATTTGAAATTTCAGAGTCAGGCTGGCCGGAGTCGCGATCGGGGAGGAGGTTGACTTCGACCGGGCCGGTGTGGCCGGTGTGCTGCTTGACGGCGAGGCGCATCATTTCGATCAATGCATGGCGCGTCTCGGGGCGTAATTGCTGCGGGCGACAGATCGTTGCTGACGGTGTGAAGTTGCACATAAAATCCTCAATTACAGATTTAAAATTCTCGCCCCATAGATCGGCGAGTGTTGCGGTAGGCCCGCAACCGTGAAATTTGAAACGGGCCAGAATCGCGGTGATAGGCCCGTAATCATTGACTTAACTCTACCCCCCCCCCTCATAACGACATCGACGGCTTCTGCGAGCACCTCAGTCTCGGACCGACCTCGAACGACCTTTTTGAAATTCTCAAATTGATCGCCTGTGAATCGCACCAGGTGGTGCTTCCAGTTGGCAGTGAACTCGCTGCCAGCCCCGAATTGTGCAACCCGTTTTTTTCTCATCGCCTGGTCGGTGTCACCGCTGCCGAAATTGTCCTGGATATATTGTTTGGCGCCGCTCTCGGTGATGAGCTTGTCCTTTTTGGTGCGGGCGAGATCGTTGGCGGCTTGGGTTTGAAAAGCGGGACTGGTCAGGCGGGAGATGTGCCAGGCGACGGCCTTGCTGATCCAGCCCTTTTCGGCGATCACACGAGCATCCTCGGACATGCGGGTGAGTTGGATCATCATGTAAATGTACGCCTCGGACTTGCCGACCATTTTGGCGATCTCTTTTACGTCGTAGGAGCAATCTTCGCGGAGTTTTTTAACGCCGTATGCCTCTTCCATATAGGGCACGCCTTCGCGCTGCACGTTCTCGATGATCTGCAGCTTTAGGATGTCGGCATCGGCCACTTCGCGGACCACCGCAGGGATCGTGACCAGGCCGGCGATGATCGAAGCGCGATAGCGACGCTCGCCGGCGACGATCTGAAAGCCTTTGCCGTTTGGCCGGAGGATGATCGGCTCGAGGACGCCGTTCTCTTTTATGCTGCCCGCGAGCTCCTTGAGCGTTTTCTCGTTGAAGGTCTTGCGGTAATTTGCCGCGACGTGGATCTGATTGATCGGGATCTGTTTAAATTCGGGTTGGTTCATCGGTTTCTCCTATGGTTTCTCAAGCTACAATTCGCCCGTTTCACGGCTGAAAAATGTTGACAGAGCCAACACAGAGCGTAAAATCTATAGTTGCTATGAGAAATAGACAATTAGAAAATTTCATTGTCGCCGGGGTTGCGGTTGTCGGTTTTATGACGGTCGGTAAAGCTTTTTTGGGCGAAATTGAATCGGTTGAAAAGAAAGGACTGACTCTCGCGAGTGGCCTTGCGTTGGCTGGCCTGGGTTTTCTCCTGATCCAGCGATTCGACGACGCGGCGATCAAGCTGAACCAACTGAACGTATGAGCATTTGCACGATAAGCCTTGATCTCCTGAGAAGCCGCGTGGCCCAGGTTAATAAAGTTGCGTGGCCCGACGAGGTGCCGGTTCGCATCGAGACCGAGAACGTGACTAACGCGCGGCTCGAGAGCGATTGCTATATGTTTTTTCTGCCCACCGAAGAGCAAGAGAAAATGTTCGAGCTCGAGCAGTTTTATAAAGGGGCCACGTTTGAAAATGCTGGTGATCATCTAGTTCTTTCCTCGATCGTTCTCAGTCCCTTCAAAACCGACTGATTCATCGGTAAATTGCGGCGGGTAGGCGATTCGTTTGAGACGGGTCACCCAGGCTTTGTAGGCGGCACGCGATCGCTCGATGCACGCGATGTCGTCCTCGAGCGATGAACATCTGCGTTTGTAATAGTCGGCATCGGCGATCAGAGCGGCGTGGTTTTTGGCCATGAGCTCGGTGGCGTCGGCGATGCGCTGTAGGCTGCCGGCGTTGATTCTCTCGATGGTTTCGTTGCCCGACCATTCCTTACGTGACGAATCTCTCATGCTCATACGGTAGCCTCCTTTTTAGCGGTATTCTGATCGCGGCGGTGTTTGCGGCAGGTGTCGCAGGCGATGAAGTTGAGATCGTCGCGACGACCTCCGCAGATGCCGCATTTTCCGAGGACCTTGCGGATGTCGCGGCGGCCGGCTGAGTAGAGCGATTTGTACTCAGCACAGTCGGTGCAGTTGGTCTTGCCTGGCTCGGGCGGCTGCTTTTTGCAGCGGATGCAGAGATCTCGTTTCATATCGCACCTTGTCGCTTGCTAAAAGGATCTCCCGAGCCGATTCGAAATTTCGAATTTGAAATTTCAGAGTCCGGAGCACGGTTGGTCATTCGGTCGACGACGTCGATGGTGACGATGGTGATGTCACGGCCTGAGATCTCGGGGTTGCTCTCGACGGTTGCCAGGGCCTCGGCGTAGGTGACGCGGCTCGCGAGGATGCGGTCGTGCGTGATCACGCCCCAGATCGGCTCCTCGAGCTCGTTTATTTGTTCGAAGTTCATAATGTGATTTACCGTCAGGCGTTCACGGAACGCGGGTTTTAGCTTGGCCATTGCCCGGCGTTCGATGGCCTGGATGTTTTGACGGGAGCAGCCGGATACGAAGGCGATCTCTTCGATGGACCACTCGCGGCGTGGATCGTAGAGCTCGAGCAGGAGAAGCCCGGCGTCGATCGTGCCGTCTGTGATGGTGGAGAGGTCAGGCGTCATACTGAGAATCGAGCGTGGCGGCTGTCCTCCCGAAGGATGGATTTTCCCCGCCGCCACGCGTCGTCTACTTAACTTATGTGATGAAACTGCCGCGGTTCGAGGGCATTGCGGCGGGTTTGCCCATCGCGATCTAATGCGGGTGCGGAGTCGGCGTCGGCGAGGACAGGGCCTTGCCGCAGATGGCCTCGCGTTCGATCTCTTTGATCATGAGCTCGCGGCCGATGCAGCGGGCGTTGATGCGGAGGAGCTCGTTTTGTTCGCGGAGCAGACGGATCTCAAAGATCAATGCGGCGAGGTTCGCCGAGGCGATGAGCACGCCCACAATGATTAGGATCACGAACAGGGTTAGTTTTGGTGGTGCTTTCATTTTCATGGGTTGGGTTTTCTCCTTTTAACGTTTTTTGAATGCCAGGGATCTGTTGGGCGATTCGAAGAACATCTTTGTCTTGATCGCTTTGCCGATGACCTTTTTGTTTTCGAAGTCGCGCATTGAGATCCGCAGGGCTTCGTTGGCGATGTTGCCGAGGCCGAGGGGCGTTTCGGATTGCGAGCAGATGAGATCGATGGCCTCGTCGTCGAAGAGGTCCTTAAGACGGCGGCCGGCGAGCTTCTCAATGCGGTGCTCGAGGTAGCCGCGGGCGATGGTTTGAAACTGCGGCATCTCGACGACGTCGACGCGCTCGTAGATCTCCTGGAACTCCGGGGTGGAGAGCATCGATTCGAAGCTGGGCCAGCCGAAGAGCACGATGCCGAGATACTTTTGAAAGCCTCCCGACGACATTTCATGGAAGTTTTTGAGCGAGCGGATGGCGTCGCGGTGCATCTTGTGGCACTCGTCGAAGGCGACGGCGACGCGGATGCCGTTTTGCGTTAAGCTCTGCAGCTTGCCGGTGACGGCCTTGCCGAGAGCGGCCGAGCGGCCAGGGACCGGCGAGTCGCAATCGCGAAGGATGGTGCGGGCGATCTCGTAGGGCGAGATCTTTGCCTGGTCGAAAAACTCGGGCCAGATCACCATGAGATTTGACTCGCTGGCGACGTGGTCCTCGACCATGGCACGCAGGGTCGTTTTGCCGCTGCCTATGGGCCCAAGCACCGCGACGAAGTGGCGATACTTGATGGCGTCGATGACGCGATCGTAGATCTCGCGATACTCGGGCGGAAAGAAAACCTCGTCGCGTGTCTGCGGCGGGTTTTTGAACGGGTCGAGCGGCATTTGCTTACCGTCGACATCGGCGATAAAGCCGAAATGAAGGCACTCGGTATCGGACAGGGCAACGCGTTTTGAGATCATGGGTTGGTATTCTCCTTCGGTAAAGATCAGGCTCAGACGGTTGTCGATCTGAGATTTGGAAAGTCCCTGGTCAACGAGAAACGGACGCATGACGCCGGCGATCGCACCGGCGAATTTGTCCATGTACTCGGGCTGCAGAGTTTGGTTGACGAAGCGCGAGAGCATCGTCGGGCTCGTCTTAAAGCCGGACTTACCCAGCATCGCGTCGAGACCGCGAAGGCTGATGCCAAACTCGTTGAAGAGTAGGCCGACAGGCGTCAGCGGATGTTTGCGTCCGCCGCCGCGGTTGTGCGGCGAATGGATGGGTGTGACGTTGTTGGGTTGGATCTGCGTCATAAGTCAATTACAAATTTGAAATTTCGAATTAGCCGGCGAGCCGGATGCCCTCCTGCGCGTGTCCGCGGCCGTCGATCGCGGCCTCGACCTGGGTGACCGGGAGCTCGCCTTCCTGGTTGGGGAAGAGGGCGAGCAGGAATTGTTTGCAGTCGTCTTTGCTGGCGAATTTTGTTTGGTACTCGGCGACAGCTTCCCAGTAGGTGATCGGTTTGCCGACGTAGGCGACGTTTTGCTGCTGTCCCGAAGCGGGAATTTGAAATTTGACATCTGAAATTTCAGAGTCGGGCATGGGGACCGGGATGATGTCGTTGACGGCTTCGGGCGAGACGACGAATTCTTTGTGCGGAAAATTGACGATGCCGGCCTTGTCGACGTCGATCGGGACGTTGAGATGCGGGACGGGTGCGATCTGGCCGGTGAGGGAGCGTTGCTCCTTGATGGCTTTGACCGCGAGTTTGCGATCGTCCTTGAGCTCGCGGGTGATGCGAGCTGCTTTGCTCTCGGCGACTGTCCGGTACTCGCCCGCGGTGTCGACGCCGGCGACGACCTTGTCGATCTCGTACACGTCGCCATTGGCGAGCGTCATGAGGATCATATTGATCGCGTGCGGGACGACGACCTGGACGGTCTGGCCGATGAGATCGACGAACGGGCGAGCATTCGGCAGCTTGTAAGCGACCTTGCGATACGTGACGGTCATGCCGGGCTCGATGACGGCCGGAAACTCGTCTGAGAGCAGCGCGGACTCGATGACGTCCGGCGCTACTTTGCGGACGATGACGCGCTTGCCGTGCCAGCGGTTGATCGGCTTTTCGCCGGTCGCCCGGTGCAGGCGATTGTCGTAATGGGCACAGACCTCGTCGGCAAAACGATTGAGGTCCTCGATGGTGATCCGCTGGCCCTCGCTGACGGCGAGGCCGATGTATTTGTCGGCTTTCTCAGCCCATTTGTGGGCACCCTCGACCTTGCCGGTGGCCTGCGGATTGTGCGGAGCGTGACGCTCGTGACGGTAGCCGCCCTCGTTGGCCAGCAGGCTGCCCAAGATCCGCTCGGCGCGTATGTGATAGCCCTTGAACTCGGAGCCGTTGTCGGTGTAGAGGATGTGCGGCACGCCGAGCGTGGTAAATGCCTCGCACTCGAAGCGGACCATATCGAGCGACGTGACGGCGTTGGTCACGACGTATCGCAGGAAGCGTCGCCGGCTGTGATCGTCGACGAGCATAATCTGCCAAACGCGCTGCTTTGTGGCGTCCTGCTGCGGATGGTTTTTATCGATACCCTCGATCTTGAGCACGCGGCGGGTGGTCACATCCTCCCAGCGGGTCTTGAGCGCGGTGCAGTCGATCTGGAATATCTGGCCTGGAAACTCGGCCTCCCAACGGCGGTGAGCGCGGCGGCTCTTGCGACGCTGCGTTTTGCCGAGACCGTTCTCAAACAGCAGGCGGCGAAACGTCTCGAGCGTCGGCAGGTTTTTGAGCCCGCGGGTCCTTGCGGTAAGCAATGCCTGGTCAGGATCCAGCTTGTCGACGACGACGAGCTGCGCGGCGGTCCAGACGTCGGTGCCGGGCACGAGATCGAATTCTCGTTTCCCTTTGTCCGATCGCGGCTTTCGCTGTGTGCGCAGATCCTTGGTCATCGTGTAAATGTGCTGCCAGGAGCACTCGTGCACACTCGCCAAACTTACGGCCTTTGCCTTAGCGGCAGTGCCGACCAGCCCGGTCATGGCGGTGCGAATCTCTTCAATGGCCGTTGAGCCTAGTTTTCGATTCATAATCGTCGTCGATAAAAAAGGCGGAGACGGCGGGCTGGTGCCGCCTCCGCGTCCAGGGGAATGGTCAGGCCGCGGCCTGACGCGTCGGTAACTGCGAACGTAAAAATGCGACAAAGTCGGCGAGCTGCTCTTCGCTCAGATCGCTCGATGCCTGTGCTCCGTAACGAACGCCGAGCACGCGACGCCAACCGGATTTATCGACGTAGGTTTTGTCGTCCCGCAGGTCCTTTTCGTCGGCGATCAGGGCGGTCTCATAGCCGAGTACGTGAGCTTCGCGGAGGAGCTTTTGATAGTTGTTGATCGGCTCGCCGGAATACTCGACGACGTTGCTTCGCTTGGCGGCGTAATGAAGCTTGACCAGGTCGATGCCCTTGTTGCGCAAGGCACTGCGAGACGCCCGCGACGTGGCCAGGCTCTGCAGCTGCTCGAATGTGAGCGGGTGATCGTCGGCGCCTGTTTCGTGGACGTTCGCGATGCCGGTAGACGACACGAACGAGCCGTCCTCGAACGTGATGCGGTATTTGACTGCGATCGCGTCGCCGAGCGGCGAAGCCATGGGCTCGTCCTCGATGCCAACCGCGTCGGTCAGCTTGTGGATCAGGACGGCGGTCGCGTCGCGATCGAAGAACGGCTGAGGATCATTTGAGTAGAAGATGATCTGCTCCGGCTCGAGGCCGTAGGTGGCGGCAAATTCGGCGATCAGCTCGTGCTGCTCTTTTGTGTAGTTTCGGTTTTCTGTGTTCATTGTTTTTTCTCCTATCTGTTTAATCGAGATCCTGACTGCTGCACTGGCCCTTACTTACGTGCGGGCTACTGACACCGATCAGAGCTCATCTTCGTCGCCGAAATCGTCGTCGTCAGCGAGGACCTTGCTGACGGTGTCCGACAATCGGCCGGCGACCTGGGTTGGTTCGTCGTCCTCAAAATTGAAATTCACGCCATAGCTGCGGCGCGTTTGCTGGATATGCTGCCAGAGCTCGCGCATCGCGTTACCGCCTTTCTGAGCTTTCTTTTTCTCCGAGAGGTGGCCGACCTGCTCCTGCAGGGTAAGCATCGCCAGGACAGCATCGGCGAGGGCTCGGTCGTGCGGATCGCCGTCGCGCATCGCGTCGAGGTTGCGCTGCAGCTCCTCGTTCTCGTTCTCGCCGGTTTGGACCTGCTTAGTGAGCTTTTCGTTTGTGAGCTTTTGTTTCTCAACCTGGGCTTGCAGCTCGCGGCGATCGTCGAAGAGTTCGTTGAGAACTTCCTTGATCACGCCGGTATTTTTGATCTCGATCTCTTTGTCGCCGACGACCAGGCAGTCGCCTTTGATCGCGATCTCGCCCTTGCCGAGCATCTTCGAAGCGCGGACCGAGATACCGACGCTGGTGAGCAGGTCAAAGATCTCGTCACCGTGTTCGCGAATGAGGGCGAGGCGGTCGTAGTACTGCCGTTTTGACATCGGCGAATACTCGGACTTTTCGAGGAAATCGACGAAGGTTGTGTAGCCAAGGGATTTGTATTGTCCCTCGGCCTGGAAATGCTCGAGGGCCCGGATCGTCTGGGCCGTCAGGTTGGTGGAGATCGCGATGGCCAGGTGCTCGTTTTGCTTGACCCGACCGAGGAAGAACAACGCCTCGAACTGTGACCGTTGTTCGTGCTCGGCTGCGCGTTGATCGACAACCTCGACCGCATGGTCGTCTTTGACCTGGCTAAGTTTGTCTGAAAGGTTGGTTGCCATAATTTAAATTCGCGCGCGTGAATCGGAGTTTTTAATCAAATCAACAAGTTACGGACTTTAAATTCCACGCGCGCGTGAATTTAAAGCTGTTTTCGCTCCGTGACGTCGTGCGCAACGCGGACGAGGCCGGGACCGACCATCCAGTCGGCGTTGGCGTTCTGGATCAGATAGCCGTGCAGGCGAAAGGTCCGCAGGATCCGCATGACGATGTCGCGGCCGAGCTGCGAGCGATCAACGATCTTTTTCAGCGCCACCGGCTCGCCGTCGATGACGATCTCAAGCACGATCTTGGCCTTGCTGACGGCCTCGATCTCGTAATCTTCGTCTGTCCTATTCGCCATGTTTCTCAAGTCCTAAAAACTCCTGCAGCAGGCAGAGTGCGATCGCCCAGAGCATTGAGCCGGCGAGCACTATGAGCACAGCCAATTCCAGATTTGAAATTTGATATTTCATAACTCTTCATGCTCCGGAGCGAGGTCCTTCCAAAATTCGAGCTCGATCTGCTCGGCGAATGCGGGCCAAGTTGCGCGGGCCAACTTGTAGATGGTCCCCAGCTGAGTGATCGGCGCCGACTTGGACCGCTGGACCCACTCGGAAAAATCGTCAAGGTCGACGCTTATCCAATAGCCGGCAGGATCCTCTTTGCGGCTGGCGACGGGCAGCAGCCAATCGGATCGCAGCTCCTCGATAACTTTGTGAAAACGCCGGAGCCGGTTGTTACTGGTCCAGCCGAAATGACTATTGAGCAGAGAATCGCGATCGCAGGGCTGCTCGCTAGTGAAATAGGACAGCTTACGCGCTACGTCGAAGGAGAGCTGGTGGACCGTGCCGCCGTTTCGCTGCAGCCGATCGGTCGCACGTTTGACAGCCTGGGCCGCCTCGCTCGGCTCGACGTGCCGGTTGCCCATCTCGATATTCGGGCAGACGGCGACGCGGCCCTGCGGAGTGATCCAGATGCCGAGGTCCTTGCACCGGTCGCAGTCGGTGATCGACATGCCGGGCAGCACGGTGGTGTGGCGCGTATCGTCAGTGAGCAACAGCATGGTTAGCCTCCTTTTGTGCAGAGCTGGTCGTGACGAATAATGCCTTGAACGCATCGCGTCGCTTTTCCTCGGCGAGGATGGCCGCCTGGTTCGAGACCTTGCCCTTGCAATCGGGGCAGAATTCTTTTGTCAGAGCGGTGAACCATTCGGCGCTGAAAACCGCCTCGTCCGTCTCGTTGGAAACGACTTTGATCTTGCCGCAGTCGTCGCATTTGTAGACTGTTATTACACCGATGACGCTCATGAGATCACCTCCGCGTTGAGGACCGGGTCAGAGAAAAACCGGCATTTCATGTGCATGAAAACTCCCTTGAGAAATCGCGGCAGACGGTACTCGAGCGGCTGCTTGCAGATCCCGCAGATGAAAACTTTCGTCTCGTCGTCGCGCAGGTCTTTTGGCTTAGGCATTGGTGATGACCTCCTCGTCGAGGATGCTGTCGGGCGTCTCGGTGATCGTTTCGTCGTCGTCGCTATCGAACCAGGCGTTCTCGCACTCGCCCCAGCCGCGGCGAAAGCCGTCGAGCCAGCCCAGGGCGAAGCCGAAGCCTAGAAAGCCGATGGCAACGCAGAACAGGCTTAGCCAGTAGATTTGAGTTGGTGTCATTTGGCCTCCTTGATCTCGAGGATCGGTGTGTTTGCGACGCGGAAGCGTTGGCGGCCGCGGTAGAGATTGCAGATAAACGGCATCGTTTGGTCGTAGCGGAAAATGCCGTGACGGACCTCGGTCCCGGTGGTGGCAAAGACGCGGACCATCACACGCTTGCCGTCGAGGCCGTCGATCGCTGCGAGATAGTCGTTGCGGTTCATGCGACCCTCCTGAATTGCGGCTCGGGGCCGACTGCCGACTGCTGATCGCTGACTGCTGACTTCTTCCGCTTGAGCATCGCTTTGAGAGCCTCGACAATCTTGTTGCCTTGCTCGGTGGTTTGGGGCGGCCAGGGGATGTGCATTCTCGCAGCGAGCTTTGCGGGGCCCTCGGGCGTCATGCCGTTCAATTTGGCGAGCTCGTCGATAAAGCTCAGGTGGTTGGTGGTCTCGACCGCCTTGATGCCGGCCTGCTGCTTGCGGTAATTCTCGGTCCGCTTAGAGGTCCGCCGTGAAAACGCGTCACCCCCGAGACGCGTGATCACGGCGTTTGCTTCGTCAAAGGTAAGGAGGGCGAGGCTTGACGTGCGCTCGCGGGTAACCTCATGGACGAAGGTCGATAGGAAATCGTGGACGTCGACACCGGCAAGCAGGGCTTTTGGTTTTGCCAGGCCGAACATGCGGCGGATCTGTCCGTTGGTTTTGGGTTGGGGTTTATTCATGGGCTGCCTCCTGAGACATGGTTTCCTGGACCTGCTTGATCACGACATCGGCCGCGTCGCGGAGCTGGACGAGCTCGGTGAGCGTCGCGTCCGTGCATCCGTCGACGTGGAGTGCGTTGATCGCCTGGGTCGCCTCGGTGAGAAGGTTGGCGCCTGCCACGGCTTGCGTATCGCGGCAGGCGATCGGGTTGGCATGTGTGGCTAGGAGATCGTCGTGATGGGCGTTGATGTAGTTGACGATCAGGGCCGAGCCCGCGGGGTTGACGAGATAGACCGCGTCGATGAGATCGCACATGCGGTCGAGTATCGAGCGTTGGCCGGTGCCATTGGGCGACTCGTCGGAGTCCGGCTCGCGACGCCAGCGGCGAACATAGTCGGCCGAGACCGAAAGGATCTGCGCCACGCGTCCGCTCTGTTGTTTGGGGATTGCCTGCTCCAGGACTTCGTAAGATTGCATTCGTCGAACCTCGGGGGCGTTCAAAGTCAGCCGAAAAAGACCTAGCCGAAAAAAGTCAAAAAAAGATAGGCTTGCCCGCTATGGAGAAAACCTATCGAGATCAGGCTGCTCGTCGAACGGCCTCGCTTACTGTTTGCGGCCGCTCGGGCCGGTCGACCTTGATGCCGTATTTGTCGCGGACGAGCTTAGCCAGGTCGGCGTTGTATTTGCCGTGGTAGAAGAGCTGCGTCAGGCCGTTGCGCGTGGTGTCGAACGTCCACCCGATCGCAGGTGCGATCTCTTTCGCCATGCCCGTGATCGTGAGGCCGTTCTTCCAGAGAAACGTTTTTATTTGAAGTGCGTTCATGTTATCCTCGGTGCTGTATTCAGTCAGCTATTCAACTGAATCGGACAGAGTATTTCACGATTTGTGGAGTCGTGTCAAGCATAAAATCCACGATACGTGGAGTTGATGGAAAAAACCTCGTTCGGCCAACGTCTCAAGCTCGCCTTTGGAAACGCCAAGAACGCAGAAATTGCACGCAAAATAGGGGTTGGAGAGACTGCCGTCTCAAATTACATGGCCGGACGCATTCCCGATGCCGAAAAATTGATCCAGATCCGAAAATCCACAAACTGTGATTTGAACTGGCTGCTTACCGGTGAGGGCGACACGGACCGTGATGCCGGGACGGTCCATTTGCGAGCCGAAATTGTCGAGAAACTGATGGCGATCGCCGAAGAGCAGGCACCGATCATCCATTCTCACGCGGATCTGGCCGCGGGCAATGTGCTGATAAGGCGCACCTGCGAACTGCTGGTCGAATACCTGATCAGTGTTGGTCTGGCGGACTCGCACCTGATCGAGCGCGAGGATCAGTTGATGACGAAAGCTGATGCCAAACGCGCCGAGCGGTTCACGTTCGTGGCGGACCGCGAGCCGTCGATCGAGGACAGGATCCGCGAGCTGGTGAAAAAAGAATCAAAGATGCCCGCGAAAATTGGCGCGCCCGACGAGTTTCGTGATATGATTCGCGACATTGTAAAAGAAGAAGTCGGAGACTCGAGGAAGCGGCCGGTTTATCCACTGCAGCTCGCCGACGACGAAGAAGAAACGACCCGTCGCAAGGCGGGATAGCACAGGAGATAAACCATGCAGCTTGAAGCGTATCGCGCACTGAGCCCCCGAAATCCCATGCCATTTTTTCCAGTAGCAATACCCGCAGGACCGGGGCGGGAAATAGAACAAGAACCGGAGTGGATCGACATCGAGCAGTTCCTTCGCGAGGGCCGCGAGAACGTGCTTTACGTGAGGGCGTTTGGCCTGTCGATGAAGGCCAAGAACGAGAACGGCATCGACGACGGCGATCTGCTCGTCGTCCATCGCACCGGCATGGCCGAGCCAGGCGACGTCGTCATCGCCGAGGTCAACGGCGAATTTACGATCAAGCGTCTAAAGAAACACGCCCACGGCCTGTACCTGGTGCCCGCCAACGAGGCATATCCCGTCCGGCAGGTCCACGCCAGCGACAAGTTTGCCGTCTGGGCCGTCGTTACGCATGTGATCCACGCGTTTAAAAAAGCAGCATGAAGATCTTATTTGCGACAGTGCTGTTGATAGTGTCAACGGCCGCTATCTGCGCTCAGAAGTCGGTCTCGGACCTGCTACCGTCGCACGCAGCGGCTCTGCAAAAATATCTCGCGGCAAACAAGGACGCGCATTTCATGCAGGAGATCGTCATCGACGACGACGACCTCAAGGCGATGCGCAAATACATCCGCCGCGGGCTCAAACCCTATTACGCGGTGGGCGATCTGAATCGTGACGGCATACGTGATTTTGCGGTGCTGCTCTCGGGCGGCCGGACGGCAATCTTTCGGAATGAGGAAGAGGCCGAGGCCCGGAGGAACGACGTTGACCTGCGGCTGGTGATCTTTAACGGAACACGCAAGGGTGGCTTTACGGTCGCTCACATCGAGGAGATCGAGGCACCGCTGGAATCGTTCATCGATATCCAGGGCCGCCAACTTTACTTCGCGGTTTTCGAATCGGACGCCGACACGCGGATCTTTGCGAAAGCCGGCAAGGGCTACATCGTTGAATTTGAAAAATCGCGGTGAGCAGCCATGGCCATATTCAGATTTTTCGCCGACCGTAAACTCAAGAAACAACAGATTGCAACTCTTAGGCAGATACTCGCCGATGCGGTCCATGACGGTCATATCGACGATCGAGAGTTAGCTCAGATCCGGCATGTTGCGGAGGAAGCCAAACTGTCGGACCAGGAGTACCAGGTCCTCGTCGACGAAGTCTACGCAAAGGTCGTCGATTTTGTCGTAGCGGACCGCCGCGTGAATGACGCCGAACGCGCAGCGGTCATTCAAATTGCCGATCGGCTCGGGGTTTCGAATAACACGCGACATTCGCTCGAGGATGTGCTGCATTATTTTACATTGCTCGAGACGATCGAAAAGTGCCCCATGGCACAGATCCCGAATCGCGGCGGAACTTCGGGCGTGCCGCTCAAGGCCGGAGAGATAGATTACTTTGCGCATCCCGCACAGATGCTCGAGGAACGCGTTATCGCTCGTCAATCGGTCGGGCGATCACAGGGTGTCAGCTTCCGGATAGTGAAGGGCGTATCTTACCGGGTTGGACAGAGCCGCGGACACTCGGTGCCAGTACATGCGACTGTACCGGTAAGCAGCGGCGACTTTGTGATCACGAATAAACGGTTGATATTTGCCGGCGACCGAAAATCGGTCAATGCTCCGTATGACAAGATCCTGCACACCGAGGGTTTTTCTGACGGGCTGCGTTTCTCCGTAACCAATCGACAAAAGCCGGTGACCATTCAGTTTTTTACAGACAAGTCGGCCGAGATCGCGTGTGTGCTGATCTCGCGGATATTAAACGACAGCTAGGCGGCAAGTTTTTGTTGACGGCGGGCGACCAGCGCGTGTATAAACTTTGTGAAGCTGGATTCGTAGACGTACCAGTTTTTGCCGCGGCCGATCTGCTCGCCGACGAGAGTGCCGTCCTCGAGCCAGCCGTAGATCGTTAAGCGATGCGGCACAGGCTGGAAATATTTCTCCAGCTCACGCTCGACGCTCTCGAGCTTGATCAGCGGGTCGTAATTGGGCAGCGGATTTTGGTGCACGCTATTCACGCCTAAAAAGTAAAACACTTAAAACACTAAAGTCAACTGTTTCGTTGAGGACGCTTAAAACGTCCTTTTTTTTCGCGCGCTCGTCGGACAAACTCGGACGCGGATGACAAGTCCTGCCGCGTTGAAAACGAGAGTCGTTGGTTCATGGGCCCAGCGGCTCTCTTTTTAAGATGCACGTTTATCCGAATCCGTTATCGAAATATGTATCGAGCTGAATATCCAAGCTAGTTATCTGCATGTCGAAAGCCTTGAATCAATCGGACATTTCGCACAAGGCCGAGCGGTGGGCCAAGGTCCGTCGCGAGCTGGATGAGCTCGAGGCCAAGCGTGACGCCGAGCTGGATGCGGCGACCGAGAAGATCGCCAAAAAATACGACAAGCGGGTCGATGCGCTGACGCAGAAGGTCGACACGTTGTATGACGAGGTCCTGGGCTGGCTAAAGAAACGGAAGAAGTCGATCACGGTCGAGAGCAAGTCGGCGATCGCCACGCTGCTCGCCGGCGTGAGATCGGGGAACCGCGAGCCTGACGCGCAGAAGTTTATCGCGGCGTGCAAAAAGCGAAAGGTGGATCCGTGGCCGGCCGTGAATGTCGTGATCGCGAGGGCCGAGCCGATCCTGGGCAAGAACGAATTTGACAAGGTCTGCACGACGAAGCAGGTGCCGTACGCGGACGCGAGTTTGAGATTGAAGAATTAGCAACAGAGATCACAGAGGGCACAGGGATGAGCAAAGCGATCACGGTTAAAACTCTACGCGATGAAGTGAACCTCGAACGCTGGGACCGCAAGGGCGTTCGCGTCAAGGCGTGGCTGCCGTCTGAGACGGAAGCCTACACGGAGTTTGAGATCGTCGGCATTTACAACGATCGGGACGATGCCCTGGTGTTGGAACTGGCGAAGGTCGAAGCGTCATAGCCACAGGGCAGCGAGACCAATGACAGATTTGAAATTTGAAATTTCATAGCGCGGGGTGGAGCAGTTGGTAGCTCGTTAGGCTCATAACCTGAAGGTCGCCGGTTCAAGTCCGGTCCCCGCAACTATATTGACATAACCAACACGAAGACGGAGCCGAATGTCACCCGCTGGAAGGTGAATTGCGGACGAAGACTGTGAGGGGCGGTTCTTAGACGCTGGATGCTGAGCGACGCAGGTGCGTGACCGCCCCTCCTTTTATCACAAATTTGAGATCTGAAATTTCGTAATGGACCAGGCATCACGTACTCGATTATCGAAAGTGCATCCCGAGCTGGCACGGCGCGTTGAGAAAACTATTGACGCACTGACCGCTGCCGGGCTCGATGTGCGCGTGGTGCAGGGTCTGCGGACCTACGAAGAGCAGAACGCTCTGTTTGCCCAGGGCCGATCGCGCAAAGGACCGAAGGTCACCAAGGCTCGAGGCGGTCAGAGTAATCACAATTTTGGTCTCGCAGTGGATCTGTGTCCGTTCGACGACGGAGCAGCGGATTGGGACAACGATCGCGCATTCACGCTGATCGGTGCGGCGGGCAAAGCTCAGGGCCTCGAATGGGGCGGTGACTGGTCGTCGTTTCCCGATCGCCCGCATCTGCAGCTGCGGACCGGCCTCAAGACGGCCAAGTGTCACGAGCTCTACATGCACGGCGGGCTGACGCAGGTGTGGCATGAAGCCAACGCAAAACTCGGACTCAAGAAAACGGCAGACGAGCCAGTGAAGCTCGAATTGCCGGAACCAAAAGTGGCGGCGGCTGCATCGCCCGAAGAGGCAAGTGGCCACGCCTCTACAGGAGTCGTCCAGGACAATGCCTTGTCCGACGAACCCGCTCCTAATGATCAGTCGTCGCCAGCAAACCAGCCAGCAGCAGCACCGGCAGTGAATCAACAGCCGACCGAGCTGCGCAAGGAAAGGCCGTCGACGTTTGTGAAGATCGGCGCGGCGGCGATGGGATTTTTCGCGATGCTCAACACGATCGGGATCAGTGTGCAGGCGGCAGCCGACCGGGCGTTCCAGTCGATCACGCCGGGCCAGATCGTGATGCTCGTCGTCGGCCTCGGTATCGGGGCGGCAGCAATTTGGATGTACGACCGGGCGGCCCAGCGATCGAACGGGCTCAATTCGCAAAAGATCGCAGCGGCTGCGGATCCGACAGTCAACACGGTGGAGCTTACGCAGTGAAATGAATGCAGGGAGAAATCATCCAGCAAGCGGCTTCGACCGCAACGTCTCCGTGGCTGAGCCCGAGTTTTCTGCTTCCGCTGATCCTGGCGGCGATAGGGTTCATCGCATGGCTCGTGCGGCTGGAATACAAAACGAACGCAACCGGTTCGCGGCAGAAGGAATTTGAGGTGGAGACGGCCGAGGAGTTCAAGGACGTTCGAACGGAGACGAAGGATTCGCTGAAAGAGATCGTCACCGAGCTCAAGGAAGAGCGGCTCGAACACCGCGAATGGAAAAAGCAATTTTACGCACATGCGACCGATACAAGGACGCACCACAACGAGGAGATGTTCAAGGAATTTAAGAACGGCCTGGAGCGTCGGTTCACGTCGATCGATACGACGCTGCAGCAGATCTCGCGAAAGCTTGACCGGTCGCCCGGCTTAAGGACAGAGGAATGACCGACAGTTTTGAAACATTCAGGTGGGAGCAGCTGGCGAAGCGGCAAAAGGTCTACATCGTTGCCGCGATCGTCGCGGTCATCGTGGTGATGGCGTTCGGCTTTTATGGCTGGTGGAAATCCTACAGCGAGGTCCGGCAATTTGAGCAGGCGGCGATCACTGCAAAACGCGAGGCCGAGGAAGCTCTGAAAAATGCGGCCGAGATCGCACGCCAAAAAGTGAAGTTGGAAAAACGGGTCGAGGAAACGGAGGCAAAAGTTGATGTTAAACGAAAGGAACAACATGAGGCACAGGCTCAGAGTGCTGGTGCTCGTCTTGAGTATGAGCGCTCTCTTCGTGAGCAGCGTGGCGATAATCCCAGCATCCCGCAGCTATGCGCAGAGCTCGCAGCCCTCGGCCACCCCTGTTGATATTGAGGCGTTCCGGCGAGCGGCGGCCGAAGCGATCGCGGAGCTGCGTGCGGCAAAAGCTTACATCGCTGCACTCGAGGTCGAGGTCAAGGTCGCGAAAGAGATCGACGATCTGGAAGCTCAGCTCGTGACCCTGTTAAAGAATTTGCGAAACCTGGACGCGCAGCAGATCGCCGAATTGAACAAAGCACTCGCCGCCAAGGACCGCGTGATCGCTGCGTACGAGGCAGAGATCGCAGTTTTGAAAAAGCAGCGGATGACGTTTTGGAAAAAGGCGGGCTGGCTCATTGTCGGTGCGGCAGCCGGGGCTGCTGTATGCGCCTTCATGTGTGAGGAATAAGTTGCCGTTTGCCGTTGGGTTGGCGGCAGACGCGGCGGAGATGAGAAAGCGAATGGCGCCGACTTAAAAGCCTGGGCGAGCCGACTTTCCGCCGCGATATTTGAAAACAGATGGCCGATGACCTGAAAAAAGGGAAAGCATATCCCGAAGAAGCGATCGAACTTTGCCGCAAGCTTTACTGCAAATACGGCGGCAATAATCACGATCTGATCGAGCGGGAAATGCGAAAGGCCGGCTGGGCCAAGTGGTCGAAGATGAACCTCCAGAATCGCGGGCGTGAAGGCACGCGATCGGAGCGGATGGGTTGGATCGCCCGGTACGGATTCGAAAGATCTTTGAAGCTGCACATCGAGAAGCTGGCCGAAAAGGTCAACGACGACGAGCAGGGACTGTACATCGACATCAAGGCGGTCCGCAAGCGCCTCGGGCAGCGTGCCCTGGGCGAGAACGCCGATAAGGACGACCTGGCGAAGTACCGGGACTTTTGCAAGTTGGAGATCGAGGCGAGGCGAAACCTCAATCTCACCCGCGACAACTTTGAGACGTTTGTCTCGGGCTACGAAAAGCTGCTGACGTGGGCGTCCGACATCGATCCGCAGCTCGCCAAGCTGCTCGCGAAGTGCACCGATAAGTTCGCCGAACTGGCACAGGCCCACTATGGCAAAGACGAAGTCGACGACGGAGCAGAGCTTAGAACGGATGAAAGCGGCGGGGAGCCGTTTAGCCTCATCGCTCGCGGCGACTGACAACGATTTTAGGTTTGCTCCACTCAGTTGGTGGCGTGATCGCTGGCACGATCGAGAGATCCAGCGAATGTTCATTGAAAACTTTATCTACGTGCGAGACGCGTTCGACGAGAACAAGCTCGTGCTGCTCAAGTTCAACGAGATCCAGCAGCATTTGCATTTGAATCTCACCGGACGAGACGTCGTTATCAAATCGCGGCGGCAGGGACTATCGACCTATTTCAAGGCGAGAGCGTTTGCCAACGCCGTGGTGAGATCGGGCCGCAATGTGAGGATCGTGCCGCACGATCCGGACACCGAGGAGCAGTTCAGGGCCGACATTCGCGTGATGTACGAGAACCTCGTGCCTCACCTGAAACCGGACACGAAGTACTACTCGGAATCGCTGATCGAGTTTAAGGACACGATCAAAGGCACGATCAATTCGCGGATATCGACGGCGTCGGTGCAGCCGGGCCACGAAGGCAAGGGCCGCGGCCAGACGATCACCGATCTGCATCTGACCGAGCCTCCGTTTTGGCGGGGCGACGCAAAGAAAGCAGCGACGTCATTGCTCGAGGCAGCACAAGGCGGTGAGGTCGCGGTCGAATCGACGCCTTTCGGCATCGAGTGGACCCACGCGATCTTCCAGCAGGGCAAGGCCAAACAGGGCGGCTGGTCGAGCTTCTTTTTCGAGTGGTGGTGGAAGCGGTCGTACCGTCTCGAGGGAGCACGGTTCGCGCAAGGGCGAAAGCGAGAGTGGGTTCTCTTAGGCCCGGGAGAATCGCTGAAAGCGATCTGGTCGGTCCCGTCTGAGAATGTCACCGAGATCGACCGGGTCGCAAAGCGAAACCGGTTTGACAATGCAAAGGTCACGGACGAGGAGCAAGCCATTTGCGGCCTGATCCTCAAGCACCTGCAGCGGCAGGGCCACGCTCTGAAAAAAGACAAGTGGCACTGTGACCAGGTCGCCGAGTTTTTAGCCTGGCGACGGGCAAAGATCACGGAGCTTCCGGGCGGCGAGGACCAGTTCAAGGTCGAGTATCCCGAATCGGATGTCGACTGTTTTGAGCAGACCGGCCGGCCGGTGATCAAGGCCAGATATTTGAAAGCTACCTGCGAGCCGCACGAGGCGGCGATCGACGGCCACGAGTACATCATTGGCTGCGATACGTCACTCGGTTTGGACTCGGGCGATCCGGCAGCGATCGAGGTCCTCGACATTACGACCGGCCGCCAGGTGCACTCGGAAGTTTTGAAACGCTCGCCAGATCTCTTGGCTTACAGGCTGCAGGAGCTGCACGAGCAATACGGTTGGGCCCTGGTCGTTGTTGAGAGAAACAACACGGGCATCGCGACGATCCTCGAGCTGAAAAAGCTCATCGATGAGCAGTTCATATTTCGCTACATCGATCGGAGGCTCGAGCGAAAGGTTGAGGACGGTGATTTGACAATCGACGAGGCGATGGACCAGGCCGAGTTTGGGCTGCTGACGACGGCAGCGAACAAACCGGATTACGCGATCGCACTCGAGCAGGCAATCCGGACCGAGGAGGTCGGGATCTCGTCGGAGGCATGGTGCGAAGAGGCACGGACGGTCGTCTGGTTTGACAACGGGTCGTGGGGTGCGTTGAGCGGCTATCACGACGATCGGTTCATGGCGTTGGCTCTAGCGAATTTTGTCCGCGTGAAACTGCGGGGCCAGGCGACGGGTTTTGTGGGTGCGATGCCGGCGACGGCTTTTGCACGATGAGTGAGGGTAGCTGAGTAGGGCCGCTTTGGTGTCCAGAAACAGCCAGAAACAGTGTCACCGGGAAAACGCGAGGGTCAGGGCGTAGGGCGATTTAGTGAATGGCACGGGCGAACGATTGATATGACCTTTTGGGACAGATTAAAAATGGCGATCGCGACGTTTCGCAGGTTGGGCGGTGATGCTCTGCCGCGGGACGGGCGTTCGTCGGACGAGACGTTGGGCGGGTCGGTCTCGTCTTATCTCGCGAGCTTTGGCTCGGTCAACCCGGTCATCGATTTTCAGATCCTGCAGAGCCTTAAATATTTCTGGCTTTTCAACCCTGACGTTTCGCAGTACGTCGCGAACATCCGCAACCTGGGCAATCCCGGGCACCAGCTCTCGGTCGATGCCAGGACGGACGCCGCGGCCGAGGCTGCGGTCAATCGGCTGAACGAAACCGCATCGCGGATCTATACGCACGGCACGGGCGTCGACGGTTTGATGAATCAGTACCTCGACTCGGTCGCGTGGTCGGGTGCCGTCTCGAGCGAGGACGTGGTCAATCTCGCGGGCGGCCGCGTCGAGCGCGTCGTGATGGTCCCGGTCGAGCAGATCCGTTTTGTTTACAACAAGGAGCTCGACATCTACGAGCCACACCAAAGAGCGATCGGCGGTCAGCGGGCAGCGGCCAGCAGATTGGGACTGATCAAACTCAACACCGAGACATACAAGTACGTGGCGCTGTCGACGGTCGAGAACAGCCCATACGCAAAACCACCGGCGACGGCCGCGGTCGAGGCGATCCTGACCGGCCAGGAACCGATCATGCAAAACCTGCGGTTCATGGCACAGAAAGTCGGGCTGCTCGGGTTTATCGATTACTCGGCAACGAAGCCGATAAAGCGGGCGGGCGAGACCGATACCGAATACAGCTCGCGGTGCACGCAATACGTCGCGGACCTGGCAAGTGCACTCGACGGCAACCTGAACAAGGGAATGCTCGTGCACACCTCAGATCAAAAAGTCACGCATGAGCCGGTAACGACCGGTGCCGCGGGCGTCTACGATCTCAATCGCATCTCCGAGGAGCAGGTTTTCTCGGGACTCGGTGCGATGCCAGGATTTCACGGCCGGACGGACTCGACGACCGAGACATTTGCCGACGTGGTGTATTACCTGCTGACGTCGCAGGTCGCAAACATGCAGCGTGTCGTCAAACGCCGGCAAGAGGCTACGTACCGGCTGGACCTTCGCCTGGGCGGCATCGAGGTCGACGGCGTCACGCTGACATTCGACAAAGCTCACAGCCGCAATGCAAAGGCCGAGGCCGAGACCGACGAGATCAGATTTCGCGACACGCTCGCACGGATCAAGAACGGTGCGATCACGCCGGATGAGGGTGCCCAGGAGCTCGGTTACGAAACGTGGGCGGATGAAGAGCTGTTATTTTCGCAGACCGGCGTCGTGCCGCGAGCAACGGAATCGCAGGGCGAGCTCGGCCGGCTCAGGGCACGCAAGACATTGACGCTGAAATTTAACAAGGCGTCGCAGAGATATCGCCGCCAACCCGATGTGATTTATCTGGCGAGCGGTGATGAGGATGGCGAGGCCGCCGACAACGTCGTCGGTTTCCCGTCGATAAAAAAAAAGGCTCTCGCCAAGGGAGCCTCAAATTAACGGAGGAGCAAATAGATGAAATTCTCGAGCGGTTCATTCAGAACTATTTTCGCAGGGTTGGCCCTTATCTTGATGATGGCGTTCGCCGTGCCCTGGACAAGTTACGCGAATTCCTCAGGCGACACGACTTCGACGATTTTGCAGACGGATCAGACTTTGCCGAGCAGCTGCTCGACGAAATGGAGCAAGCGTTTGCCAAAGGCTGGGGCACTGCCCGAGCAAAGCAGGCGATCAACGGCACCAGCAGATCCATTTACGAGTACTACCGGCTTCGCGACGTCACCGTTTTTGGTGACAACGACCCGATCCGGCTGCGTCTCGGTGGACCCGATCGCGTATCGATCAAATTCATTGGCAGACTCGACCACTTCTATTTTTCGAAGTTTGCCGATAACACGCGTGAGCCGATGCGCACATTTTTTGTCAAACAATACTTCGAAAACGGAGCTGCGTTATTCGGCCGACAGACGAGCGACGAGCTGGCAGAGTTTCGCCGTGCATCGGGTGAGAGGTTCAATAACCTCACCGATCGACAGACTCTTGTCATCGTCCAGACGGCCGTCGCTCGAACAAGGAACTGGGCGCACATCGGAACGCTCAGCCAGGCAGAGATCGAGCTGGCAAAACTGGTCGCGACATTGGACGCGAGGACAACCCCGCTATGTGAATTTCTCGACGGCAAAATTGTCCGCGTCGGAGTCGCTCAATCGGCGATCGAGAGACTTGCTAAGTTACCGCCAGCCGAGTTCGCACTACAGCTATACGGCTCGGAGCTAGGCAAAGAAATATCGAAAAATCCTGTTGACACAGTCAAACAGTATTTAGAGGAGGACGGCCAGACGATCGGCGACGACCTCACGAAAACCGGACGCGGCTTTCCTCCTTTTCACCCAAATTGCAGGACGAGATTAGAGGGCATCGTGCCCGGGACCGAGGACGAAGATGAATAAGGCATTCCGATCGACGGGACCGATCACAGAGAAAGAAGTCGTGGGGTGCATCAAGGTTTTGCTATTTGCGGCGTTGTTTGCCTTTCTGCTGGTCCTGATCGCGATCGTCAGTGATTTTTCGAATTAAGGAGAGACATGAGCAAACCAACCCAAAAGATGGCGGACGGATTTGAGGCCGTAGTGTCGAGCAATTTGCACTCGGCCAAATATGACGACGGTGCGATCGTCGTGAGATTTCAGAACGGGACCGCGTACCGGTACCCGGCGTGCGACGAGAAGCTCTGGAAAGATTTCAGGTCGCAGTTCGACGGCAAGGCCGGCAGGTCCGCAGGAAAGTTTTTATACGCGCAGCTGAAGCCAAAGGCATACGAAAAGTTGGACGACTGGAAGTAACGGCGGGGCCGAAGGTAAAAGTAAAAAGGCAAAAGGCAAAACCGGAATGAAAAACAAGATCTACAAAGGCGTTGAGATCCTTAGCCTGGCTGCTGCCGGGATGGGCGGCTCTGCCCGCGTTCGGATGCTGGCCCAGCTTGAGCCCGACGCGATCGCACCGGTCGATGCCGTGAAGCTCGCCGAGCGGCTAAAGGCTGCCGGCTCGGCATCGTTGTGGTTCGACCAAAAGCCGCAGTCGAAGAACGACAACTTCAACTTTGAGCGCATCGAGGATGTGCTGCCGACCGATGCCGATTACATCGTCGTTCCGTTTCGCGGTCTCTCGAAAGCATTTCTGCCTGACCACTGTCTCGACTTCTCGGTCGACGGCGTGCTCGAGGCGGCGGTGCCACTCGTCTATGGCCAGACGGTCTATCCGAACCACGATTTTGGCGACATCAACAACGCCCTGGGCTCGGTCTCGAACGCGGTCTGGGACGGCGACGACAAGGCCGGCAAGGGTGTGCCAGGCATCAACGTCCAGTACAAGATCGACGCGCTGATGAATCCGCGGATCTCGCGGCTGCTGCTGATGCGTCCGCCAGGGATCCACTCGACGAGCCTGACGCTGCTTTTCGAATTTGATTTTTCGCACCCGCAGCTCGTCGAGGAAGGCAGGTTTTGGCTGCTGCTCGGCGAAGAGGTCGAGGGACATATCGTGCGGCTTATCGTCACCGAAATCCTCGAGTGCTGGGAATGCTCGCTGGTTTTCATGGGTGCTGACCGGCTGGCCAAGCAGCTGCCCGGCGACGATGACGATGACGAAACAGATTATGAAAGTTTTTCGGCTGCAGAGTTGGCCGAGAAGGCTGCGGGCAACAATCCGCCGCCAAATTCGAACGAGGAGAAAACTATGAATATTCCAAAGGAAAAACGAGAGGCCCTCGGTATTGGGTTTGACGGCGACGACGTTCCCGAAACCGAGATATTCAAGGCGTTGGAGTCGCAGGCTGCAAGCCGCGCGACTCTCAAGGCCGGGTTGCCCGACGACGTCGAGGAGCTCAAGGCACAGGCCGTGGCCGGCGTGACGCTGCTCGATGAGAAGCGGGCCGAGGTTACGCGCAAGGCAAAGCTCGCCGAGCTGGGCTCCGAAGAGGGCGATCTCGACGAGGTCGTCTCGGCACAGATCGCGTCGGCCGACGCTGACGGGCTGATCAAGCTCGACGCGTATTTCGGCAAGAAGGTCGCCGAGAAGTTCCCGCAGGGACGCTCGTCGGCAGAGGATCCTGCGTCGGCCGGAGCAGTTGACCCGAACGCAGCCGAGATGGCAGCAGCGGCCGGGCCGGACCTGACAGGAGGGCTGTTTAGCTAAACCAAAAAGGGAGAGAGGAGAAAAGCTATGGAAATCAAAGCAAATGTAGAGGGTTTGGCTCTTACAGCCATCATGGAAACTGCCGGCGTGCTCGCGGACCAGCTGGTCGAGGTCACGGGCGACAGGACGGTCGATGTTGCCGGCAGCGGCGGCATTCCTTGCGGCCACGTCAGTGTGCCGGTCAAGGACGCAGCCGAGGAAGACGGTGAGTGCACGATCGAGTTTCACCGGTTCCGGCGTGTTTTTGAGGCAAAGGCGGTCGGCGGTGCGCTGGCGGCCGGAGCCCAGGTCAAGCTCGGTGCGATCGCATCGGGCCAGAGCACAGTCGCGGACCTCGCCGGAGGCGACCGCAAGCTGATGGTGGGTATTGTTTGGATCGGCGCAGCTGAGAACGCCACGGTCACGGTCCTCGGCTTGTAGGCGGGGCGTCAAAATCTAAGAGGAGCACACAAAAATATGTACGGACTAAAAGCCAAGGTACGAGAGATCGTCCTCGCAATGAATGCGATCCGTGGTCATCAGAAAACACCGCGGGACATCACGCTCGGCACATACATTGCCGAGAATTTTAAGGATGGCAACAGCAAGCCGCTGTCGGCCAATCACCTGTTTGCCGAGTGCGGCGTCAATGTTCGATCGACCACGGTCGACGAGCTGATGGCCGACGAGGACAACAAGCACCTGCTCAGCGAGCTCATTCGCGAGAGCGTTCGCCGCGGCATGGGCGTGTCGCAGCGTGAGGCCATGCGTGCCGCGAGCCTCGGGCCGGGCGTTTTTGACGGCGGGAATGAGAGGTTCATGAGCCGCGAGGTCTTTCTCGATCCGGTCATGCGTGGAGCGGTGCAGGCCGCGTTCTATAACGACCTGATCGTTCGCGAAGAGAGCGTTTCGCAGCCGACAGTCACGGTGCCGACGATCGAGATCTCGGATGCAAATCTGAAGGACAGCGCCGAGGCCGCAACGATCGAGGAAGGCACGGTCAGCTACGGGTCGAAGAACGTCACGCTGACCAAGAAGGCCCGCGGGTTTAAGGTCACCTACGAGGCGATCCGATACAACTCGCTGAGCCTGGCGTCGCTCTTCTTTGAGGATGCCGGCCGCATCCTGGGCCACACGCTCAACAGCATGGCGGTCAACACGATCGTCGACGGCGACCAGGGCGACGGCAGCGAGGCCATCGACACGATCGGCGTCACGGACACCAACGACGGTGCTGCGTGGATCGACCTGACCCGCGTCGCGATCAGGCTCAACCTGCTGGGCCGACTCGGCACGCAGATCCTGGCGAACAGCCAAGAGGCACTCGACTTTCTCAACCTCGAGGAGGTCAAGAACCGGCAGTTTGGCAATCCGCTGCTGGCGACGGTGCTCGCGAGCCCGTTGACGATGCCCGAGCGGCTCTATGTCAGCAACGAGCTCGCAGCGAATATGGTCGTGATCAACGATCCGTCGTGCTCACTGGTCCAGCTCACCTCGGCACCGCTGATGGTCGAGACGGAGAAGATCATCTCGAAGCAGATCGAGGCCGCATACGTCTCGATCACCACGGGCTTTGCCAAGCTGCAGCGTAACGCGTCGGTCCAGATCGACGGCGGGACCGCGTACGTGGCCGATACCGCGTCCGACTTCTCGTCGTGGATGGCGCCGTACTCCGAATAGGGAGCCGGCATTAGTTGAGTAGGTTCGGGCGGCCAATGCGGCCGCCCGGCCGAACAAGGAGAGTTATGAAAGGATCGGACATCAAGCCGGGCGACACCGTCGAGCTGGCACATAAAGGGACGTCGTTCTTTGATCCGAGAACCGGATTTAGGCTGAGTATCGACGGCAAGGAAAAGCTGAAAGCTCCGATCGGCGTCAAGACGCGTACGGCGCTCATGTCGGGGCGGCTGCTCGTCGTCGCGGAGCCAAAGCCAAAAGCGGCGGCACCGGCTGCGGCGACGAAAGCACCGGCAAAACAGGCGTCCACTGAGAAGGCTGGGGCCAAGGAGAAAAAATAGATGGGAATCAAGACACTTTTCAAAGGCATCGGCACCACTTTTATCAAGGGCCATGACCGGAAACTGCTCTTTGGGCACGACGATGCGGGTTGGATCGAGATCAACGGCAAGCGTCACTATGTGCTGACGACGGCGATCACGGCCAATGTGACGGTGACGACAGCCCCGGTGGGCTCGATCGGAAAGACGACTCACGCGACGGGCACGTCCTCGATCTTTGTCTCGGACGGTTCGAAGTGGCAGGCGTTTGCGGCGATCACGCCGCTCGAGCCGGCTGAGAATGTGCCGCCGTTGACGGACAGCTCGGGCGGAGCCGTGGCGAACAGCACGATCGAGGTGGTGACGAACTCGAACGCGGGTTACGTCTTTTACCAGAACATCACGGCGGCGACAACGACTGCCGGGGCGACGCAGCTCGACCTGAATGCGGTGGCAGAGCCATCGGCGATGTCGAGCGTCGTGCAGCCGGACGTGCCGCGAAACGTGGTGATCAACTTTACCGACGCCAACGCATCGATCGACGCATTTCAGGTCGATGTTGTCGGAACGGCACCGGACGGCTCGGCCGTAACGGAGCAGTTCCTGTTCGCGGGCGGACTCGACCAGGTCGGGTCGAAGATCTTTGCCAAGGTGACGTCGTTCACGCTGACATCGATCAACGGCAACGGTGCCGGCGACCTGCTCGATGTCGGCTACGGTGTCAAACTCGGCGTGCCGGTTCCCGCGGGCTCGACCGGATTGTCGATCGTCAAGCTCGTTGCCAACGCTATCGAAGAGGCTGCCTCGGCAACCGACGCGACCAACAATTCGTTCACGGCGACGACCGCTCCGAACGCGACCAACGATTACGAGGTGTGGTTCGAGTACTCGCACCCCGCGATCACGGCTTTGACGGCTGCTGTGGCCGAGCTTGCGGCGACGCTGAACGCGACGCTTCTCGCGATCAAGGCCAACGCGGTCATGGAAGACGACGCGTAGGTAATTGAAATGGCTGCACTCATTGACGCAGACGACTTTCGGGAGCGTTTCGATCTCGACGACGCTTTCGAGGATCCACGGATCACGCCGCACATAGCGTCGGCGTCCCGTCGCCTGCGTCAATGGGTCGGCGATACGCATTACGACGGCGCGTTGGCCGATGCCGCGATCGAGGACGAAGAGGACCAGGACGATCCGGCCAGGCTGAACGCATTGCAAAATGCCGAGGCCCATCTCACGTATCACTACGCGGTCCTCGGTTTTAATAATCCGCTCTCGCACAAAGGCATCGTCGCGACGGCGATGTCGGACGAGGGCAAGGAGATGCGAAAGTACCTGACGCCGGACCAGACGGCAGCGGTGGCGAGCCAGTTCCTCGAGCTGGCCGAGCAAATGGCACGAGAGTATTTGCAATCGAGCGATCTGCCGCCCGGACCGGTGGTGAATGAGGACGTGGACGATATCACATGGCCCGTCGTGTAACAGCCGATACCACCGAGCTCGAGCAGCTCGGCAAGGACATCAAGAAGGCCAAGCTCGTGCTGCTCGGCCGACTCGGCGAACGCGGCCGCAAGCACTTGGTCGACGAGGTCCCGTACGAGACAGGCAATTTGAAACAGGGCGTTTCACCGCCCGATATTGACAACCAGGCGATGCGGGCGACGCTGACCGTGAGCGCCCGATCGGGAGCACGCGGGGCGAGAGCTGCCCAGGTCATCAATGCCGATGGCAAGGTCGTCAAGACCGTCACACTGCGTCCGTCGCCGGCATACAACTACGCCGAGGTCGTCGCACGCGGGAACAAAAAGGCGACATTGCGGCCGACAGTTGCCCAGGCGTTTTTGATACCGGTCACGACGCCTCCGGCCGGCGAGGGTTACCTGCTCGTGGGCGGCCAGCCGTACATAGTTCGCCGATCGAGAAAGGGTAAGAAAGCCAATCCGTTTGACGAGCGGGCAGCGGTCAAGGTCGAGAACGAAGCTCGCGCGATCGCGAAGGCAGTTTTAGAGCAGTTTGTTTAGCAGAAGGAGACAATCATGGCCATAGGTTCAATCGGCGTTCGTACATCGAATTTAACGATCACGCAAGCCTCTTTACAGATCTACACCACGGCGGCGGTTCGGGCGGCGATCCTTGAATTATCCATCATTCAGGTCACAGGAACCGCGCAGTCGCTCGGCTTTGGGCGGCCGCAGGCCCTTGCTGTAACACCGGGCACGTTGGCGACGTTCATCAGAGACGAGCCGGGTTCACCGGTCTGCGTTACGCAAACATCGCTGACGTTCGGCACGAGCCCGACCGTGCCGCTGGTATTTGCACGCAGGTGGAACTCGGCGGCAACGATCGGCGTCGGGGTTGTCTGGACGTTTCCGCGGGGCTTTATTATTCCGGTCTCGGCGGGAGCGGTGATCTGGAATATCACCACGGCTTTGGCGTGTGACGTTAACGTTGCGATCGATGAATAACGTTGTGGCAACAATTACGCTCAAGCTCCACGATAACGGGGCAATGAGCATCGAGGGGAACGTCGGCGACGTAAAGCTGGCGATCGGCATGATCGACGCAGCCCGCGAGGCGGTCTCGCATCGCCTCGGCAGGCCGTCGATCCTGGAGCCGCACGGTGCGGGGTTGCCCATCCCGAGCTGTGACGCTCCGGTTTCACCGAACGAGGCTGTTTATCCGTTGATAGCGAAAGGAGACATGTGAGCGGATTTATCGGAGCTGCACTTCCCACCAATGGCCGTATCGAGGAAAGCGACCAGCGGTTGAACCGCATGGATTTTGTCGCCGAGCGGATGTTCGCGGACATTTGGTGCATCGGAGGAGCGTCGTTTGAAACACCCTGGTGGCCCAGATGCGGCGGTTTTATCGGTGATCAGAGCCTTGACATCGGGCTGCTCGAGGCGAGTTGGTGGGGCGAGTTTGACCAGGCGGGCGGTGCGGCCAGCCGGTTTGGTTTTACCGGGATCACCCGCGACGCCAACGGCACGCCGGTCGGGACATGCACCGTGAAGCTATTTCGCACGGCGGACGATCAGCTGCTGGACACGCAGGTGAGCGACCCGAGCGGCAATTTTTTACTGAACACGCCGTATTATCCGGATGCCCATTACATCGTCGCCCACAAATCAGGAAGCCCGGACGTCGACGGGGTAACGCAAAACACTTTGATCGGAAGCTAAGCAAAATGCCAGATATCGTTTTACAGATCAGGGACGAGAGTCGAGGGACCTATGACGTCGAGGCATTCGTGCCCACGAGTCAGTCCGATCTCATCGTCCGGCTGTTTGCAAACGATGCCTCGCGTGGCATTTACGACCTGCAGCTGAGAGCGGCAGATCTTAGGATCGCCGCTGCGGTTGAGGGTGGTGTTCAGAACCTCATGCTCGATGTGGGCGGTGCTATAGCTTTGGCCGGTGCGGTGGTGCGGGACGCGATCGTGGCGAAAGCAGGATCCTTGACACCATCCGCGATCGTCGCCATGGCAAGTGCGATCGTAAAGGGCGGCTCGCTGACGCCGGCAGGTTCGGCAGCACGCAGCCCGTCACGATCCCTCGCAGGATCTCTGACGCCAACGGGATTGATGGCGCGTTTGTCGGCGAAGGTCGCGGTCGGTTCGATCACGCCGGGCGGTACAGTTGCGACGCTCAAGCTCACGCTGGTGGACCTCGCCGGTTCGATCGCGGCGGCGGGTGCCGCTCAGTTCGCAGCGGCGAGATCTGTCGCCGGCTCGCTGACGCCATCGGCCATCGTTGCCAAGCTGACGGCCGTCGCAAAAAGTGGCGCCGTCACCGGGAGCGGAACGATGTCACGCAGCTCGTCAAAATCTCTCGCCGGCAGCGTCACGCCATCGGGCCTGATCGGCAAAGCGATCGCGAGGATCACGGAAGGTGGACTCACGCCGGCAAGCACGATCGCGACGTTGAAACTCAGGATGCTCGATCTCGCAGGCACGATCGCGGCGGCGGGTGCAGTGCAGTTTGCGGCAGCCAAGCAGCTTGCCGGTTCGTTGACTCCGTCAACATTGCGGACGCGAGACGTTGCGAGATCGACGGGCGGATCTATCACGGCGGCCGGATCGGTCATCCGCTCGATCGCGAGATCTCTGTCGGGTGCGATTGCGTTGGTTGGCGAAATGCTCGGCGTCATTGGACGGTCGGGCACGGTTACGATCTTTGAATTTGCGGCGACTCAGCTGTCGGTCACGACGTCCGCGATCGGCATCGAGGTGCTCGAGAATGCGCGGACCCGCATTACGCTGCGCGAACGTGCGGCGACAAGCCTGACGGTCTGGGGGTATGCCGCATGAGCACCGAGAGGAAGCGTTATCCGCTCGGGACGCAGGTGGCGGTGCTCGCGATCTTTCGCGATTCGGACAGCGAGTTGATCGATCCGACAGCGGTGAGGTTCCTGTTTCGCGATCCCGCGGGCGGCGAAACGGAATATGTTTACGGCGTCGATGCCGAGCTGGTCCGCGAATCGGAGGGCAGGTACCGCGCCGATATCGATGCCAATATGTCGGGCAACTGGCAGTACAGATATTATTCAACGGGCGAGGGCCAGGCGGCACACGAAGGGTCGTTCGCGGTAGACAAGTCACAGTTTTGAGGAGCAAACAATGATCGGAAAAACAGAATTTAGCGTAACTGCCCGGCTCAATGCTGACGGCGAAGCTTCGCTGAGGGTGACCGGTTCCTGTCCTTACGGCGAGCGGACAGCGTCCGTCTCGATCGATATCACGGAGGAGAAGATCCTCAAATCGTTAGCCAGCGTCCTAGGAAAGGTTGTCGCAGGAGTTCGCGACGAGCTGAACCAGGAGGCGACATCGGCAGCTGCCGAAGCTCTGGTGTGCGCGACAAGGCGAGGTGAAAAAATATGAATACCGAGTCAGCAGTAGCACTATCGGGCCAGCGGTCGTTTCACGTAATGCGCGGCGGCGGTGACGGGCCACGCGTCCAGCGGCTGCGGGACATCCTGATCCACGCGTTGCCGACGAGCGAGAGCCGCGAGGTCAACCTCTACCGGCTCGCGAACATGCTCAATGTTTGGCGCGGTCTGTGGCGGATCCTGGTCGCACGATTGTTTGGCCTTTCGAATTTCTACGGCGCGGTGTACGCCCAGGTGACGCGTGCAAACGGCACGGTCCTCGATCTCGGGCTCATCAGCCTGCGAGTCGTGACGGACACGGGCGTCGGCTATATCGTCGATGCGTTCCAGAACACGGTCGAGCTCGAGAACATGAAGTATCACGGCTTCGGCACCGGCTCGAACGCCGAGGCCGCGGCCAACACCGCGCTTCACACCGAGCTGACGACGCAGTACGCGTCGGACAACGTACGGCCGACCGGATCGACCACCGAGGGTGCGTCGGCAAACATCTATCGCACCGTGGGCACGCTCAGCCCGGATGCGACGGTCGCGATCACCGAGCACGGCATATTTAGCCAGGCGGCGGTCGCTGGCGGAGTACTCATCGACAAATCGCTTTTCTCGGCGATCAACCTGATCAGCGGCGACAGCCTGCAGGTGACGTACGACCTGACGTTCACGTCGGGAAGCTAGTGGATTATGCCGGACACCGACAAGCCAGCCGAGATCTTGTTATTTGACTTTCTGGCCGAGCAGATCGAGGCGGCCGTTGCGGAGGATGTGCTCTTTGAGGTCGAGCTGCACGACACGATCTATCAGACGATCACAAAGCCGCGGGGCTTGAGGATCTCGGACGCGGTCGGGTCGATGGTGCCGGGCGGCGACGGAGCGATCAGAGAACACGGCGTAAGCGTCCAGCTCGTTTGTTTTGCAAAGGTGGCGGGCAAGGACAAGAAAGCCCGCCAGCCGGCACTCACGCAGGTTTGGGAACTTGAAAAAGAAATGTACCGATTGCTGTACACGGACAACAGCCTCGGCGGCCGCGTCTGCGACGTCGAGATCGAGATGGGCTCACGCAGCTATGACGTTATGAACGGCGAGCCTTACGCCGTCGCAAACATACCGCTCGTGATCAATCCGCACGCTGGTTACTAGGTTATTGAGGAGAAACTTTATGAACTTAAAATTTGCACATCCGCAGATCAACGAGTACGCCACGGGAAACTTCTATTTCAAGAATGACGGCAAGGCGTTCGAGGTCGATGCCGTCATGGGCCGGGAGCTGCTCTGGGCCAAGGCGTCGGTCGACGGCGAGATGGTGAATGTTTTTGAGGAAGCCGGCAAGCCTGCCGTCGCGGACGAACCCGACACGGTCGAAAGCCTGGCAAAACGCGGCCGCAAGGAACTCGAGGCGATGGCAAAAGAGGCCGGGCTCGACGGCGACAGTTACACAAACAAGCAGGAACTCGCCGCGGCGATCCTGGCTGCAAAAGGAGAATAACGAATCATGGCACCTACACATCCATCACAAATAGAGCGATCGATCTCGCGTCTGAACGAGACGGCCTACGGCACCGATCGCGCATTCTCGGACGATTTTCGCCGGATCATCTCGTCGTCGCCAAGCTTGTCGGACCTCAATACCTCGTTTGCGGACGACGGCGGTTACGACAACGGCTCGGACGTGCCGAGCGATAAGTGGGCGACCACGGTCGCGGCCGGCGTGCCGTTCAGCCCGGACTTTAACTTTCAGGACATCGGTTATTTCCTGAAAGATTTTCTCGGCACGTACGCCGTGTCGGGCTCGAGCCCGTACATTCACACGTTCACGCCGCAGTCGATGAACACGTCGCGGCAGATGCCGACGCGCACATATCTTGAAAAGCTCGGCGGCCTGTACCTTAGAAAGCTCTCGTCGATCGCTCCCGTAAACCTGTCGATCTCGGGCGGCAGGATGGGACGTATCACCATCGCGGCACAGTACGAGGGCTCGGGCAAATATGCGATCGATCCGGCAAGCTACACGTCGCCATCGGTAACGAACGATCGCGAATTCGGATACGGTTCGCAGGCATTCTTCCGCTTTAACGATAACGATGACGGCACCGCACAGGCTGAGACGGCCACGGCCGCGGGCGGCATTACCGGAACCGGCAACGCGACAGTCACCGTGACGGCAGCAGGCATGGCAGGCTCGCCGATCGCGGTCTCGGTCGCCGTTACCAACCTCGATACGGCAGCACAGTGGGCTGAGAAGGTCCGCGTTGCGCTACGCAACCATCTCGTGATCTCAAATTTCTTTGCGGTCACCGGAGCAACGACGGCGATCATCCTGACTGCCCGCGTCAAAGCCGCGAACGACGCGACGATGAACGTCGCACTCGACAACGGGACCTGCACCGGCATCACGCCGGCAGCCTCGTCGGCCGACACCACGGCCGGCGTCGTCGGCGATTACCAGTCGTACACCTGCGATATCGAGAACTGGACGCTGACGGCCGACCTGCCGCCCGCAAGCGATGGTTACCGTGCATGCTCTGATTACGTGGTCGCGGGCAATCCGCGATCGGGCCAGACACGCAGCGAGTTTCTCGTCGGGGCCCGCAAGTTTGGCTTTACGTTCGGTGCACGGCTCGCGACAGGCGATAAGATGCGCGACTGGATGCAGGCCGGCACCGACGTCACGCTCGAGATCCCGATCGTCGGCATCGACTCGGGCAACTCTAACCTGCGGATCACGCACACGCGGGGCATCATCGATTCGGCCAAGGAGGTCGCGGACATCGGCGGCTTTGTCGGTATCCAGGGCTCGGTCGACCTGATGTCGAATTCAGGATCGTTCCCGCTGACGGCCGTTCTCCAGAACGACGTCATTAGCTACGCTTCGTAACCCGTTTACCTAGTCAACACGCCGGGCGGCGTGCTACACGTCGCCCGCATTAAAACCAACCAGGAGAAACCAACCCAAATGAAAGCAGCAACAAAAAAGGAAGCAAGGCCCGTGGTCTATGACGCACGGGCAAACCAGCGTTTCGCGTTCGAGATCACCGAGGGCGGCGAGAAGTTTCGGACCGCGCATATCTTCAAACCGCTGACCGACGAGCGGTACATCAAGTTTCTCAAGGACACTAAGATCCGCGGCGAGAAGGACAAGCTCGAGCAGGAAGTCAACGCGGCACAGATCTCGCTCTGGCGTGATCTCATCGACTCGATCGAGAATGTCGACGTCGCCGTCGATACCGACTTTCGCGACCTGGTCGACGCCGACGTCGAGATGATCCCGGCGATCAATGCTTTTCTGCCGGTCTCGATCTGGGAGCCGGACACGACGAGCGACGGCAAGAGAACGCTCGGCGGCAACCTGGTCGTCACGACCGAGGCGTTGTTCAGCGGGCAGCTCGTCTATCAAAAGCACACGCTCAAACGCAAGACCGACGAGTTTGCCAAGATGTATGACCGCCTGGTCGACAACGAGTACCGCAGGGAAAAGATCGGCGGGCTGCGTCGCGAGGTCGCGATGGAATATCACCCGCAGGCCAAGGCCCGCGGTGAGCTGTACGACAAGATGTTTGTCTCGGTCGAGGGTTTCGCCGGCAGCAAGGCGACGGACGTTCCGCTGCGGTTCAAGACGGTCGTGATCAACTCGATCTTTCAGGCCGCACTTGTCCTCGACCCAAAAAAGTAGCGGCGTCGTCAAACGCCATTCGGCGTCGCGTTTTCGAGGAAGCGGGCGAGGACCCGACAGGTGCCTTTTACCGGTGCGAGGGCGATCAAGGCTGCACCCGCTGGCAATCGGCCAAGGGCGAGAGTTATGACGAGAAGGCTGAGAACGCCTGCAAGCAATGCCCCAAACAATGCTCGCCGCCGATCGTCGAGGATGAAGCCGAGGCCGACGCCGAATTTGAATCCGAGGTCGAAGACCTGGTCGACCAGATCTCTTACCTCGTGAAATGGGAGAACGCCGGACGCGCTACCGACTGGACGGTTTACACCTTTGAACATCAGGCCCTTTTCGTCGTCTGGCGTGACGCCGAGCAGGAGATCAAACGGATCCACGACATACGGATCCAGGGCTACATAAAGGCCAAATTCTCAACACCAAATTCAGATGGCTGACCGCAAAGTAAGACTGATCATCGAGGTTGACGATAAGGACGTCAAAGCGACCGAGGCGTCGCTGAGCCGTCTCGGCGTCGCGACCAAACGGGTCGGCGACAGCGGCAGTGCGGACATGGACCGGTTCACCGGTTCGATGACCAAGGCACACATCGCCGGCAACCTGATCTCGGGCATGATCTCGCGTCTGCCCGAGATCGCGCTGCGCGGTTCAAAGGCGGTATTCGATCTCGCTGTCAATTTCGGCGAGTACGGATTGCGAATCGAGAAAGCACGTCAGCTGACGGGCATGAAGGTCGAGATGCTCTCGGCCCTCGAGTCGCAGACGCATCGCACGGGCACGCAGTTCGACCAGCTCGGCGAGGGCATCAAGCTCTTTACAAAACTGATCGGCGACGCAAACAACGGATCGGACAGTGCCGTCGCCAAAATGAAACGCCTCGGCCTCGAGCCGGTCAAGGCCGCCCAGGATCTCGAGGTCGCTTTTCGCGAGGTCCTCAAACGCATCGTCGCTCTACCGACCGAGGTTGAGCAGGCCAACGCCGCGATGGACGCGTTCGGAGAGCAGGGCTTTAAGCTGCTGCCATTCTTCAAATCGTTCAATGGCGACGTCGACGAGCTGATCAAGAAGGCACGCGAGATGGGTGTCGTCATGGGCGAGGACGACGTGCGGGCCGCGATGGAATTTGACAACGCCCTCAAGGACGTCCAGGACCGGGCACGCGCAGTCGGGATCACGTTCGGCAAGGAACTCGCCGATCCGATCAAGCAGTCGCTCGACGACATCAACGGCTGGCTGCAGAATAATAAAAATTCCGTCGCAAGCTGGGCAAAATGGGTGGCCGACAAAGTCGCCGAGATGTCGCTCGCGGTCCAGAAGGAACTGAACGATATCGCAGCGATCGGGGACATTATCGACGGCATCTTCGCCGGCGAGAACGGGCAGCAGATCAGCGAACGGTTGAAAAGGCGAACGCTCGAATCGAACAGGATCTCGATCGCACAGTCGCGCATCGGCAAGATCAACGCCAGCCCGTTCAGCGGCGGCGAGACACCCGATTACACGCCACATCCCGAGTGGTTCCAGGGGCCGTATTTCACCGGCGACAAACCAGCCAAGGCAAAGAAAGCAGCAGGCGGCGGCAGCGACGAGATGCGTCGGTTCTTTGAGGAGCAGGGTTTTGTTGTCTCGCGAACGGTCGGCGGTGCGCTAAACAAAGGATCCCTGCATCCGATGGGACGCGCGGCCGACGTCAGCATTCGCGGTAAATCGATCGCCGAGATCACGAACCTCGTCGCCAACGCGATCGAGCATGGTTATCGCCTGTTCGATGAGCGCGTAAAGCGTCCGGGCGTTTTCCAGAGCGGTCCGCACCTGCACTTCGAAAGGAACCAGAACAAGGCGAGCGGCTTCCTCGGCCAGGGCATGTACTCGGTGCCGCTCGACTATCTCCGCAGCCTGGATAAAAAACGTCTCGGCAAAGGCACGATATCGACCGATGAGGTCGGACAGTTTCTCGATAAGCAGTCTGAGATGCTGACCGAGGCCGAGCGGACGGAACATCTGCGTCGGATCATCAAGGTCTACAAAATGACCGGCGTGATCCCGAGCGGCAAGATGCTCGACGACATCCACAAGCTCATGGTCGACGACGTGAAACAGACCGGCGTCAGCACGTTCGGAATGACGCCTGGCACGACGGCCGCGGGATTTGGCCGCGGCGTGCTCGACACGACGACCGGCCTCGCGGGCGGCGGCATCCAGTCGCGGGCCCTGCAGCTGAGCGTGCAGGACCAGTACATCAAGAACCTGCGGATCTCGCTCGGCCTCGAGACCGAGACGACCGACGAGCTTTCCCGCGGTGCGATGCTGCTGGGACGCAAGGCGGTCAAGGAAAAAGAGATCGAGGCTTTGCTCGAGGACCAGCGTGTCACGCGCGGTGAGATCACGCACGATCTCGAGATCCAGCTCGAGCTGCTGCAGCGTGGCAACATCGAGGAGGAAGCAAACACACGCGCACTCGAGGACAAGGTATTTATCTCGCGTGAGATCCGCGACCTGCAGATCGAGCTGATGAATCTCGGCCGCAACGACCAGCTCGTCCGCGAAGCCGACAACCTGCGTGACATCCTCGAGGTCGAGCGTGCCCGGCTGGACTTGTCGCGGGCGATGGAGATCTCGAACAACAAGATCCGGGCCGGCATCTACGAGCACATGAACGCTCAAAAGACGCTGAACGAGGGCATTATTGACGGCATAAATGGGACTTACGACGCGATCCTCCGGCGCATGAATGAACCGCTCGACAAGCTCAACGACAAATCAAAAGGGCTGCTGTCGTTCATCACCGAACCTCTCAAAGCGATGCAGGCACAGGGCCTGAACAACATTTTCACCGGCATTGTCGACAAGCTTTTCCCGGGCATGGGCTCGCAGATGGAAAAGGCAAAGAATCCCGTCGTCGGCGAACTGAAGGATCACACCCGATTGCTCGAGCAGATAGCGCGTAACACTGGCGGGTTGCCGGCCGGCTACAGCGGCGGTACTGGCGGCGGCATCGGCGGCACGATCGGCAACATTCTGGGTAGCTTTGGTATCGGCGGTTTTGGCGGTGGACGCACGGGCGTGGGAGGCACTCCTCCGTTTTTCCCGGGTAACAATTTCGGCGGTGCTGCTGCAGGCGGCGGCGATATGTCGGGCACGATCAGCGGCAGCGTCTCGGGCGGACGGTGGGGCGGCCTGTTTGATCCGCAGAAAAATCCGTTCACGGGCAAGATGAATTCGGAGCTCGCCGGCACGATGGGCGGCATCGGTTCGATCGCCTCGATGGCGGGCGGCATGATCGGCGGCAAATGGGGAAACATGGTTTCGCTCGCCGGAACGGGAATGTCGATGGGCGCCATGTTCGGCCCGTGGGGAGCTGCGATCGGTGCGGCCGCAGGTGCCGGGATCGGCCTGTTCATGGCTCTTCGCGGCGATGGTGCGGAGAAAAAGCTCAAGGAAGCTGCGTCGTCGCAATTTGGGATCAACGTCAAGGACAAGAGCGTGCTGGGCGCACTAAAAAACCTCGGCGAGGGAATGTTTGGCAAGGGCAAAGTGGGCGCTAACGCGATCGCCGTCGTCCGCAGCGAAGAGGGCATGAACATCCTCAAAGCATACGCCGAGGGCTCGGGCCAATCGTCGCTCAAGATCGACCGCCTGAATTACGGCGATCCCAACTGGGAGGGCAACAATTTTCGCTCGGGCGGTGCCGGCATCGGCCTCGGATCGGGTTTCGGTGGTGGTGCCGGCATCTCGTCGTCGTCGGTCAACGGCACGATCATGCCGGCACGGCCGTCTGTCTCGACGTCGAGCGGTATCGATCGAACACTCGTCGCAAGCCTGGCCGAATCGGTGTACCAACTCGCCGACGAGGTCCGCTCATTCAAGACAATGCCGGCAGGGGCACTCGTTAAGGCCGGGCTCGACGAGAATCCCGCAGCCGCGGCCGACGCGGTCGAGCGAGAGTATGGCAACGACGGCCGGCGTGCCGAAAAACAATTTCGCAACCTGGGACAAATGGTCTAAATATGCCTGAAACAGTCGAGGGATATCATTTTCTACAGCTCTGCGGCCGCGAGGCCGAGGAGGGACTCGAGTTTGCCGAGTACGAGACCGATATCGGACCTGACGGCTTCGGTGTCGAGGTGCTTTATGGTGCGGACACGGGCCGTCGCCACTGGGTGATCAAGTACCCGTCGCTCGCCGGCTCGAGCGGCCAGGTCTCGGTCACCTATCGCGGTGTGACGATGACGCCGGCAGCTTATCTGTACGCGTTATTTTCCGATCGCAAGGTCGACGGCCAGCCGATCGTGATCAGCAGCCCCGTGAATGATCAGTATTACCTCGCAAAATTTGTCGGCCCCAGGATCACGTATGCACGGTTCCTCACAAAGCTTTTCTCTACGGGAATCGAGTTCAAACAGGTCCGCATTCCCGGCGTCTCGGTGTTTGACGTGTCGCTGATGAGCGGGGTTTTTGGCTGGTACATTGCTGCCGTAGAGGTGCCGGGACCGTTTGGGTTGGCGTGGGCGAGCGAGATCCCTGGCGACGACAATACATTTCAGTTGACCGAAGCTCCGCCCGTCTTTACAGCTGACGTTCAAAACGGTCTCGGTGTCATGCGATTCACAGCGGAGGACGAGACCTCGTTCATCACGGGCCCGAGCGAAACGATCTACGAGGCTCTGCTGGTCATGCAGCTTCCTCATGACACGTTTCCCGATTTCATGGGTGTGTTGTCGTCCGATCTGACCTCGGCCGCGATCGTCAGCAGCAACTCCGGCACGACGTTTTTTAACCAGGCATTCTCCGATTACGAATACCGCAAGAACGGCATCCTGTACGCAGCGGCCAGCCAACAGGCACCGATGAACGATTTTGGCCTCGTGCACTGTCGATGGGAGGACGGTATCGCCCTCACCGCGATGCAACTCGGCAAGGACCGCGATTACACCGACCGCTACGCCGATATGGACCTCGGCGAGATGATCCTCTTTAACGCGCCAAAACCACACTACGAGATGCGCGAACTTGCCGAGCATCTGCAGACAAAATGGGCGATCTAACCTATGCCTTTTGACCAGACAAAATGGGAAGCTCTCATCGCCATCCTGCAAAAGCAGGGTGCAGCCGGCGAGGGCAAACCGTTCCGGGCCGAGTACATCAAGGCGGTGTGGGGCAACGGAAGCGAAACGCGCTATTACGGCTCGTCCGCTTACTCCGAGGTCTCGCCGTTTCGCGATGTCAAAAACTACACGGACGACGAGTCGATCGAGGCCCGCATCATGGGCGATCCGTTCCGTAAATTCGAGATCAACGGCGACATCCGCACCGAGAATATCGAGATCACGCTCGACGATCATGACGGCGAGATCGCGGCGTTGTTCGAGGAGCACGGTGCCGCCAAGGTCGACCTTTATCTCTACTGGCCGCAGGTCGATCTGAATTACGACGCCTGGTGGGGCCAGCTGCTGCCGCCGCAGATCACCGGCCGCTTTCAGCAGATCTGCGTGATGACGAACGGCTATCGTACGCGCGAGCTGTTCCTGCCGAGCGGTCCGATCATGCCTGAGGAGTGCCCGGCCGTATTCAGCGGCAAAATGTCATCAACGGATAAGGTGGCGACCAATCTCTGCGGCCCATACGACCTGCATCTTGGCGGCAGCGTCGGCGAGCTCGATCCGGGCACGTCCCAGCCGTTTATCGACTGTGACAAAAGCCCTACAGGCTGCGACGAACGCTACGGACACACCCGATTTTACGCCGGCGTCAATCTCAAGATCACTCCGACGTGGATCGACAACCCTGGCAATCTCGCCCATTCAAAAGGTAATGCCGGTATCAGGAACAAGTCCGCGGCGTGGCACTTCGGCACAAAGAACTTTCGCGGCAGCGACCTCATTCTGATGCGACGCGAGCCGAGCCAGGGGCAACCGGACCAGGGTTTTGTCGACACTGTCTGGCGCGTGGGCAAAGGCCCGGTGCAAGCGATCTCGAACATCAAGGTCCTGGACAAGGTCATCGGGGCCCAGCACATCAACATTCGCTTCGGCGACCGCGGCCAACCGGCGACCTTCTACTCGTTGACGAATATGTCGAACCTCTCGGGCGTCGCCCACGTCCGTGCCCGTGTGGGCCCGATCAATCCGTTCTCGGTCACGCTGCAGTCGCTGTCGATGGAGTGCTCGATCTCGGGCGACCGCGAGATCGCCGTCTGGACGGACGACGAGACGTTTACGCGTCGCTGGTCCGACGATCGCGTTTGGTGCCTGGCCGAGATGTACACGAATCAAACGGCCGGTCTTAAATACGAGCCCGGCAGGTTCTGGATCGACGACGCTATCGCTGCGTCAGACTGGGGCCGCAAGACGGTGACGCATACCTTCACGTTCCCCGATGGCGAGGAGCACACGTTCCTGCACCGGCGAACGACATTTGACGCGTCGCTCGTCGAACGGCCGGCGATCGACCAGATCGTAGACGTTTGCCGCTCGGGCCGGATCAGCATTCCTTTTCAATACGACGGCAAATACTCGATAGTGCCGTTCCGCGTCTGGACCGATGAGGAGCTCGACGACGCACGGGTCTTTACCGACTTTGGCCCGAACAAGAACATCGTGTGGCAGGGGCCGCAGCCGGTTATCTTTGAAAGGACGCGTCCCGATGTCCTGACCAACGAGATCGCGTTCACGTTCGAGGAGATCGGCAATTACGACATCCCGCGGACGATCTACGTCAACGATCCCGTGGCCCAGGCCGCCGCCAGCAAGGTGGCCGGTGATGAAGCTCTCGCGATCGTCAAAAAGCAGTACTCGGGCCTCGGCATCCGCAACGTCAACGAAGCGGTCTCGCGCGCACGCTGGACCCTCTTCTTTGGCGAGTACGACGCGAAAACAGGCGGCGGGACAAAGAACAACTGCCTCGCCAAGGTCATCGTCCCGCTCGAATGGATGATCGGCATGAAAAAGTACGAGCCTTTCAAGCTCGAGCTCGAGTCGCAGGAGATACCGGAGGGTTTCGAGTGGTTCATCATGCTCGAGGCTCAGCGCATCGACGGCCTCAATGTGATGATCACCGGTCTCGCTTACAACAAGGACGAAATGGAGGATTTCGAAGAGGAAGCCGAAGATCCGCCGCCGACCGGCCTGTGCTCGATCGACGCCGACTGCCCCACGGGCTATGTGTGCCGCAGCGGGGTCTGCGTTCGCGTCGATCCCCCGCCGTACTGCCCGCTCGATCCGGGCACGCCGACCTATAACACGAGCACAAAAATGATCGAGCTCGAGATTCCCGAATGTCCTTAGTATATGGCAGCCGCATTCTTTAACGGTTTTGACGCGATCCGCATCGACGCGGACGGCGTCCGTGTGCCGCTTAATAATGAAACCTTCAACATGGACGAGGTCGGCGGCAGCAGCCTGGGCACGATCGTTAGTGACGACTACGGCTCCATACCTGACACCGAGGTCGCTTCATCTGACGGCATCGAGCTCGAATTCTCGCACGACACGTATCCCGAGGTGTTTCGACGCCTGCTCACCGCAACTGCAGAGGAGGCCCCGCTGCTCCGCGAGAACGCAAAGACGGCCTATATCGCAGAGAACCTCGCCGGTGAAACGCAATCCGTCGTAGCCGAGACCTGGCTCCGCGACGATGACAACCCGGACACACCCGATGTTCTGCTGGGCTATGCACGGCAGGGCGAAACCACCACATTTCCCTACGAAACGACCGGTCCGACAAAAAATCTGACGATCTTTCTGCAGCCGATCAGCGAGACAGGCGAGAAAGCACACCTCCGGTACGAGGATGGCCTTTCGGCTCCCGTTGTGATCGACTCTTCCGCGACTGATGCTGCCGATCAGGCAGCGAATACCGTCTTTGCCGGTCCGACCATGGGCTCGGCGGCAGCTCCGACATTCCGCGCACTCGTCGCCGCCGACATCCCGTCGCTCTCGGGCACGTACCAGCCGCTCGACGCGACGTTGACGGCACTGTCAGCTCAGAATTGGGCGGCGAATGCTTTTCCGATCGGCACCGGTGCGGACACGCTCTCGCAGGTCTCGTTCGCTGCCAATACCTTTCCCGCACGGGCATCAACGGGCAACCTGGTGGCAAAGGCGATCTCGGACAATGCTCTGTCGTTTGTCGCCGCGGCCAATTATGCCGCGATGCGGGCGGCCCTCGTTCCGATGACAGTGGGCGATGCCGTCTCGGGCGGCGGGATCAATCGCGTGCTGTATGAGAACGGATCGCAGAACCTCGCGGCTGATGCGGATTTTACTTTTGACGGATCCAACAACCGCCTGACCGTCGGCTCGTTGATCGTTCAAACGCCAAACTCGACCTCGTTCTTTCTCGCCTCGGCTCCGCATGGAAGTTATACAGGGACGTTCAATGTGTTTGTCGGCGACAGCGCCGGGGCGGGAAATACAGCTTTCCACTCGAATACCTACGTAGGGAGCGGTGCAGGCTCGGGTACGTCCGTCGACGCCTATTTCAATACGTTTATAGGCCGGGATGCGGGCAAGGTGTGCGAGGGCCGAAGCAACACCTTTATCGGTTATAACACGGGTGTTGTGAACACGTCGGGAGCCAATAACGTCTTTGTGGGTCAGGGAGCCGGAGCAGCGAATGTCTCTGGATTAAATAGTACGTTTGTCGGGTATGAAGCCGGAACCGCGAATACAGCAAACAATGCTGCAGCGTTTGGGTATCGGGCCGGTTTTGGTAATACCTCAGGAACCGATAACTCGTTCTTTGGCGTCCTTGCGGGTTATCAGAATGTTGGCGGGATCTCCAACACATTTATCGGCCAGCGGGCGGGCATGGCCAACGTCTCAGGCAATCATTGCGTGTTCGTCGGCGACAATGCCGGAAACAGCTCGACCGGCGACTATAACGTAATGGTCGGACGCACCGCGGGCAGCAACGTCACGAGCGGCACGAATAACTGCATGATCGGCTATAACGTGCAGGCCGATTCGGCCACGGCCAATAGTCAGACGAACATCAACGACACATTTATCGCAACCGCGACCGTCGCCAGGGTGATGAGACCGGCCTTTGAGGTCCGCTACGACGGATCGAACAAGGTGAGCATCTCGGTCAGCTCGGCCGGACTCGTCGATTACGACGCGGTCGGAGCTTCGGCTAAGCACCGCTTTAACGATGACATTGAACTGCTCGAGGGCAAAAACATGCTCATTGCGGACGGGTCCGGCAGTCAGTTCGGCGACGGCGATGCTGTCATGGGCTGGTTCGGTGCCTCGCCGACCGCTCAACCCACTACCGGCGTCGCGGCCGCATCCTTTACCGCAAACTCGGGCACCGCCGTCAACGACGCCTCGACATTCGACGGCTACACGCTCAAGCAAGTCGTAAAAGCATTACGACTTCTAGGATTTTTACAATAGGAGATAAAAATATGGCAAATGAACAACCTCAAATGATCGTGGACAAATACACCGCTCGCAAGGCAGCCGGCAAGGTGAAGATCATCCGTGAGAACGAACAGATCCTCGTCGAGCAGCCGGTATTTGATTTCGCGGGCGATAAGATCGGTATGAACCGTTTTCAGACGAACAAGTCCCACCTCGTCGATCTCAAATTCCAGCTGCAGCAGCAGCTCAACAGCATCGACCTCGAGACGCATCGCTTCCTCGCTCAGCAAGAGGTCAAGAAAGACGCCCTGGAAGCCGGTCTCGCCGAGTACGACGCCATGATCGCCGACGTCGAAGCCCTGACGCCACTCGCCTCTGCGGCCAAATCCAAAGGCTCGAAGGAGTAACGCCATGAACATACTCGACAAACAGATCAAGGCAGCGATCGCCGGCATGACGTACCCGAGCGAGGGCGATCCGCAGCCGCTCGAGTACCTGCGTTGGAACACGCAAGCCGTGGCCATCGACGAGCCCACGGTCCGCCAGTGGAGCGGCGAGGGCGACAAGCCGCCACTCTCGATCGGTAACTACCAGGCGTTCATGGAACCGCGCATGACCACCGGCGACCAGCAGTCCGAGTACCAGGCGTTAAATGAGATCATGACCGCCAACCTCGTCGGCCTCACCGTTTTCAAATTCGACGAGATCCAGGTCACGATCTACGTCATCGGCATCGACGCGCTGGGCAACATCGTAGGCTGGCAAACCACCGCCATCCAGACGTAGATCACCGTGCTACACTGTTGACACAGTCAACACAAAATTCACGGCCATTATCGTATTTGGATTCGCCTATTATCGCATTTGCCCGCAAAACGCTGGACCACATGCCGAACCTCTTTGTTTGCGAAACAAATCATTTCAACGATTGCACAGAATAGATTGTCCTCACGCCCGGATGTTTTCAAGGCACTCCTTTGCAAGAGCGAGTTGATCGCCGTCAGCCGACTTGATCCTTAAAATGCCACTCGGCGAAAAGGTCGCGCCTTCAACGTCGGCCAAAAACTGCATGAGCCTTTCAGGTGCCACGCGCGCATTTTCGCCGAGCTTGATCGCGATCTCGCCGCCTGCTTTGTCGATGGAAACGATCGCCATTTTTTCCGCGAGCTTTCGCAGACGGCCATACTCGAAAAGACTCTCGACGGCGCGCGGAATCCGTCCGTAACGGTCCTCGATCTCGGCGTGTATCTGCATCAGCACGTCCTCGTTCTCGGCAGACGAAATTCGCTTGTATGTCCTCAGCCGCTGGCTCGCCTCGGCAATATAGTCTTTCGGAATTGCGACGTCGACCCCAAGGTTTATCGAAACACTCACTTCGTCCGCGATCTCGTCACCGCGAAGCTCAGCGATCGTTCGCTCGAGCATCTTGGTGTACAGGTCGAAACCAAGCGCGTCGAGATGACCCGACTGCTGACCGCCGAGGATATTGCCGGCGCCGCGCAATTCCAGATCGAGCGCCGCGAGACGAAATCCCGCGCCCAGATCTGAAAATTCGCGGATCGCGCTCAACCTGCGCCGCGCGATCGGCGTCAGCTCTAACTCACTTGGTATCAACAGATACGCGTATGCACGACGGTTCGAGCGGCCGACGCGGCCACGCAATTGATAGAGTTGCGACAGGCCGTAATTATCTGCCCGATTGATGATGATCGTGTTGGCACGCGGTATGTCGATGCCGTTCTCGATGATCGTCGTCGCGACCAAAACGTCGTACTTGAAGTCGATAAAATCGAGCATCACCTGCTCCATTTCCTTCTCATTCATCTGTCCGTGACCGATGGCGATGCGGGCGTTGGGCACGATCTTTTGTATGAGCGCGGCGATCGGTTCTATCGATTCGACACGATTGTGAATAAAAAAGATCTGGCCGCTGCGTGCGAGCTCAAGCTCGATAGCCGACCGGATCACGTTCTCAGAAAACTGCACGACCTGTGTGTTGATCGCGAGTCGATCACGCGGCGGCGTCTCGATGATCGACATATCGAGCATTCCAAGAAGCGACATATTGAGCGTGCGAGGTATCGGCGTTGCTGATAATGTCA
>Ga0137457_1000016_pt1 | contig 47265 bp, 71 predicted proteins | sample EasRivERMGT630_2_FD_102321 | JGI IMG/M metagenome (GOLD analysis project Ga0137457, IMG submission 102321) | Soil microbial communities from meander-bound floodplain in the East River, Colorado, USA - East River MetaG ERMGT630_2 | ecosystem: Environmental > Terrestrial > Soil > Floodplain ...
CGACGAATACCGGCATCGTGTTCGCGTATCTGGCAAGCAAGTGGCGTGAAGTAGCGAGGACTTAACATGGCGATTGACTGGGGCAAGCTGTTTGAAAAGAATCTCCCGACCGGCCTCATGGCGGGCCTGAGCCTGCTCGGGGGTGATGAAACTGACCAGCCCACCGATATGCGGGCCGACTACCGCGGGACGGGTGCGGATGGCGTCCGAACGATGACGAACCACATCGGGGCGATCGAGAACCTGATGAAGGGAATCCAATCCCGGGGGCCCGCCACGCTCGGGAACTATGACAAAGCTGGACAGAGGCTCGACCTCAACAACCAGCCGACGGGTGAGGTGGGGAAGGCCCAATCCCCCGCAAGCTCATTCCCCGACATCTTCGGCTCACTTGGCCGGGTCGCGCAGTCGCGCGCCCCTCTCGCATCGTCGGTGAACCCGACCCAGGCGACGAACGAGGCTGAGCTGAACCAGATGAACGCCAATCTCAAAGGCGAGCAGTGGTATCAGGACTTCTTCAACCAGCAAGGGATCAACCCGAACAAGGTCAAGCTCTCCGACACGCAACGGGAGCAGCTTACCCAGATCGCCGCGATGAATGGGATCAAACTCGGTGATAGGATGAAGTTCGACCAAGCCGGGAACATGAACCAGAAGGGTGGATGGGCTGGAATGAGCCCGTTGATGAAAACCCTCCTCGGCGGTGCAGCCGCCGTCGGCACGCTCGGTATCGCGGCTCCGGGAGCATTCGGGGCGCTCGGTGGATTGCTCGGTGGTGGTGGTGGATCCGCCGCTGCTGGTGGGGCTGGATCGGCTGTTGCTAATCAAGCTCTGAGTGGCGGATCGGAGTTTCTGGTGGATCAGTTCGCCAACAAAACCCGTCGGCGGAATCCAAGAGGTTAATGATGGCAACACTCCGCAATCCCTACGCAGGTTACGAGGACGACTACAACCAGATGCCGGAGACGGATCCCAGTGGGGGGATGCCGCAACAGCCGGCTCAGCCCGAGGCACAGGCTCCCGAGCCCGCACCCCTCCCACAAGCCCCGATTGTGACGGGAGCCCCTGCTCCCCAGCAAGCCGGGGGATGGGACCTGGAACGCTTCAGGAAAGAATGGACCGCGCCGGGGATCGGGTCGAAAGTCGGTGCGGGTGAGCTGCAAAAGTTCATCGCTGACCATCCCGAATTCACTCAGGGAGCCACACTGAGCAAGTCCGGTGACGCGCTGTTTAAGGATGGCAAATTCGTCGCGGATCTGATCGCCGATGTCGGAGGCAAAAACACTCGCGGGTTTCTTGACCACATCGGATCGAACGGCAAAGCCCGACCCCCGAAGGCTCCGAAGGCTCCGAAGGGTGGTATCAACCCGCCCGGTCCGGGAAATCTCCCGAAAGCTCCCGCTGGTCCTGCCGCGGGGCCTGCACCCGGCCCAACAGCGGCTCCGGGCCTAACTCCAGCTCCGAGCTTGACCCCGGATGTAGAATCGAACCAAGCGAAGATCATGGAAACGCTCAAAGCTCTGATGGGCGATGGCGGGTTCAACTCCGGCGCGGTGACGGCCCGGATCAGCGCCGCGGATGACGCCCTTAACCGAGGCCGGAAATCCCGCCTTGCGACCAACAGGGCCGCCCTTGCCGAACGCGGCTTGCTCGGCTCGGGGGCCGAGACTAGCTCGCAGAACCGGATGGAAGGCGACTTGTACGACTCCTACGCGGGAGCCGTCCGGGACATCCACACCAACGAGTCCGAACAGGCCGATGCCCGGAAGATGCAGGCCATCCAAACCGCTACGGGGATGACCGCTGAGCAGGCCCGGAACATCGTTGACCAGTTCAATGCCACCACCGGGCGGATCGGCACGGAAGGGAACCTTGCCCTCGGTAAAGGCCGTCTCGGCCTGGATACCGAACTCGGTCGGGGCAACCTAGCCCTCGGCAACAAGCGCCTGTCCCTCGATGAGCTCCTCGGCAAGGGGCAGCTTTCTCTTGGCAATCGCAACGCCGGGATCCAGGAACGGCTCGGGCAAGGCAATCTCGACCTCGGCTGGGGGAACCTCAACCTAAACCGCGACCAGTATTTGAGCGGTGAGTCAAACCAAGACTACGACCGGATGATCGAACTCCTTAAACTTTACGGAAACGCTGCTAACACCACAGGACGATAACAATGGCAAGAGCTAAAGAAGTAGATCAATACGGTAACGAGATCGAGGAAATCGGTGGAGGGGATCCCTCCTCAAACCTCCCCGCGGGTGTCGAATACGCTGGTGGGCCTGGGATGAGCCCGGCACCGGATGACTCCGAGTTGGTTGACCCGCTTGTTGACCTCGGCGGATCCGGCGCAGCCGGGAGTGAATCGCCTCGTGATCGCGGTGGGCTCGGAAGCGCCGATACCGGATCACGTGGGCATGAAGGCCCCCGTGATCGGGGTCGCAAACGTCCGCCGACGATCAACCCACCCGCTGCTCCAAGGCCGGAAGATCCCCCGATGGTTCCGGGGCCCCCGGGTGGTCCTTCTGGAGCACCGCCTCAGTCTCCCGAACCCAATCCCCAGCCGGGTAGACCCGGGTCTGTTGATCCCCCATCTTCTCCGGTGTTCGGTGGCTCGTCCAAGCGTCGCGCCCCGGCACTGTTCGGCTCGATGGGCGGCTTGCAGGGCGGCGGGCTTGGTGTCCCGATGGAAGCCAGCACGGGTGATGAATCCGATCCGATGGCCCTGCTGAAGAAACTGATGGGAGAGTAACGTGGCAAAGCTGCGTCGTCTTGGCAATATCGCGGAGATGTTCCTCAGAACCCATCTCGCCGATCGCGCGAATGAGCAGGAATCGGAGCGCGTGAAGCAACGGCAGTTGGAGGTCGCGGGCTATAACCGTGACGCCATCGCGCAACAGGCTGAACAGGATCGAATCAAGGAATTCCTCTCAGCAGGGTTGAAGGATCCCAAGCAGTTCGAACTGATGGACCGCGCCGGAATGATGATGGGGGATATCGCCCCCAAGTCCTTCCGACCAGCGGATGAGAAGATCCTCGCCCAGCTCGGGGCGGGGTATGCCACGGCGAAGGAAGATGAACTCCCGACAGACCTGGGGATCGAAAACCAACTCCGCACCCAATGGGGTGGTGAGGAGATGGCGAAGAATCCCAACAACCTCCTCCCACTGATGAATGCCCGGGATTCCCGTCAAGCGTCTCTTGAGGGCCTTGCTACGACTCAGGCGGAGCGGAAGGGTGAGGAATCGCGCCTCACAGCCTACGGAACCGCCACGGGGAATGAACAAGCCGATGCCGAGAACTTCCCCGCTAAGCTTGAACGGGACTTGGAAGCCTATCGGCAACAAAGCCCCCTCGAAGCCCAACGTGCCGGGATGACGGCGGGAGCTAGTGCTGCGGCTCAGCAACCGTATCAGATCCAAATGGAGCGGCTTCGCCAGGCTGATCGTCTGGAGATGGAGAAAGTCAAGCGCGCCGATGAACGTGCCAAGCTTCCTCCGGGACTGGCTGAGAGAGTCGCGGGAGCGGATAGCTCCCTCGATGTCCTTGATGAGCTTGAGTTACTCTTCAACACCAAGGACGTAAGCTCGATGGTCGGACCAGCTGAAGGCCGCGCACGGGCACTCGCACAAGCCGTGCCGATCCTCCCGACAGATCCATCCTTCAATACCTTCCTCGCCAACGAAGCGACACTGACCAACTCGATGATCAAATCGATCACCGGCGCTCAGATGTCCGAACCCGAAGCGAAACGGATCATGAGGCAGATCCCCTCCCACAAGGATAAGCCCGAAGTCTGGGCCGCAAAAGCCCGGGCGACGAGGGAAAACTCCATCATGCTTCGGAACAAGATCATCGAAATGAGCGGGTCTACCCTCCCCTTGACTGAGATGCCGGCTGAGCAAGCACCCCCAGCCCCCAACCCACGTCTTGAAGCCGCCCGCGCTAAACTGAGGGCACGATAATGGCCGACACACGACTTACCCCTGAGGATATCGAACTCCTCGTCGAAGCTGGGGATATCACCCAGGACAACATGGCGGACCTCCTCCCGGACATGCGGGACGCTCACATCGCGATCAACGCGATGCAGAAGTATGGCCAAGATCCGATGGGAGCCGAAAGCACCGCCGCTGTAATGGGCGGCGGGCTCGCGTCGAAGCTTGTTGCTCCCGCGATCGGCAAAGCTACCGGTGCGATGAAGAACATCACCTCCGGCATGGGCGGGTTGAAAGGCACTGCGGCCCAGATGGGCGTCGATGCCATCGGGCAATCCCTCGGCCTGCCGTGGTATATCACCGGCCCGATCTCCGCGAAGGTCGGGGGGATGTTCAACAAAGGCCCCGTGTCCGGGCCCAAACCCGCCCCTAGTAGGCACGCAGCGCCCAAGAAGCCTTCCAACCTAATCCGGCAAGGCAACGTCACCAATCCCGGTCCAGGTGGCACAGGAAGCCCGTCAACGCCCTCTAAAGGGGCTAAGACAACTTGGAACCAGGACCCATCCGAGACTCCCAAGCCCTCCGTAGAGAGACGATCCCCCGGCGGGGAACGCTTTGTTCGCCCGAATGTATCCCCTGCGGCTGTGGAAGGGTTCAACAAGCGCCACGATGAGCTCCTCGACAAATTCGGGGGCACGAAGGGGAAAGCCGTCGGGGTCAGGAGCCCGGATAAGGCCCATTCCGGGAGTGGGTTGAAACGCCAGAGCCCCACTGAGGACTTCGATGAGGCCGATAAGCGTGAAGTGATGTTCGGCGGTGCCGGGGATATGTCCAAGCCAAAGGATCGGGGCCCGATCAAGAAAGCTCGCGTGGTGCGTCGTCGTGCCAAGTAATGAGATCCTCATCGCCGCTGCTGGGGCTGTCGGCACCTGGGCCGTCTGGGTTTCCAAGACCGTCAACACCCATCACGCTGTCATCGAGAAGCTAGATAAACTCGTCGATCTACTCATCGAGGAGCGCCTTGCCCAAGCTGCTGATCAAGACCGGCGTCAAGCCGAAGAGCCTGACTATCGCCGCGGCGGTTATAAACACCGTTACTGAGGGCGGGTTCGGGTTCGATCCGGTGATCACATCCGGGAACGACTCCAAGCACATGGCCGGGAGTAAGCACTACACTCATAATGCGCTGGATATCCGAACGTCGAACATCCCCCCCGCAAGCCGGGAAGGGTTCAAAGCGGCGCTCAAGCAACGGCTCGGGACTGACTATGACCTAATCGATGAGGGTGATCACATTCACCTTGAATACGACCCCAAAGCGTGATATAATCACCGATACAATGGAAAAATTCATCGCCCTGTTTGATCTCCACTACGGCTACGAGAACCGGGGTGGGCACAAGGTCAGTCTCCACGATCCAAAGGCACTCAGCGTGGCGACTCAGTTCATGAAAGACTTCCGCCCCGATCACGTCATTCTCGGCGGGGATATGCTCGATTGCGGCGCGGTGAGTCATCACAACAAGGGCAAGTCGGGGCAGGTAGAGGGGCTCCGTTTATTCGCCGATGCGAAGGAGTTACGTGAAGTATTACTCAACCCCATCGAAGGGCTTAAAACCAAGTCCCTCACGTATCACATCGGTAATCACGAGGACTGGCTCAACCAGCTCACCGATGAAACCCCAGGACTCAAAGGCATCGTCGAAGCTGAGAACCTTCTGGCGCTGGATAAGTGGAAGGTGATCCCCCAAGGCGAGCACTCCAAGCTCGGTAAGCTCGTCTTTGTCCACGGCGATCAAGTCAAGGGAGGCGAGCATGTGGCAAAAGCTGCGACAGTTAATTGGGAAGCGAATATCCGCTTTGGGCATCATCACACCTTCCAGCTCTACACCAAAACGAGTCCGAAAGACGCTAACGGCCATACCGGTATGTCTGTGCCTTGTCTGTGCCGGAAGGGACCCTCGTACGGTAAAGGCGCTCCCAATCGATGGATGCAAGGATTCCTCTGGGGGTATGTGAATGGGCCTGAGGGCCTCTTCAACGACTATGCGACGATCATCGTAAACGGGAAAGCGATCATCAACGGTAAGACATACAAAGGATAAGAACATGAAAAGCTGGCTCAAAAGAATGCTCGCAAAAGCTGGTAAATGGATCCTGGAAAAGGCAAAGGAAGAAGCCAAGGAACGGCTCTAATGAGCCCGTCATCCAAACCCTTCGTGGAAGTCAGTTGGTGGGACGCTGAGGACTACCACACGTCCGGTTGGGCTACCCAGGAGGAAACGGAGGACTTTACCAAGAAAGCCTGCCTCATCATCACCCGAGGCTGGCTTGTCTATCGATCCAAGCACTACGTAAGTCTCGCCCGCGATCTCGCCCTCACCGGCGAACCGTATTGGGGCGGAGTGATCAAGATCCCGAAGAAGATGATTGTGGGCCCAATAGTGGTCCTGCCTCTTCCAGGGCCGGTGGGAGGGCCTACTCCCCCCGCATCATCTCTTGACATTCCGCCTCAATCGTGATATAATCCCCACATACCCCCCATCTTGGGGGTCACGCTCACTCCCCGATGGTGGCCGGCTCAATGGGCCGGCCTTTTTTGTATGTAAAGGGCACTCGTATGAAAAAGCTTCGCTACCTGCTGCTGTCCCTCCTGTTGGCCTTGGCTGTTGGATGTGCTGGACATAAGGTCCCGGTTACTGTGGTGGAAAACCTCGCCCCAGGCTACCTTGCCGCAATCAGGCCAGTCCAGTATCTTGGTGAGGGCGGCCAGTCCCTCCGCAATGGGTGTACCGCGAGCTCGATTAACCGCGACGAACACCTTTGGATCACCGCCTTTCACTGCGTGGCCGAAGGGGAGATGTTCATCCAAGCTAGCCCTGCCTTTCTTGTCGAAGGCGACAAGACCACCGACATCGCCGTGATCAGCGTCCCCAACTACACCGCGGGTGGGCAGATCCCGCTCGCCACGGTCGGCCCCAAGTGGCTTGAGCACATCATCATCGCCGGGCACCCGTTCGGGTATGAGGACATCTTCGTCACCCAAGGCTGGGTCGCCAACCCGAAGGCATTCGTTGATGGGATCGAAGGGGTCGCCTTCATGGTGTTCAACGTCGCCGCAGCGCCTGGTAACAGCGGGAGCCCGGTCCTAAACTTGAAGGGGGAGATGGTATCGATCCTCCAGATCGGCTGGAGCCGGGACTTCAGCCCGGTTAGTGCTGGAGCGCCCTTCGCAAACCTGGAATGGTACAAGCGATACTTCAGCGCACCGGCCTTTTCCACAAAAGGCCCGATGAGCTTGGAAGAAATTGAAAATTGGCAACCGGGTAATGATTGGGGCTGGAACGGGAACAAGTAACAATGAGTCAGTGGGGAAGGAAGCGATGGACGAAGCCATTATACATCTCAACAACGTGCTTGACCGCCTTGCGCGGTGGCAGGCAGGTGAAGAGGAAGTCACCCCGGAGACTCTTACCCTGGTGGAAGAAGATATCCGCACAGCGATTGATCTTATTACCCAAACCACATCGCAAATGGGGCCGATGACGGGGAGGATGAATTCCCGGTTACGGACCCCAACTATGGGGGGCTAAGGCTTCGCCCGCCCCCCGGCCTTTAGTTAGGCCAATTCCGCGAACCACTCCCTCCCACAGGCTTTCTCAACCTCATTCCACATCCGGGAGAACACCCCGCCTGGGGTGTGGAACACAACCCCGCAACAAGTCCCCCTCGCGCTCCCTGCCATCATCCTTGCCTGGGCGGGGTTGGAGAGCGTCGATCCACCTTTTGTAGGATCAGATGGGTCCGCGAACTTCTGGGGCTCACCTTGTAGGAGAGCCTTACCACGATACCGATACTCTGGGTGGGCCGTGGCGACCAGATCCGCGCAATACTTAAACCCCTCCGCATTGTGCCCATCACGCGGGCTATGAAAGTCATGCATCCTCTCCCAACCTGGGACGGGACGAAGCTCATTACCAAGCTTGTCATTATACGACCCGCCGCTGAACGCAACCCCCGTCGGTTCCGGGAAGGCGTTCGGGTTATCCGTCGCGTTGGAGTGAGCATACGGCTCATTGACAAGCTCGCCAAGGGTGTTGGATGACTGCCGAAGGGCTACCAGGACCTTGTTGTAATGCGCGACTTGTGTCGCTTGGCCCGGCATGACAATCTGAGTATCAGCGAACACGGTGAAGTAGACATACAAGCCGTAGTAGGAACACAACGCGAAGAAGTTGGGGAGCTCATCGTAGTAACGATCCCCGTACTCCTGGGGATACCAGTGCGAGAAGCTCGACACCATGCCGATAACGCGCACACAATTCGCGCCCATCGCTGATCGCTCTGCCAGTAACGGGCGGATGTCCTCCCCATCGAGGAACCGCTTGTAGAGGAGAAAGTCCGTGACCCCCTTCATAAACCATCGCCCGTCCTCGGTGCGGAGATCATGGCCTTCAACCCAGACCCGCTTGAGCGGGGCCCTGAGCAACGTGATGGTCATGTCATCCCCGTTGAGCGCATCGACAGCAAGAGGCTGGTAGGCCGGCTTGACATCGGATGTGTTCACCCACAGGGTGTAGGGCCGCTCTGGGAAATACGGCACGGGCCAGCCGGTGTTCCCGGCATCGTCCGTGGACACGTCGAAGAACGCACTGTCGCTGTCCTGGCCCTGCTCGGCGATTCGGATACGGATATCAGGCAGAGCCTCCCCGATCGGCCCGCGGACCTTAATTTGACTCATTCTCTATCTCCTTCTGAAGGTTAGCCAAGGCCCGCCACGCGGCTTTAGCACTGTGCCGAACCCCGTCACTATCCAGTTTGCCCCTCTCCAGCAAGTGCCTCCCACACGCGTCAGCTTCGTCCTGGGACTTCGATCTATCCCAGTGAAGGGGTGTGCCTGGGTTATGCTGCTCGTTGCCCTTGTAGGAGCAGTAGGCCACCTCCAGGAGGGCATCGGGGAAGTAGTCCAGCACTCCTGTCACCAATGGCCGTTCCTTCCGCCACTTCGCATCCTTGATCACCTTCCTTGGGCGTTGGGTCAAACCCGCGGCGACATCCCCCAACCGGTGTAGCTCACACACCCACCCAGCTCCCTCATCACATCCGCACGGTTGGGCGCTATTATTCTCCAATCTCAGCCTCGTATCGTTTAAGATATTCGATTGCTCCCTCGATTGTATCAAGCTCCGCCTCCCCAAGTAGCGCAAAGATGTTCCCCCTCGGTCCGACGGTGATGAAAGGGATGTTATTGGCGAGGGCGATCCCCGTCTCGACCGCCTTGCCTTCAGACATCTGGAGGTTAAACACTACCAGGAAGTCCGCGCTGATCACATCCTCGTAGTCCTCAAGGGCTTGATGGCGGATCTCGTCATCGGGCTTGTCACAGCCAGTTGACGACCCACCCTCCCCATGCCTGAACCACCGAGAGGTGATCACATGCCCTGCGGCACCGATCTGCTTAGCAAAGGCCTCGACCTCATCCTTCCTAGCCCAAGGCCCCGCGACGTATACTCTCATTGTGCTCCCTTCCAGAACCCCACCATGGAGAGGCAATAGCAGCCCCAAACCCACACCATCCACGGTTGATTGTTAAGCCAGAATTGAATGCCAATTATAGCATACAGCACGGCAAGGAGCAAGAAGAAAATCGGGTTCATCGCATCGCTCCCCAGCTTGTGCCGACCTTCGCTTCAGTCCCGATGGTCAGGTATTCCCCCATGCCCCAGGACGGGTCAAGGGGCAGTTCCGGGATCGGCTCTTCCATCACAGCCCGGCTTACTGCCAGGCATGTGTCAAGGCCCGCAAGGTCACACTCGCCGAAAATCTCATCATGGATCAGGAGCCGGAGACTCTGGCCCACCCACGGGTAATCGTACCAGATCCGCTTCGTCGCTCGCTTGATGATCGCTGCCGCGGTTGACTGTGGGAGGAAGCTGACAAGGCGCTTGGCGTCCTCCCCGAACGATGACACCCACTCGGCCTTCCCTTCATACTCAATCCGGTCCCAGTTCAGGACGTTGTAGAATCGGTGCGTATACCCGAAGGGGTTCCGAGCGTGGCAAACTCCAAGGGTCCAAGGGTCAATGTGCCCGTCCTCAATCCCTTCGCTTGTTCGGCGCTTAGTCCCATCAACCCGCTCACAGAGCTGATGGTGCCATCGCTTGATTGCAGGGAAAATGTCAAAGTATAGACCTTGTAAGTCTGCGGCTTTCTTGACTGTGGGGAAGGTTTCGGGATATTCAAAGGCCATCTTTCTGGGAGTCATCATGTAGTTGCTCCCGTGAACGATCCGTTTCGCGGTGTCGTAGGTTGTCTTGTCCTGCTTCACTTCCTTAATCGCCGCTCGGATATCAGCATCGCTCCACTGAAAATCAAAAGGCCTTCCAAGCATATGACCAGCGAGGAAGGCATGGACGCCGAGACCCGCAGCGCGAGTGTAGATAGGGCAACCAGCAAAATAACCCACCAGCTTCGCCTCAATGCCGCTGTAATCTCTTGCCCAGAAAGTCCTCCCAGCAGGGGCTTGGAACATGCCCTTAACCCATCTCTGAACCTCACTGTCATTGCCACGAGGGAGGTTCTGTAGGTTCGGATCAACGCTCGACAGGCGTAGGCTAGAAGGATTATGGGTGAACACAGTATGAATGCGCCCATCATTACCGACAGGAAAGCCGCCAGTAATAGGATAGCGTTGGTCAGTGCGGTCATTGTCCACCCGGCCTCCCGATGTAAGTCCCAGCGAGTTTGTCTAGCTCCCGGTAAGTGAGGATCATATTATACACCGGATCGTCCGGGTATTTCAAGATCAATGTCTTGATCGCCTTCTCGTCCGTGGTCAAGCGCATCTGGCCCGACTTCTTATCCCGTGTCGTCGGCGTCCGTCGCTTCAGGAAGTCGTTGTATCGGATGAGCTGCTCTCGGCTTGGCTTGAACGCAGCAAGGCGATAGTATTCGACAACGCTTTGTTCAACCTCAACAGCGACTCCATCAGCGCAGGGGTTAATCTTCTTGACAAACCGTTTGAAGTGATCTTTCCTAGGCCGTGTTGCGCCGCAATTAGGACAGACCTTAACCAATCTAGTTCCTGGTCGAGTAAGGAGCCCTTCGGTATCGGCTGGGGTGTTGACATAGACATGTTCTACCTTCCTTGTCGGGAGAGGCATCAGGCTTTCGAGATCCCGATGGGTCGCCTTTAGCCGGCTATCGAGCTCCACCGCGGAGCGGTGTCGGGTCTCGGCATCGATTGGCATCCCCTGTTCGGACATGAAGTTGAGTATGGGGTCGAGGTCCAGCACATCCCGCTGGTATACGTCCCACAACTCATGCTCCCGCAGCTTAGCTTCGATGGCAATCATCGACCTTAACTCGACATCAGCGTCAGTGCAGTTATAAAAAGCAGGCCGAGCATGAGACAGATGCTTCCAAGGAGATTGATCAGGGCACGTAAAGGTTGCCACGAAACCGAGACCCTTTGGAAGATCGCTGTGTAGCACATGCCAAGCAACCATGCCATCGTGGATAAGGCCAGCAATCTTAACGCCATTGAACCTAACACGAGGGGTGTCGAATCCGCTGTTCCAGACAACCTTATCACCTTCACTTTCCAGGAGAAGCTTGATCGCGGGCAGGTAGGGGCCTTCCCAGGGTATGCTCATCCCGGTGTAGGGTTTGAACGAGAACCCGATCCGGTCGATTTTGTAGGTGACATCCACCGAAGGGTCTAGATCCCCTTCGTCCGCGCCCTTGTAGGGGGTTTCGATATCATACGCCAGGAACCGCGCGCCACTCGCACGATATCGCTTCGCCCACTCATAAGCCTGTCCAGGCAAGGGGTCCAGTAGATACTCAAGAGGGTGGAACGGAAGCCCGTCTCGGGCAATCTCCGTCGCTTTTTGGATGTCGTGGATGAACGCTGCTGCATATTTGCTCTGCCCCTGTCTGATGAATAACGGGTGAACTGTCGGAATGACATGCACCCCCTGCCCATCGTGGACGTAACCTCGCCGGTCTAACACCGATCCGGGACCGAGCACCGACTCCATCGGCCCTTGACCCATCGGCACTACCACCCGTGTGGAAGGGGGGATTGGATCCCCCACTCCCACGACGGTGAATCCCCGCGGGTCGAAACCCGCCCACTCGATCAACCTCTGATAGGTAAACCGAGCCCGGCTGTCGGAAAGAGAGCCATCGTCAACCAGTGTAACCAACGACATCCTTCCTCCAGTCCCACCACTTCGCCGTGCCGCCGGTTAGGGGGCCGTAGATACACAACGCACTTTCATGATCCGGACTGTTCTTCTCTGGTCCCGATGGATCCACAAAGCGGACACGCCCGCTTAGGAAGATGATATCGGCGTAGGGGACAATCCCCTTCTGCCACCACCGGGTCCCGGTCCTCGCCGGGACGAGGGCCACAACGGTTCCACCACTTAATTGCTGGGCGTGGAATTCTTCTAGCCACTTCTCGATCCCCTTCCCGTAGGGTGGATTGCACCAAGCGGGTGAGAACCACTTGGGAACATCCAAGGCGTCGGTGTTGTACGATGACCCTGGCCCATACCAGAAAGGGGACAGGTGATTCGACTCATTCGCCGCAGCGTCCACTTGGAAGCCGTAGATGGAATCCAAGTATGTGTAAAGAGCAACGGGGGTCTGCCACTCCGTGAACGTCTTGGTCTTGGTATAAGGGTTGAACGTCTCTTCTGCGATCTCCTTCTCCAGTAACATCTGAGAGAACGTCATCTAATGCACCTGCCCTTCCGTGAAGTAAACCCCGAGCCAATCGGAGAGGTGTTGGATGAATGTGATCTCCTTCTCCTCTCCCAGCTCGGGCTCAGTCAACCGGACCATCACTAGCATCGCCGCGACGATCCCCATGCCGAGGGGGATCCCCTCCCCCTCTAACATGGTGATGATCCGATCCGCGAGTAGTGAGGTTTCCTTATATGGCAACCTCACCACCTGCATCCCGTTACTACTTCCGGTTGGGATCGACAAAGAACCGCACCCTGGCATTGGCGAACAGGACCGGGGATGTGACCTTTGCCTCCGCGCCTTCCTTGGTTCGATAGGTGTCACCTTCCTTGAGCACGGTTTTCTTCATGCCCGGACGAAGCGGGTCATCGGGGAAGTTCGCATACCCTTCCACAACCTCACCCGTGTCCTTGTTCCGGGCCTGCCAGTCGATGGTAAACGCCGCGACCTTTCCCGCCGCGAGCTTCATCGCCGCATCATACTCCACCGTCCGCTGGGGCTTGGCGGTGATCCCCACCGACTTGAGCAAGTTCCCGACCATCGAGGCGTTGATCGGCTTGCCGTCCTTACCCGCCCACTTCTTCACCGATGCACGGGTGAAACGGATCTGGTATCCATCACTCTCCCCAGACCGAACGAGGACGATCGGGTCAAGCAAGTATTGCCTCAACTGCGTCGTGGCGCTGATCTCCTCCACAATCACCTTCGGCAGCGTGCCGTAGAAGATCGTCGACGTGAGCTTCCCATCGGGGCCGAGCACGCCACACTGCGGCGGGGGAGCATACTTGGACGAGGGGTTGTAGTGATCCCAATCCATCTGCTCCGGCTCGGTATACTTAAGTCCTGCTGTATCTGCCATTCAGTTACTCTCCTTGTTAGATGCCCAACTCAGCCCGGGCATTCACCCCGGCTTGATCGTGGGCTTGTTGTAGAAGTTCGATTGCGTTGCTCAGAGAAGCTGGTTCGATGTAAAGGGGGCAAGGAACATCTGCCCCCAGAGGGTAACGACTATTGGCATAATAAGTCGCCATCCCCATCGAGTCGGGCTGAGACTGGAGCAACAGTTTGTGAACGGGCGCACTGCCAGATGTAACCTCCTTCAACAACGGAAAGGTATACTTGAACCACTTCGGCATCAGCGGGGTCAGGGCCTTCCCTGCCACCTGCGGTCCGTAGATGGGCGTATCCTGTTGGGATTCCCCTCGGTATAAACCGAAGGTCCAAAGCACATCACCGAACTTCGCCAGCCATGTCGATCTCCATATGTTATCCCTCATCACACCCTGAACGGTGAGGTAGTGGGAATCCACATTGGAGCCGATCTTAATCTGCTTGTCAACAGGACCTTTCTTGTTGATGATAAACTTCGGAGCGGGCCTCCCTCCGATGTCCTCCCCGCCCGCACTAAGCTTGGCGCATGACGACAGTAATTGTTCTGCCATCGATGTGCCAGAGTCGAAGGCAAACAGGCCGTAAGCATTGACATCTACCCCCCTTGCCTCAACCGCCCCATTAATCCACGACCAAGGATCGTCAACTGATGGATCGTAACTAATGGGATCGACCACGGACCCAACAAGATGATCAATAGAATCAAACCCGCCCAGGTCCGACGAGAACAAGCACGTCCGCTTGCCTGTGGTCTTGTAGACCCACTTGGCATACTCACCTATCTGGGTGGTTTTACCCCCACCCGATTCGCTGTAGAGGGCGATAGTTCGCCCGCTCATCCGTGCCGCCGGCTTGCGCTTAGGAGGATCATCATGATGATCAACCCTAGGAAAACAAAACTCATGTAGTCTCCTTGGGAAAGAGCGATTATACCACGGGGCCTCCCCCCTGTCAACAACCTTCCCCCTTTTTTTGATGGTACTTTTTGATTGACAAGTGACCATCCTCATCAACCGTGAGTCGAAGGAACGACCCCACTTTCCAGCCGAAGAAGTCGATGATCTGCTGGTCGATCAGCACCATCCCCCCATCACCGATTGGGGCTTTCTTAAGCTGGACTCTCTTGTTCACTCTAACCCTCCTCCTCAAGCAACCGAACAACCTCATCGAGGATCCGCTCCGGGTCGGGGAATTCGATGGACAGGATCTGGATCGTCCTCACCAGTGCTGCGATCAGTTCCTCACTCGTCACTTCATCACTGAACGTGGCAAGGATCTCATCCTTGATCTCCTCCGTCAGTTTGTTTTGCTCCAGTAGGTGCTTCATTACCACCGCCTCTCATCAGGGTGATCTCCACTTCGTGATGGGGAGTCCTCTTCACATACAACCCACTCCCCAAGGGGTCATCTTGCACGCTTTTGTTAAAGCAACATGCCCGATACTGACACGGGGGTCCGACGTAGGGCTTGCATTGGGAGAAGCGTTGTTCGAAATGCGACTCACGAACCTTCCAATCCGTAGCCGCCCGCTTCTCATAGCCCCAGATTTCCATCTCCCGAATCTTCCTCCGCCTCACCAACCCCTCAACCAACCGGGGATCGAGGAAGATCGGCGCGCTGGAGACGAACTGCTCCGCACAGAAGTCCTCCCCGCATCGCTCAATCCACCCCTCGATCCCGGAATCATACTCCCACACTGGCCGGATGTCAAGCCCGTATTTGTACTCCGGTTGCCACCAATCCTCCCGGGTATAGGCATGGACGAACGGGTGCATCAGCCGACCCTTGCGGTAATCACCCTTCGGCAGGCCGACAATCTGTCCGTAAGCGACAGGTTCACCCGTCTCTTCCTCCAGCCCCTTCAACCCTAGGTGGACTTGGACGGCTGAATCCCAATGCTCAACCCAGGAAGGAGATGTATTGCCAGTCGTCTTGTATTCCTTATACACCAACTTCCCGTAGGTGTCAAGGGATTTATTAATACCCCGCAACACCAGATCAGGAGTATAAGCAATCCAAAGCGGGGATCGATCCAAGATAAGCTCCCCTTCGACTTTAACCATCTCAAAGTCTCGACTCCACCTGGGCCAGACGTACTTTGCGAAGGCGATGATCCACCCCCGGAGCCGAGAATCCCGCTCCCGTGAAGCATAGTCCAACCCAGAAGGATCAGGTAAGCTCGCCAGGATATCCTGATACGGCACTCCCTCCGCGACCGCGGAGAGCGTGTCATGGATCTGCCGGCCCACTTCGAAATAGATCGGTTCCTCCACCGGGACGATGCCACTCCCACCCTCCTTTCGATTCCACCAGTAAGCCATCCCGCACTTCCAGTCCGTCTCGATCCCACTACGGTCGGCGTAGAGGATGTTAGAAGGGGGTTTCGATATCGACCGCAACATTCTTCTCCTCCTTCTTGTTCGTGGGCATGTCGTTGCTGGGGCCAACACCCATCCCGCCGTAGATGTCCATCGCCTTCTTCATCGTATCGAAGGTGAGTGCCCCACCAGCAGTGGTCGGGACTTGCGCTGACCACAGGATTGACTGCTCCTGTTCCTTCGCCTGCTCAGCTTGGATAAGAAGGGTCTGGTATTTCGCAACCTTCCCATGCCAATACTCCAGGTTCAGTGAGTGCTCGGTTCCCTTGTAGTACTCCACCTTCGCTTTCGAGTGTGCCAGGAACAGCTTCAACTCATCGATGCTTGGGTTCTTTGTAGCATGAAGGACGGCCTTCTTATCCAGCACCAACCCAGGCTTCGGCCAGGCCACATCAGCTTTTACTTCCCAATTTTTTTTGGCAAGGGGGCGCGTCACTTGACGTGCATCGATCTTCACCGTCAGCCCGATGGTATGCGCTGCCCTTGCGACATGCTTGTCGAAGTGATCCCACTCACTCTCGGGAGGCAGGACTACATAATCCCGATCGTCCCTTGACCGGGCACTGCCCCCGACGATACCGCCAAAGGCATGACCCCGAATGACTTCAACCGTCTTGGCCTTCCGTTTCCGCCGACCCTCATACGCCTCAGCCTGCTCAGTCTGGGACATGTCCGGGCGTTCCGATGGGCTGTCAGGCCCCCGTAGGCCGGTAATCAAATCCCACAACTTCCGGCTGTTCGGGTTGTGGGCGATGACATCCCCCATGAAAGACCGCAACTCCGGCCACGTTGCCTTCCTTGAGTTGATCTCCATCACTGTATCACCTTTCCCTTGGTCGAGGGTTTCTTCCCCGCAACAGCGATAAGCACCTGGAGGGTGTTGATCGTATCCCGATACTGCCTGATCGCCTCGGGGGTGTAATAGAATGTCCCCGCTGGCTTCTGTGCCGCTTGGGTGAGGAGGCCCGATATGGTAACCAGCTCGTGCCCTACCTTCTTGTATCTGGCGGTTGTCCACTTCACCGTCGCCTTCTTCTCCACCTGGGTATCGTCGGCGCTCTTGATCAGGTCGGTCAAATCTGTTGACGTGCTCGCAGCCTTCATGCTATAATCTCCCCTTCAATGACAACAATTGTTTCCGGTGCGGATTACTTGTCCCTGCCCCGTAGCCCTGAGACGTGGCTGGTTGAGCCCCTCATCCCCGTCGGGGGAGCGGCGCTGATTTACGGCGACCCGAAAGCCGGTAAATCCTACGCAGCCCTCCAGCTGGCGTTGTCTCTACAAGCTGGAAGTGAATGGCTGGGTTTTCATATTCCACGCCCAGTTCGCCCAATCTATATTCAGCTAGACACGCCTCGATCCCTGTGGGCAGATAGGTTAGAGACCCTAACTCGTCATGGGACGATGGGTATTGACTCTCTCCTGTTTGGCGATCTCGGAACATTCGATACATGGCCCTTTGATATCCTTAACCCTTTACATGCTGAGTTACTCGCCAGGGCTGTAAAGGAAACCCAAGCCGATGTTGTGTTCATCGATACGTTGAGAGAGTGCCATTCGGGGGAGGAGAACGACTCTACCACGATGAAGGCGGTGATGTCAAGCTTAATCGCAGCCTGCCACCCCGCGGCGATGGTGTTGATCCATCATAGTAAAAAGCCGAGCGTTGACCGTAATGGAAATCCAGTACCCATCGACCTTCTTAACGACGCAAGAGGAGGATACATCGTCGGGAAAATGGACGCCATTGTTCGCGTCACTGGGAACCCAGTAGGTAAACTCGACTTCATCGGTCGGTCGATAGAACAGGACTCTCTCCCCCTGGAACGGGTCAGCGATGGGACCTGGAAAGTCCTCGGCACGGAGTATGATCATTGGCTCCCCTCGGTGATGGCGAATGGCAACCTCAACTCCATCGAGGCTAAGGCGCAAGCCTTAGCCGACCTTACTTCCCGACCTGTTTGCCTTTGCCGGCCACAGATACGACGGGCTTGGCAGACAAGCTGAGCTCGTAGACCTTCCCCCGCTCGACCAATCCCAACAACGCCTTGCCTATCGTCCCGGACACCTGCTGGCAGTAGCCGGCGGTCTCCACCGTCCCATCAGCCGTATCCTTCCACGTCACCCCACCATCGTTCGACACCTGCTTCTTAGTCAGGGTCGGCTTCTTGTCGAAGATGAAGTACTGCTCCCCCGAACCGAACTCCGACTTCTCCCGGATTACGTAAAGTTTCATCACCGTCTCCCTTCCAGGCAGGGTTCCTCGACGCGGGTGATCACCGTATCGTAAACCGGCTGCGGGGCCTTGACGATGACTTCAACCTCGGTTGAGACGACGCGATGGATGCTCCCCTTCTGGGCAGTGGCCTTGGTGACCGCGGCCTTGGCTGCTTCCTCGGCATCATCGTAGAACGGCCCAACTCCAGGGCCACGGACGATGTAGTATTGTCTTTTCATGCGATGGGCCTCCTTAGCCCTTGACAGGTGTGATATAATAGAACAAAGAAAACGGAAAGGGCGCTCCTGGCCCGCAGTCCAAAACGGAGGGCTGTGTCGGTATCGGAGACCGACGTTGAGAGATTATTGATCCAACCTGATGAGGCCCGTTCAACGGCTTGCGCCTCCCGCGCCTCCCAGAGTTCTCCCTATCCCCGCACGTCTGCGGGACCAAGTCTTTAGTTCGAGACCATCACCAAGGTCCGCTTGGCGCGGGATTTTATACGGGTCCGATGGTGTCACTTGACACGGGGGCCGGGGGCTTGGGCCTTCGGCCCCGCCCCCTCATCTTGGGCGTCCCTCAACATGCGCTCAAGCACTTTTAGAACTGACGGGGTAATGCTAGGGTAATAACCAACGCTCTGCCCTTTCCTCCTTGCTTCGATGAGCGCCCGCTCACGTTCCACAAACGCAATCAACTGCACCTGCACTGGCTCCTGTGCGCGAAGGGCGTCACGAGCCTCAGCAATGGCGAACACAGCCGTTACCGCATCCATCCTGTCCGACCAGTTCGGAATTACTTTGTAGATAAGGTCGATTGCTGCGTCCAACTTGTCTCGCAGGCTCAGGCTCCGTGTCTCAGACATCACTTCCCTCTAACTTTTCTACCCGCCAGAATTTCAGGGCATACACGCAGCCAACACAATACCGTCGCCAGTATTCATGGTCGCTTATCTCGAAACGCCACATCGGGTAGTAGCCGACTATCCACGGGCGTCCAAACAACAGGAACTTCATCTCACTTCTCCTGTCTCGCTCGAATGGCCGCCGCAATCTTGTCCTGTGCTGATTTGAAGCCGCGACGATGCGGGTCTACAGGCAAGCCGTCGAACATCGCGGTCTCGGCTATCCGCGCATCCTCTTCCCTGACTTGATGGGCGATTCGTTCGATAAGCTCAATACGACCATTGCCGTTGTCGTTTGGAAACCCAACTACCCTGTCCACAGCATCTAACTGCCGTTGTAGACAGGCCAGTTGCTTCTCATACCCCTTGGCGAGGGTGGTGAGGGCGGATTCGATGAGTGGGGCCAACTGCTCAACATGCTCATTCGTCCACTTTGCTGCCGTCTCTTCAGCTAACTGGCGTCTCGACGTGTCGGTCTGGGTCATGGCTTCCACTTCCTTCTCACGAGCAGCCCAATACTCTCGGTCAGCTTTCGTATCGAGTTTCCGCGTCAGCTTGGTCTGGATCATAGGGTTGCACTTCGTGCATTTGCAAGGAACCATCTCGGCATCCCCGCCTTTGCAGCCGTCGCCGCAGAATCCGCCACTATCGATAGGAAACCCACACGTCTTGCAGTTGGGAAATGGTCCGTGTTTGGTCTGGGTCATGGGTGGGTTACCTCTAACTCTGGCAACAGAAACTCGATGTTGCCGGGATGCCCGCCTATCGATTTTGCAAACGGCGGAGGCGTCCAACTTGCTTCGTCGTCTTGGTCAAGGTCGCACCACGCATTCCATTCGTCACGGTGCTCAGCCTCAACGAGATACCAATGTGAGTCTTGGTCGGTGTCGAGGAAATACTTCTTCATGGCGTCTCCGTGGCATCGAGGACCGATTTCGCGCTTGCCTGTTCGCCGCTTGGCGTCTCGTGTTGCCGGATGATGCGCCGCGCTGATTCGTGCCGCGATTCGCCCGGCACCTTGTTCGCCACTTCGTAGAGCAGTTCGTGATACAGCGCTTTGTAATCCGGCGTCTCAGTAGGCGTGGCATCGAGGAGGGCCAGAACGTCGTCCAGTCGAACAACTGTTTGCCCTTCCCACTCTGGTTCACGATAACGGTGGTCGTGGATGTCGCGTAAATCGTTGGGGAAATCGTTCTGGGATAACTGCTCAATCTGCGCTCGCAAGGAGGTGGCCTCTGGGGTGGCCCCTGCCTCCTCCTCCTGTTGCGTATGGCAAGGACAATCGCACGTCCACGGCGGGACCGCGTTCGCATGTCTCGCCATACAACACAGTCCACGGTCCTGTTGGGGTGTGCTCGTCATCGCTTTAGCCTTTCAGCCGCTCCTGGTAGGGTTTCGCTGATGGGCGATCTAGTTTGAGGAAGGCTTCCTTGAAGTTGGTGATGTCCTGGACAGATTCCGAATCCGCCTTCCGTTTCAAGAACTTCGCCACGGTATCGATGTACTGGTGTTGTTCGATGGACTCGATCGCCCGGGGGCAGTGAATCGCCCGGAGATGGGTGATGGCGTCCGCTGCCCCGTATTCGGGATTGCAGACCATCATCAGGCATACGGCTGTTGTGCCGGAGCGACCATGACCCCCTTGACAGTTCGTGACGACCTTGCCTTTCAGGACCGATGCCAGTGCCAGCCAGAATTCCGGCTTGACATTCGGCGCTTTCCGGTCATCCCAGTTGATCTTAATCACCTGCGGGCCAGTAAACGCCGCGGTGGTGTAGGAGTCGAGGGCATCCACCATCCATTCCGGGCCGGTCAAGATGCTCTTGGACCGGGTGGCGTACATGTCGGAGATCACATCCCCGCAGTCGATCACGAAGTCGAAGGATTCCTTGTGCTTCCTGACACCCTCGGCGTCGGCGATGAACAGGTCGAAAGCGTCGTGGATCTGCACTTTCTTGTTCATCAACCGGGATGCAGCGAAGAGTGGCTTGGCCGCAGGGTCATGGTGACACCACTGGGATAGCGAACCCCCTGAGCTGATGAGCTTGGGAGTGGCGCTCCCGCTGGCGATGGACCCTCCCCATCCCGATGCCCTTCCAGGCGATCCCGGCAGCTCGGTGTGGGGTGTCAGGTTGAACCGGACCAGTTCGCCCGACTTGCGCTTGATGACCCAGTAGAGCAGGTCATCCAGCACGTAAGGGAATACCGGCCCGGTTGGGAGATTGGGTTGAGTTGATGTCACTGGTAGCGTCTCCTTGAGTGATGCGGATAATGAGCCTTGATCGTACGCCGGATCCATCGGCGCGTGGGTATCGAGTGAGGTGATGGTGTGATCGACGTCACAGTTGTGACAGTGATACACCCCCGCACCGGGGATCCATTGGAGATAGTAAGAACACTCTGGGCACTTCATTGGGCTACTCCCCAAGCAATGCCTGTTCGGTCCAGATCATCTTCTTGACCCCGTTCTTGTGCCGCAGTTCGACCCCCCATCCGGTCGGAGTTGGGATGACGTAGAAGGTTCCGCCGATTGCCTTGGCAAGGGCCGCGGTGCTGATCTCAATCGTTTTCTCCATCCCCTTCAAGCCGCGGGGTTTGACCCTCAGCACCATCGCCGGGATTGGGGGAAGGTGCTCGACCTTTGCGGTATCCAGGCGGAGGGGGGTGAATCCCGTCACGGGCCACGATGCCCATTCGTTCTGCCGTTTGTCGATGTACGGGGCAGTAGTGGCCTGGTAGATGGAGTTGAAGGCCAGCATCGTTGGTACGCCGGTAAGGATGTGATGGAGCGACCCGGTTTGAATCGCCGTGAACATCTCCTCCCCTGTGAACTTGTTCATCCACCATCCCCCATTGTGGGCCTGGTCGACGGCGACATTCAGCGCCCGGATCAGTTTCTGCACAGGCTCAGGACCAGGTTCGCGGGCGAGCTCCGATACGGCGTTGAACAGGGGCATGAGAGATGCCCCACAACGGGCCCACTTCTCTCCGCCGATCGATCCACCGTTGAAGCCATAGCGGAGGATGTTGGTCAGGCGATTGCACCTGGCTCGGTGTCTCGATAACGTGAAGGGGTAGCAGCGATGATACACCTCCGACCGTTCCAGCTTCTGCTTGACGTGCGGATGGGGGAAGTATCCGACCACATGCCGGGCTTCACCGGAGAGGGCGACTGAACCGAACCGGAGCATCATCGAGGCAGCAAGGCCCAGCCACTTGCCGTTCTCGCCACCCATCGCGGATGCGTTGTAGAGTGCCGTGAGCATGAGGGCGATTTGTGATCCGGTTTTGCCAGAGGGGATGTCCATCTTCTCCCCCGCAACTAGGCCCTTCAGCACGGCGAGGGGATCGGGGATCACATCCTCGGATTCTTTTTCGAGCACATCGCCTGGTGTCAGTTGACGCCCATCGAGCACAACTGGGATCCCAAACGTCCGAGCGTGGACAGTGTAGTGATCCGTGAAGGAACCCCCGGGATGGTTCACGACGATGCCGAGAGTCTCGGAATGAGCTTTGATCACCCGCTCCCACTCAAGAAGGGAACCCTTCGCTTCCAGGACCTTCTCCACCGTCACCGTGGATGGGATGTAGTTCGCGGTGATCGCACCCATCCTTGGACCCGACCGGAGCTGGGTGAAGTAGATCGTATCCCACTCCCCGGCGACGATCTCCATATACGGATCATCGTTCGGTGGGATCTCCGCTGCGGTGAGGAGCTTGGATGGGAGATGCTCTCGCATCAACGGAATCGACACCGTATCGGACCCGTTCGTGGCCCCGTCGTTCCCCTTGCCGGCGGTGATGGATGTCGGGGTCCAGACAACGTTCCATTTCGGCTTGGGGACGGGCTCCATCACCATCACCTCACCGTTCGGATCCGCCGCGAGGGTCTCGGTGAGCATCGCCTTCAGCTCATCGGAGGTGGTGATCACCTTACTGTCCACGAATCCGTGTCTGGGCGTGAGCGGGCACGGGCGGGCGAAGTAATCGCGGGGGAATCCAACCTTGACCATCCCATCCAGCGCAGTCAGGAACCCGTACACGCCTGGGACGCTGACCCCGTGGCTTGAGCCAATCCCGTGCTTTTTCAGGGCGATGACCCCTTTCCCCTTCTGCGTACGGGGGGTGAGGGACCATCCCGGGACGACCGCTGGGGTGGCCTCGTCCTGGATCTGCTGCCAGGTTTTGGTGATCTTCCCCGTCGCCGCATCGATCAGGTAATGCCCGTAATCCTTCTCGCACGCGTGGCATTTTTTGTGATTCCCACACCACGAACCGCCGCAGTTGAAGCACTTCGCTTGTGTGCCCATCTGTTGTTATCTCCTTCTTTTCTTGTAGATGAGGTAAACCGCCTCGACACCCACCAGGTCCGGGTAAATGCGCCGGTCCGTCGGTGATGGAGTGACCGTTGACATGAACAGATTCGTTGTCTCCTTGTACGTATCCCCGTCACCGAGCATCGCGGCCCGATGCGCCCCACATACCCAGGCGGGGATGTAAGTCATCGTCACCGGCGGCCGGTCCATTACTTCGCACCCGATCCGGGCTTGATCGGTTGGTAGACAACCTCTACCGATTCGATCTCATCCACCAGCGGCTGCGGGAGGGTGATCGAGAGCAGGTCGACGGGGATCGAGAAGTGAATCCCATCGGCCTGGGTGACACCCTTCCCGCCACCTTCCTTCTCCAACCGGCGATGGGCGAAGTTGATCCAGTTCGGCACTGGGCCGGCGGGTGAGTATTTGGTGATGACGATTTCTTTCTTGTTATCTGTTTTCATCTCCTCCGCTTCCTTTGCGGCGGCATCGAGCCCCGCGGCGCTGAAGATGTCCTCACACTGATCGCACTCCCACCATTCGTCGTATCCCACACACGGGAAGAGGGTGTCAAGGCCACAGGTCGGACACTTGGTGTACATCGGTCTAACTCCCGTGATACGGGTCAGTGAGGGTGTGGGGTTTCAGGGCGATCCATATCTCATCCACCCCGCCGAGGACGAAGAATCGGGACCGATCCATGTCCTCGATCTTCAAGTGCATGACGACGTTTCCATCCTTATCCAGGGTGACCGACCCCCGGCCCAGGTGCGCGACTTGAGCGAGCAGATATGGCACTTCCGGCCAGAGGGTAGATGTCGAGAACTTCATCTTCGGCTCGGGCATCGCAGCGGTTGTGTCGATGATCATCACGTCCCCGCTACGTGGAGGAAGGAGTGATGGGACTTGGCGACGGCGTATCCGTTTGCATCGAGGTCCGCGAGAGCCAGCTCGACCATCGCGGTGGAGATCCACTTACCGTGATAGTCGTGGAAGGCGATGGTTGTCCAGTTCTGGCGCTCGGCTGCGATCATCCGGATGGCGTGTAGGATCGGCTCGACGCGGGGATCCTTGATGAGGAAATCCTGGACTTCCTTATCCCGCCCATCCTTCCCGCGAAGGTGATGCTGCCCGATGGGGTCGCGTAGGCGGGAACAGTCAACCCGCCAGTGGAAGATGATCTGTGGCGTCGGCCGGGAGGTCGGGATTGAGTACAACCCGACCTTCGCAAGCCCGATGGTTGTGATTGGCATGGTGATCAGTATCCTAACCCGGCGAGATGCCGTTCAAGTTCTTGCTTCTTCTTGCCCTTCAGCAGGGTGAGGAAGTGCTTCCCCGCATGACCGTACGATCCCGACAACACCGATGAGTACTCAACCGTGCCGACATACGCGGTAGGGATGTTGAGGATCTCCGCAGCTTCCTGAAGATGTGTGAAGAAGTGATACCCATCGAACAAACCACCCGATGCGATAGTGAGAGGGTCAGGGAGCACGATTAGGTTGAGGTCCTGGTTGATCATCCCCCCAACCCTCATCACCTTCCGCAGCTTGCCGCGGATGACTGATGTGCCGTACCACTTGATCACCTCCGGGTGCTTGCAGTCAGGGCCTCGGAGGGCGACGATGACATCCCACTGCTGCTTAGGGGTGAACATCGCCCACTCGATCGGTGTCAGCGGCACCATCCTTCCTTCCCCCGTCGGCGGGGGGATGTCGTCAGTCGACATGCTTCCAATCCTTTCCCGCCTTGAGTTGAGCGGTGATCTTCGCCTGATCCTTGAGCAGTGCTTCCTTCACCTGCGCCGGGGTGCGTTCCTTGAGCAGGTCGGGATGGGTGTCCATCTCCTTCCGAATCCGCTTCCCGATCTTGATCGATATCGTGATGTAATCGGGAGTGTCAGTTGACTTCTTCCCTGAGTGGAGCCCAGCGGCCTCGATGTCATCGGCCAGGGCCAGGAACGGAGCGATCTCCTCCGGCTCCAGATGCACCTTCACCCCAGGGTACTTGCCGCGTCGTTCGATCTTCATCGCTTCTCCAGTCCCTTGATGAGCAGATACATTCCCGACACGGCATAGGTGAGCTTGTCGATGGGGAATACGAACGACAACATCCACACACCGACGCCGATGAAAAGGAGATCCAGCAGCAAGAGGATGATTATCATTGTCATCGCCCCTTCCCATCCTTCCCGGGCCAGCCTGTGCCCTTGAGTGCGAACGACATCGCCCGTGGATGCCATTCCATCGGTTCGTTGCAAGCATCGCAGGTTGGCTGAACCGTCTGCACCAGCGGCGATTGCTCCGTCTCCTTGTGTGCCCCGCATCGGGGGCAGAGCCATTCCTTTATCACATGCACCCTCCTTTCAAAGATGGCGGCCTTGGGAACCTTCGGGATCTCTTCGGCGTTTACTGTGGTGATGGGGGATGGGGATTGAACCCATCCGCACGCGCTCACAGACTCGCGGGGGAAGTCATGGGGATGGTGGGCACTCCACCCCCCGGCTTCTCCGGTGAATCTACCGAGTCATCAATCCAACCCAAGATGGTTATGCGCCCTGATTAATGGTATCGCACCGCCCGAGTTGTTCACCTTTCGGTATCTCTTGTAACGTGCCCGTTCTGCTGCCTTGCGGCACTTGACACAGTATCGCGTGCCGGCGAATCGGGATTGGAAGAAGCGCCGACAGTCGTTGACCAATCTTGGACACACGCGATACGATGCCATCACTTCGCCCCAGGACCGTTCGTCGTGACTGATGCCCATCCCCTTTGCCGCAGCTCCTCGGCCAGGATGTGCTTCATCGCACGGCTGCGATGGATGCCATGCGCGCACATCGTGGCGATGATCACAGGCTTTGCGTACGGGGTGGTGTTTCCCAACCGACGGGTCGGGATCTGGTGAATCCCGTCCTCGATGATCTGGATGAACGAGTCGATGAACTTCCTCGACCGCAGCTTCACCCAGGCGATCACCTCGCCATCATCGCCAGTGAGGGTGGCAAGCTTCGGTTCCAGGAATGGGTTGGGGATCGGCCTGCAATCGAGGTAGTAATCCGCGCGGGGCATGGGGTGGTTATTCCCAACCCTCTTCCATCCATCGTTGATGAGCACGATCTGCGCGACGTGCTTGGGCTTGATCATCGCTTGATCCAATTGTTTCCTCCAGGCTTCGTATCCGATGTTGGCGTAAAGTGCGAGCAGGTTGTCCATCATCACCAGAGATGTTTTAGATACCACACATCCACATCACGAAGATATCGTGATACGAATTGCTCAGCGGTTACTGGGTTTTCAAATCGATGAGCGCGGTGGATAGCGCGTGTCCAATACCAAGCTTCCTCATCATCCTCTAACCACGCAATATACCGTGCCGTGTTAGCAGATGTGACAATAACCCGGTTCATCATCGCCCCTGCTGGGAATTGTACAAGGCCGCACCGCATCCCGCACCGGCGAGGGCGATGGGGAGGATTGCCTTTCCCTTCCCCGATGGCGTCTTGAACCACACCATCATCGCGGCGGTGTTGATGGTGAGTTTGAATCCAATCCGTCGGGATTTGGTCTGGAGAAACGGATTACCTTCCCGCAGTTGGTTAGAGCGATTGAGTGCCCGTTCGGTTGAGACGAAATCCGCGGCCTGGCATCCAATCCAAGCTGCGAGGATGATTGAGGATCCGATGCCCATGCCTCACGCTTCCTTTCGTAGATGGTTTGGGGTGGGTTGAACAGGTAATCGATGATCTCCTCAACCCAAGATCGTAGTGTCATCAGTCAATCCCTAACAAGATCCGTTCGATGGATGTGAGGGCGGGCACGAGCCCGCCCGACTCATCCGATGATGTGAATCGACCCCCACCGATTCCCATCACCATCCGCGCTGTCTTGGCACGCTGCTCCCATCCCCATCGAGTGGATGGGTTTGGGGTGACGATTGCTTTGAATCCAACCGGCACGGGAGCCATCGTCTTGGCGATGGTCTGGGAAAGGGAAGGGAATCCCACATCCATCCGTCTCGCCTGGGGTTGGGCAAACCCGCGTGTATCGTCCCGTAACTGTGCTGGTAAACCGTTCTGGCAGTGAGCGCAGAATGCGATGGGTAATCCCGTGTGATAGCAGTTCATCGGATGCGCTCCCTGGGAGGTTGATAAATCTACCGTTTCATCATCATCGCCGCGATAGGTGATGAATCCATCATCCCTCGCAAGCCTGGGTGATATCTAACCGATCTGCTGAGAAAAAGGATGAGGGGCGGGATTGCCCCTCATCTGTCGGTGGCGTGGAGGGGCGACTAACTCCCTCACTAGGTCGGTTGTTTTTACGCCTTCTTCGCTGACGTGATCCGGTTTACCACGTCGCCGAGTGCCATCAGTTTGTCCATTTGGCTGAGCGTGCCGAACACCGCTTCCGTGCTGGACTGCTGGCCAAGCGTGAACATGGTTCGCTTTTCCTTGGCGAGCTGTTCCGCCGCTTCCAGATCCTTCGCTTTGCGCTCGTTTGCCCGCTGGTCCTTGACTGCCGCGACTGCCGCTGACTCTTCGTTCCCGACAGGTTCGCGGGTGATATACAGGCTAATCGACGCGACAACGGGTGTGTCCCCGATCTTGATCGTGCGCTTGATCCGCTCCGAGCAGAGCACAACCCCTGCTTGCGTGAACTCGGTCGACTCGCCGGGACCGAATGACTCCAGCCACGTTCGGGGAAGCTGAACGGGACCGAGCAGGATCGACTCCTCAGCGACGGCGGGCAATTCTGTCTTTTTCGCCATTGTGTGTGTGTGCCTTTCTACCGTGCGCCTTATTGCGTCTTATCGGTGTGTGTGTGGGCCCATGCCCATGCGCTCGCATACGTGCGTGTATGCTTGCGTCTGTGTGTGTGTGTGTGTGTGTGCGCTGTCGGTGTGCCGTGGTGCAGTGGAGCTAGGCGGTGGAGCTAGGGGAACCGACGGCCGGGACTAAGCACGGCGCATGCCAAGTTCCGGGACCGGGGCAGAGCAGCCCCAAACCGCCGGAAGTGTCAGCCCCAGAACAGGCCTGAGAAGGGGCCTAGCGTGCCTCAGGAGCGGCGATCGGCTATTCCGGCGGCCTGCCCCTTCATAGCTTCGCTTTTCGGGCGAAGGTATGGCTTATAACGCGCCGGTGTGTCAGACAGTCCTACAGGCATAGGGTTTGCTTACAGGCTAACCTATTGGCCGATCTTACCGCCTGGGGCGTAAGCCCTTTCCTTTCAACAGGATACAACAGGCTAAGATCTTGCCTATACCGGCCAAGATCTTGACCGGTTCATCCTAAGACACCGACACGGCATGGCATGGAGTTTGCAAGGGGCAAACCTGGCACGGCGTTTGCTTACACCATACCGGACTAGCATAACCCGTGCCATTCGCCTTTCCTTCCCTGTGTCGATCCTGCCAAAGAGTGTGGTTAGATTACCACACCGATAAGTGGCTGAGCCTACAGGCTTTACACGTAATCGGCGTATGATGGTGTGGTAAACTTACCACAGTGCGGGCTAGGTGACGGTTGGATCTCCCCTCTAACTGAAGCAAATCCGATGGCATAGGGGTTGCTTATGTAATGGGTGAAGGGAGACCGTATGAGCCACTACATGTTAATCGCGTTGGGCGTCTCACTGGTGTTCAGCGTCGGGTTTGTGGTCGGAGCGGCATGGGCTGGGCTCAGAAGGGAGAATGATGATGACGTTTGAGACCCTGTGGCGCAAGTGGATGGCACACCGCTTGCAGTGCTGGAAGCTAGGGCGGATCAAGAGTCGGATCGTCGTCAGAGCGTGAGTGAAAGTCAGACCGGAATCCGCGTTAGTAGATAGGCGGCAATAACGCCGCGAAAAGGGGCAGACAATGAAAAAGACCACCCGCAAGACCCACACGGCCACGGCCACGTCACCCAAGGCGATCCCCGCCGCGATCGTCGCCGCTGGCCCCGTTCCAACCCCGTCACTGACAATGACGGACATGATCGCCGCACTTCACTCCCTGGGGCTGAGGATCGTTCCCGGAGCAGGGGCAGAGCAGCCCAAGCCAAACACACTTCCGATCATGTCGGGTCCGCGCGTGCTTTACTCGGTCCCGAAAAACCCCGTTCCCCCGTTCGGGGAGTCGGCACTCGCCGTGTTCGAGTGGCTCAAAGCGCATCCCCACGCCAGCCAAGGCGATCTCGAAACGGGAACGGGTATGACGGAAGGGCAGATCAAAGGGGCGATTCGTCAGCTTGCGCTCGCCGGTTATGTCGTCAAGGAACGCGCCGAGCAGTAAGATCGATCATGGGGCTGGAGCACAATGCTCCAGCCCCACCCCCCCAACCCATCACGAAAAAATCACCATAAAAACAAAAGACTCGATCGCCCTGCTCGCACTGGCCGGAATGGTGTGGATCATTCTGCTGGTGTTGACGACAGGCTGCACGTCGATCAACCCCGTCGCACCGACTCCAGCCCCAGTTCCGATCCCCTCTCAGCCAATGGACGTTCCTGCGTTCGTCGACCCCGCCAGCCTGCCCGTTGTGGTTGTGGCTCCCAACCCGACCCCGACCCCGATCCCGCCGCATGCCGATCCCGTCGTCGTGACATGTCAGGCATTGTGCATTCCCGGTTACAGGCCAACCGCCGACGGTTGCGGGTGTGTGAAGGTGCGCAAGTGAGCCGCCACTCGACGGCGCATAACCCGCCGATCCACTTGATGCTGATGATCATGGAGCAAACACCGCGCCCGCCCAGGAAGCCACGTAAACCCCGCACGTAGTAAGCGACACAACCCCGCACTCACACAAGGGCGATTAGGCTAACAACCTAGTCGCCCTTTCTTTTTGCCCGCATGCCGTCGATGCATCCGCATCCCATCTGACATGCTCCCATCCCATCCGGGGGGAGGGGGGATTAGGATGAGGATGCATCCGCGCCTAGCCATCCGCGAAATTATTGCCCCGATTGCATGTCAACTGACACCGGGGGGTGGGGGTGTCATCGTTGTCACTTGACATTCACATGCTTTGTATGATACAATCCTCTCCCATGTCAAGTACTTTTCTCCAGCAGGGCCCGCATCCAGGTAACGGGGCTGAGCCCTCAGACCCCGATACCTCCTTTACCCCAATCCCCTCCTCGGGCGTCTCGCGGACCCCGACCCTTGCCCCCGCTAGTGCCTCCACCATCACCCAGCTCATCTGCGATGAGCGGGCTATAGCGTCCCTGCTGGAGAACCTTCTCTACCGGTCTGGCCTTACCTTGAACGAAGCCGCACGTAGGCTGGGCATCACTCCCTCGACGTTGAGGCAGTATACATCCGGGCGCAGGAGCAGGCCCAGCCTAATTTGGTTCGTCCGGTTTGCCTCGATGTGCGGGGCGCGGATCTCCCTTGACCTGCCGGAGAAACGGTGATCTACAAGCTCTGGCTGCGGATTCAGGCAGATGCGATCGGGAGCGATGGCTGTACTCATGCGCTCGAACTCGCCCGGGATTGCTGCCTTGAACATGACCTTGGCTACTACTACGGGCGAGACCCCAGGAGTGCCTATCGCCTGTTCAGGCAAAACCTAGTTCCGGCTGGGATCAGCCACTTTGACAACGCATCCCCCATCACCCGCGGGGAGGTCGATGCCCGGTTCCGGCGCTGTAACCCGCCCCTAGTCGGGTGGTATCGGTGGATCGCAGTCCGCATCGGTGGAAGGAGAGCATGGAAGAGACATCGTTCCCAGCGCCCGTAGTAAAGGCCACCCTGCCGAGTGAGGATGAGGCGAACCAGTTTTGCATCATGTTGAGTGCGGGTCTGCCCCCCGAGCAGGCGATACTCTACTTCACCACCGAGGACGACGCGGGGATCATCGCGGAGATGTTGAGGAAGTGGATCAGGTCCCGGGCGGTGCAGAAAGCCCAGCGCGCCCTCCTTGGCAAAGCATGGCAGGACATGACTCTTGATGAACGGATCGAGCATGGTCTTACACAGCATTACAATTCGCTTGCGTATCTCCTGTTCAGCCAGAACTATAGCTCTGTGGGACCAGCCGATAAAGCGAAGCTGGATTCCGCTCGGCAAGCACTTGAGGCGAAGAAAGCTGGCACGGCTGGCCAGGGAACACCGCTGGATAGATTCCTAGACGACATGCGGAGCGGGAAGATCAAGACCATGCCCCAGCCGGTGAAGGCGCATTAGTGGCTGGGAAGGTATCCAACGACGATCGGGACACCATCATCAGCTCCTTCCGGGAGCGGGTGTGTGAGCAGATGGGCGTCGCCCCGTTTCTCCACCAGAGGGAAGTCTGGGCGGCATCGGATGGGCTGGAGCTGACCTATGAAGAACCAACCCCCGGGGTTGATGGACTTACTATCCGCACTGAGAGCGGAGAGATTCAGCGAATTGGATACACTCCTCGCAAGGCTGGCCGTGCGCGGTTCCTCAGCGATCTCGGAGCGTTCAAGATCGGAAAAAGCTACGGAGCCGCTCTCTGGGCATCCGGATTCGCCGCCGTCCCCGGAGCAGTCGTCAACCTAGTCGGGCTGGAATACGACATCTGCGAGCCAGAGTTTACCTACCTGTGTGAGTTCCTCCTCTCTGCCGATGGGATGAACATGTCCAAGGGCTCGACTTGGACAAACCGGGCACGCGACGGGAAGATGTTCATGGATCTCGTCACGGGGGCCAAGTTCGTCGCCCGGTCGTGGGAGCGGAAAGATACCCTGAAAGGAAAGGAAATCGATGCCTACGTATACTGCGAGGCTTACCAGCTTCCAGGTATTGAGTGCTTTACGTCATTTAGCCAAAATCTCCGAGCTCGACGAGGATACGCATACTTCGCTACGACTCCAGATCGACCTTGGATCAAGCTACTCCACGAGCTTGGTCATGGAGGCGATCCCGAGTGGCATTGCACCTGTAGCGTCCCCGCCGATGCCAACCCCTACACCTTCGATCAAATAAGCAAGGATCGTGACAAGAAGCTGATGACGACGGAGAAGTATCTGATCCACTACGAGGGTCAGATGGGGGATTTCATCGGGCGGGTGTTCAACTACGCGAAGGGCCAGTATGTATTCACGCCTGCGAGCCATCCTCAGTTGTTTGACGACCACGGCCAGCTTCGTGTCCCAGCTCATTGGGAGGTTGTGGGCGGGGCTGACACTGGAACCTATCACTCCGCCCTCCTTGTGGCCTTTGATCCGGATGGGAACGCCTATGTGCTCTCCGAACACCCGAACTACCGTTACGTCGCGGGATCTCTTGAAAGAGATGAATCTCTTACTATCCCCGCATGGGGTCGTGCTATCAGTCGTACCGCACTTGGGTACGGAGGAAGGACTACCTTCTGGGCTGATAGTAACAGTCAGTTCAAAGGAGAACTTCGGAATTACGGCGTCGTACTTCTCCCTGCGAAGGTCCCGGTTGAAACAAGAACTGAGATCACGCGGGAATACTTCGAACACCGAAGGGTGTTCCTAGCTCCGTGGTTGGATGTGCTCCCTTTCGAACTGGAGAACGCATCCTGGCCTGAAGAGGCGACCGCATCGGGGAAGTTCGCTAGGATCAAAGACCGCGATCACACCCTCGACTGCCTTGAGCACATCCTGGCCCGTCGGCCGTTCGGACGGACCAACCCCCACACGCAACGGACCGGCTCCTGGGCGGCATCGATGGGGTTTAGGAAGAAACAGTTATCACACAACGTTCACATGGGGAGAATGTAGACAATGGCATCCTACCAGGATCTCGAAACCAGAATGCGCGTCGTTGAAGCGAAGATTGATCTTGTGATGAAGTCGTTCCAGATCACGAAACGATACGAGCACCCGCTCGTCCCGGGGCAGGTGATCGAGGAACGGAAGTCCCTCCTCGACGTATACCACGAACTGAACCATCACGGGATCACGGTCGAGAATCCGCCCCCGATGGTTAACACCGACCCGACTACAGAGCAGGTAACGGACAATGGCGAATAGTTACGAGAACGATAAGGGCCTGGAGGCCAATGGGCCGGCAGTCAGCCACACCCCCGATACCGGGGATGGGCTCCTAGAGGAGCTGGAGAAGGATTTCGAGCGCCTCAAGGCCCAGAAAGCTCGACCCACCGGCGGTGTCGAGGGATCGGTGCTCCTGCACCTTTCCTTTCTCGATGATGAGCAGTATACCAACTACAAGAACAAAACCCTCTCCCTTGAGGCCCAGGATGCGAATAAGCTTTACCTGACCTTCAACTTGATCACCCCCCGGTGGAACAAGCTGCTGGGACGGCTGAGCGCGTTCAACGCTCCCTTCAAGGCTCGGCCGAACAAGAAAGACCCCCAGGCGCTTGAGGAAGCCGAGATCGTCGACCGGATGACCATCGCCCTTGACGAGAAGCTGGATGACCCAAGCCGGCTCCGGGAGACGCTCTGGTGGATGGGCGTGGGCGGGACTTCCTTCCGCCACATCACATGGATCCCCAACGCGACGATCGAGCCGAATCCTCAGTTTGATGAGGCCGGCGAGTTGTTGTTCAAGTTCGACACGCCTGACGGCCCGATGACCGTCACGGAGACTGAACGGGATGAGATGATCGAAGCAGGGATGTATCCCCCGGAAGCGTTTGAAGTCTACGAGGAAGTCGAACTTGTCGGGGAGGTCGGTGACGAGACACTGAACCCCCTCCAGGTGTTCATCGACCAGACCGTCCGCTCGGTCCAAGACCTCGCTCCGGATCAGTGGGTGCACGTCGCCGTGCCGCGGACACTGGGATGGATCAAGGAGAACTTCAACGAGGATGTCGAACCCCAGTCGGAGATCAACATCATCACCTCCAAGATCCGGGCTGAAGGCGAGTCTGGTGGCGGGAGGAACCTCAAGGACCTGATCCCCCTCATCCAAGGCTCGTGTGACGAGAACGATCCGAAGATGGCCCTCGTGATCCAGTCCTACCAATGCGCCTCCACTGATCAGCCCAAGGGTCGCTACGTGTGCTGGATCCCGAAGGATCGCATTCTCCACGATGCTGATAACCCGTATGAGGAAATCCCCCTCGTTGACTTCCACTGGTCGCCAGTGACAACCTCGTTCTGGACGAAAGGTTACATCGCCCCACTCATCGCCCCGCAGCGGTTCATTAACAAGCGCATGTCCCAGCTTGGCGAACAGTCCAATGCCGCGATCTACTCCAACATCCTCCTCGGCGGCGGACTCAAGGCCGGTGATATCCCCGCTGACTTCCCCGGCGTGGTCGAGAACGGGATCGACGAGAACGGAATGCCGAACATCCAGCGCACACCCCCGCCCGAGCTCGGGTCGTGGTTCCTCCCCTCGATCGAGATGGCGGTCAAGATGTTCAATGACTCCGCCGGCGGAGCCGACCTGATGGAGGACAACAAGTTCCCCGGCCAGCTCCGGGGACCGATGGCCGTCCCGATGCTCCAGGAGATCATGGACACCCAATGGGGGCCGTTATTCGCCCACCTGGGTGAACGCCTCAGCCGGGTCAAGCAGATGCGCCTGAACCGGGTCAAGCAGTTCTACCCGCCGCTTCGGACCCTCCACTACACCTCCAAGGACCAACGCGATGAGGTGATTACCTTCCACACCGAGGAGGTGCTCAGGTCCGGGACGAACTTCTCCATCACCGTCGAACGCGGCGCGATGATGCCGGAGCTCCGTGCCTTGCGTGAGGCTCGGGTCAGCGAACGGATGGCAGGCCCCCTTGCGATCCTCTACATGGACGAACGCACTGGCCGGCCCGACAAGAGCAAAATCGCCGCGGATCTCCAGTTCGGGGATGTCGGCAGGGAGGCAAGAGAGTCACAATACCGGAAGCTCGCACTGGAGATCATCAAGATGCTCTGGTCGGGTAAGACCCTACCCCCCGTCCAGCCCTTCTACGACCATGGCGTGATGCTTGATGAGCTCGAAAGTGCGATGGCGACGACGGAGTTTCTCAAAGCAAGCCCCCAGATCCAGCAAATATTCAGCGATCGCTGGTCCCAGCACACCCAGTATCTGCAACAGGAAGCGATGGCCCAGCAACAGTCAATGCAAAATGGGATGATCCACAACGCCGTCGCCCAGGCAACCCAGCAAGCAGCCGCCACTGCCGCCGCCCAAGCTATCGAACAGGCATCGTTCCAGCAGCAGGCCCAGAATGCCCAACCGACGGATCAATACATGGCCCAGGCTCAGGCTCAGGCTCAGGCCGGAGCACAAGCCCAGCAGGTAACGGAGCAAAGGGCACCGAAACCGAAGGCTAAATCGCGCAAAATCACCCTAGAAGAGAAAGGCGGCGACTGATCATGCTCAAAGAACGCATCGATGCGGCTCTCCTCGACCTCGATACGGCTATTGAGAGGGAAAAAGCCGATAACGCCGCTACCCTCGCCTCGATGAGGGCCAAGAAAGCCGCCCTGGTCGAGGCCAAGAAGGCAATCACCCCGGAACTGGAGGCGATGGTGCTCGCGCTCCAAAAACTCGGGTTTCTCAGCAGGTTGTAACCAGCCTCTTGACAAGCCCGGCATAATATGGTAAGATAGCATCCTCCAATGGGAGTGTCCTTGTCCACACTCCCACGAACAAGCCCACAGACAAGCAGGTCGGACTCGACTCAGGCCGAGCGAACAACCGATCGTAGCCCCTTAACCGGCCCTCGATAGAAGGACTTCACACAATGGCATTTTCTACGACTGAGTTTCTCGAAACACCTGGAGATGGCGGGAGTGGCGGGGGATCGTTCTCCCCACCCAGCGGTCCCAACACTGGATCGAGTCAGCCAACCGGGGGGAGTTCGGAGTCTACATCCCCAACGGTCTATGACATTAACGATGACACGATGATTCGTGTCAAAGGGAATGACAAACCAGTCAGATTCACCGATCACGTAAAAGGCTTCCAGTCCCAGATGACCCGGGCGACCCAAAGGGCTGCCCAAATCCAGCGAGAGCTGGAACAAGCAAAGCAGGAAAGGGCGGAGTATCAGCGGCAGGTTGAACAGGCTCAGCACGGCCAAGGAAACGGTCAGCCGAGCATCGTAGACCAGTTGAATGAGCTCCCTTACTTGAGCGGTCGAGATGCCGCGCAGGTAATCCAAAACATCTCCACCCAGTTCGCACAGAGGGATCAGATCCTCCTGGCGGCTCTCCAGCGCATGAAACAGATGCAGGAAGTCGTCAACAACCTCAACACCAACCATGTTAACACGGGCTTTGACTCGAAAATCAACAGGTGGCTAGAGGAAGGCGGATACCCGAAGGAAGCGGCTGACTTGATGAAGGAAGTCTACCTCGCGTATGAGGGCGATGACCTTGATGAGGAATTCCCGGGAATCTTCCGGGATAGGTGGAATGGGATCCAGAAAGCTCTTGAAGGCGCACGGCAGGCGAAGGTCAATGCAGCACGCAAGACCCCGTTTGTGCCGGGCAGGGGTGGGCACGCAAACCCATCCAAGCCGTTACAGTTCAAAGGCGGCGAGTCAGCTCGCCAGATGGCCGATGAGCTGTGGGATCAGATGAAAGGGACTGACACGTAGGGTTTAAGGGGACCCCCTCCCCTTGTAATGGATTAGGATAATGGCAAACACAACGACAGCGGTTCAGGAGGCCCTTAAGTACACTTACGGGACCAACCGCGTGCTTTACCTGTTTAACCAGGAAAGCGTCATGTTCAATATCCTCTCCCGTGTGAAGAAACCAGTCGGCGGTCGTGGGCAGTTCATTATGCCCATCATGGTTAAGAACCCCGGTGGTTTCAGCGGCGTTGCGGAAGGCGGGACCATCCCGACTGCCCTCGATGCCGACACGACAGAGGCTACGTTCTCGCTCCAGGAATTCGTTGCGACCTACTCGGTGTCTTGGAAGCTCATCCAGGATGCACGCACCGACAAGTTCGCGTTCCAGCAGGCGATTCAGATGCTCGATGAGGGCCTGAAGCGTCGGATCATGCGGAATCTCAACAGTGACCTGATCGACGATGGCCGTGGCCGTCTCGCGGTCCTCACCGGCGCTGATGCGTCGGGTGTGGTCACTTCGGCGTTTCTCCCCCGCGTCGAAGTCGGGATGGTCGTCGACCTGAACGACACCGATAACGATACCCAGCACGCAGCGGATCAGACGGTCACTGCCGTCGACCCGATCGCTCGCACGGTCACCCTCTCGGGTGGCGCGGTGTCGAACGAAGCAGCTGGTGACTACCTCGTCATCGCCAACACCGTCGACGTGACGGATGTTGTCGGCCTCCACACCAACGGCATCCTCGGCGTCATCGATGATGGCGACCCGGCGGCTACGGTGGTTGGCAACTATGGCGGGATTGATCGTGACACCGCTGGCAACCAGTTCTGGAAGTCAGTGGTCCTGTCCAACTCCGGCACGAACCGTCCCCTGACCGAGGATCTCCTCCTCCAGGCGATGGACGGCGCACGCGAGAAGGGCAGCGGGATGCTGACGCACTGGATCAGCAACCTCCCGATCGTTCGTCGTTATCACGAGATGCTCGCGTCGGAACGGTATTTCTCGCTCTCCCAGCCCGGAGCCATCGGTGGCGGCATTGGCCGCAAGAAGATGGGCGAAGGCGAAGATGGCAAGACGCCGTACGAATTCAGCGGCATCCCCTGGCATGTGGATCCCTACTTCACGAACAACACGATCGTGGGTCTGGATTCCTCGCACTTCTTCCTCGGCGTCGGCGAGAACGATGTCCCGCGTCCGATCTCGGAGATTTTCGATGGTGTCGAATTCTTCAAGCGCGGCACGACGACGACGTTCCAGGTCGAGTGGTATTACCAGCTTGAGCTCCTGTCGGATAACCCGGCGGCGGGCGTCAAGTTGGAAGACATCGCAGAGAGCTAAAGGAGGCTGATAATGGGTATTTTCAGAAATCGGCCTACTGCAACTGCGGACGCTAACTACTCCGACGCAGCTCCGGGTCGTCATGGTGTGTATGGGGATGCGTATGTCGTTCCCGTCGCAGACGGCTGGAAGAACGCCGCGGATGAGGGATCGTATTACGTTGGCACGAACGCAGCGCTGGGGACGCCCGTCGCGGGCCACGCAGCGCCGGCGCTTGCCGACAACGACGATACGCCTACCAAAGCGCTGTTGCATATCTTCAATACTGGCCAGCGCAACATCGCAATGGACTACGTGAAGCTCCAGTTTGAGACGGTGAATGCTTCATCGACCTCAACCGGGTTCACGATGTTCGTCGACAACATGGGTCAGACTGGTCGGACTAGTGCAGGAACGTCTGTTGTGCCGGTCAACACCAACTCGGGTTGTTCCGTCGCAACGGGCGCTGCTTGCTACTTCGGTGCAGTGGCCACCTCGGTGACGGCGAACTTGGCGAAGAAAATCGGCCAGTGGACGGCTCGTCCGGTTATCGCAGTGACGGAGGATCAAATCCTGTTCCGCTTCGGACAGGGCGCGGCTCTCAATGCTCACGGCGTCATCACCGGCACGACCGTTGCGTCGATCCTCGTCAGTGTCGCTCCGGTGGTTATCGCTCCAGGAGGTAACTTCTACCTCTGCGAGAACTATCCCTCGGGCGCGATCACTGCCGCGACGTACGAATTCGAATTCGGATTCGTCGAGCGGTAATGTATAAGGAGATCCGGAAGGGGGTTGACGTAACCCCCTTCCTTTCTCTGATCGATCTGATCGACATCCGGTGGAATCCCCCCGGATGGGGATCCATCACCTCCCTAGACCTTCGGGGGCCTTTTGGCCCCCTCATCGAAGGGGAATGGGTTCAGGCAATGCTAGTGGGGATGAAACCCCTTTCCCTGATCCCCCTTCATGTGGACGCACCACAGAGAAGGAAAACCCGGCGGATCCACACGGTTCTTACCACTAACCCGGGTTGTTGGTCATTTCATAACGGAGATTGGATCCAGCTTCTAGCAGGCTACCAATACGAGATGGACGAAACCCAGCCACACGGGTCCGTCAACATGGGGGACACAACCCGATACCATCTGATTGTTGATCTCCTCTAGAAGAAAGGCCACCTTATGTGGTCTTTACGCATCGTCACGGAGTATAACATTCTGTGGCGGAATTTCCCGACCGAGAACGACGCTAGGAAGTTTGTAGAAGATATCTTCCTAAAAAACCACGGGCTCTGGTTCACGGAAATAACAGAAACCCAATCCTTCGGCGGTTTTCCCACCTTCGTCCCGGATCGTTACATGAGGTGGATTGAACTCCACAACCACCCAGCACCTTAACCCTACCGACGCTGCGGGGGATAATAGCAGCCTCATTCAAAGGACACTAAGATGGCATTTCTCATCAAGAAATCCAACAACTCCCGCGGCGCTGTCGCCGGCGGTCAGAACGCGGTTGTCAGCCAGTATATCCAAGTCTCCCGTGCGGCAAAGGCCCTTCCCCAGTCGGGCGTATCTGCCACGGAGCAGCTTTTCCGCGTCTACGGTGGACGCGTGTTCATCAAGTTCCTCGTCGCGGAAGTGACGACCGTCATCGAGGGCACGGATCCGGTGATCAAGGTCTCGGTATCGTCCCTGACCGACGCGGGCGTGCTTCAGGGCACGGCCTACGACATCGCTTCGACCATCAACCTGTCCTCGGATGAGGTTGGCTCGCTCTACATGGTCGAGGGTGATGGCACGGCGATTAACACCGGCAACCAGACCTCGGGTTCAATCGAAGCCTTCTCCACGGGCTTCATTATGAAACAGGGTCAGATCTACCTCACCACTGGTGCGGATAAGACCGGCGCGTTGAAGTGGGACCTTTGGTATCAGCCCCTTGATGCCGGCGCGTATGTTCTCCCGGTGAACACTGTAACGGCGGCGATCACGTAGTAACTTAACACAGGCCGAGGGGGAGGCAATCCTGCCTCCCTCCCTTTCTGCGTATCAGAAGTAAGGCACAGACAATGGATCAATTGAATCAGTTCGACCCGGTTACGTTCTCACACGAGGAAAACACCTGGCTCCTGGAACATCTCGGCGAGCCGACGGTCATTGCCCTCCGGAATCTCCGAGACGGCGTTAATCGCAAGCAGGTGAAGGAACTTCTCGATCGCGTGCAGGAGCTTGAGGAAATCAAGAAACACGAAGGACTCGATTGGATCGGCATCGATGCGATCAAGGCCGCGATCAAGACTTACCTGAGCACGGACTCCAAGTGGGAGCAGGATCACAAGCGCAACCCACGCGCTCCGAGGTTCCCATCCCTCTACAGCTTCGACAGCAAGGGTCGGGCACACATCGGCGGGCCGGGATCGGATAGTGGCCGGGTTCGGACTTACTTCGACGCCAAGGGGAATCGCGTCCCCTTTGCGATCAACCTTACCGTCGATAACATCCCCGACTGGGCCCCGCCTGGGTTCGGTGACGGCGGCACTGAGAAGGTCGAGAACGGCCTCGTGGTCAATGACACCGCGAACCGCATCGAGTGCTTCTGCGGCCACACGGAGCAGTTCAAGGCATCGTCCCGGTCATCGTTCGCCGCGGCTCGTGCAAGGATCAGCAAGCATCTCCGACGCGCCACTGAGAACACCGATCAGCATCGGGAGCTCTACACTGCCGAGTTCGGGGGGTCAGACTGATGTATCGCCAGCCCCAGCAGTTCAAACAGCCGATCGCACGGCCCAAGGCGCTTGGCCCGGAGTTTAACCCCTGGTTCTGGAATCCCAACAATGTCTCCGCCCAGTTTGCGCCGGATCACTTCCGGCGCAGGCTGTGGAGGGAGATGGATCCCCAGCTTGATGTAACGTGGAACCCCATCAACCAACGCTGGCAGGTGTGGGCCCGTAGCGAGAGGATGCAAAACCCCGTCTGCCGCGGATGGCGGTTATTGTTCATCCACAACGGCCCGGAAGGCGAATACCTCCCACTCGATGAACGCGTCTTTGCCCGTCTCCTTTACGCGTCGGCTGATGTCCACGGCTCGGCGAAGGCTTACTTCGACCGAATCGCGTCGGAATACCAACGGGATCGGGAAAAAACCGAGAAGAAAAACCTCGACGATCAGATTGATATGGCGATGCCTTACTTCGAGCATTCCCAGATCAAAGTAAGCGGGTTCGGCAAGTCGAACGGAAATAAGTTCGCCACCTATCACCAATAAGGCCTACGATGTCCGAGCAAAAATTCATCTACACCGACGAGACGGGATCTTTCCACTGGGAGCCGACCGGGACTGGGATTAAGATCCGCACCGGTGGGATCAACCTCACCGGCACGCAAGCCGCCGCTGCTGGCACCCCTGTCGCCGGCACGCTCACCGCGGTAGCATCGACCGTATCGGGGGATATCACCTCCACCGCAGGCAATCTCGTGATGGGCGCAACGACCCTCAGTGAGACCGACCTGGCGAAGATCGATGGGATCACGAACGGCACCGCAGCGGTGTCCAAAGCGTTAGTGTTGGATTCAAGTGGTGACTTGACGATGGTCGCCAGCCGAACGCTGAACATGAATGGCGGCCCGATAAGTAATATCGGCTCCATCACCGCTGGTAAGGTGAACCTTCGCTATGACCTAGCCAGCGGTTCCACAGGTGGAAACCAAGGTTCCTACCACTCCATCATCAAGCGGTCCTCAGCCAACATCAACAACAACACGGCAACCACGGTCCTGACCGCTTCGGTGCCGAACCTGAACAACTCAGCAACTATCAGGCTCAAGTTCCTAGCCACACTCGGTTTAACGGATGCCTTTGAATCAACCCGGTATGCTGAAGCGTTCATCGTCGTAGCGCGTATCGCGGGTGGTGCCACAGTAGTTACAGCCTCCGCACTTGCGAATGAAGCGATTGCAACCACTTCTGGTGGTGCGACCCTCACCCTCGCCTACGCGACGGGCGCTATCACAGGGGCAGACAGCGCAACCCAGACCTTCACCATCACGGTCACCATCGTCGCATCTGGCGCTACGAACAGCAATACCTGTCTCACGGTGGCCGAAGTGATGAATGAGACCAACAGCGGCGTCACTGTCAGCTAATCAGAACTGAATGGCATCTAAAGGACCTCGATGACCGGACAAGACCTCCTCGACCGGATGGAACTCCTCAACCAGGAATTCCAACTCCAAGCAGGCGAAGCCGACACGACAAGGGGCTTGCTTGCGATCAACGTCGCCATCGATTACTTTGAAGGCCTCGCCGCGGCCAAGAAGGGCATCCTCGGCGGGTCAACGGGGCAGCTTACGACATCCGCGTCTACCGAAACGACGACCTTCCCCAGTGGGGTCCTCCGTATCGACCGGCTTCATCTCCTGACCGGCAACGCCGGCTCCCCCAAACGGGAGCTTACCCGCGTTCATCGCACCGGTGGGCATGTGATGAACTCCTTCTGGCCCCATAACTTGCTGGAATCGACCTCCACCGGCGAGCCCCGCGGGTATTGGACCAACGGCACGAACATCTACTGGGCCCCTCTCCCCGATGGAACCTACTACATCCGCTACTACGGCTTCTCGTCCCATGCAACGATGGTGGCCGCGACGACCTTCGCCTACCCCGACATCGTCGCCCTGCCCATCGCTGCGATGGCGGTCAAGCTGCTGAAAACCGGCATCGACGACGACACCGAATCCCTCGACTCGATCGCCGCGATTACCTTCAAACCCGTGCTTGACACCCTGTCGAACTTCAACCGCGACGGGGCGAAGCCGTTTGAATACACCCAGGTGCATAACACATGAGTATCTCAGTTCTTAATACTGATGCCGGGCTCTCCGGCAAGACCATCGCCAACCTGGAAGATGCCCAGAACGTCACCGGCCTGAAGTCCTTCAACCGTTCCCCGAACGCCCCCTTCGCAGTCCAAGCGGCATCGGCGGTTGTGCCGAACCTCATCGCCGAATCGCTCTCCGGCGGTAGCGTGGCTGCGACGACCGGCACGTTTTCCAGCACTCTCGCCGTAACGGGAGTCATCACGGGCCGCACATACACCCCCTACACCAACACCGAAACAGGCTCTAAAAACAACTGGGCACCTACGGGGATCATCGTTGGGAATAACTACATCCAATGGAGTGGCGCATCGGACCTGACTGTCACGGGATTCTCGGGCGGCTCCGTTGGACAAACCCTGACTTTTCACAACTCAGGTAGCTCTGTTGCTCGTTTTGCCCACGCTAGTGGCTCATCCACCGCAGCCAACACTTTCTACAACACCGTCACATCCTCCAGCACTCCGGTTGCAGCGGGTGGACATGCTACGTGGGTTCACAACGGTGCGGTGTGGGTGATGGTTGAACACACCCAAGGTGCTGCTATCACAGTTGCTCACTCAGATGCCAACTTTTCGGCTGATGGGGTCGACGCGGATTGGGCTGTCGCAGTAGGGGATCAGGCTGCTTTTTTCTACACAGTCGAAAACAGAACCATCCGTGTGACACTTCAACTGGCGACAACAACGGTGGCAAGCACCCCAGCTGCGTTGAATGTGGTGGTGCCGGGTGGATTTTCGCTTGCTGTTACTGCAACCCAATATGTGTCTGTAGCATACGGTAACGATAACGGAACCGTACGCGACTGCATAGCTTATGGGACAGGAACGAATATATATCTCATTGTCGTTGGCACGACCTGGGCTAACTCTACCGATGGGACTTTTATCTACTTCTGTGGCACCTTCGACATAACCTAATGCCAGTTCCGATTCAAATCCAGCTCTACGATGCCTTCCTAGGCACGCAGGAGGGGATTCATTCGATCATCCTCCCGGACATATTCAGCTCCGGCGGGTCGAAGAATGTCTACATTGACAAATTCGCCCGTGTCGCGCAGATCGAAGGCTACGACAACGCGAACAGCGCGGCTTACACCACCGATACCGGCGCGACTGCGGCGAGAATCCGGGGTCTGATCCCGTATCGGTCCACGTCAGGGGGTTCGATCACCCGCAAGTTGTTGTTTGTGCTCGATGATGCAGTGAATGAGTGGGAAATCTGGGTTTCCAGCGACAACGGCGCAACCGGGACGTTTCTCTACGACGACGGTGCGGATGCGGTGGGGATCTCCCCCGACGCAGCTCAGTTCGGCGATGACATCTACATCACCAACGGCAAGATGGTCCCCCGGGTGTATGATGGGAGCACGATCGCCGCGGCTGGTGGGACACAAAGCCCGACCATCACCGCTACCGAGAGTGCGAACACCGGAAACCTCACCGGCAATTACCGATACAAGCTAGTATCGACGATCGCAGGTGCGCGGCAGATTGGCTCTGTCGCCTCGACCTCCGTTCTCTGCTCCGGCAAGCAGGTAAGCCTTGATTGGACCGATGATGCGGACACGGATGTCGATGGGTATGAAATCTACCGCACGACCGGGACCGGGACAACCTACTATTACCTAACCAGTATCGACGGTCGCACCAACTCGCTATACACCGACAACATCAGCGACATCACCCTGCTGGAACAGCGGATCATGGAGGAGCATGGCGATGCCCCTCCCGAAGTCTACTTCTGCGAGCCGCATAAATCCCGCATGTGGTGGATGAAGACCGATACTTACCCGACGCGGGGTTATTGGTCGGATCCGGGCGACCCGGAATCAGTATACGAGGAAAACTACCTCGACTTCTCCGATTCTGAAACCGTCGGTGATGAAATCACCGGCGCGCTCGGTAACTACGAAGGCTTGCTGGTGGTGTTCACCGAGAAAGCCGTCTGGACCGTAAGCGGCACCGGCACAATTATCGGCGACATCGTTGACTTCACCAAGACACGCACAAACGTCGGTGTTGGGTCGGTAAGCCACCGGACTTGCGTAAGGATCCCCGCTGGGAGCAAGTATTCGGATAGTGAAGGCAAGAAGCAAACCACCACAGTCGCGTCCCTGGCATACTTCACCCCTCTTGGTGATATCCGGCTGTTTGAAGGGGATAATGACCAGATCGTAAGCCACCCGGTTCGGGATACGCTCAGTGAGTTCAACTACGCGCAAAGGAAAAAGTTCTGGGCGATGGTCGACACGGCCAACGACCAGGCGATGTGGTTCTTCGCTACCGGCGCGAACGGGGAGTGTAACAAGGCTGTAGTGTGGAACTATCGCCACGGTGTGTGGTATGAATGGACCCCGCTCTCGATGTCGCATGGGGTCAACCTCGACTCATCCACCGATCACAGTGTCCTCCTGACCGGCGAGGCTTCCACTACCACCGGGGCGTTTATCTACAACTTCTTCACCGGGGACAGCTTCAACGGCTCTAACATCGAAGCGATCTGGATGACCAAGACCCTCTACGGGGTCGATGACCAAGGCAAGCCGGCGATGAGCCACCGCAAACGGTGGCGATGGATCGATGTCCTCTTCCGCATCGACGCGGATCGGGATGTGACGATCGAATGGCTCCAAGGCGGGTCGCCCAACAACGCATCGGCGATTGGATCGGCGACGATCACTCCTGATGCGGAATTGCTCATCACGGCGGACGGATCCACGATCCTCACCGCCGACGGGAGCTCCATCCTCCTCGCTGCGGCGACCGCCCAGGAGAAAGCCTTCCTCCACACCGCCGCGGGCGATTACCTGCACGATGAGGGGCTCAGGCTCCGGATCAGCACCAACGACACCCTCGGGGGATGGGCTCTTGAGGCATTCCAACTCGCGTACCAGATCATGCCGGGACTGAAGAGAAGGGACCAGTAAGATGCCAAAGCGTAAAGACCTCGGAACCGGCCCAGAGCCGATGGGGTTCGGGGCAAGGCTCCGATCCCTGATCCAGCAAAAAGGCGACATCGAGCTCCCCAATGAATCCGGGCAGATCGACCCCCGCATCCCCCGCACGGGTGAGGCGCTGCTCAAGGCGATGAAAACCTTCCGGGACATCAACCGGCGTCAGGCGGAGAAAAAGTAATGGCCTCCCTTCGTAAACCCCTCGGCACCGATACGATGATCGACCCCCCGATGGGGCCGGCACGGCCCCGGATGATCACCCCTCCTGGGCCCAAGCTGATGCCTCCAGGAGGCCTGCGGCCCCAACCGAAGGGGATAACCCCACCCGGACCGCCAAACCTTCCCAGAGGGCCTGTGAGCCCTCCTGGACCCCCTTTGATGCCGCGGGCAGGCCAAGGACTCGGCAAAGCTGGTCAAGGGGCCGGTGTTCCCGGGAATCCCAACGCAGGCCGGCCTGTTGCAAGGCCAGTGCCGAGGTCGATTACGCCCCCGGGACCGAAAAATCTCCCCCCAGCAAGGCCAAAGCCTATGCCGAGGATATCACCCCCGGGGCCTCCGAACATGCCCCCCAACCCGGTTGATGGGATCAACCCGCCCGGACCGCCCAATCTACCCCCGGTGCATGGTGGTGGTTTCAGCGACCGTGGGCCAATCCCCGAGCCTCCAATGGAATTCGGTGACTTCGGCAACAACGAGTGGCTAGGCCAGTTGATGAGAATGTTCGCCCAATAACATGGCTGTTAACCAGACCGTAGAAAGCCCAAATTTCGACAAGATCGCCTCCGAAGCAGGCCAAGTCACATCCGACGCAATCAATCTGCTCTGGTTGGCGATCAATGACTCCCGGGCGACCGAGCGGCGGAATGCCCGGCTCAATCAAGAGCGAGTATACCCAAAAGTCCTGGTGATGGTCCCGACCGCGACCGTAACAGACCTTGACTTACAAGGGGCATCTGTGCTATCATTCACAGGCACGACAGCAGTGAATGTGACGGGTTTCATCGCCCCGGAAACCAACCAGACCCGGATTGTGTTCTGCCAAGTAAGCGGATCAGCCACGATCACCTTTCAGAACGCTGTCACATCCCAGACCGCAAACCAATTAGTGCTCAGCACTGGTGCGGATACTGCCCGGGCGACGAATACCGGCATCGTGTTCGCGTATCTGGCAAGCAAGTGGCGTGAAGTAGCGAGGACTTAACATGGCGATTGACTGGGGCAAGCTGTTTGAAAAGAATCTCCCGACCGGCCTCATGGCG
>Ga0137457_1000017_pt1 | contig 47021 bp, 75 predicted proteins | sample EasRivERMGT630_2_FD_102321 | JGI IMG/M metagenome (GOLD analysis project Ga0137457, IMG submission 102321) | Soil microbial communities from meander-bound floodplain in the East River, Colorado, USA - East River MetaG ERMGT630_2 | ecosystem: Environmental > Terrestrial > Soil > Floodplain ...
AAGGATCGCGGGTTGGTGGACGCCGACCTGATCGGGCTGACGGTGGACGAAGCCATGGCGAAGGCGGCGATGTAGGTGATCGCCTATTTTCTTTCGCCCTATCGCCGTGACCGGAGCTACGACTTTCCGGCCCGCGTCTGCACGATGAACGACTTCACGTCGGCCATCCATGCCGATGGCGGGTCGTGGTCGGAAAGCGAGATCGCCGGGGACCAGGCCGTGGTCAAAGTCTCGGCGTCCTCGGGGACGATGGCACTGATCGAAGCGGCAGGGCACCGGCCGTTGACCCGCGCGGAGATTCCGGCGCTGCTCGCCACGCCACGCAAGGCGCCGACCTACGACCGCCAGCGGGATCGCGTGACGCTCAACGGCTCGGAGTATCCGTGCAAGACGTTGGCGCAGCTCGATAGCGAGGTGCGCTGATGGGATTCCCCTCGACGGCGGTCCTCACCACGTTCGCGGGCGGCGACGAGAACCCGCTGAGCGAGGGCGGGAACTGGCCGGCCAACGTGGACACCGACAATGATGGCGACCTCCAGCTCATCAGCAACCAGGCGGCGGCGGCGACCGATGCCGGCAGCTCGATGTACTGGAACGCAACATTCGGCCCGGACACCGAAGCCCACTGCAACTTCACGGCGAGCAATGACAGCCAGAGCGCGCGGGTGTATCTGCGCCTTGCGGATGCCGGCACGACAACACCCGACGGCTACATGGCCCTGTTCTTCTACAACGCCGCGCTCAAGTTGTTGCAGTTCTGGCGGCTCGATAACGGAACGCTCACGCAACTGGGAAGCAACGCAACGATCAGCCTGACGCTGGGCGACCAGATCGGCGCTCGCATCATAGGCTCGACGTTCGAAGCGTTCCGCAACGGCACCAGTCTCGCCACGCGAACCGACACAACGTACACCGCCGCGGGGCCCATCGGCCTGGGCGCGAATCACACCAGCGTGACCATGGACAGCTTCGGCGGCGGGACGGCGTTGCAGGGGTCGCTGCACTCCAGTCGGCTGGCGGGCGGCAAACTCGTCGGCGGGAGGCTGGCCGGATGACCATGCATCTGGGTGACGTACCTGCGGGCATCACGCTCTACATTCCCCTTGCGTCCTACTCGGGCTCGACTGGCGCATCCATTACCCTGACCGGCCTCGCCGTCACGGACATCGAGATCTACAAGAACGGCTCCGTGACCCAGCGCGCCAGCGACAACGGCTACACGCTGCTGGATACGGACGGCATCGACTTTGACGGCACCACCGGCATTCACGGCTTCAGTGTTGATCTCGCGGACAACTCCGACGCGAGTTTTTTTGCGGTCGGCAGCTTCTACTGGGTTATTGTCAGTGCGGTCACCATCGACGGTCAGACTGTCAATCTCATCGCGGCCACGTTCCGCATCGTGGCTGCCGAAGCCGTGGCGGGCAAACCGAAGGTGGACGTCGATGCGTGGCTCGGCACCGCCGCGGCCACGCCGACCGTCAACGGTGTTCCCGAAGTGGATGTGACCCACTTCGGCGGATCGGCCGCCACGGCATCGTCGGGCCGGCCCGAAGTCAACGCTTCGCACATCTCGGGCGACTCAGTCGCAGCGGACAACCTCGAGGCGGCCTACGATGATACCGATGGGCCGGTGCCGCGGTTCGGCATCGTGGATCAGGGCACCGCGCAGTCGGCCAGCGCGACAGGCGTCGTGCTGCGCGCGGCCGCGGCATTCGCGGACGACGTGCTGATCGGGACCATCATCGGCGTGCATGGCTCGACGCAGGGTTACTGGCAGTTCCGCCAGATCACCGACAACGCCTTGAGCGGCGACTCGGTGGTGGTGGATACCTGGACCGTCACGCCCTCGGGGACGATCACCTACAAGATCTTCGGCGCGGTGCCCGCGCCGACCACGGCGCCCTCCGTGAGCGTCACGCACTGGTCGGGCACGGCCGTCGCCTCGCCGCACACAGCGGGTTACCCGGTGGTGACCATCAAGGACGGCACGGGCACGGGCGAGATCAACACACTGGCTGGCGCGATTGTGCAAACCACCATCGTCAACTCCCTGGCGGCCGGGGCCATCGATGCGGCGGCTATTGCCGATGGCGCCATCACGGCAGCCAAGATCGCCACGGGTGCCATCGACGCAGACGCCATCGCAGACGGGGCCATCGACGCCGGGGCCATTGCCTCGGATGCGATCACGGCGGCCAAGATCGCCGCTGGCGCCATCACCAGCGCCAAGTTTGCGGCCGGGGCCATCGATGCGACGGCCATCGCGGCAGACGCCATTGATGCCGATGCGATTGCTACCGACGCCTTCGGGGCACTGGAGCTGGCGGCCGGTGCGGCGAGCGAGATCGGCACAGCGGTGCGGACGGAACTGGCGACGGAGCTGGCCCGCATCGACACCACGATCAGCTCGCGGGCCTCGCAGACCACGCTTGACACGCTGGACGATCTGGTGGACACGGAAGTCGCGGCCATCAAGACCAAGACGGACCAACTCACGTTTACCACGGCCAACAAGGTGGACAGCCGCGTGGACAACGTGGCTGGTACGGCGCAGACGGCCGGCGACCTCGCCGCGCAACTCGCCATCCTGGTCGCGGCAGACCGGGTCTACCCGAAGAACGTTGCGGTGACGGGCTTCATGTTCCCGATGCAGACCACGGCGGGCGCCGCGGCCACAGGCAAGACGGTGACGGCGACCATCAGCAAGGACACCGGGGCCTTCGCCGCAGTGGCCGGTTCGGTGAGCGAGCTGAGCGGCGGCTGGTACTACGTGAACTACACACAGACCGAGTTCAACGCCGACGAGATCGCGCTGAACTACACGGCCTCGGGTTGCCGGCCCACGCAAATCAAGATCAGGACGCAGAGCTGATGCTCTTCTACTTCGGTGGCCAGGTCGTCATGGGCGACTGCTATGCCTTCTTCCTCGGCGGGGTGGCCGGCGTGGACCCGTCGCGCCGCATCGCCTATCCGGGCCGGGATGCCGTCCTGACCCCAGCCGGTCGTGACGCGCTGGAGCCCTCGCTGTGAGCACAGAACGAGTCGTGGCCAAGCGCGCCGGCGAGGTGGCCATCCCCTTGTCAGTGGACTGGGCCGACGTGCTGGCGTCGGGCGAAACGATAGACGGCACCCCGGCGTGGACCGTGGTCGATGCCGCCGCGACAGACAGCTCGCCCCTGGCCGTTGCGGGATCTGACTCACTCTCGAGCACCACGGCATCCAACAGCTTCTCGGCTGGCACCAAGGGCCAGGTCTACCGGGCCCGCTGCACCATGGTGACCAGTGGTGGCGCGACCCATGTGCGTGACTGGTCCGTGAGGATCATCGCGTGAGAGCCTGGACGCTGGAACTCACAACGAACCCCACGATGGAGCCCCTGACGCTCGAAGAGGTCAGGGACCATTTGCAGATCGACCACGAGGACGAGGACGCTTGGCTTGACGCCAAGCTGGCCGAAGCGCGCCAGAAGGTGGAGGACGCCTGCGGGAAGTCATGCCTCACCCAGACCCGAAGGTTGAAGCTCTTGGACTGGCCCTGCTCGGGCATCATCACGCTGCCCAGAGGGCCAGTCGCCTCGGTCTCGAGCATCACCTACCTGGACACCAACGGCGACAGCCAGACCTGGAGCAGCGGCGACTATCAGGTGGACACGGCCGCGCAGCCCCCGACCATCGTGCCGGTCTACGGCGAGTCATTCCCCTCGATTCGCACCCAGGATGGCGTCTACGTGGTGACCATCACCTACGTGGCCGGCTACACGGCACGAGGTCACGAGGACCTGCAGCAGCCCCGCCAGGCCATGCTCGAGCTGATCCGCCTGTGGTGGGAGAACCGTACCGGACTGATCCAGTTCGGCACCGCCACGCCACTGGTGGAGCTGGAGGCTGGCATCCTGGCCAAGCTGGTCAACTTCACCGACGTCACCGAGTACGACCGAGCGTTCGCATGACCCGCCTCGCCCCTCGCCGCCTCACTCGCCTTCCCTGTGCCTTGCACGGTGGCCGGACAGCGCACCGTTCGGCCATCTCCCTCCCCATGGTGAGGTGATGCATGGCCGGCCGCGTGCTCTACATGAGCGAGCAGGAACAGCGAGACAACGCAGCGTATGCGGATCTGACGCCCGAAGCGTGGCGCGCGGCCCTCGAGCGGCTGGGCTTCACCATCGTGCGTTCAGGCATACCACCCGGACTGGTGAGCCCGGCCGACCTGGCATGGCTACAGGCCAAGGACGAGCCACCCTATCGCCCGGGAGAGGACGACCTGGACTGATGCCCGCCACCATCGTTGCCGGCCCGCCGCTCTCAGGCAAGACGACATATGCCCAGGGCACGGGCCTACCATACCTCGACTGGGATGAGATGTATGCCGAGGTGTCCGGCATGCCGCTCCACGTCCGCGCGCCGAACGACCAAGCGATCAGGAGCCGGGTGCATCACCGCTTCCGGGAAGCCGTCCGGGCGTCGTTGCACAGCGACACGGTCATCGTCCGCGGTGCTCCACTGCGCTCAGAACGAGACATGTTCCGCCTGACCAAGGGCGTGTCAGTCGTGGTGCTGGTGGTACCCTATGAGGAGTGCGTGCGCCGCCTTCAGGCGAGCCGCCGTCCACGAAGCGTGATGGCGGCGACCCGGGACGCCATCCGCCAGTGGTGGTTGGCCTATCAGCCCAGCCCCCATGACGTGGTGCGGCGATGGAGCAGTGAGGTAGCAGCCTGATGCCCACGCGCCCACGCCGGCCGTGTGCCCACGCAGGCTGCACCACCCTGGTGCTGGGTGGGACAACCAGGTGCGCCAGGCACCCCGCTGCACGCAGGCCACAGGTGAGCAGCACAGCCAGAGGCTACGGCGGCGACTGGCCACGGATTCGCGCCCGGGTGTTGGCCGAGCAGCCCGTATGCACCATATGCCACAGGGCCCCAAGCACTTGCGTGGACCACATCACGGCACAGAAGGACGGCGGCACGAACCAGCGGTCGAACCTGCGCGGCGCGTGTCGCCCCTGCAACTCACGCAAGGCAGCGACAGCGGAGGGCGGATATGGAAACGCACAGCATAGCGACAGCACCGCAATATGCATGATTGCAAAAGACAGTGCAAAACAAGCTGCAAGCGTGCAACCATCTGCGCGCTGTGGTGTAAGTCCTTATGGTATAAGGAGATAGGGGGTATGCAAAAACTTGCACTTGGGGGCGGGGCAACTCTGTGGGGGACTAAATGTTCATATCTCCAATACCGCAATTTGCGAAAGTTTGCAGATTGCGGGAGTGATACTGTACGCATGGTGTCGAATTAGATGGGCCGACCACGCACTCCAACGAAGGTGCTGCAACTACGCAACGCCTTCCGGAAGCACCCGGAGCGGCTGGCTGAGCGGGCCAACGAGCCGCAGGACGACCGGCCCCTGGGCGGTCCACCCGAGTCGCTGGATGAGTCAGAGTTGGCGCGCTGGATCGAGCTGGCCGGCGACATGCCCTGGCTGACCAGGGCCGACCGGGCGGCGCTGTGGGCCGCGGCGAAGCAGTACGCCGCGCTGTGGCGCGATGGCGGCAAGGCGTCGGACTGGTCGGTGTTCCGCGGCTACCTGTCGGAGCTGGGCGGCCTGGCTGGCAGTCGGTCGAAGATCAAAGTACCCGGCGCGAAAGCGAAGCCGGCGAACGCCTTTGGAGCCTTGGGAGCATGAGCAAGGGCCAGTTCCCGCACGTCGAGAAGGCAATTTCTTACGCCAAAGGGGTGGTGGCGGGGAAGATTCTGGCGTGCAAGTGGGTCCGGTTGGCCTGCCAGCGGCACCTGAATGACGTCGTGAAGTCGAAGGGCAAGGCGTATCCGTTCACGTTCGACGCCGCGAAGGCCGAGAAAGCCTGTCAGTTTGCTGAGCTGCTGCCCCATGTGAAGGGCAAATGGGCCGTTCCGGTGGCCGGGGTGTCGGCGCGGATCACGCTGGAGCCGCACCAGTGTTTTCGCCGGTCGATGAAGTTCGGCTGGGTCGAGAAGGCGACCGGGCTCAGGCGTTTCAGGGTGTCCTACGAGGAAGTGGCCCGCAAGAACGCCAAGAGCACCGACGCCGCGATTGACGGCCTCTACCTGCTCGTGGCCGATGGCGAAATAGGCGCCGAGGTCTACAGCGGCGCCACCTCGGAAAAACAGGCATGGGAAGTGTTCCGGCCGGCGAAGCAGATGGCCGAGCGCACACCCGAGTTCCTCGAGCACTACGGCGTCGAGGTGAACGCCAAGAGCCTGACCATTCTGGCGACGGGGGGGCGGTTCGAGCCCGTCATCGGCAAGCCGGGCGACGGCGCTTCGCCGTCCTGCGCCATCGTGGACGAGTACCATGAGCACCCCGACGCCACGCTCTACGACACGATGGAAACGGGCATGGGCGCCCGCGAGCACCCGCTCATCGACGTCATCACCACGGCCGGTGCGGACATCGGCGGCGCCTGCTACGGGATGCGCGACCGGGCTATCAAGATGCTGCAGGGCGACGAGGATTCGCGACTGTTTGCCATCATCTACACGATTGACGAAGGGGATGACTGGACTTCGGAGGACGCGCTGCGGAAAGCCAACCCGAACTTCGACGTATCGGTCTCCGGCGAGTACCTGCGCGAGCAGCAGCGCGCCGCGGTCAACGACGCGCGCAAGCAGAACATCTTCAAGAACAAGCACCTGAATATCTGGAACTCGGCCAGGTCGCCGTGGATGAACATGGAGTGGTGGAACAAGTGTGCCGACACCGGCCTCGATCCCGTGCAGTTCGTCGGGGAGCCGGTGGCCTTCGGGGCCGACCTTGCCAGCCGCCTGGACCTGACGAGCGTGGGGCGTGTGTTCCGCCGCACCGTGGAGGGCGAGCCGCACTTTTATGCCTTCGGCCGGCACTATGTTCCGCGCAAGGCGGTCGATGAGCCCGAGAACAGCCATTACCAGGCATGGGCCCACGAGCAGCATCTCACGGCCACAGAGGGCGACGATGTGGACTACGACATCCTGACACGGGACGTGCTCAACGATGCCCGCGCCCACCAGTTCGCCTCCTTCATGGCCGACCCGTGGAACTGCCGCGCCGTGACGGACGCACTCAAGCGCGAAGGGGTTGAGGAGGGACTGGTGATCGAGGTGCCCCAGCAGACCAACCACCTGTCCCCGCCCATGAAGGATCTTGAGGCGGCGGTGGCCTCCGGTCGCTTCCACCACACAGGTGACCCGGTGCTGACGTGGGCGGTGTCGAATGTGACCGTGAAACCCGACGCCAACGAAAACATTTTCCCGCGCAAGGATCGCCCGGAAAACAAGATCGACCCGGCCGTGGCCTTGATTCTGGCCTTCAAGGGCGCCCTGTTCATGCAGCCGGCCGAAGATGTCTGGGTGGAATCCGTATGAGGCGCCTCGGTGGCTGGCTCCTCGAGCGGTGGACCGCGCTGGACCTCACGCTGCGGGACCTCCAGTTCTACGGCGGCCTCGTGCTGTTCGCCATCGCCCCAGGACGCTGGGATGCCGTGGGCGCGGTGCTGGCCCTGCACGCCTGGCTGGCTCCGGTGCTGGCGCGACTCCTCGCGGGAAAGGCGTAACCCATGGGCCTGATGGATCGCGTGGAACGCGGGGGACTGCACAGCAACGTGTCGTGGCACCCGCTCGATGACCGTTGGTACGGCCCGATCAGCGGGCCCACGGCCGCCGGGTTCGCCGTGAGCCCGTCAACCGCGCAACGGGTCTCGGCCGTGTTCGCCTGCAACAGCCTGATCCTCGAAACCGTGGCCTCGCTGCCCTGCATCCTCTACCGCCGGCTGGCGAATGGCGGGAAGGAACGGGCGACCGACCACCGGCTCTACCGCACCGTGCGCTCCCAGCCGAATCCGTGGATGACCGCCATGGACTTCTACGGCTACGGCCAGGGTCACCTGGGCCTGCGCGGCACGTTCGTGAGCGAGATTCAGGAAAGCCGGGGACGGATCGACCTGATCCCGCTGCACCCCGACGAGGTCACGCTCGAGCAGCTGCCCAACCACCGCGTGCGCGTCATCCACCGGCCGCCCAAGGGGCGGGAACGTTCGCTGGGACAGGACGAGTGCCTGATCGTGCGCGACACCAGCGCGGATGGACTGGTGGGCATGGCAAGGGCTACGCTCGCCCGGGAGGCCATCGCCGTGGCCGGCGCAGCGGAAGGGTTCGTCGGCGGGTTCTTCAAGAACGACGCCACCGGGCGACTGCTGGTCAAAGCCACCACGCCACTGACGCCCGAGAAGCGGGCCGATGTGCGGGCCATGATCCAGGAGAACTACGCCGGCTTCCAGAACCGCTCGAAGGCCATGCTCCTGTCGCATGGCCTGGAAGCCACCGAACTGGGCGGCCAGCAGGACAGTGGCTTTCTGGTGGACCCCAGAAAGTTTCAGGTGGCCGACATCGCCCGGTTCTGGCGCGTGCCCGGCTTCATGATCGGGCTGGAGGAGAAGTCCACGAGCTGGGGCACCGGCATCGAGCAGCAGAAGCAGGGCTTCGTGGACTTCACCATCCGCCCCTGGCTGGTGCGCTGGGAACAGGCGCTGGACCGCGACCTGCTGCTGCCCGAAGAGCAGGAGGAGTTCTTCTTCGAGTTCCTGCTGGACGGCCTGCTGCGCGGCGACATCCAGACCACCGTGGACGCGCTGGCCACCGAGCTGGAGCACGGCGCCCTGTCGCGCAACGAGTGGCGCATCATCCGCAACCGGAATCCCGTCCCCGGCGGCGACGAGTTCCAGCAGCAGCTCCCCGGCACCGCAGCCAATGAACGGCCGGGCGCGCCGCCGGCCGACGACGAGGACGAGCAGGCGCGCGCCATCCCCGCGCCACTGCTGTCTGATGCCGCCTCGCGCATCGCACACGGTGACGTGTCGGCCGTGGCCAACCGGGCCGACAAGGCAAAGGCGGATGGGCTGAAGTTCGTCGCATGGGTCCACAAGTTTGCGGCGGATCAAAAAGCCTCAACCGTGCGAGTGCTCACGCCGCTCGCTGAGTCCTATGGGTTCCCTGCGTTCGCAGTTTCCGAGTCGGCCGCCAGAGTGGAGCGCACGATGGTCGAGGCGCTGAGCGTCGAAGGCGTGCCGGATGGCTGGCTCGAGCAGCGCAAGGCCGAGGTGTTCCAGGTGCTGGACGAGACATTCCGTGCCGCGGCAGCCATGCGGCGTCAGGAGGCCGCATGAGCATTGCCCGTCTGGTCCGCGCCCTGAGTGAGCCGCTGGCCATCGAACCCGTCATGGGCCGGCTGCTGGTGGGCATCGCCCGCCGGAAACTGGCCGGCGAAACCTTCCGCGGGCCCGCGCTGCACGCCGAGCTGGGGATTCCGCAGGCCGAGGAACGCAAGGCACAAACCGCCCCTCCCCGGATCGCCGTCATCCCGATGTACGGCGTGGTGGCCCAGCACGCCCAGAGTCTCGGGGTCTCCACGACCGAGATCGGGGAGATGTTCGACGCCGCCATCGCGCGGCCGGACATCGACGCCGTGCTGCTCGACGTGGACTCGCCCGGGGGCACCGTGGGCGGGACGCCGGAAGTCGCGGCCAAGATCTTCGCCGCGCGCGGCACCAAGCCCGTCTGGGCCATCGCCAACGGCCTCGCCGCCTCGGCGGCCTACTGGATCGCGTCGGCAGCCGACGAGGTCTGGGTCACGCCCTCCGGCGAGGCTGGGTCCATCGGCGTCTACACGGTCCACGAGGACTGGAGCAAGTCGCTCGAGCAGGACGGGGTGAAAGTCACACCCATCAGCTATGGCAAGTACAAGCTCGAGGGCGCCCCATGGGAACCACTGAGCGAGGAGGCGAAGGAACGCCTCCAGGCATCGGTGAACACCGCCGGCCAGTGGTTCACCAAGGACGTGGCCCGGCACCGTGGCGATACCCCGGCCAACGTGCGCGCGGGCTACGGCGAGGGCCGACTGCTGTCGGCCAAGGACGCCCTCGAAGCGAAGCTGGTGGACAGGATCGGCACGTTCGAGGACGCGCTCGCCGCGCTGGCCAAGAAGGCGGCCCGGAAACCCCGCGGCAGCCGGGCGATGGTGGAGCGGGAGCGGTTGACGCTTGACAGCGAGTGCAAGTAGTTGCACATTTCCGTGCAGTAGCGCACGGCATCGGGATCATTGAGGCGATAGCCCAAGGACCCGGATGACCTAGCGCAAGAAGTCAAAACCGATTTTTCGTCACTCGTCACGCGATAGCGGGCGAGGACATAGCGAACGGAGCATTGGCTTCGGCGCGGTCCTCGCCCCTTTTTCACGGCTAAGTCCCGCCCCTCCTTCCCTTCCTCCTTCGCAGTGTCCTCACCCGCTCCCGCATGGGGGCGTTCAATGAAGCGATCCGAGAAACTGGTTGCCCAGCGCGCCGATCACCGCAAGAAGATCGACGCCTATCTCGCCCAGAAGTCCGAGGTCGATGGCTGGGACCCCAAGGCCGACGCCGACTACCAGGCGCTGCTGACCGCCGACGCCACCCTGAAGAACAAGGTGGACGCGATGGCCGAACAGGAAGCCTACGAGGCGTCCGTGCCGGCCGTGGCCTCCACCCCGGCCAACGGCGAGGCCAAGCTGGCCGTCATCCGCGGCGGGAAGAACCGCGCCGAGGACGACAAGGCCCGCGGCTTCAATCACACGCGCGAGTTCTTCACGTCCGTCATGGGCAATCGCTTCGCCCGGTCCCGCGACGATGTGACCGACGAGCGGCTGCGTCCGCTGGCTGTGTTCGACAAGGACGACAAGGCCGCCGGCGGCGAGATGGCGTTCCTGATGCCCGAGGCGTACACCCCTCGCTCGCTGCGCGCGACCGTGGGCTCCGACGAGCAGGGCGAGTACGATGACCGCTACGGCGGCTTCGGCATCACCACCTCGCGCATCCCCGGGATGCTGCAGATCGGTTTCGAGGGAGACCCCACGGCCGGCCTGACGCAGTCGATCCCGATGCAGACCACCGCGGTGGAGATCGAGGCCCGCACCGACAAGAACCACACCTCCAGCGTTTCCGGCGGGTTCACCGTCGCCCGGCGCGCCGAAGCCGCCGCCGCCGCCGCGAGCCGCGGCCAGATGGAACTCATCACCCTCAAGGCCGCCAGCCTGTTCGGCTTCAACTACACCACCGAGGAGCTGCTGGCCGACTCGCCGCAGACCGTGGTGGCGCTCGTGCAGCGTGGCTTCGAGACCCAGTTCCCGGCCCACATGCTGAACGAGAAGATCCGGGGCGCGGGTGGCGACCAGTACCAGGGCGTCATCGGCGCAGCCTGCACGGTGTCGATCAGCAAGGAAAACGGCCAGGCTGCCGCGACGATCAACTACAACAACGTCATCAAGATGGCCGCGCGTTGCTGGGGTTTCGGCAGCGCGATCTGGCTCGCCAACCACGACTGCCGCCCGCAGCTGTCGGTGCTCGCGGTCCCGGTGGGCACGGGCGGGACGCTGGTCTACCAGCCCTCGGCGCAGATCGGGTTCCCCGACATGCTGCTCGGGCGGCCGGTCTACTACACCGAGTTCGCCGCGACCCTGGGCACGGTGGGCGATCTCATCCTCGCCAACTTCTCGCAGTACCTCGACGGGCTCTACCAGCCGCTGCAGTCGGCCGAGTCCATGCACGTCCGGTTCGTCAACCACGAGCGCGCGTTCAAGTTCTGGCTGCGCAACGCCGGCGCCCCGTGGTGGAGGACCGCCCTGACCCCGAACCAGTCCAGCTCCACCCTGTCGCCGTTCGTCACGCTCGCGACTCGGGCGTAAGGAGACCTGACCATGGCTTCGACCACAAGCGCAATGCATCTGTTCGCCAACGCGCGGATTCGGATGCGAGAGAACGACCCCGATACGGGCAACGACGCCTACGTGGACCTGGCCGAGCCCGCTGCGGGCTCCCCCGGCTCACCCACGGCGCCGTTCCTGCCGATCTCGGGATTCCGCCGCTGGGCCGCGATCTACATGACCACGGTCGGCACCGGGGGCGCCACGGCGTTCAAGATCATGGCCGCGACCTCGGCGGCCGGCGCGGGCGCCACGGAAGTGGCGGCGCACGCCATCGGCAGCAACCCCAACGCCGTGGGCGACTTCCTCGTGCTCGAGTGCAACGTCGAACAGGTCCGCGAGGTGCTGGCCACGGCCACGCACATCGGCGTGTTGGTGAACCTCGTGACCTCGACGGATGAGGGCGCGCTGACGTTCATCGAAGCCGAGCCGGTCCACGAGTACGCCGGCCTCACCGCCGACTACGTCAGCTAAGGGGAATCGCCATGGGCATGGTCAATCCCACGACAGTTGAGCCCCAGGCGTATTCCGCCATCAACCTGGGGTTCCGGGTGGACAAGGCATCGGCAACCCTGCCGGCCTCGACCACCCAGGACCTGTTCACCATCGCCGGCGGCCGGGTGCTGGTGACGCTGCTGTTCGGTGAAGTCACCACGATCATCGAGACGCAGGCGTGCAACACCAAGGTCACCGCGGCCCCGACGGTGGGCACCGCGGTGGATCTCGCCTCGAACCTCGACATCACCGCCGACGAGGCCGGGTGTCTGTATCTGGTCGAAGGTGACGGCACCGCCTTGGTGGGCGCGAATGCCGGGGCCGCCATGAGCGGCATCGGGCGCGCGGGTTTCATCGTCAACACGGGCGTCATTCGCATGGAAACCGCCGCGACCAATACGGGCGCGACGAAGTGGACGCTGTACTACGTGCCGCTGGACGAGGGCGCGACGGTCGTGTCCGCGTGATCGCATCTCTGAACGACAGGAGCCACGACCATGGCTGAGACCATCCAGGGCGCTATCCGCAACGGGGCCATCGTGGCCCAGGGGAGCATCGCCCTCAACCAGCTCGCGGAGCAACTCGTTGCCGGCGGGCTCCCGCCCTACACCGAAAGCACGCGGCGCGGCGGCGGGTTCCAGGTCATCGCCACCTCGGCCGTCGCGGGCCTTGTGGTGCGGCCCTCGACCACCGCGGCGCTGGAACTCTGGAACGGCTACAGCGCCAAGTCGCTCATCATCGACCGGGTGTTCTCGCACAACCTCGTCTCGACCAACGTGATCGAGTCGTTCACGCTGTGGGCCCAGGTGACGGCCGCCAAGGCGGCACCGTCCACAGCCTCGCTCGTGGTGCGCGGGAACTCGGGCAAGGCGTACAGCGGAGCCGTCATCAACGCCGTGGGCACCACGGTCGTGGACTCCGGCTGGTTCCCCTGGGGCAACGGCTTCACCAAGGGCGCCGGCGGCGTCGTGCCGCATGGCGTCATCTGCGCGGAGGTCGAGGGCCGGCTGATCGTGCCGCCCAGCTCCTCGCTCTGTCTGCACGTCGTCAGCTCGCTCACCGGCCAGACGTTCTGCAGCGGTGCGGGCTGGTACGAAGAGCAGATCACAATCGAGTAATGACCATCCAGGAGCAGCTTCTCGCCCGCCGCGGCGATCTCATCACCGAGATCGCCAAGGTGGATGCCGCCCTGGCCGAGTTCGCCGCGCCTGCCGGCGCGCCTGCTGTCGCGCCGCCCGGCACCGTCGAGGAAGCACCACCCACCGAAGAACTGAAGCCCCGCCGCCGGGCCAAGTAGGACGCGATGCAGCCGCGCTCCCAGCGGTTCCGGTTCTACGAAGATGCCGGCACCACCGACACCACCACCGGCGTGCATACCGAGGACTGGTCCAGCGAAGTCTGCACGCGCTGGGCCGCAGCACTTCCGGAATCCGATAACGCCTTCGCCGCCCTGCGCGCGCGGCACGGTTTTTTCCATCTCGGCCTGGTGCTCGCCTACGACGCCACGGCGCTGACCCTCTCGCCGGCGCATCGCGCCGTGTGGGTCCAGACGGGCCGCGAGTTCGAGATCGTGGGCGTCATCGACCCCGATGGGATGCACCGGGAAATCCATATCGCGCTGGCCGAGCGGTTTATCACCAGGAATGTGACCTCGTGAGCGACTTCGAGACCAAGGTCAACATCTTCGCCCGCAAGGTGGACGACGAGGCCCGAAAGGTGCTCGCCGGCACCGTGGACAAAATCCTCGTGTCCGTGCGCGACGGCGACCCCGTCACGGGCTCGCCGGGCCAACCCGTAGACCTCGGTGACCTCAAGAGGTCGTGGCAATCCACCGTCGAAGGCAACGAGGGTCATGTGTTCTCGGACGATCCGGCTGCCCGTGTGATCGAAGCCGGTGTCCGCGCGGGAACGCCGCTGCAATTCCGCTCGGGCGGCGGGGCGCACTCCGTGAAGCTCACCGTGAACGCGGCCGACAAGCTGGTTGAGGCGACAGTGCGAGAGGTGAGGAGTGCGTGAACCTGACCGACCTGCAGATCGCTCTGCGGGCCCGCGCCCTGACGTTGTCGGTGGCGACCACCGGCTCGGCTACGCTCGTCGCCACGGCGACGGGCTACACGCGCGCGTCGGGCTCATTCGTGACGGACGGCTTCGTGGCCGGCATGGAGATCCTGCCGGCGGGCTTCACGACCAACACGCCCCGCGTGATCCAGTCGGTGGCGGCCGGGACGCTGGTGGTGCGTGGCAGCGTGACCCCGGAATCCTCTGGTGCCTCCCGCTCGCTGACCTGCGGCCTGCCCTCGCTGCGCGGCTGGGACAATCAGCGCGTGACGCTGATAGCCGACCGCTGGGCCGTCGAGGAGGAGTTCATCCAGCAGCCGGGACGACTGCGGACGTTTCCCGCCGCGTCGGGCCAGATGGAACTGCGCGGACTCTACATCCTGCGGGTCTACGTGGTGCAGGGCCCGGGTCTGGCAGCCGGACGTCGCTGGGCCGACGCGCTGCTCGAGCTGTTTCTCCCCGAGTCCACGCTCGCGGTGACGGGCGGGGACACGGTACGCATCCGCGGCGAGTTGACGCCCTCGGTCTCCGGCTACGTGCCGGCACAAGCCGGCTGGTCGGCTTTCACGGTCAGTGTCCCCTGGTGGGCGCTGGTCACGAACGCATGAGGTAATCCCATGGCCTATCAAACGCTGCAGAACATGGTGCTCGCCTACGAGGTGCAGTCGGCCCTGGGCACCCCGTCATCGGGCGCCGGCGCGAAGGCGCTGCGCCACGTCACGGTGAGCTTCAACGTCGAACGCGCACTGATCGTGTCCAACGTCAGCCGCAGCGACGGCCAGTCCAACCGGCCCCGGCTGGGCTCGCGCAAGGTCGTCGGCACCATCGAGTGCGAACTGAGCGTCGGGGAGCTGGACGAACTGTTCCGGGCCCTGTTCCGGGCCAGCGCCGAGACTGCGGAGGCGACCCGCACCTACAACAACGGCGCCGGCCTGACCAGCCTGACGGTGGACAGCACCAGCCAGATCACCCAGGTCGGGACCACGACACTGCTCGGCGTCCTGGACCGGGGCGACCTGTTCCAGCTGGACAACATGAGCACGGCCGCGAACAACGACACCTGGTTCGTGGCCAAGACGGTGACCGCGACCATCATCACCGTCTACGGCACGCCGCTCACGGCCCAGGGCGCGGACAACGCCTGCGACATGACCATCGCCAAGAAGCTCACGCAGGGCGACCCGCCCACCGAGCGGTACTTCACGTTCGAGATCTACAACCAGGACATCGACCTCTCGGAGCGGTTCACGGACGTGAAGGTGTGCAGCGTGAACATCCGCAAGTCGCCCAACGCCCCGGTGTCGGTGGTGTTCGGCTTCATGGGCCTGGACGGCGACCCGCAGGCGGTCGGCGCCTCGCCGGTGTTCACCACGCCCACCGAGTACACCGGCAAGTCGCTGGTGCCCTCGGACGGCATGATCGCCGTGGGCGGCACGGTCTACACGGACCTCACCGCCTTCGAAATCTCGCTCGATCTGTTGGGCCAGGTGCCTGATGTGCTGGCGCCGAACAGCCCGGACGTGTTCCTCGCCAATGCGGTGGGCCGCGGGTCGTTCAGCACGCTCATCACCGACCTGGACCACCTCACGGCGTTCGACGCCGAGACAGCCCAGGAAATCGTGTTCCACATGGTCGAGCCGGAAAGCAACCCGAAGGACGGCATGGCCTTCTACATCGGGGACGCCATCCTGACCAGCCACCCCTCGCCGGGCGGCGGCGTCGGCCCCAAGGTCGTGCCGGTGAGCTTCGCGTTCGGCAAGGACGAGGGCGGCTCGGATCGCGCCGCCACCATGATGAAGATCGCCAGCACGGCAGCGGCCCTCTAACCCCAAGGAGTACGGTATGGGCTTCGACATCGAAGCGGCGGCGGAAATCACGAAGGCCGAGGACGAGGGCGTGGTCGTGGCGATCATCGACCCGCGTTCCGGCGAGGAAGCAGCCAAGGTCACAATCGTGGGCACCTACTCGGCAACCTATCGCCGGGAATGGGACGCCCTGACCAATCGGCTGATCCGCCAGCGCAAGATCGGGAAAGCCTCTACCGAGGAAAAGGAACGCGAAGAAATCCAGTTGGTGGCCGCCTGCATCCTGGACTGGGAAGGCATCCGGCTGGGCGGCCGGGACCTCGCGTTCTCCAAGCCCAACGCCATCACACTGCTGACGAAGGCGCCGTTCATCCTCGAGCAGTTGTCGGCCGCGATGCGGGATCACGAACGTTTTTTCTCGAACGGCTCGGGGACCTCATCGCCTACGCCCGCCACGTCGGGCGACTAAGGAAACCGGCCGAAGAAAAGGGCGGCACGTCACTCCGGGCCCACCTGGAGGAGGCGGCGAACAACGGCAGCGAGAAGGCCAGGGCGGCGCTGGAAGGCCCGCCGTTTCCCGAGGTGCTGACGCAGTTGTGGGCACGGTTCCAGGCGCTGGATGGGGCGCGCGAGGCGGGCCAGTACGGGCTGGCGGCGATCACCCATGTGCAGATCGACGCGGCCAACCGGCTGCACGACTGGCGGCTCCAGCCCCACGAGGTGCAGGCGCTCCTGATGCTGGACGTGGCGATCCGGTTTCCCGAGGAGAAAGCGTAAGCCGTGGCCATCGACATCGCGGAACTGGACATCCCCGTCCGGCTGAAACTGCTGGAGCAGGCCAAGCGCGACCTCGCCGGGCTGGGCCAGCAGGGCGCCACGGTCGCCCGCGACATCGAGCGGTCGTTCTCGACCGCGAACACCGCCACCGCCACGCTCAACACCAACACGGCGATGACCACGCGGCAATTTACGCGACTGGCCTCGGGCGCCAGCGCCGCCGCGGTGGCGTTGAACGCAGGCCGTGTCTCCGTGCAGGGGCTTTCTGGTGCGCTGGTGGCGCTGGGTCCGGCGACCGGGGGCGTTGGCGCGGCGCTCGCAGGCATCGGACTACTGACGACCCTCATCCTGACACTGGGGAACGAGGCGGAAGAAACCGAGAATAAAGTCCGGTCCCTGGCGGATTACTCAGAAGGGCGGCTGCGCGGGATTGTATCAGGGCTGGAAATCAAAGGACGACAGGAAGTCGAGATCGCCCCTCGCACCCCATTGAATCCATGGGGGCGCATGGGGGCGCAGGGCCTGTCTGCTGATGAGGCCACACTGCTCAACCAGTCCCGAAGGCAGTTGGAGGCGCTCGGGCGCGCGGAACGCGAAGCCGCGGCGAGGATAGCAGAGCGGGTCGCCCGTCTGCGCGAGGAATCCCGCGAGCAGTTGACGGTCATCCCGACCATCGAAAGCGCCACCAGTGTGCTGGACCGGACCATCGCGGCACAGACCGCCCATGCCGAGGCGTTGCGGCGCACCTCGGCGGCCACCGCGGCGGCCGAACTCGCCCAGAAACGCTACAACGCCGCCCTGAACGAGGCGGACCTCACCAAGGAAGCCATCGGGCCCCAGACGGCGAGTGGCGGGGGCGGGCTCTCCGGGCAGGCGGTCGCCGGGTTCATCAGCGGCGGCGGGTCACTGGGCGGCATGATTGGCCTGATCTCTGCCATCGGCGGACTCAGCGCGGCGGCGCAGTTCGCCCTGCCCGTCATCGGCTCGCTGACCGAGGCCCTTTTCGGTTCCAGCGAGGCCGAGCGCCGGCGGACTGAAGCCATCCGGCAATTCAACGATGCACTGGAGGACATGCGGTTCGCGCTGTCCGGGCCCTCGGCGCTCCAGCAGGAACTGCGCCGCATCACGGACGAGTTCGACCGTCTGCGTGAGCAGGCGCGGGCAGTCCGTGACGCGACGTGGGGCACCGAGCCCTTCGGTAACACACAGCAGGCGTTCCAGGACCGGCTGCGGGAAATCGAAGCACTGGAAGCGCAAGCCATGCAGCAGGCGCGCGCCGCGGCCGCCGCGCGCGAGATGGCCGACGCCATCGAGAAGGCCGTCAGTCGCATCGAGGGGCTGTCGCGCACCATCGAGAATCTTCAAGCCTTCCGGGGCGGGCTCTCCCTCAATCCCCAGCTCACGATCCTCTCGCCCATGCAGCAACTGGCCGAGGCACGCCGGCAGTACGAGTCCACTGTCGCCGCGGCGATGGGTGGCGACCAGAACGCGGCAGGCCGGTTGCCCGGGGCGGCACAGGCATTCCTGACGGCCTCCCGCTCAGTCAATGCTTCGGGTCGTGGCTACGTGCAGGACTTCCTGCGCGTGCAGAACGAGACCGAGGCGGTGACCAAGCTGTTCCAGGATCAGAAGTCGATCCAGGAACAGATGCTCGAGGAACTCAAGAAAATCGCCTACGAGACCAGCCGGTGGGCCACAGGCGGGGGACCGGGCTCGCCGGGCGGGCACCCGGTCGATCCGGGCAACCCGAACGCCGGCAACCCCGGGCCCATCATCATCAAGAAGCCCGGGCAGTCCAGCGCCGAGGTTGAAGTGCTCCAGGCGGGCTTCAACGCGCTGATCGCCAAGAGTGACGAGCAGCAGGCCGAACTGCGTCGGCTGCATACCGCCATCATCGCCATGACGAACTGATGCGCGAATACCTGGTCGAACTCACCGTGTGGGATTCCGACACCGCCAGCACCACGGTGCTGCGGTACTCGACGCACGGGCGCACGACTACGCCTTCGGATGCCCCAGCCAATGCGTACTACGCGGCCCGGCTCCGGCAACCCGTCCTGCTGGGGCGCCACGCTTTCCGCGAAGGTGCCTCGTTCGGGCGCTCGCGCAGCGGCCTCGGGGAACTGGAGCTGATGAACGGCGACGGCGAACTCGACGCCCTGCTGGACTACGGCTTCGACGGCCGGGGCTTCGCCATCAAGGTGGGCGAGCACACGGCGGCCTACTCGACGTTCGAGGAACGGCTGACCGGGACCATGGTCAACGTGGAGTTCGAGCAGGACACCGTCCGCATCTGGCTGCGGGATGCGTCGGTGGATCTCGACGTACCACTGCAGCCGAACAAGTACGCCGGCGACAACGTGCTGCCCGATGGACTGGAAGGCACCGGGGACGATCTGCAGGGCAAGCCGAAGCCGGTGTGCCTGGGCACCGTGAAGAACGTGCCGGCGCCCTGCGTGAACACCGCGAAGCTGATCTACCAGGTGAACGACGGGGCGATAGAGGATGTCGATGCCGTCTATGATCGCGGCATCGCGCTGGGGATCACGCCCTACGATCTCGCGGCGGTGACGCACGGACACGGCGACTTCTCTGGTCGCGGCGTGGCAGAGGACGGCGCGGGGCACATCGTCGCCGGTGGGGGCGATTTCAGCCTCGGCTACGAGGGGTGGATTCTGCACGGCGACGGCGACACCTGGTCGAAGGTGACCCCAGCACTGTTCGCCAACCACTACATCGAAAGCCTCGCATTCGGCGCAGGCGTGTTCCTCGCGGTGGGCTCGCAGCGCAACGGCGTGGCCGCCGCCCCGGCCATCGCAACCTCGGCGGATTTCGGTGCAACATGGACGACGCGCACCGCGCCGGGATCATGGACGACGGCTGACAACTTCATCACGTCGGCGCGGTGGCTCGAAGGCGTGGACCGTTTCTGCATTATGACCAGAACCGGCAAGGTCGCCATGTCGCCTGACGGCATCACATGGACCGATGCCGGGCTCGCCACGGGCGACGACCTCTGGGACTCGGCCACGGACGAGACCGACATCATCGTCGTGGGGGAGACTGGCGGGATCGGGGTTGTGTATCGCAGCACTGACGCCGGCGTGTCGTTCACGTTGGCGACCCCCGTCAACCTGAGCGCAACGGCCAGCGGGGCGCTACAGGCGATCTACTACTCGCTCGGCATGTGGGTGCTCGCGGGGCTGGATGGCTCCGTGGCGACGGTCTGGTCCTCCGAGGACGGCACGACGTGGGTTCAGCGCATCAAGACCACGGTCGCTGAAAACGTGTTCGACCTGTACTACTCCGATGGGTTCTGGGCCTGCGGCAGTTCCAGTCTCAACCTGATCTCCCGGGACGGCTACGTCTGGGTTACCGACACCCCGCCGACGAACTACGCCGGCGGGTTCGCGCAGATCGTGTTCGATGGCCGCTGGTGGTTCGTTGGAGAGCACACCTTCTCACCGGATGGCGGGATCGCCGCTTCTCCGGCGCCCATCCAGTACGCTGACGAAGCGGACCTGCTGAATGACGATCTCGCGCCGCCGCCCGGCTCCTTCGGGTACTGGGCCGCCGGCGGCCACCTCCGCCTCGGCTCCTCGCCGGACGGCCTCATCACCGCCGACGTCACCCAGGGTGCATCCGCAACCGACCGCACACCGGCCGCGCTCTTCCGCGCCCTGCTGAACCGTTCGTGGGTCACCGGGGGATTGCTGGGCCAGTGGGACGAGGACGACCTCGATGACCTGGATACGGCCATCGACGGGGAGTGCGGCTTCTGGACCGATTCCGAAATGACGGTCGCCACGGCCGTGGATCAGGTCGCCATGTCGGCCGGCGCGTTCTGGGGGCCTGACCGTACCAGCGTGCAGCGCATCAAGCAACTCGCCGCCCCCTCGGGCAGCGCCGTGCTGTCCCTCTCCGAGGATCAGGTCATCGGCCTGCTGCGCGTCCCGCCGGCGGATGGGCGAGGCTTGCCCTCGCACCGCTCCATCGTGCGCTGGGGACGGTTCTACGCCGTGCAGCCCACGGACGTGGCGGGCGGGGTCAGTGATGCACGGCGCGGGCAACTGGCGAAGCCGTGGCGTGAGGCACTGGCCGAGGACGCCGACGTGCTCGAAGCGCACCCGCTCGCGCTCCAGACCGTGGAGGACTCGCTGCTCGCCACCGAAGCCGAAGCGCAGGGCGAAGCCACCAGGCGCCAAGCGTTGCGGGGCACGCGGCGCGACACGTTCCGCTTCAAGGTGGACCTCAACGAGGACACCGAAGCCCTCGAATTACTGGACGTGATCGACCTGACGCACTCGCGCTACGGGCTCTCCAGCGGCGAGCTGTGCCGGGTCATCGGCACGGAACCCGATGCCCGGGCCGGCAAAATCACCCTGACTGCGTGGCGCTGACATGAACATTCTGCCCTTCTGGTACGCGGACATGCTGGGGTATCGGGACGACGATACCGGCGAAACCCTGCAACTCCTCGCGCCGGTCAACTACGTCGAAGAGTTCCTGGACGACGCGGGCATCATCGCGCCGTGGACGGCGCGGGACACCAACGCGGCGACCGAGGCCATCGTGGCAGACGGCGCGCGAGGCGTCATCGCGCTGACGTTGACCAACGCGAACGAAGCGCAACTGGCCGGCATCGACTGGGCCGACCACCGGCCGCTGGTGCTGAATCAGTACCTGGCCATCGAGTTCCGCTTCCGGTTCACCGTCCTGCCCACCGGCTCGGTGGTCGCGGTGCTGGGCCTGTGCGGAGACCATAACGCGGCGGTCAACACGGTGGCGGAAAGCATCTGGTTCCGGGCCGACGGGTCGGGCGCCATCACCGTCGAAACGGACGACACCAGCAACGAAACCAGCCAGGTGGCGACGGGCGTGACACTCATCGCAGACCAGTGGTGCGTGGGCCGGATCGAGTGTGAGGACTTCGAGGACGTGCGGTTCTATCTCGACGGGGCGCGGGTGGCCTCGGGCACCACGTTCAACATGACCACGGTCGATGCGCTGGCCCTGCAACCCGTGGTGAGGGTGGGAAAAGAAAGTGCGGCCACAACTGTAGGCACGCTGCAAATCGACTACGTGAAAGTGTGGCAACGGAGAGCGGCGTGACCATCACTCGCAGTAGATCCGAAGCCTTGCGCGACGGGCTGCCACGGTACTTCACCGGGCACCCGTGTCTCCGTGGCCATGTGAGCGAGCGGCGCACCAGCAACTCGCACTGTGTCGAATGTGAGGCCATCAACCGTCACGAGTTTGAGGCTCGGCATCCGCATCGGAACGCCGAGTACCGACGGCGCTACTATGCGCGCCACGGCGACCTACACAAGCAAGGCGTCCGCGCTTGGCGGAAAGCGAACGGCGAACGCTACCTTGCCGCCAAGCGGGCGTGGTGTGCGGCGAACCCCGAGCGCGTGCGGCAACAGCGCGCCGACGCCAGGATTCAACACCCTCCAACGATAGAGCAGCGTCGCAAGGACAGCCTGCGCGCGGCCGCATGGAACAAGGAGCACCGCGAACGTCGCGCTGTCATTTCTCGTTCGGCCGCTTCCCGCCGCCGCGCTGCGCTGCTCAAGGCTACCCCGCCGTGGGTTGACCATAAGGCTATCAACGCCATCTACGCGGAAGCCGTTCGGCTAACAGAGGCCACTGGGGTGCCGCACGAGGTGGACCACATTGAGCCCCTTCTCGGTCGCGATGCCCGCGGTCTCCATGTGCCATGGAACTTGCGGGTCATCACGAAGGAACTCAATCGCCGCAAGGGCAATCGGAGAGCCGCGTGAGCCGGACCCTGTTCGGTTGGCCGCTCTACTCCGACGTGGGCGTGACCTACTCACCTGTTCTGAGCGGGGGTTCGTGGCTTACCGCCCTGCCGTTGTCGAATCTCCAGAACCGGGAACTGGCCAAGGTCGCCCGGTCGAGCAACGACGACCTGACCAGTACGATCATCAAGGCTGACCTGGGCGTGGCGCGCGCGGTGCGCGTGGTCGCAGGGGTGAAGCACAACCTGTCAAGCGCGGCCAAGGTGCGGGGCCGGCTGATGGGCGCGGTGCCGATCTACGAGGACAATGCGTTGGAGGCGTGGACGCCTTCGGGTACTCCCGTCCTCACGGCGGGGCAGGCCGACCCGTTCGGTGGCACACGGGCCGTGCTGGTGAACGACGATGACGGCGCGGTGGTGGAGGTCATTCACGACGTGGTGGCCTTTACTGGCGACGGCGTCAAGGCCATCGGCATCACGCTCAAGGCGGGCACGGCGGCGGTCACCGAGTTCGGCATCTTCGACGAAACGGCGCTGGCGTGGCTTCACCGCATTCGCGCCACGTGGAGCGGCGGCGTGCCGACGCTCACAACCACGGCGGGTTCGGGGACGCTGTACACCCCGCAGTTGATTGCGACCGGCTTCTACGCCGCGCTGGTGCTCGTGGATGGCGTCACCGCCGCTAACACGAACGGCTTCTATCTCTACCCGGCCGGAACCTCTGCGGCCAGTACCGGCACCGTGACCGCCTACGAAGCATTGGCGTGGGACCTCACCACCCAGCCGGTGCTCTACGACTCTGGCGTGGTGGATGCCTGGCCCACGGGCATCGACGCCGAAGAGTACGAGAACCACACCAAGACCTTCCTGCATGTGCTGAGCACCGCCGCCACGGGCCGCTACTGGCGCGAAGAAATCGCGGACACCAGCAACGCCGACGGCTACGTGCAGCTCGGCCGGCTGGCCATCTGTGGCGCATGGGAGCCGACCTACCACATGAACGTCGGGATGCGGCAGGGTTGGGATACCTCATCGGTATCCGAGGAGTCGGACGGCGGGGCGATGATCCACCGCGACCGGGCGGTGCGTCGGAGCGCGGGCCTCACGTTCGGGGACATCTCGCACGATGAGGCACTGGCGAACGCCTTCGAGATGCAGGCCAAGCTGGGGACCACGAAGCAGTTGTTCGTGGTGCTGGACCCGGACGACTCGACCAACCTGCACCGGCAAAGCTTCCTGTGTCGCCTTCAGGCACTCAGCCCGCTGGAAGCGCGGAACTATCACCGGCGCGACGTGCCCTTTGCGCTGGTGGAGGAACTGTGATGCTAGCGCACGACGATGGGCGGCGGGCACACATGGCCCGGGGCGCAGGGTGGCTCCACGCCGGCCGGGCATTGCCACGACTCCCAGGTGTAGCCGTTGCGCTGCTCGCTGGCGACCAGCGTGCAGGTCGCTGGCTCGGTGGTTCCGCCACAGGCGGCTACCCCTATGAGTAACCACAGGATCGTCCGGTATCGTTTCATGCCGCACGATAGGGTTCACATGCGCCACCAGCAAGTACCCGCAGGGGGACCAGGTACATGACGACCGGGGAAGTCATTGCAGCGGCAGTCCCTACGGGCGCCCTGATCGGATGGCTGGCCAAGCATTTTCACGCGCACAAGAACGGGAACGGGAACGGCAACGGGATCGGGTCGAAGCTCGACCGCATCGGGGACCTGCTGGAGGCGGTGAAGGAGAACACCAAGGGCATCCCGGTGGCGATCAATCGGATCGAACACATCGAGCGCAAGGTGGAGGAGAAGTGAGCGACCCGGGAAAGACGCATGTCGGATTGGTCACTCAGCGCATCCGGGCCATCCCGGCCGAGAAGCGCACCAAGAAGATCGGGCGCACGCTCGCTGGCGCGGCGCTGCTGGTCGCGGGCCTCAAGGGCGGGCCGCTGCTCAAGGCGGCGGAAGTCGCCCACTCGCAGACCATCGTGACGGTCGCCGTAGTGCTGGGCGCGGTCATGATGTCCTTCGAGTTCGTGGTCCTGCCACTGGTCACGCTCATCGCCCTGGCCAAGGATGCGGTCAACGTCGTGGTGGCGTTCCTGAATCGGAAGAAGGCCAACGGCGACGAGGCGCAGTCGTGACCACCGACTATCGCACGCTCGTAATCCCCGGCCACCCCAACGCCACCGGCAAAGGGTTGGTGCGCGAGCACGTAGCCGTCGTGGTCACCGCGCGTGGCGGCCGGCCGATTCCGAAGGGTGCCGTGGTCCACCACGTCAACGAGGACCGCTCCGACAACCGACCGCGCAACCTCGTGCTCTGCCAGGACCAGGCGTACCACCGCCTCATCCACCGCCGTGCTGATGCGCTGAAGGCGTGCGGACACGCCGGCTGGCGGCTGTGCAAGGTCTGCAAGACGTACTCCGACCCGGCGACGATGCGGAATGTCGGCTACCGACCGGATGGCGAGCCCCGCGGGTTCATGCATCACGCCTGCGCGACGGCCCGCACGCGCGCGTGGCAAGACGCCAACCGCGACCGCGTCAACGAACTAGCGGCCAAGTCGCGCGCCAGGCATCGGGTGGTCATCCGCGACCGTGAGCGGGCACGACGGGCGACGAAGGGGACGCCATGACGCTCGCCATCGACCGCTCGCTTCGACTCCCGCACGGCCAGTATTACAGCCGGGCCCAGAAGAAGAACGCCATCGTCCTGCACCACACGGTGGGCGGCTCGGCCCGCTCGAGCTTCGACTGGTGGGCCAGTGACCCCCGGGTGATCGGCACGGCGTATCTGGTCGAGCGGGACGGGACGATCTACGAGGTGTTCCCGCCCGAGTGTTGGGCCGGCCACCTGGCGTGCCACGACCCGGAGATGGAGAAGCGCACCATCGGCATCGAGTTGGCGAGCGAGGGCGCGCTGACGGAGCGCGACGGACAGCTCTGGGCGTTCGACGGCAAGCGGCGGCTGGGCGCACGCGATGAGATGCTGAAGGCGGGCCGGGTGGTGCGCTTCGGCGGCGGTGGGTGGCGCGGCTACGAGTGGTTCGACGTCTACGACGAAGCGCAGATCGTGAGCACGATCAAGCTGGTCGCGCACCTGTGCGAGACCTTCGGTATCCCCAAGGCGTTCGCTCCTGAGATGCAGCGGCCGACCGGGGACGCTCGAGCCCTGCACACCTTCGCCGGAATCTTCCATCACGCCTGCGTCCGGGCTGACAAGTCCGACATGCACCCGCTGTTCCCGTGGGACCGCTTGCAGTACGCCCTGACCGAACGACTGGCCGCATGAGCGAGCCCGCAGTCCCGGTGCGCTACACGCCGCTGGGCAGCGGGCTCTTTGTCGAGCTGGGGCCCGAAGGCGAATGGTTGACCACGCTCATTCCCTACGAGCGACTGAGCCCCGAGTGGCGGGACGCCTGCGACATGGCGCGCGCGGACGAGTGGAAGGGCGACGATCCCGACCCAGGTTTCATATGAGACCCATCCTGGTCTCGCTCCTGATGCTGGCCGGCTGCATCACGGCCCGCTCGCCCTTGCCCACGATCACGCACTTGGATACCCGACCGCTCAACGGATTCCAGGTGGACACCGCGGTCTCCGCGAGGGCCATCGCCTCCTACCGGGAAGCCCTGCGCGACGGTACGGAAACCGCCCTCTGCCTCTACGGCGCGGTGCAGACCGTGGACACCCTGCTGCTGCTGTCCATCGACCGGGCCGAAGTGCCCACGGCGATGCAGCGGGCGCCCAAGATGATCCGGTACACCTGTGAGATCAAAGCCGACTACATCGGCCGCTGGCACGCGCACATCGGCCCCAACCTGTTGGTCGTGCCTTCGACCATCGACGCGGAAGATTTCTGGGGCGACACGCGCAGCCTCGTCATGCTGGTCGGTGTCGCGCTGGATTCCTCGTCAGGCTTCGATGTGCTGGTGGTGGCGTGGGAGCTGGTGGACCGACGCCGGGGCTACCTGCCATTGCGAGGGTTGTGATGCATCCCCCGAACATCAAGGAGCGCGCATGAGCAAGGCCAAGGTGTCGCTGGTGGATTTCGCAAGGACGAAGCGGCGGGCCGACCTGCGGGCGAGTTGCCCGGTCTGCCAGCTGCCCGACGCGGTGCGCGAGGACATGCGGCAGGCGCGGCCCCAGAAGATTCCCCGGGCCACGGTGCTGGCGTGGCTGAAAGAAATGGGTCACGACGTCGCCAGCACCGCACTGGACACCCACAACCAGGGCAAACATGACATCGAAAGCCCGTAAGCCCGATCTCGCCACCTTCGCGGACGCGCGGGCGAAGGCGCAGTTTGCCGAGAATCAGGAGATCGCCCGCGCCAACCGGACGCTGCGCTCGACGCTGGCGGAACGCGAGCAGGAACTGGCGGCCGTCAGGAAGCGACTGGCCGAGCACGAACACCCCTCGCTAGCCAAGATCGAGGCGTTGCTTCTCAAGCGCCCCAGCCTGACGCGCCAGCAGATCACGAAGGAACTGGGCTGTGACCACGCCACGGCCGACGCGGTGTTGGGCGACATGGAAGCCCGGGGCTACAACGTCAGTGACGGCGTGCTGTCCCGGCAGGCAGGCACCAAGCGGGCCGCGGTCGAGCACTTCTACGGCCCCGAGGTGCGCTTCGGTGTCGTGAGCGACACGCACATCGGCAACCGCCACGCGATGGAAGAGCAGTTGGCGGAAGCTTACGCGGTGTTCAAGCGCGAGGGCATCACCTCGGTCTACTGTCCGGGCAACCTGATCGACGGCGAGAAAACCTACCGGGGGCAGGAGTACGAGATCACCGTCATGGGCGTGGACAATGTCGTGGCGAACCTTGCCCGCGTCTGGCCTCGCGTCCCCGGCATCACCACCTATCACGTCGCCTCTTCCACCTGCCACGAAGGTTTCTACCTCAAGAGCGCCGGCATCCTGATCGGCAAGCTCATCGAGAACGCCCGGCCCGACATGAAGTACCTGGGGATGGACGAGGCCGATGTGGTGCTACAGGACAATGAGGCACGACCGACGTTACGGATCGTGCATCCGGGTGGCGGCACCAGCTACGCGGATTCCTACCGACCGCAGAAGATCGTGGAGTCCTATTCGGGCTCCGAGAAGCCGACCATTCTCGCCATCGGCCACTACCACAAGGGCGGCTACTACGACATTCGCGACGTGGCGGTGATTCAGGCCGGCTGCCTGGAGCGCCAGACGCCCTTCATGCGGAAGCTGTCGCTGCGCGCCGTCATGGGCTTCTGGATCATCGAGGCGCGGTTCACGGACGACGGCAGCCTGCGCCGGTTCCGGCCCGAGTTCTTCAAGTATTACATCGGCGGGAACGGACAGGTGCTGCGGAAGTGGGCGGCGTGATTGTTTTCGACCGCTCGGTTCCCGAGGAAGAACGGGTCTGGATTGGCCGACTCGCGCGGCGGTTTCTGCGGGCCTGCGGGCTGGAATCCTGGGAGCTGGTGGTCAAGCTCAAGCGGTTTCGCGGCACTCAGCTCGCGGAGTGCGAGGTGCAGGCCATGAGCACCCGGGCCATCCTGACGCTGCACCCGGCCCGGCTGGAAAACCGGGAGGCGGTACGCACCGACGCGATGCATGAACTATGGCACATGCTGGACGAGGAGCTGATCGACACACTGGCTGACTTGGCTGCCCATATCCCCGATGAGAAGAAACGCCGCCGCGCCTACCGCCGAGCGGAACGGCGCTACGAGGCGTGGCACGACCGGACAGCGCGAGTCGTGGGGAGCCTACTGTGAAGTGGACCTCGCTGCGTGGCGCGGACGGAGTGCTCGGTGGTGACTTCGTGGACATCACGACGCCGTGGGGGATGCGCGATAAAGTGAGCCATCTCCTACTCGGGGCGTTCGCGCAGCTCGCCCATGAGCGCTGGATCACCCCGGCCATCTTCTGGAATGCGTCGTTCGTGGTGCTGGTGGCCGTACTGGTGGAGCTGGTCGAGCAGCATCGCTTCGACCTCTACGGCTGGAGCCGGTCCTTCAGCGATGAAGCCGATGGGACTGATGTGCTGGTGACCATCGCCGGCGGCGTGATCGGGTGGCTGCTGCTGTGAGTCCCATTCGAGCCTTCGCCACCGGCGCACTGGTCGCTACCCTGGTGGCCGTGTTCATCGCCCTGTTCTGGTCCTCGTCGGTAGACCAGCAACTGGCGATGTTGGCCGATTCTGCCGCCGCCTCCCGAGCGGCATCCCACCTAGCGGATTCGGTGCGCGAGGCTGAGCGTTTGGCCGATCATGTGGCCCATGTGCAGCTCGAGGCCGAAGTCCTGCGCCTCACTCGAACCGCGCGCGTCACCGGGCAGCAGATGTTAGCGACCGCCGACACCCTCTGGCGCGAGGCCCCGGATACCTGTATCCCGGGCATCGCACGACTGAGACTGGGGATGGTCCTGCACCTGGCGGCCGATTCAGTCAAAGACGAAGGCGTGACCCGGATGCTTCGGGCCGACAGTCTCGCCCTTGACGCCGAGCGTAGCCGCACCTTCGCCGTGATGGCCGAACGGGACACGGCGCAGAACCGACTGGACCGGGCGATCAAACTGGGCCAGCGATCCGACTGGACGGTCGGCCCGCACCTGGGCTACGGATTGTCACTGGTGGATGGTAGAGTGGTGGACGGCTGGCAGGCGGGCATCAGTGTGCAGCGGCGTATCCGGCTGAAGGTGCCGTTCCTGTAGGGCGCAGTCTGCACCGAGTCGCAACTTTCCTTCATGATCTACGGTCGTAGAATGGTACCCCTTCGATGAGCTTGAGCGTCCATGCCTGACCCGTGTCCCCTCGGGGGCCGCTGTGCGGGTGGCCCCTGCGTCTACGAGCTGGTCCCCGGCGGGCGCTTCGCTGTGTGCGAAGCCGGGACGGTCAGTCTGTTTCAGCGCCTCCCCGGCGTCGTGATTTCCTCTTTGCCACTGCTCGATCCCCCGCTGTCTGCTGTGCCAGTTGCGCTATCCGCTCCCGTTCGCTCGCGGGTGCGCCGGCGCTGGCTTCATGTCCTGCCAATCCTGGCGCTGATAGTGGCGTAGCGAGGGCGAGGGCCGACGGCCGCCCCTTCCCCTCGATAGCCGCCAGCAGCTCGTCACAGGTCACCCCGAGCGCCTGGGCGACCCTACGAACGACGCGGGAATCAGGGGCGTGGCCAGTGCGGACCCAGCGGCGAACGGTCGCCTCGGGAAGCCCAGCGCGTCGGGCGAGACTTCCTGCGTTCCATTGCGTACGGTCCCGTTCGAACCGGGACTTGATCTCCCGGTCCAGCCACGCCGACCACGGGTCGGGCGCAACAACTTTGTGACCAGCCAGACCGTAACCCCCTGATACTACGCAGGTTGCAAACATGCTTGCGCGTTAGTGTGCGAATGTGTACGTTCGTGCCCACACAAAAACACGACCGACACCTTCTGAACGCGAGCGTACAGGTATGCAGCGCAAGTCTGTATCACATAAGAAGATAGAAGTAGCCACCGGGGCGGTGGGACCGCAAGGTGCCGCCTCGGAGACCCTCACCGTGCGGCTCCAGGTCGCGGACAGCAACCGGCTGGAGCGGGCGGCCAAGCAGCGCCGGTTGGCGAAGGGCACTATCGCCCGACTGGTCATCTGCGAGTGGCTGGACCGGAATCAGGCCGCCTGACGATGTCCAGCAACGCGCCCGGCACCAACTCTCCGACGCGGAACCAGCCCGAGCCTCGAGCGGTCTGCTGGCGCATGGGCCGCGAGTACGGCAAGTGGCACCTCAAGGTGCCGGGCACCACGCGCACCGCCTGCGGGCTCGACTTCGCCGGCGTGCGGCCTGACTCGATCTCCCTGTCCTCGTTCACCGACAAGGTCACCAACGAACGGTGCCAGACCTGCCTCACCAAGGCCCGGGCCCATCTGGAGTTGATCCGATGACCACGCGCCAACGGCTAACGACTCCGTCCCAGCGACTCCAGTATCCGACCGCCTCGCGAGTGACGGCCCACGTCGCCCTCGCCCTGGGCTGCACCGAAGGCACCGCGCATCAGGCCCTCTACTCCTCGGACCCCGCGCGCCGGCTGAACCTGCGCGTCGCGGAAGCCATCACGGCGCTGATCCGCTCGGGTGACCGGGCGGCGCTGGCCCATTTCCTCGCCCCCATCGAAGCGGCCATCCGGGGCATCCCGGCGCCGGCGGAATCCGACCGGCTGGCTGAGCAAGCGCAGGTGGCCGATGGGGACGAAGAAACCACCGGCACCGCCTACTACCGGAACCCCTGTCTTGAAACCGCCCGGGCCTACGTGCTGGCCATCGACACCCAGGACGCGCTGTGCCACGAGGAGCGGATGGCCGTGGCCTCGCGTTGGGGCATCGCATGACCCCCTGCTCGAACTACACCTGTCCCAACTACGACGCCGATGCCGTGAGTGAATGCGAGCTGTGCCGCACGGAAGGCGAGCCCTGCACCAACGGCACCCGAGGCGAGATGAAGCACGGTGATCCGCAGGACTGTCGCTGCTTCTCCTGCTCGGCCTGCCGCTGTGATGCCGCTGAGTACCTGCTGGAGGATCGGTGAAACTCCGCGACTGGATCGTCATCGGCCTGTGGTTCGTGCTGGCCGGCCTGACATGGGTCGTGATGCTGCCCGTGAAGGCGTGGAAGAAGTTGACCGGGATGGCGCCATGAGCAGGACCCGGAGCGCACGACCCGAACAACTCGCGGGCCACAAGCGCGTCGGCGGCAGGGTGTCGGTGGCCATGTCCTGTGAATGTGGCTGGCGGTCGTCGTCGTGGACGGGGCCCGGTGCTCGCTGGTCAGCCGACGCCGAATGGCGCGAGCACCGTGCATCGCACCAGGTCGTGAAGCACGAACAGCCCATGCGGGGAGTCTGATGAGCGAGAGCCTGAGCGCACGACTGCGCCTACAAGCCCGCATTGCCCGTGGATGCGTATCAGAAGAAGTCTCGCCGCTGCTGGCCGAAGAAGCCGCTGACGAACTGGACGCCTGCATAGAAGCCCTGCGGGACGTAATCGCATGGCGCGAAGGACCCGAAGCCCCTGCGTTCATTCACGATGCAAAGCCGTGGCTCAAGGCTCGTGCCGTACTGGAGCGAGTCGCCCCGCCCATGCCTAACGACAAAGGCGCTGCCCATGAGTAGCACACGACTCGACAAGGCGGGCATCATCGCCGCGCTTGTTGACGGTGCCGAGTTGCTCCTGACGGAGCCGTATTGGGATGCTCGCCGTGTTGCCCGTGCGTGGCTGGCGTGGCCATCAGGCGAGCGAGTCGAGGCCAACCGACGCAGTGCGGACGCAGTGCTCGCTCGGCGTAACGGTTCGATCACCGGTCCCGTTCGCCACATCCGCGACACCGTGGGCGGCAAGGTCTATGGCTTACGTGCGGTGATTCAACCTCACGAACAGAAAGGCGTAACCCATGAGTAGCGCCAGGTTCACGGCGTTCGTGGAGGCGATGGCGCTTTACGTCGAAGCACGTCGAGTGCTGGACGAGAAGCTGGACGCCTACGAAGGCTACTCGCCGGACTACGAATTGTCGCAAGAGTTCGACGCTCGCGCACGGACAGAGCGCGCCGCCGCTGCCGCCTTCCGAGATGCCGTCCTTGAGGCAAGTCCGGGGGTTCGGGATGCCTAGCCGAATGTCAGGCGGTGTCCCGGTGAGTGAGCCCAAGACGCTACCCGAGAAGGGAATGCTGCCGTGTCCGTGGTGCGATATCCCTCCGGTGAATCACGGATGGGTTGCGTGCCACACGAAGGGGTGCCCGCTGGAGCGTGTGTTGTTCTCCCGCGAAGGTTGGAATGCTCGCTGGGACCGTCGCGCCCCCTCCCCGGAAAACGCTGTTCCTGTGTCTGCTCCGTCCCCTCAGGAGAAGAAGGCGTAGCCATGGAGCGCGACGGGTTGTACGAGGTGACCGAAATCCTGGTCCCGCCCGTTGACGCGGAGGCTGGGGTGCGGCTGCGCTGGAAGGTCACCAACCGGCGCACCGGCAGCGTTGAAGTCGTGGCGTTGCTGCGGCCCACCGGGGCGGCGCCGGCGCTGGCCTGCACCTGCTCGTTGCCCTTCTGCAATCACCGGCAGGAAATCCTGCCCCGGATCGGTCCTACCTTCCCGCCGCCTGACGGACAGGCCGTCGCTTGAAAGGCGTTCTCTCTCCCGCATGGGAACGGGCCACCATCGCCACCATCGTGCGCTGGCACTACCGCAACGAGTGGTGGAGCGAACGGCTCAAGTGGTTCAAGCCCACGGTGCCAGGTCACCTCGTCAGACGCGCCCGACCGAGCGTGAACTGATGGAAAAGACGGCACTGAGGATACTCCGAGAACATCTGACACGCAGTCCCCGGTTCGAGTTGGGATTCTGGCGGCGAGTAAAAAAGGGGGCCGACTGTTGGCTTTGGGCCGGACGGCGCAACCCGATGGGGTACGGCATGGTCGATGTGCCGGGAAAGAGCGCACGACTGGCGCACCGCGTTTCCTATGCCCTGTTCCACGGGGCCGTGGAGCCCGGCTTGGAATTGGATCACCTGTGCCGCAACCCGGGTTGTGTCCGGCCCGATCACCTCGAGGCGGTTACGCACGACGTAAACATGGCCCGCGGCAGGCGAGCGAGCCAGACCCATTGCCTGAGGGGTCACGAGTTCACCGCAGAGAACACCAGGTTCAAGAAAAACGGCACACGACAGTGCCGTGCGTGTGATCTCCTGCACGAACAACGACGCAAACCCCGCGTTCATTGGCGTCGCCGGGCGCGCCCGAGCGTGAATTGACCCCGCCGCTGATCGTCATCGCGCTCTGGCTGGCCTGCTGCGTCGGCGTCCGGCTCTGGTTCGACGCCCTCAAGCGCGAACCGAAGCCCAAGGTGCGGATGCCGAACAAGTGGGTCGAGCACCGCCAGCCTGACAAGTGCAGTTACCCGGTGAACGCCTCGAACGACGAGTTAGCAGCCTACCTGCTACTGGGTGGCGCCGTGACGTATGAACACGACGAGCTGAACCGTGGCTGAGATCAACCCTGCTGCCGTGGCCGCGAAGGGCGACGAGGTCGAATCACTCGTCAGGCGATTGGCCGAAGCCTGTCGCGAGTACACGGCGCTCAATGCCCGTCAGTGTCTGGAAAACGCTTTGAGCGAATCCCAGTTGTCGCTGCCCATGGGAGAGAAGAAGCCATGAACGTCCACATCGTCCACCGGAAGCCGTGCCTGCGGGACCCGCAGGGCTCGTACCTGGTGGTCGCCGACACCGTGGGTCCTCGCGGGAACGTCATCGCCGTGGTGGATACCCGCGAAGAAGCCGACGCGATTGCCGCGACCAAGGACCCGACCTACCGCAATGAGGAGGAGATGGCATGACGACTGCAACCGTGCCCGACACCCTGTACGCACTGGCCCCGCAGTACGCGATTCTGCTGCGCGAGTTGGAGGCGTCCGGGGGCGATGTCACCGACGAGGAGTTCGCCGCCCACTTCGACGCGATCCAGCAGGGATTCGGGGAAAAGATCGAGGCGTGCATGCTGGTCGCCCGGCACCAGATGGCCGACGCCAAGGCGTTGACCGAGTTCGCCCGGCCCTTCATCGAGCGGGCGGCGAGGCTGGAGAAGGAAGCGGAGCGCATCAAGCGGTACGCGATGGGCTGCATGATCGTGGCCAACCAGATCCGCATCGAAACCCCGCTGGGTGGCGCCCGGATTCAGTTGAACCCGGTGAGCGTGAAGGTGGACTGCGACCCGGCGACGTTGCCCATCGAGTTCACCCGCACGGTGGTGGAGCCGGACAAGAAGATGCTGGCCGAGCAGCACCGGCTGGGCCTGCCGCTGCCCGAAGGCGTGAGCGTCGAGCGCACCAAGCGGCTGGTGTGGCTGTGAACCTCACCGACCTGGCCAAGCCGTTCCCGGCGACTGACATCGAGTGGCGCGTCGGGCAAGCGGGGATGAAGGGCGAGAAGGTGTGGGCCAAGGTGCTGGCCTACATCACCAACCGCGCCATCATGCAGCGACTGGACGATGTGTGCGGCCCCGGCAACTGGCGCAACGAGTTCCGCTACGAGCCGAGCGGCGCAATCCTCTGCGGCATCAGTGTCCGGGTCACTCGTCGCGGAGCAGCATCCACGGACCCGCATGTGTCGGAATGGGTGACGAAGTGGGACGGCGCCGAAGCGACGGACATCGAAGCCGTCAAAGGCGGGTTGTCCAGCGCCATGAAGCGGGCCGCGGTGCAGTGGGGCATCGGCCGCTATCTGTACGACCTGGAGGAAGGCTGGGCCACGGTCGGGGAGAGCGGCGTCCACTACGTCCCGAAGAACGAGAAGAAGGGCACCCCGGCGTTCCGGTGGAGCCCGCCCCGACTGCCCGCGTGGGCATTGCCCACGGACGACGAACCGCGGCGGCCGGCGGTGGAGATGGCGACCCAGGCGTAGCGGGCATCGGGGCGGTAGCGAGCAGTTCCCAGCTCGGCTTCCATGGACAACCGCCCCGTTGAATGGCCCCGGTGATTTCAAGAGGGTGCAAGGGCACTCATTGGGGCGTAGGTCGGACGGGTGAGCGGCAGTCTCGCAGCGACTGAACCGCTTGGCACTACGGGGCTCAGATCCCCGGCCCGTCCATTCGTACAGATCGTACAAACAAGCAGGTTACCCAGAAGGGAGCGCACCCGACGTGAGGCGTGGCATGGGCTTGCATCCCGGCGCGAGCCGATTGACGAGCAAGGGCGGCAGCAAGTTTCCCGAGAAGGTGGATCTGCCCTACCGGGCCTTCTGCAAGGACAGGGGCTGTGCCATCGCCCCGGTGCTGTACAACCTGACGTTGCAGGAAATCGCGGAGAGGGGCTGGTGGCCCTGCGGCACCCGGCCGGAACGCGCCGGCGTCGAGTTCGCCCATGTCGTGAGAACGTGGGGCGCGAGCGGCGAGGACCGCGGCGTCGGAGTCGGACTCTGCCCTGCGCACCACGACGAGCAGGAAGGGCGCACCAAGCAGATGGTGGCGAAGTACGGCGTGGACCTGTACGAGCTGGCCCAAGCCAACCAGGTGGAGTACGAGGAGGCCGAACGTGGCGCCTGACACCCCCTCAGAGGACGCGATCCCCGAACAGTTCGCGCACGACAACGCCAAGGAGGCGCTGTTGTCGTGGGGCAAACACTCGACAACGCGGCCCGAGGTGTGTCGGGCCATCCAGCGCTCCGTGGCGCAAGCCGACCTACTGGTCGCGGCCCTGCGCCGGAGACTCGCACAAGTCGAACAGGACAACACCAAGATGCACGACGAGTTGGCCGGAATCGCGGCGGGCACCCTGACCATCGAGCATCTACTGATCGAGCGCGGCAACATGACTGCGGCCTTCGGGGGCGAAATCCTCCGCATACTAGGTGACGCGCTCGTGCTCTGGTTTCGTGAAACGGGCGCGACGAACTATGTCGAGGCGCGAGTGCGCCACAAGGCGAGCGGAGATGAGTACATGCTGACGGTGCAGAAGGCCCTCGCCAAGACGCCGCACGAGTGTCGCCGGCGGGCCGAACAGGAGCGCGACGAAGCCCGACGCTTGGCCGAAGCCGGTAGAGATCACGGCTACATGTGCGGGCACTACAACATCGCGGAGTATCTGAGCGACTACCAGAAGCGCAACCCGCTCCCGTGGGAAGTTGCGTCTGCTTCGGGGACCGAACAGAACAAGGAGAGAACGTGAGGAAGACCAAGACGGCAGCCCGGATGAAGCCGTGGGTTGGGTGGGTCTACGTGGACAACATCGGGCAGATGAGTCTCCATCGCTACGACAATGCCGCCATCGACGGGACGCCGTTCTTGCTCAAATCTCGCGTCGGGCGTTCTCCCGTTCGGCGCGTGGAGGTTCGTGAACTCTCTCCCCGTCCCAAGAAGAAGAAGGAGTCTCGGTGAGTGTTCCCCCGGAAGGACCAGAACAGACGCTACCCGAGGAGAAGCAAGCGTGAGGATCAGCGAGGCTCACAAAGGATTGCGGGTGCGCTTGAGCGATCGGCAGCGTGAGCTACACACGTTGCCCACCGACCTCCAGATAGACCTTCGGCGGCAGATGTTGATTCCCCGCGAACTAGGGACGCTTCGCAGCGGGCGGGTCATTGCCCGAGGGCTACCATACGAGGAAGCCTTGGTGGTCTACGTGCTATGGGATGGGCTGCGAACGCCCGAGGCATGGGACCTAACCGACCTCGTCGCCATCATTGAGGAGAAAGCCAAGATATGAGCACGGGCGCAACGACCTACTCCTGCGAGAAATGCGGGCGCCGCATCACCGAATGGGACGGGTCGCCCTCACACCGGGAAACTTGTTGCGTCGTGGCGGTACCAGGTTCGGTCCCCTCACCCGACCCCAACTTCGCTACCGTGAGGCGATGGGACTATCTCGGTGATAGGCGGCTTTGCACGTCATGCGGCTGGCACGAGGGCACGGGCCACCGAGACATGTGCCTGATTGCCGAAGCGGATCGGCGTGTCTCCTCGCCTCCCCTGGCATCGCGCCCCTTCCCGTCGCCGGGCGCTCTTACGAGTCTGGCGCCTCTCCCAGACTCAGCAACAACGCTGCCCACGGAGCGAGGACGGGTCTTGGCGAAGGCCGTTGGCGACCTGCTCGACGCCTGCGGCATATCCGCAAACCTCTGCGGGGTCACCGACCGCTTCTCCACGGAGAGCGCCGTTGAGTTACTGAACTTCGCGGCGAGGCTGGTGCGGAAGTCGCGGAAGGCGCCTCCCCCAGCACCAAGCGGGGACAAGGTACCGCGTTGCCCGAAGTGCGGGACGGCGAAGTTGCTGTGTCCTGACGGGCATGTGTGGAACATCGAACCGAGCAAGGAGCGTGCGGGCGAGCCAAGCGTGGCGCGTGGAGAGGGAAGCGTAAAGGATGGTCGCGTCGAAGGCCACGACGTGCTGAACCCATCGCCCCCTCCCGCGCCATCCCCTGAGGCCCCGCCGACCATGTGCCACGCTTCGTTTCCGCCTGACGAGTTGCGGAGGATTTTCAAGGTCGCGCCACGGAACAGGGAGGAAGGATGAGGCGGCTCTGGTGCAGGCTGTTCGGTCATCGTATGGCGGCGTTGCCCCCGAGCAGGAACATGGTGCGCTACGAGTGCCTGCGCTGTGGCCGACTCTGGACGCGAAAGGGCAACCGATGACTGACTTCTCCGGTCCCCGGCCCAGCGTCGAAGAAGTGATGGCCTACGCAAAAGTCTATGCGGGCTACTACGTGGCGCTGCGGGCTGCCGACGATTTCACCGAGGACATGGCCGAGAAGGTCCGCGCCAGCCTGCTACCCGAAGCCGCGAAAGCCGAAGCCAACCTGCGTGCAGCGGTGGCGTCCCTGGAGAAGCCGCCCGAGGTGATTCGGCAGCACACCTACGAGGGCGTGTGCATGGCGTGCGGCGCCACGAACAAGATCATCGGAACGTTACGGGGCACGCCCCTGCGGAAGCTGGACGTGGAGCAGGTAGCACGGCTACTCGAGCAGGAGAAGTAAATGAGCGAGCAAGGCGTTTCCCAGAACACCAACCAAGGAGCGAACATGCGTAGCGACTATTGCGAGTTGGCCATCGTGCTGGACCGTTCCGGCTCCATGTCCACCGTGAAGAACGACATGGAGGGCGGCTTCGCGAGGCTCATGGAGGAGCAGCGCAAGTTGCCAGGTGAGTGCCGGGTGACCCTGACCCAATTCGACACGCAGGGCATTGACACCGTCTACGAGAGCAAGCCCGTAGCCGACGTTCCCGCGCTGGTGCTGGAGCCTCGCGGCGGGACTCCGTTGCTCGACGCCGTGGGCGATGCGGTGACCAGCCTCGGTAAGCGGCTGGCTGCAAAGCCCGAAGCAGAGCGTCCCGGTAGCGTGGTGGTCCTCATCATTACGGACGGCGAGGAAAACAGCAGCACGCGCTTCACGAAGGCGCAGGTCAAGGAGTTGGTCGAGCGCCAGACCACGACCTACAAGTGGTCGTTCATCTACCTCGGCGCCAACGTGGACGCCTTTGCTGAAGCGGGTAGCATGGGCATCGCCGCAGCCGCAGCGGCCTCATACACGCCAGACAGTGCGGGTGTAAAGGCGGCGTACTTCGCGGCCAGCGCATCGGTTGGTCGGTCCCGCTCCGGCGGCACCGCCGACCTCACGCAAGCCGAACGTGATGCGATGAACATCAAGGGCGCGAACTAGCGTGGGCGCTTCTCCCCGGACTACGTCCTCAGTCATTTCTGGAGCCCCAGAGAAGGAGCGGTAAGACAAATGGCAGGCGTCTACGTTCCCGAGGACGCTCGCGTGGAATGCGCGTGGGAGCAGATCGCCACGGAGCTGCTGCGGCGACTCGTCCACGCCGAAGCTGAAGCAGCCCGTGCGCGTGTTCGCGCCAGCGAGGCCGAAATGGAACTCGAAAACTTCAAGCGAGGGCATCGGTGATGGTTGATCTTCCGGCTCCCCGAGAGGAACTCCCGGTGGCGATGCGGGCATTCAAGTATCGCCTCTACCCGACCGCTGCCCAGGCGCGGGAGCTGCACGCCCAGATCAACGAGGCGTGCCGGCTCTACAACGCCGCGCTCCAGGAGCGTCGGGACGCGTGGAACAAGTGTGGCGTCCGCGTGACATGCTACGAGCAACACCGGCAACTGACGGAGATTCGGGCCGCGGGCGATGTAGCCATTCCGTCCTGTGTCGTGGCGCGGGATGTTCTGCTGCGCGTGGACAGGGCGTTCCGGGCATTCTTTCGCCGGGTGAAGGCTGGTCAGAAGCCGGGGTATCCACGGTTTCGGGCTGCGCGTCGATACGACTCCATAACGTGGACGCAAGGGGAAGCGCCCATCGTCAACGGGCTGGTCAGGCTGTGCGGCGTCGGCCATGTTCGCGTGCTCCTGCACCGGCCGGCGCCCGAGAACATCAAGACCACCACCGTCAAGCGGGAAGCTGGTAGGTGGTTTGTTGTGGTTGTGGCCGAGGTGGCCGACGAGTCACTCACTCCAATCGGGGCATCGGTTGGAGTTGACGTTGGACTCGCAACCTTCGCCACGCTTAGCACGGGCGAGAGGGTCGAGAACCCCCGCCACGCCGCCGCGGCCAGCCAGAAGCTCCGGGTTGCCTGCCGTAGCGTGGCCCGCCGCACCAAGGGCAGCCAGGGCCGGCGGAAGGCCGTCCGATTGCTTCAGCGTGCCTTGGCGCACGTCCGCAACCAGCGCCGCGACTTCCATCACAAAGTGTCCCGCAGCCTGGTCAACCGCTTCGACCTGATCGCGGTCGAGGCTCTCAACGTCAAAGGACTCGCCAGGGCGATACTGGCGAAGTCGGTACATGATGCCGGATGGGGGCAGTTCTTGGAGATGCTGACCTACAAGGCTGAAAGCGCCGGTAGGCAGTTGATCCGAGTCAACCCGTCGGGCACCTCGCAACGGTGTGCGATCTGCGGCACCGAGGTACGCAAAACGCTGGCGCAACGGCGGCACGATTGCCCGGCGTGTGGCGTGAGCCTCGACCGCGATCACAACGCCGCGTTGAACATCTTGGGGGCCGGGTTGGCCCTTGCCGCGCCAACGTGGGCCGAAGTAAGGCCGAGCGTTGCGGCAGAAGTGGGACGCGCCCACGGACCACGAAGCTCCAGCGATACCGTTTTTTTCCGGGGCCGCCAGGGATGAAGCCGCTGGAACAGGTCCTGGCTGACTGGTCGGAGCGGGTATCGGCCGCACGGTTCCTCAAGCACGAGCGCGAGGCCGAGCTACTGGACCAGCTGGTTGCCGAGGTACGGGAATCGGCCCACGAGTACATCACCTGGATCTCAGAGGCCGAAGCCGCCCTGCGTTCGGGCCACCAGACCCCATGGTTCCGCCACCGGTTCGCGGAGTGGGAACGGGCCGGCCATGCGCGGCGTGGCAAGTCGGGGCGGGAGTACCGGATGTTGATCGTGCCGCGGCGAGCCAACCTGGCGGCGGCTCGCGAGGCTGGCCGTCGGGCGGCCCGGGACGCGGCGTGAGGGCCAAGCGCCAGGTGCTGTTCCAGCAGGGGCCGAAACGGGCCAAGGCCGGGGTGCCGCGGGTCCGGGTCTACGTGGACAGCGCCCGGCGTTTGGTCACCGTCGAATCCACCGGACGGGCCAAGCAGAGTTACGGCCTGACCCCGGCCGGCAAGCGGGAAGCCATCGCTTACGCCAAGGCGTTTTTCGAGGAGGCGAACCGGGTCAAGGAAGCGGCCAGCGAGCCGGTGCCCACCGTGCGCCAGCTCTGGCACCGCTACGTGGTGGCCTTCCAGGATGCGTGGCGACCCAAGACCCGGCTGGGCCATGGCAACCGGTGGAAGCTCTGGGAGCGGTTCGTCTTTCACGACACGCCGGCCGACCGGGTCACCGCCGACCACCTGGACGGCTTCAAGACGGCGCTACTGGCACAGGAGTACGCCAGCAACCAGGTGGCCGCCATGGTGGGCCTGGTGAAGCAGGTGTTCCGCTGGGCCGTGGTCGAGCGGAAGGCGCTGCCTCATTCCCCGGTGCTGGACTACCGCCTGAGACTGTCGCAGGACCATGGACCGGCCGAGCCCGAGGAGTACCGGCTCGAGGAGTTCGAGCGGCTGGTGCCGGCCATGGGCAGTCCACAGGACAGTCGCAGCTGGCGGGCGTGGTGCGTCCTGATGCTGGCCGGCCACCAAGGTGCCCGGGCCAACGCGGTGCTGCGACTCAAGGTGGCCGATCTGCACGACGGGCGGTTGTGGTGGCAGCGGGAGAGCGACAAGCGCCACCGGACCTGGAGCCAACCGATCAGGGACGGGGCGCTGGCGGCGATCCTGACGGCGTTCGACTGGAGAGAGCGGGATGGCTACCACGGCCCGTGGCTGATCTACCCCAGGCCGAGGCCGGCCAAGGGGCCGCGGACTGACCGCGGCGGCAGGTCATGGCCTGATGGGCACGGTCCCTACACCTACGCCGCCTTCCACGCCCAGCTCCAGAAGGCCGAACTGGCCGCCAAGGTGCCCCACCTGGACCTGCGGGCGGCCCACGGGCTGCGGAAGATGGTGGCTGGGGAGATCCTGCGGCTGACGGGCAATCCCAAGGCGGCGATGGACTTCATCGGGGACCAGGACCTGACGCTGATCCAGAACTATTTGAAGGTCCGCGAGGACGAGAAGGACGCGATTGCGACCCAGCTGGACGCCATGGACCGGACCCGAAACATGGACCCGAGCCGCACCGGTGGGATTGAGGGAGAAACGGCGCCTGCGGAAGTGGGCGCCGGGCTACAACTTACCAAGAGCCACCGGTCGGAATTGAACCGACGACCGCTCCTACTAAAGGAAAGGCCGCAGAAAGCGGCTGAGCACGAAACCTCGTCGGAAACAGCGCCGTTCGCAACTCCAGCCGCCCCGAAAGTAGCCGAAACCGCTCCCGAAGTTGCACCCGGGGCGCACCCGGGAATCGTGCAACAGGAAAAGGCCGGCGTGCAACATCTCCCTGGTGGGAGCCCGAAGTGACAGCCTACAGCGTTACACAGGGGTACGTAGGGCGGCGAGCGCATCGCCCGGTGTGGCTGTCTCGCGAGGACTGGCAGCGTCGGCTGATGGGTTGCTATCTGGGCCCCCGAGGCGTGCTGCGCGGGCGCGAGGTCGAGTGGTGCTGGACCTGTGGGCGGCGCTGGGTGCCAGCCGGCCACGTCCCGAAAAACGTAGTTGAGGGAGGTCTGAGGGGATGAGAAGCCAGCACGAACAAGAACGAGTTAACCGTGGAAAGGCGGGCTGGTGAACAAGACTGGGCCGGTGCGGCGCCGCGTCATCATGCACCCATGCGATGCGAAGTTGGCGCACGAGTTGGCGTACCGCTTCGCCGCGTCGGTGACGTTGTCGGAGAACTTTCCCGCCTGCAACCTTGGGCTGTGTGGCGAATGGAATGATCGGGACATCGAAGCGGTGTTCGCGCTGGCCCCCGGCTGGTACGTCAAGGAACTGGACTGATGCCTAACGCCTCGCGCCCCTCCACGGCTAACGCTGTTGACGATCTACCCTTGTTCAAGAAGTCGAAGAAGTTGACCCATAACGCCACCCTGGTCTGGCTCATCATGGCGCCAACTGATGGAAGATTTTTAGGTGACTACTGGAGTCAGGAAGCCATCGTGGAGCAGTTGAGGATTCGCTTCGGCGTGTTGACGAACACCCACGCGGTGAACACCCGGATGAGCGAGCTGGTGACCGTCGGAGGGTACGTGAAAGAGAAGCGGCGCTCCTCCACGGGTAACGCCTATGAATATCGAATTTCGTCGCGTCCTTCAGGGGAGAGGGCTAGCGCCGAAGCTTCACCGTCAGGGAACGAGGCCGCGGCGTGACCGACTCCAGGGCCAGGAGCCACTCGCGGGCTTGGTCGGGCAGCACTTCGCCGGCCAGCCAGCGGCGGATGGTGCGTTCGTCCCGGCCCATGACCTTGGTAGCGAACTGGCGAGCGGACAGTCCGCTGCGCGTGATGGCAGCGGCCACCAGCTCGGCGTCAGACACAGGAGCCCCACTGGGTGGCCATGGCCGTGGCGATGCCGGGGAACGTGCGGCTGCGGTTCTTCCAGCGGTCGGGCGAGGGTGCTTCGCGGTGGACCCGGGCGAAGCGGCCCTCCACGATCTGCGTGGGTTGGAGCGGCGGCAGGCCCTTGAGCCACCAGCAGGTTGCCTTCACCTCGCCGTGACCGAACTGCCACGGCTGGACGATCTGGTCAGGCTTCCGTATGCGGCTGGAGATGATGCTGACCGGGTTCTCCAGTGCGATGCGGGGAATGGGCGCCTCCAGCAGCCGGCGCACGAAGTCCAGCGCGGCCGCCTGCTCGGGCAGCTTGTCCTTGAACCAGCGGGCGCCGCTCACCGCCAGATGGGTACAGGGCGGGTGGGCGACCATCAGGTCCCAACCCCGGTCGAGTACGTCCAGCACGTTGCCCTGAATGTGCTGGCCGGGTCGCTCGCTCGGCAGTACGTCGCACGACCATGCGTTGTGACCACGGATGCCGAACGCATCGCGCACCGTGCCCGAGAACTCACAGGCGATCAGGACGCGCATCTAGTTCTCGACTGCTTCCGCTTGCGCCAGCGCAGCGCGGGCGGCGGCGATTGTGGCGAGCTTCGGAGCGCGGGCGATGCCTTCGGCCTGCAAGGCGCCGGGCTGGCAATCCTTCAGCATGGCTCGCAGCGCGGAGATCAGGTCGGCGGTGGTCTTGGCGTCCATCTGGGTAACTCCTTGCTGGTCGGGCTGGATTGCCCTGACGAGAATCAGTATAGGGCATATGCCCCGCCCTGTCAAGTACCTACGTTCCAGTCTGCTACTACACTTGTAGGAGAGGGCTAGCGCCGCATGAGCCAGGACGGGTTTCTCGTGGTGGTCAACTGGACCGAGTTCCAGCATTACAAGGACCGGGCGCCACCGTGGATCAAGCTCCACACGGCGCTGCTCGAGAAGTACGAGTACCAGCGCTTGCAAGATGCTAGCAAAGCGCACCTGGTCGGAATCTGGATGCTCGCCAGCCGGCTGGAGAACCGGATTCCGAATGACCCGGAATGGATCGCCACGCGCATTGGGGCGCAGAGCATTATCGACTTCCAAGCCCTTGAGGCCGCTGGCTTTATCTCCTACGAGGGTAGGCGTGCTAGCAAGCCGCTAGCGTTAGGCTTGCAAAGTGCTTGTCTAGAGACAGAGGGAGAGGGAGAGTCAGAGAGAGAGACAAAAAAGACGGGCGCTGACGCGCCGTTTGAATTGCCGGACGATGAGGACGAAAAAGAGGAGCCGTTGGGAGCGTTCTACGGCCGCGTGCTGAAAAACCTGCTGTGGCCAGCGCTCCACCAGGACGCCCAGATGCAGCGGAAGCTGGAAAGTCGGGACATCTCCATCCTGAAGAACCAGCTTGCCAAGATGCCGCGACCGGACATCGAGGACGCCGTGCGCGGGGTTCGGTCGGCGGCCGAGGCTGGTCAGATCAACTGCATCCCCGCTGGCACCGGCTTTGGGCTGCGTTACCTGGTGGCCGACACGGAGGGCATCGCCATGTTCGACAAGTACCGTCACGCCGCAGTGAAGCGAAGGGAGTGTGAGGCCGCATGAGCCTCGACCTGACCGGCCTGAAGAACCAGATCGCGGAAGGCTGGAAAGAACTGGCCGGCGCCCATCTACCCCCGGAGGGCGAGATGCCGTGGCTGGTGCTCTGCCGCTGGCGAGCCGTCGAAGCCCAGGTGCAGCAGCTCAGGAACGCAATCAGCGAGCTGGTGCTCGAGCCCGCCAAGGAGCACCTGCGGTTGGAGGTCAAGGCGAAGGCACGGGAGAAGGCTGACCAACAGGAGGCAGCATGAGGCGGGCCTGTCGCACCCCAAACTGTCCGAGTACGCCCCGGCGAGGAGAACTGCGCTGCCCGGACTGCTTGCGCGAGCAGCGCGCGCGCTGGATGGCCACCTTCAGGGCGCGGAAGAAGGCCGGGCTGACCAAGGTCCAGCGCGGCACCCAGATCCGACAGCCCCAGGACGAGTACGTCGCCGCCCGGCCGGCGATGCGGGCGACGGGCTACAACGGGCCACCCTGCTGGATGTGCGAGACACCGATTACCCCGAGCGGGGTGTGCCCATCGTGCGGGACCACAAATCGAGGGGTGGCGTGATGTACGTCGTGGTGAAGTCGGCGGTCTACCTGCATGAAGTCTACGGGCCGTTCGACGTGACCGAGGTGGAGGCTCGGGCGCTCGCGCAGCGATACGCCAGCGAGGACGAGGACCGGGACGACCATCATGAGTACGGCGTGTCGCTGCTGACCACCGAAGGGCTCAAGGAGACTAGCGCGAGCTACCGCTACGGCGGTCCCGGCTATCCAGACGACGACCCGGAGCATTGGCACCAGCCATCCGGTATCGACCACGCCGCGGCCCTGCGCGAGGACCGGAGTCGGTGACTCTTCCCCGGATGGTCCCGGTCCACTGCCCAGCCTGCAAGTCGCAGGACGATGCGGCCATCCTGTGCCTGGTGCCCCATGACGTGCCGCGGGAGGACGTGATCCGCTTCGAGGACCGCCGGCCCGAGGACGTGCTCTACCTGTGCGACGTGTGCCCGAAGTGCGGCGGGGGATACTGCGTCCGAATATTGAGAAAAGCGGCGTGATGTAATAAGTTTCCACGGACAGCATCATGGCTCTACGGGGGCCACCACCGGGAAGTTCTCCGGTCGGTGGCCCCTCTTTCGTTGTTACCCGGGAGGCGGCTTCTGGTTCTGCTGGGCGCACGTCAACCTCTGCGGTCCCGTTTCGGCGTCAGTGCCGCGGCCGGCGTCATCACGGGCATCAATCCCGAATACGGCCTGACCACGGGCGCCCACACCGTCACCATCACGGGGACCGGTTTCGCGGGCACTCCGAGCGTGACGTTCGGCGGCACAGCAGCAACCGATGTGGTGGTGGTCAGCGGCACCTCGCTGACCTGCACCGTTCCGGCCCATGCGGTGGGCGCAGTGGATGTGGTGGTCGAAAGCTCCACGTTGTCGGGGGTGTTCGAGTACTTCACGGCGGCGACCGGGACACTGGTCGATGACCCCGACTTCGACAACAACGATCTGGGCGGCTGGACTACCGGCGTCTTCGGTTCGGGGAACAGCATCGCCTTTGATGCCACGGTGTTCCGCACCGGACACACCAAGAGCCTGCTTTGCACGCTGGCAGCCGATGAGGGTTTTTCCGGGCTGATTATCGACGGCATCAATAACAGCGTGTTCAAACTCCAGCCGGGCGTGTGGTTCCAGCAATACTGCCGTGCTCCACAAGCCACACTCGATGCCTGCTGGGCTGCGGGCCAGATGAAGATGATGAAGGTCAATGACTCGCCCGGCTCTGGCTCCAGCTACATGTCCAGCCTGCTGGGCCTGCAGCTGGTCTACAACCAGGCATCGGGCGACTTCACAGTGGCGGGCACGGGACATTCGGGCCCCAAGACCGGGACGCTGGTCGCGGACACGTGGACCCACATACTGGTCGGCTGCTTCCGGCTAGCGGGCAATGTGGGTCGGGTCGTGGTGTTCGAGGACGGCGAAAAAACGAACGACGATACGCTGGCCACGATTGGCGACGATGGCAGCAATGACAAGAACGTCAACGTCGGTGGCCACTACCAGCAGGATGTCGGCACCACGGTGGTCATGAGCATTGACGGGGTGTCCCTCCGAAACGGGATATTCGTCGCATGAGCACCGCACTTCACCGAGGAGCGGCAATGGCGGATACGCGGGTGATTCAACTGGTCAAGTTCACCGGCACGGACACGTGGGCCATGGTCAAGGACGGCGCGGGCGATGAGCAGCCGTGGAAGCTGTTTCGCGGCCGGCCGAAGGATCGCGGGTTGGTGGACGCCGACCTGATCGGGCTGACGGTGGACGAAGCCATGGCGAAGGCGGCGATGTAGGTGATCGCCTATTTTCTTTCGCCCTATCGCCGTGACCGGAGCTACGAC
>Ga0137457_1000020_pt1 | contig 45125 bp, 61 predicted proteins | sample EasRivERMGT630_2_FD_102321 | JGI IMG/M metagenome (GOLD analysis project Ga0137457, IMG submission 102321) | Soil microbial communities from meander-bound floodplain in the East River, Colorado, USA - East River MetaG ERMGT630_2 | ecosystem: Environmental > Terrestrial > Soil > Floodplain ...
ACTACGCGTCTCATCCCACCTAAGACGCTTGGTATTCCCGGTGGTAGCGTAGTTCTTAGCGTAGAAGGGATGCACGTTGTAACCATTATACTTCTCCCACTGAGACGTTCTTACCTCATGGCGGTTCTTCAACTCCTGCACTGTATACTCAAGAGTCTCCTTATCTATCCTCACCGCGTGATAGTTAGGAATCTCCACACCTTGCAGACCTGTCGCCGCAAACAGCATCCATGATTCACTTGCAAAGTATATCGCCTTCTCTCCCTTAGCGATATACAAATCATGCCAAGCGTCCCGCCATAGCCACACTGCATTTGGGTCTTGCACCGTATCAATCATAGCTACCGTGGTCGCCCCTTCCAACCTCTCCACAGCCCCTTCGATAGCTACATCAGTCGGCTTATCAATACTCTCCTCCAACGCATGAACAATCGCCTCACTATCACAATCACTCCTACACTTAAACGCATCATCATTCCACACATGGCCGTTGTGTACAAGCATGAAACGCTGACCGATATGAGGGTGGTTGTTCTCGTTTACGTGTGCTGGCCCACTTGTACTTAATCTGGTATGCCCGATAAGCACACTGGAATCTAACGCATGGGGGTAGTCTCGGATAACAAAATCCGTTACCGGCCCCGGACGCTTAGCATAACAGAACTTATCATGGGATTCGTTATACCATATCAACCCACCAGCATCTTTACCACGATTCTGTGACCAGAATCCTAGTTCGTATAGCTCAGCTTTATCCATCTCTCCTACGCCGCCAAAAATCCCACACATTTATATGCTACTCCTTAACTGCTCTCTTGCTGGAACCTTACAGCCATTCAGCATATCCGGCGTAAAGGTAAACCTAGGTATCACACTACCTCTACTCTTAGCCAAACTCCTCATCTCCCTCTTGTAATGCTCCTTTGCTGACTTACCGTACTCATCATCACTAAGAATTAACTTACCCCACATCTCCTTCAAAGGTGCAGAAGACTGTGTTACTCTCAACGGTATATTAAACGTGTAGATAGCGTACTCCAACAGCATATTCGTAAGTATAATCCAATTACGGATACGCTTGTAACTCACCGTTCCTTGATGTTGGCGGAATTCCACTGTACTATGGTGAGTCGGCCCGTTAATTGAAAGATACCGACCATGCGGATTACGTAGACTAAGGTTACCCAATCCGACGAAGGATTCACAGTATTCGTTTCTCCACCGAGAAGGCCGGAAGAACAACTCAATCGCAGGAGAGTAGCGTTGATATACGAACCTTAATCTCTGGCATATCTCCTCCGGGGTAAGAAGGCCAGAGTTGGGCTGCGTGTAAGTTTCATAGTTACTATAATACTGTGTTAAATCGTGATGTACGTGTAAACCGCAGCTACGATTCACACTTATCTTCTCCTCCTTTAGAATATCACATATTTCTTTGACTTTACGTAGCCCACTATTGCCCCTCCATGGCCCCAACCTTATCTCTCCCGCTCCGTGTGGTATAAGAGGATGAGCGTTGATACTACCATCCCCGACGATTTGTACACCCGCATCCTCAATCCTATTACGAGAGTGGCGAGTCAACCCCACACACTCAATCTCCACACCGAACTTACGCTGTGGATTATATCCACTATAATGTGTAGGAATAACGCTACTAGGAGTAGGAGGGGTTTCAGGAATGGGAGCATCAGTAGGATATGTAGTAAGTACCCTTTCCAACGGCCTTAACTGCTCGTCTAACATGTATAAGTAGTTATCCGTCAGCCTATCTCGTGCTGGTGGAATAGGTTCCTCTACATCCTCTACAAGTCCATAAGAGAACCTTGTACAGTTGCAGTCGTTCAGAATACATCCATCTCGACTGTTGTGGTCAGTATAAGTATGGTTGCAATTATAACAGTCTTGGGATGTTCTAGGCATTTACTTTCCCTCCTTCTTTACCCTAGTGGCTTGTACAAACTGCTCGGCGTTGAAGTCCAACTGTGTAATCCTTCTTCCATCGAGATACATCTGCGTTTTGTTAAACAGAGATATAAACGCCTGTGTAAGTTCATCTTTTGAATAGCAAGGCTCATAGTCGTATAGACCAAAACCACTATCAGGGTCTTTGAAGTTATACGTATCTGTTTTTCTTAATACTTCTGCTATTAACTGTATCTGTTTCTGCGAAAACATCCATCTCCTCACTTTCCTGTTCTAATCCTAACAACTTCATCCATGGATAGAGAATCAAACCTACAAAATCCATATACAGATGTACTCCTTTTAACAACTCCTCTCCTATGTCACATTTTGCTGGCTCGACTACCTCTTGTTGCTTCCGGTATGCTTTCATCAAAGCACTCCTTAGAACATATGACTGCGCCTATCTTACACAGTTTACCACACTGTACGCAAGACCAGACTATCTTACCCACTACCGGCGCACAGTCTCGGCAGATAATACCAATCTCCCAACAGCGCGGACAGGGTATGAACGTCTCCTTTCGTATATCTAATCCCGCACTCATGCTATATCCTGCACTACTGCATTCCACAATACATACGTCAAGAACTTCTTCCTCTCCTCATACGCATCAGCTATGCTCAACAAACATTGCCAGCAGCTAAGCCACTCGGTAGCGGCTCTACCATGCGGACAGGGGCGCGTTCCAGCAATATACCTCTCAGTTTGCAGCATATTCTTCTTCCTCCAAATCCTCTCGACGTTCTAACACATCTTTCCAGTCCTCTCCACTAAAACAGCCATACAAGTTCTCTACTTCGTCAGGTGAGAACATCATAGGCAGTCTAGGAAACCGTACCTCGATACCCTGATAGCTAAATACCAGTGTTTCGTACGCGACAGAACTTCCTCCATAGCCTAGAAATACTGCCCCTTCCGGCGCAGAGGATTTAATCTTATCCTCCCAATTAGGCTTCGGAGACACTGACTACTCCTTTCCTCATACACTCCTCTACTAACAGATCAAACCCTACCCTATCCTCCTTTCGGAAGTTCATCAACTCCATCATACTGACTGCCTTCGTCTCGCCAAACACAGCTTGAAGAACACCAATCTTCACCTTGATAGATAGTTCAACCATCGCACTTCCTTCTTTCTTCTGTGGTAGCTCCACCTGTATTTACAGTGTGGTACTACACACCACATATTGTCTACGCCGTATTTCTGGTGTATAGCTCCTCCTTTACTAGTCAAGTAGAACTCCTACAACGGAGTTGATAAGCTGAGACTCGGATGAATCCACCTTCAACACCCTCACCCACATACTCCCCCCGAACGTAGGTGACACATGCACTTGATTGTCGTTCATGGTAATAGAGAACTTATGCCCTTCGGGGGTTGTAAGGGCTATAAGTTCATCCTCTTTGATATGAACAGAGCGTACTCGGTTGATCATCATTGTCCTACATCTGCCTCATGCACATACAAACCATCCGCCAGTGTCCATCCTCTACTTCCCGTCCCTGCTTGTTCACATGAGAGCCAGTACTCACCCAGACCTCCACCCTCTCACTGGTACACTTGGCGCAAATCTGCTTCCACACCTTATGTGAGACAGAGTACAAGCCATCCCGGACAATCCCTGCCCAAGTGAACTTACTGCCACTAGGGTTTGGTAGTGGAGGAACGATAGTGTTTCGCTGTGTGTAGCCGTTGTGATTAGTCATCTCGGCCTCCATAATTTCTTTTCTGCTTCACTTGGATGTAACCAACAAGTTACGACCCCGAAGATTGGGTGTCGTTCATACACCCTTAAACATACAGGGCAGATGAGTCTCGTTATGAACTCGAACATACTTTTCCTCCGTTAGAAAGTCCAGCATCCACTGAACGCTGCATGGAGATGAGTAGAGCTAGTTCTATATTACCTCCTCTATCCTTGTTACATGAACTCCACGGCTCTCGAAATGCTGTAGAGCTAATTCGATTGACGGAAAGTTTAGTAGGCCGGTGTGATGCGCTCCGTTTGAGTCAGTACAGAGTGCGGGGCCAAACACAGGGCATACCTCAGTAACCTTGTTACGAGGGTCGTGATTACCCCTCATCCTCACTTTAATTGTTATTAGTAACTGCATTATCCTATCCTTTCCTTCATCGTACAACTCTTCCAGCATGATACTGTGTGACGGGTTGTGCGGCGGATTCTTGCATCACCATCCACTGTGGTTAGCTCAATCCTTGTGTCCCTCATCCACCTGTCTCCCTCAGCCCCTAGAACATCTCTAGCGGCATGCATAATACCCCCAGCTAGCGGGAGGTACTCCACCCTGAACGCTTCACAAAGGGCTAGGAAACCTAACTCTGGCATATCTACTATCCTTTCCTCTAGTGGCTCGGCGGCTCCGAACCTGAGAAAAGCATTGCACAAACGGCGCAAGTTTGTCAAGTTTGTATCTAAATCGGCCTATTTGCGAAGCGTTTTGTTTGTTTATTCGCGGCCATTCTCCTGCGGCCATCCCCCGCGTACTTTCCATTAGACTCGCATCTCTACTATCCTTGCTACTCTCACTCTCACTTTGACTCTCATGTGTCTGACTACTTTCACTTTCCTTTTCGTGCGGGGGAAAACGCGCGCGGGGGTTCGCGCCTGCGGGGGTTCACGGTGGGGGCCGACACCGGAAGCTGAGATATAGAAATTCCTCTGTAGTCCAGACCCCTTGACAGCCGCAACCTGCGCCATGATACATTGGTGACCACGAACCAACCATCAGCGGAGGACGCCAATGGATACGAAAATGCAAGAATGGGTGAGACGCGTTGGCCGCCAATACCTTGACGCTATGCGAATTGACCAATTGCAAGTTGTAGCTATGCGGTTAGGTATTGGCCCACGAAACTACAGCCGGAAGGTTATGACAGACAAAATCATCGAACGTAGTCAAGTTACATATTGGAGGTAACGCCAATGCACCAACGGAAAACTGAATACGCAACCTACCAACTCAACCACTAAACAGGAGTTAGATTTACGATGGCAACCAAGAAGGCAACAAGCGGCCAGTTCGACGCAATCACGATCACTGAGCAGCGAGTCACCAAAGTAGGACGTTCGAGCAAGGGAAACACGTTCCGCAACGTGTTCCTTACCGGGAATGCCGATGGACACGAATTCAGCGGCAACGTGCAGGTTTACGGCGATTTTGCTCCCGATGCGACAACTCCCGGTGCAGTGAAGTCCTCGGTAAAGCCAGACCCGGCGATCATGGCCGCGCTGGCCGCGAACCCCGACGCCCTAGCAATCTACATGAGACAATACGCCTAACACCCCTCCGCCTCAGTAGATAGAAGTGAACCCCTGCTACGGTGGGGGTTTCTTCTTGTCCATCGCACAGCCCCCGGCCCATGTTCCACCCTCCCTCATACCTACCATCGCCCCATCCCTAGCGTCGATTCTAAGCCGCCTCACAGCCACGCCAGCCTGCTTCTACCCTACACAGTGGTATCCACCCCCACCCCCACTGTCTACACCTAGCCTAGCGCCGTTCTGACAGCCGCTCGTGGGATTCATATGGGGCCAGGAGCTATGCTACTTACTATAAGTTAGTTACTCTCCCCGATCAGTGGGTAGTAGGTAGGGAAAGGTATTCCCTCCGCGCACTACTGATACCTAGTCTCACTACTCCCTATCTGGTAGTACTGGCCCTCCATCGTTAACCAAAACGGTTAGAAAGGGCTGGAATCGACTGGAATCTACCTAAATCTGGCTATTTGGGGACGAGTTCCGGTTTTTCTGTAACCGTATTGGGGGTAGGGGGCCACTTCGCCGCAAATCTGGGCAAAATAAAAAGAGGTAAGTTGACAAATACTATAGAAAAAGGTTATACTAAAGATAGGAAGTGTCTATTAGCAGAAATTTTAGGATTTTTTATTGCGAAAACGTGAAAAAGAACTAGCAGCGGGGCGGACGGCCAAAGGCGACGAGCAGATTTTTGAAGAAAGTCGCGGGGTTGGGAGAAAACCCAAGATAACAGATTATCCTTTGGATTATAAAATGGAGGCCGTCCGCCTTTTTATAGAATTGGGGAGTAATTACGCTCATACTAAGCGGAGATTAGCGGAGCGGCATCCCGAAGAGCGGATTCCCCGTACGGACACGCTAAAGCGGTGGATAACGCAGTATCAAAACGTGGGGTCGAGGCGGGTTTTGTTCACATCCGACCCCGGACAACTCTGGCAAGAGGTAGAAATTGCGGCTCTGGATAAGCTACTTGACGATGTTAAAGCTGGCGGGATTCCAGCTAACGTATTATACGCGATTGCTGGCGTGGCTGCTGATAAGAGACTTAAAACCGTCGAACTCACTAAGGGTAAGACTTCTAGCGTACATCACTTCCACGAACTTGTCACCCAACGTCGTCAACAGCTTGTTGAAAGGGCACAGGAGCAGATGGGATTGACTGAGGAGGAGGCGGATGCAGCAGTGGAGTTTCAGGAGACGTTCGTTCCTCTTCTGGACGACCCAACTAAGCACATAAGAGTAGATTTAGACGCGGTTGCAGATAGGATAATTGAAACGAAGGATTATATTGTGAAGGAACCCGCTTAATGAAGTATGCAGTCATCTTAGCCATCCTGCTAGCGCTTACCGTGACAGGCGTAGAAGCGAAACGCAGGCCCACGGTGCAGGCCATCACTGTTCCCGGGTGTCCCGTCGTCAGTGAGACGGTGACGTTATCGCCCGGAAGCTCTGAGACGTGGACGATTGAAGGGTGTCCGGCGTTCGGTTTGTGGGCGGCGTACGCAGAGATAGATAAAGCCTCAGTGCCCTTCGATACCAACGACATCCCGCGCTATGACGTGGGCCTTACGGTGACGGCACCAGACGGTGTGGTGTTCACGCGGGACACTCATGACGGGTGGAAGGAAGCGTTTGCCTACAACGACTCGATAGCGGGGACGTGGATTGTCGCCGTTGATAACCACGGCACGAACCAATTCAGCGTCAACGTACTGGCAGGTGGGCAATGAAGTACGCAATCCTCATTCTCAGGGACGGTGCTTGTCATTGTGCCGTTTGAAGTTCAATAAGATATGCCTAGACTCGCAGAAGTTGAACTAGCCGAGAAAGCTACGGTAGATGCCGCAGCAATGTCGGGGCTGTATTTTAAGGATTACTGCGAGTTTGTCCACGGCTGGAAGATGCGAAAGCATCAGGAGCCGATGTTTACCGCACTACAACAGTTGGCAGATGGGACGCTGCTGGATGTGCATGGAAATCCGACGACGAAGTTAATGGTGTTGATGGCACCGGGGTTTGGAAAGACCGACACGCTGATTGAGTATAATGCGTGGACGATTGGGCGGAGTATTGAGAAGGGTGAGATACCGCAGCTTGGCTATGTATCCTACGCGGATGATGTAGCGACTCTGAGGAGTCTCGCCATTCGGAACACTATTGAGTTTAACGAGGCGTATAAGATGGTGTTTCCGTTTGCTACGCCGGATAAGAATATTAAATGGGCAAGCCACGAATGGTTTTTGGAGAGGTCTGACCCATCGAAGAAAGACCCTACGTTGAGGGCGAGTGGGCTGACAGGGCAGATTTTGTCTTATCGCTTCCCTACGATGATTACTGTGGACGACCCGCACGACCCGAAGAATGTTAAGACCCCGGCGCAGAGGGATGAGGTTTGGCGGATTTGGCGCACGACTATTCGTACACGAGCGTTTGAAGGTACGCCGATTGCGCTGGTCTGTACGAGATGGAGTGGGGATGATTTGGCAGGGCGGTTGATGGAGACAGAGGATGATTGGGCGATTGTGCATATCTCCGCGCTGGATACTAACGATAAGAGTATTTGGGAATTGGAGAAGGACACCGGCATGGGGCTGAGTACGAAGAAACTACATCAGCTTCGGAAGGAAGATAAGGATTCTTTTCTTACTCAGTATATGGCGCTTCCACCGGGGACTGTCGGGGATATTTTTAAGTGGTGGACGTATGGGCCAAGGCCGACTATTCAAGAGGTTAAGCGGGTTGTACAGGCGTGGGATACGGGGTATACCGCCAAGAGCTATTCGAGTTATTCAGTAATGGTGGAAGGGTGGGAATTGAATAACGGGAGGACGTTTATAGCCAGAGTGTGGAGGGGGAAGTTAGAGTTCCCGATGCTGCTAGATAAGTTGACGGAGTTGTATTACGAGGCGGAGCAGCTTTGGGGGGATAGGCTGATGGTGATTGTGGAGAATAAGGCGAGCGGGCTTCCGCTAGTGTCTATGAGTGGGATAAATCGAATCAAGGCACAAGATGTACCTAGACACACTAGGGATGGTGCGCCGGGACAACAGATGGATTTGGTAGCAAGGGCGGCTACGGCTAGTAAATTCTTTGAAACCCGCCATGTGGTTATGCCGGACGAGTGGACGGCGTGGAAAGATGATTATATGGATGAGTTAAGGGAGTTCTCAGGGATGCGGAAGCCGCGATACGACGACCAAGTTAGCGCAACTTTATTGTTATTGGAGTACGTCTATCCTCCAAGGATTAAGGATTACTCCTACCAAATGGGAGTAAAGTATAGTGGATGGAACTACTAAATCTGGATGGACACTAGAGACGTTCAAAGAACACGTAGATGCATTACGTGCTGCGGATGAGAGGTTCTATAAGGAGCGCGATAGACGGTATTCCGAGGTAAGTGTCGAAAAAGAAAAAGCCTTGAAGATTAAGGAAACTGCCGACCTTGCTGCGCTTGGACTATCGCGGGATAGTCAGACGTACAAAGACGAGAAGGCGAATGAGCTAAGAGAGCAGATTAGTAGCGAGCGGGGAATTTACGCTACAAAAGAACAAATGGATACGGCAATAACGGGATTGAGGAATCTGCTGTTCGGCACAGGGGCAGTTGTGATTGGTGCGTTAATTATTAATGTTATATTACGGCAATGAGATGGTTATTTCTTGGCGCGGCAATAGTTGTTTTAATAGGGATAGGGTTGGGATTACTAGTCGCTCCCAAGCAAAACGAGGTAGGAGTTCTTGATAATGAAGAGGAAGTATTCCTAGGGTTGATTAATAATTATAGGGCAGAGAATGGGCTAAATCCTTTAGTTCTAACCCCTTTACTGGAAGAGGCGGCACAGTGGATGAGTGAGGATATGAAGAAGAAGGAGTATTTCTCTCATACCGATTCACAGGGACGCGACCCGTTTCAGCGAATGAAGGCGTTTGGATATAACTTTAATACATGGAAGGGGGAGAATCTGGCTTATGGAGTGTTGACGGGAAAAGATGCGTTTGTATTGTGGAAGGAAAGTCCGGGGCATAATGCGAATATGTTAAATCCACAGTTTATTGTAATGGGTATAGGGAAGGAGGAGGAGTATTGGACTACGGATTTTGGTGGATATGTACCAGTAAGTAGCACATTTATTCCAACATCCCCACCTACAGAAGTGCCTGTTATTACCGAAGTTCCTATCCCTGCAACCCCTATTTGTACCTGTGAATAAGGAGAAATCGTATGTTTAATAATTGGATGGGCATTGTGGCAGTCGTAGTATTTGTTATCTTTGTCTTTTTCATTCTGGGTATTATCAATATTACCCCGATTTTTGAATGAAGGAGGTATGGAGGAGGATAAAGAATTTCTGTTGGGGGCCGACTACTGGATTCCAATGGAATGATGCGCCTCCCGGTGAGACGCAGTTATTTCCTCCAATTTGGCCGCGCCCCTTTCACTGGTACGGCCCAGAGGATGCACCAGAACATTTTAATAAGCTAGGGATTATCGAGGTACAAGCGTGGCGGTGGATAGTCGGGCTGTACTACGTCGATAACAATTAGGAGAGACAGATGGTAAATAACGCATTGAAGTTACTTAGAGGAGGAGTACGACCTGTTGTAACAATTGAAGTTGTGACGGCAGCAATTTATGCGTTTTTGTTTGAGGATACAGAAACGGCATTAGCGGTAGCCGCGTTTGCGGGGCCGGTATTCGGCTTCTGGTTCGCCTCTCGACAGGCACAAAGGGATAGTGGTAAGTCCTAATGAAGTATACGGGGGAGCATACCATTCCCGATGCTCAGGATATTTGCGATGAGGCAGAGGAGCTAGAGGATGAGTTTAAGGAACAGCGGACAGAGGATGAGTTAGTTCGTAAGAGCCTTTCTCGGACTGACTTGGTTGATGTGCAGAAGCCGGACGAGGATGGCGGAGCGCATATCAAGAAGATTGTTAGTGGTTATAAGGCGCTGATTGTCGAGCAGGACTTTTCCTTCCTAACTACTCCCCCGTTTATGCGTATAAATCCTTTAACCCCTGAGCAGGAGACTCATGCGGAGATGCTTGAGACAGCGCTAGTTGGTATGTACCAGCTTAGCCAAGGACAGAGGGATGTGTGGTTGGAGCAGGTATATGACTTTGTGTGGGCGGGTAGAGGGTGGAGCGTAATCTGTCCAGTGCCGGAAATGTGGAGTGAGGGATATAGTCCAAAGGAGGGAGAGGAGGGGAAGGCGTATTTAGATAGAATCGCGCAGCAGAAAGAGGACGATTTTCCAATTATTTGGAAGAGTGTGCCAGTAGAGAATACGTGGCCGACTTACGATATGCGCGGGAACTTGAAGAAAGTTTTCGGTATTCGTAAGATGAAGGTAAGGGATATTCGGACGCATTACGGGGAGCATCTGTGTCCGGGGAGCGCTTCTCATGAAGAGAAGAAGGTTATCGAATATGCCGACCTGCACTGGATGTGTACCGTATTGGAGGATGCGGAGTATAAGGCAGAGATAATCCACGCATGGCATCACAATATGGGGGTTAATCCTCATATATTGGCAGAGGCTCCGCGTTCAGCCCCTGTAGCGGCGGGTGAAAGATGGCAAGGAGCGCTGTACCACACTAGGGAGTTGCTAACGGAATTAGATTCGCTGATTTCTGATATTCGTTATAATATCAAACGGGCGATTCGGGCGCAGTTAGTAGCGCAACTTGACCTTGAAGGCAGGCGAGCGCAAGACTCATCTGGCAGAGGTAAGTCGGAGATACTGGATATTAAGCCGACTAAGACTATTACGATTGATAAAGATGAGAAGATTTATGAACTCGAACCCGCTAGGACCAACGTCGATGCTTATAGGTTGATTGAGATTATTCAGGGGTTGACGAAGGAAGTCGCGGTCAGGAGCGTACTTCTGGGAATTTTGGGTAGTGGGGGGCAGGAGAGCGGTATTCTCTATAACACTGCCGCTCAGTTTGCCCAGAAGCAGTACGGCCCTGCGGTGTCACAACTTCAACGGGCGGCTGTAAGTGTGGGTCAGGGGTTCTTTGCTTCTGTTAGGGCGTTTTGTGAGGATGAGGATGATGAGATTCCGATTCTTTACTCCTCAGCCGATGGAGAGATAGTTAGAGTTAGTCTAAAGGCGAAGGATGTTGAGGGATGGGGAAGGGCGGCACTCCAAGCAAGGATTGACTTGGCGATTCCGATTAATGAGAGCGCGAATATTACTAACGCGAAGCTGGTAACAGACCCGAACAACCCGCTTATGTCTTACACAACCGCAGCGGCTAGGTACTTGAGTATTGAGAACCCGCTAGAAGAATATAAACTTATTGTTAGGGATGAAATTCGTCGGGCGGTTAAGCCTATGATTGCTCAGGTGGTTAGTGAGAGTGGGTTGCACCTGTTGGCGGAGTCGGAGGGTCAGGATGAGGAGCTAGCGGGTATGTTCGCAGGACTGCCGGATACTGTTCAACAGGCTATTGCGGCACACGCGGCACAGACAGGCCAGCTAGTTCCACAAGGTGGGGCTGCGCTACAAGGCGGCATTAACCGAAGTGCGGCGAATCATATGAAGGCGAATAGGTTCCAGAATACGAGTGCGGTAAGTGATCAGAGTTCTACTCCGCAGGGAGGTTATTAATGCCTAGAGAGAAGGAAGATTTTACCAAGATAATTGAGGAGATTGTGGCGGAGGAAAGTTCTCTGTTTAAGGATACTCTACAGGAGGAGTTGGCTAAGGTCAGGACGGTCGGTTCTGCGGAGGTCAGCATGGAGGAACAGAAAGTAGAATGGGAATTGATGCAGGAACAACCGGAGGTTATGGCGAAGTTTTTCTCTGACCAGAATGCAAGTGTGGCTAGTGCGATTCGATATGCGGATATGATGAGTAAGCAAGGAAAGGAGAAGTAGATGCCAGCAGATGGACAGCAGCAGAAACATCCTGATGGAAGTATTTGGATTTATGATTCGGATAAAAGGGGATATATAGGGCCGTACTGGTATTCTCCGACCGGACAGCTTGTATTCGGCCAGCAGCAAGCGGCTGCTCCTGCGGCTGACCCCTATGCTTCTTTCTATGGGGTTTATGGGATTGTTCCCGGCTCTCCCCAAGCACAGGTTATTCTTGATGCGATTAAGTTTGACGAGACGGATGGAGAGGGGATAGGCGCTGCGGCGATTTTTGACGCTTATGCTCAGGCATGGCAGACAGGCCCATATGCGCCTAAGCCGCCTACTGGTGGAAGTGGGCTAGCATATTCTTCTACTGCTGCTTCTCAAGCACAGGCAGAGGCGTTTGCTGCGGCAGAAGCAGAAAAGGCGCGGCAGTATCAGGCTGAGCAGGAGAGACTTCAGCGCGAATGGCAGATGGAGCAGGATAGGCTAGCGCGGGAGGAGCAGGCAAGGCAAGCACGTCTTGGCGTTCTTACCGATTTAATCACGAACTTCGCGTCTAATCAGCAGAAGAGTAGGGAGTTGCTCTTTCAACTCGGCCCTGACCCGTTCAAGTTCGCGGCAGGGTTTCAAGGAATGGCGAATCGCGGAACTACTCCACAGCAAGCCTTCTCCAATCAGCTAACAGAGTACTCTGGCCGTCCGCTTCCTACTGTAGACCCAAATGCGCCTAAGGAGTCTATCGACGCGGCGATTAACAAAATCGCACCGGGAGGGATTATCCCCGGACTGCCCGTTCCCGCTGCTCAGTGGGGTTTGGCTAGTGGAGGGACTATTAAGAAGGATAATAAGGGTCAGCCGACGCGGGTAATGGTGGGGGAGAGAGGCCCGGAAATGCTAGAAGTCGATAAGGATAGCGTTAAAGTTATCCCGAATCACCAGCTTCCGATGATTAGTAGGCCGATGTACCATGCGGCAGAAGGAGGGGACTTTACCTTTGATGATGTCAGCATGGCACCGGCAGTCTCCGCTTTGTATCAGGGATTGGGGATGGGAGGGCAGGATATACCAAAGGTTAATACCTTCGAGCATGGGTATACTCTGCCGAATAGTGGGTTGTATAAGACTCTAGGGATTCAACCATCGCTTATCCGCGACCACCAAACAGGTCAAGCATATTGGAGAAACGCACAGGGTCAGCTACAGCCGATTACAAGTCAAGCTGAGTTTGACGCTGCGGGATTTGATTGGGCGGATTTTGCAAACGTCCCAACAAGTGGATTGAGCCAAATGGGGACAATTTCAAATACTATATTTGACGATGCGATGATGAAGGATATACCGCAGGGGCAGACAAACCCTCTCGGCCCTTACGGAAATGTGTTAAATACTACAGCGGGTAAGTTCGCCCTACCTGCACCGATTAAGGTATTGTCGATTCTTCGCCAGATGGAGAGAGATAACCCGTTCTTCTTTAACATGTTGATGGGGGGGTATGAGGATGCAGGTTTCCCCGCTAATACAATCAAGGCGCAAATGGATGAGGGGGCGGTTCAGGGAGTTACGCAGAACACACGGAGATTGATTGGATTTAGGTAGTGCCGTATACACCGCTAAAGGTTAAACAGTCCTCTTCTTATAAAGACTTAGGGAAGTATCAAACGACGCGCCAGCGTATGCAGCGTCTTGGTATGCTACAGGCTCAGCCTAAGCCTAAGCCGAAAGAGAAGAAGCAAGGAGGAGGGGGTTTTTTAGGCACAGGGGTAGGGCCGAATGTTAGTTTAGGAGATGTTGGTGAGCGGATTGGTAATATTGATTTTGAGCAAGCTGCTCGTTCTTCTGTTGGATTATCTGAGGAGCGTGGAAATCGTCCCGGTGGTTCTCCACTTCTTCCCGGTCAGCCCTTTCGTCTAGGTGCCCCCTCCGAACTACAGGGGAGAAGCCCCGCCGAAGCACATCTACAGGAGAGTTTCCGCCCCTACATACCGGAGAGTGCTAATCCTTTATCTCGTATTCCCGGCCCATTAGGGGATGAGGCCGCTAAACTTACCTCTGGTATGACTTCGCCTGCGGCTATTGCAATGACATTAGCTGGTGGCACAGGCGTTCTTCCAGCACTTGGCGGATTTCGTCCTGCTGCTTATAGCGTAGGCGGGGGGATTTTAGGCGGCACAGCGGGTAAGTATGCAGAGAAGGCGGGAGTTGGTAAGTTCCGCATTCCCGGCCCTGTAGGTCTAGACGTAGGGCCAGCGGGAGTTGGAGAGCTATTAGGGGGATTTTATGCGGGGCCAAGAGGTATTCGCCCCAACCTTGGAACGAAAGAAGAGCAGATACTTGGGCTATGGAAGCAACGCCCTCCTAGCGAGTTAAAACCCACTCGTTATATTAACGTGCCCAAAAGCACAGAGGTTTTTCCCACAGAAGCTAATGACTTAGTTGATAGTTTGATGAGATATAAAGCGGGAACCGTCGATATGGATATACGGGTGGCTCCTCCACGCCCCGATATGGGTAAACCGCAGGGGTATATTACAATTGATATACACTCTCGCGGGAAACCCTCTGCCGATAACATGGTTGAGGTATTACATATATCTAGGGAGTTAGCACAGGCAAATCCGGGTTATCGGATTAAAGCTAATGTGGTGAACGATAGGCTTATGGGGACGATGCGAAAGCTAGGATTAAAGGGGGTGGATGTGCCCTCGGCGCGTGACCCATCGAAGTCTATTGGGGCGAATTTTGATTTAAGCTTTGAAGATTTAGATGAAGTATATCAGCGATTGCCAAAAGATACACCCGGTATGGCGGGGCTTGTTGAAGGAGAGGATGCAGGTAGTGCGGCACAGAAGGCTAGAGAGGTATTAGACACAGCCGGAACTTCTCATTGGAGTGCAGGACAGGTAACGTCTCGTGCTATGCGGCAGGGTACGAAGAGTTTAACTCAGGCCGAAAGAAGTACGTTGCTTAACGCCAATGCAGGAGATGCAGAAGCGACGGCAGCACTAGAGGCGTGGTTGGGAATATCAAAGGGTGGGGCGGGACGTGTTACGGACGAAGCGGCGCTACGCCGTGCGTTTGATAATGCTGCTAGCGCGGAACCCCCCACCCCTCGCGGCGTTATGCCAAGTAGAGAAGAACTTGTGGCAGCGTGGGAGGCAGCGGGATACCGCTTTACTCCTGAGACTGTACCAGATTACCTTCCCGGTGGAGCATTGGGCACACAGCCGGGGCTTCTCCCCGATCAACCCGCTCAGCCGGGGCTATCCCCCGGTACAACCGGCGCGATCACCCCAACATCTCAACCTGAACTAATCCCCGGTATGGGCAGGCAAGGAGAGGCAGTAACTCCTCCTCTTTCTAATCCTCCTCCTCTATACCCTACACATGGGGAGCAAGGTTACTTCCCCGGTATGGGAAGTTCTATGGAGTATCAGCCTAGATTCCCAGAAATGGAGCCTCCTCCCACTCCACCGCGTGAAGGGCCGTTTCCTCCCGGTAAAGAGGAAGCTAGAGGAGAGACTATTGGTTTAGGTCTTTACGACGAGCCTACCGAAGATGCTCTACGGGTTATGCAGAATGCTATTGACGGAGAGCCGATTGGAGTTATGGGGCGGCGCACTATCGCTAAATACTTCGGTAAGGATGTGGCGGATAAGTTTAAGAAGGGTAGTGTGCTTGATGAGGTATTAGGCTTACTTAACCTTCCCCGCGCTTTCCTCGCAACAGGAGATGCAAGTGGTACGTACCGTCAAGCAGGACTTCTAAACATTGCTCATCCTGAACTAGCGGCTAGAATGCTTAAAACCCAATGGCGTGCGTTGACCGAAGATGGGGCACTGGCAGTCGAACAGCGCATTGCTAAAGACCCCTACACGCAGAAGATGCTAGATAATGGCCTGCATCTTACGTCGTTCCGTCCGGGAGCAGCATTCGGCGGATTGCCTACAGAGAAATTACAGGAAGAATCATATCTACTTGGAGAGGGCGCAGCGGGAAGATTCGTCCGCAGTAAGCCTATCCTCCGCCAGTCTGAACGTGCCTATGTAACAGGCTTGAATGATGTACGGCACGGGTATGTTAAGAACATTTTGAGTAAATGGGAGGAAGCAGGGGATGCTCGCTTCCACGACCCTAAAGCGTTAAAGTCTCTTATGACGTGGGCAAACCACGCTACAGGAAGAGGCTTGAGTAGTGTACAGCAGAATGCCGCACTCTCCTCAATGAATGCCGTGTTCTTCTCCCCGCGACTTCTCGCCAGCCGCGTACAAACATGGGCAGACTTAGTAACAGAACTTAATAAAGCCGCTCGCGGTCAGTCGAACATATCCCGTTATATTGCTGAGGATATGGCTAAGACCTATTCAGCGGGTATAGCGGCTTTGACGTTCCTCTCTGCAACCGGCGTAGCAAAAACCAACACCGACCCGCGTTCTACACAATTTGGTAAGGCTAAATTCGGCAGCATATCGGTCGATATGTTTGGCGGAAGTACTCCGATGATGCGGTTAATCGCGTTGGGTGGGCCTGCTGCGTTGAAAAAAGGTACGGTACGAACGCAGGCCGGGGAACTTGTCGATGTAAGTTTAACCTCCGCAGTTGAGGATTTCTTGCGGAGTAAACTTTCCCCCGTCGCTGGCGCAGGCGTTGACATATACACAGGGAGAAGCGCGGTAGGAGAGAAAGTCGGAGTCAAGCAGATTCCGCAAGAACTCCTCGCAAACATCGTTCCTTTAATTGCACAGGATACATATGAGGCGGTTAAAGAAGAGGGAATAAAGGGGGCGGCTGTTGCTCCTCTAGCCTTCGTCGGTGGAACGGTGTCTATTTCTCCTAAAACCGCTCGAACTCAATTCCTCGAAACCTTCAAAGAAAAGCACCCTGAGATTAATACCGAGGATAAGAGTCTTGTTAACCTTATAGCAGCGGACGACCCTGAACTCTCTGCTCTACTTGAAAAATCCCGCGCACAGGCGTTGGAACGGGGAAGCGAGTCGGGGGTTACTATGGCAGAAAATGCTGCGTTCTTCAAAGAAAATGAAGATAAGGTTAATCTCCTGTCTCTAGCCAAATCATTAAAAAGTGGTAATGCGGAGGCGGGGCCAGCGTTCGCAGAGGCATATAAAAACTATGAAAAAGGTGTGGTGGAAGTCCTACAGCGGCAGTTTTTTGGTAAAGAATCAGATGCGGCTGTCTCCCCTATCGGCCAAGCATTAGAACAGTATCGTCAAATCGAGCCAGAGTTCCTTCCCGAAGAGAACTCATACGATTGGGAGACATATTTCACAGAGAAGGACAAGGCGTTTGCACGATTAAAGCAACTCAATCCCGACACTGCTCATGCTATCGAAAACAAACTTCGGACAGTAGACCCGACCGTACAACAGGTCGAGCTACAGTTTAAGAACGCCAAGAAGGCCTTTCACACAGCGTTAGGAATGAACAAATGGAAGGATAACATCGCTAATCAAGATATTATCACGCAATTACACAAGGACGCACAGTTTGTCAATCAGCAACTTGCATTAGCAGGTAGACCAAACGCTAGTGTAGGACAGATATGGAAAATGGTTGCTGCGGCAAACCCAAATGTAGACCCACAAACTTTACGCATGGCTAGGAGGTTACGACCGGGAACAAAGTATAGTTTACGCCAGTCAAATCCAGAGCGGGAGCAGTATTTGATAGATAATTACTTGGAGCTATCAGTGTTCTTTCCTACGCTTTATCGCTCAGAAAAGCTATTAAGGAAGATTGGGAAGAAGTATGGGAGAGCGGCGATTAACCGACAATTGCTACAAGTCGCCCCTCAAATCGGCTCAAGACTACCAAATAATCCCACAAATACCGGAAATAGTCAACTACAGTTGACACCAGCATAGAAATAGTTTATACTAAAGATAGGAAGTGTTTATATGACTACACCGGAAGATACGTTTGGACTGCCCAACACCGGAGACGGTACTTTGGCAACAGACGACGACGAGACTCCGGTTCTCTCCGACGAAGATGAATCCGACGAGGAGGAAGAATCTGACGAGGATGAGTCAATCACCTACGAAAGTTGGATGCAGGCTCTCGAAGCCAATCCAGCAATAAAGGAAGCCTACACCACCCGGACAACGGAACGGGAAAAGGAACTTTCGACGGAAATCTACCGCAAGTTCCAATCCGCCATCCAACCAGCCGTTGATAGGTGGAGTCAGAATTCCGCAGCTACGAAGAACGCTCTATCAACCATAGCGAACAACATTCAAAAAGCCGTCGCGGACGGAAACTTGGAAGCTGACGATGTGGCGAGTATTCTGAACAGCAACCAATCCGCGTTGGACGCCTTCAACCAGCAGCAGTTTTGGGAGGGTACGAACTACATCCTGCATACTCTAGGCGCAGCGACCGAGAATGAGTCGTTTGCAAACGAGTTCTTTGGCAGGATGTATGCGATGGCAAGCGGTAAGACAGATGTAGAATTTGCCTCTGATTTACTTTCCGCTATTGTAGACCCTGCCGTAATAGCTAAGGTTAAAGAAGCGGAAGATGCGGCTTACGCTAGAGGTTTGCAGGATGGCGGGAAGGTTAAGGCAGAAACCATTAAAGCAGAGACTAGAAGTGGTAAAGGCCCAGACCTAAACCCGAAGAAGAGTAGAACCGCAAAGCCTAAGTACACAATGGAACAACTAAAGAAAATGACGAGAGAAGAGATACTACAAATCCCTCGTGAAGACAGGGAAAGTGGTGCATTTCTCGCCTAACAGAAAGATTAGCACATGACGATTGATAATTTTATCCCGACCTTGTGGTCTGCGTCGTTGCTGGAAAACCTTAATGATGCTCATGTTTATGCTCCGCTTCTGAACACGGACTATGAAGGTGAGATTTCCGGGCAGGGTGATACCGTCAAGATTAACGCAATCGGTAGGGTGAGTGTTGGAACTTACGTGAAGAACGTAACCTCCATCTCCCCTGAGACGCTTGACGGTGGTCAGCAAGTCCTTACAATCACCGAGGCGGATTACTTCGCCTTCGAGATTGACGACATTGATAAGGCACAGCAAAAGCCGAAACTGATGTCTGCTGCAATGAAGGAAGCTGCGTGGGCTATGTCCGACGAAGTTGACGTATTCATTGCAACGATGTTGGAAGCTGGCGTAGCAACCGCAGCCCCCGACAACACACTAACCGCCGTTACCGTTGGTACTGGCGCAGCCGACGACGACGCCTACGAAACCCTCGTAGACCTACAGGTTAAGCTAACGGAATCCAATATTCCGCGAGCAGGCCGATGGGTAGTCGTCCCCCCGTGGTATCACGGTTTGCTTCTGAAAGACCCCCGGTTCGTTTCGTTCGGCACCAGCCCCAACCTTGGGGTTTTGAAGAACGGGCAGATTGGGCAGGCCGCAGGATTCACCATTGTCGAATCCAATAACGTCCCCGTTTCCGGTGCAGCCTATACGGTTATCGCTGGATACAAGGGAGCGGCTACCTTTGCAGAGCAGATTGACGACCCCGAAGCATACCGCCCCGAAACAGCGTTCTCGGACGCCGTTAAGGGTCTGCATGTATACGGGGCTAAGGTTACGCGCCCGTACGGTTTGGCCTCAGTAGTGGCGACGGCGGCATAAGGAGAGTATAGAACATGGCAACTACAGCACTCCCCGTTGTTACCCTCGTCCACAACACGCCTTCGGCTGACCTTCTCGATGCGAACGGTGTTGCAGCTACGACTCCCGCCGATGGGTGGGTGATTGCCGCTGCTGGCATTGAAGGTGGAAGACTCCTGATTAAGCTACTCGCAGACGCCACTGGCGACACTGTGACGTTTCTTGCAGGAGACAACCCCCCCTCTCATCGAAAGGGTCTAGGCAACTTGGCCGTTGTACTAGCCGCATCGGATGTCCGCTACCTTGTTCTTGAATCAGGTCGTTTCCTACAGGACGACGGCACGATTCTCGCAACTTGTACGGATGCCGGTACGACTCTACACGCCTTCTTGCTGCCTAAGACGTAACAAAAAAATCCAGTGACGGTTGGGCAACTCCGCTAGTGGGGAAGGGGGTGATTCTTCTAATCCTACTAGCGGGGCCAAGCCCTACACAGGAGGTTTGAAATCGGATACCTAGACCAAGTACGACCCGCCGAAATTTTCGGCAAAGAAATGCACTTCCGCCATATCGGAATTGCTGCATATACGAAATCGAAAGCAGGGGCTAAGACAGGTACAGCTATCACAGGTGGTGTGGTTGAATCTGAAATAGTCACAGGGGGTCAGACATTAGTCCTCACCCTAACGAATGGAGAGTGGATTCGCTCTGGGCTGTTTAACGCCCAACGAGCGAACATCATCGCTGGCATTGACTCTGCTCAGGCTGAGGCTGCTGGCTTTGACGCACGTAAGGCTACCATCCTTCCCGTCACAGCCGTTGTACGTACCAGCGATACCGTAGTCACCATCACACTTGTTGCTGATGCTGGCTATGTAATTACCGCAAACGAAACTATTACGGTTACGGTTCCTGCCTCTGCCATTGACGGGCAATTCCAGCCTCTCAGCATGGGCACATTTGTAATCACGGCGAACGCATAATGCCTCCAAGGTTTCGCGTAGCCTATCCTAGAGAACATGTATTACGCCCACAGGAATGGGCTGATTCCGCAGGCACAGACTTCTGGCTGGTCGCTGGCCCCGGTGGTATGCTTACTGCTACTACTATCCAAGAGCTAGCGGACTATGGTTGGACAGCCACCGCCCTTACCTTCACAGCCGCCTCTGGTGCGGATTTTCTTAGTTCTGCCGATGTAGGTGTACCGAACACTATCGACTTCGGCGCATCAGGAGACTTGCTAAAATCCCCCGCAATCTTTGGTGATTATAACCATGGATTGCTGGCGGCACAGCTATTAAAAAAGCGACCGACTAAGCTAGTAACGGAGTGTTATGCACAATTCAGTGTTGCGACAGCGAATGAACCGACTTCTGGATTTGGTCTGGTCGAAGATGGCGGGACTCCTGCTACAGCCGCAGACCATATGGCGTTCATTTCTACAAACGGAACAAACTTCCTCTGCGCCAGTGGTGCCGCCTCAGATACCGGAGCCTTAGACGACTCCCTCTTCCATAAGTTCAAGACTATCGTGCGTAATACCGACAGCCTTGTTGAATGGTATATTGACGATGTTAGTCAGGGAACGCTAGCGGTTCAAGCCGACGAATGGCCTGTGTCGTTTGGCGCACACGTTCTAACCACTAACCGCCTTCAACTAGCATGGGCGCATATCTACTATGACTACTAAGGAGAGCTATGCCATCAGTAACTAGAAACACGATGCGGAAAGAGTTGATGGAACGGCTCTACGCTACCGAAGATGTACTCTACGGTACACTAGACGGGTCTGATACTGACACCGCTACCGCAAACGAATGGGTAAGCACAATGCTTACCTCGACAAACCTCGTCGGTGCGTGGTTGTTTGTTGACGACACTACAGACGACTTGGCACCGGAGGGAGAGTCTCGTAGGATTATCTCGTACAACCCCGCAGCGGGAAGTGTCGATGTAGACCCTGTGTTTACTGCCGCACTTGCAGCGGGTGATACCTACGAGATTCACTATGCCGTTCATCCAGATAGATTGAACGAAGCCCTACAGTGGGCAGTAACAACTGGTACGCTCTGGGCGAACGCCGGTTGGACTGACGACATTGCCGCCGCAGTAATCCCCGATAAGGATATATTCAAAGAAGGGGCGCTATACCGTATCAAGCAGGGATTGGTTCGCCGCGCTACCGGCAGTTTGAAGAATGAACTCCAAGACCAAATCAACCAACATAAGGAAGCGTTTGATAATGGCTTGGCACTGCTTGGGTATAGGAAGCCGCGCTCTGGTTCTACTCAGCAAGAGAGATTCGGGAGGGTCTAGTAAATGGCATGGGCGCAGGCAAACCTAGTTAATGTACGACAGGAAGTAATCAAACGCCTCTATACGGAGGAGGATATTATCCTTGGAACCGCTAGTTCTGGGTCAACCTCGACAATCGTGGACGTGGGAAGTACTGACGGAGTACATCTCGAATCAGGAATTCTTTCAAATCGCAACTTTATTGGAGCCTACGTGTATGTTCCGGCTGTGGCAGACCCCAAATGGAGCCGTGTTACTACTTACGACCCCGCATCAGGGACTCTTACATTCTCCCCCCTCCTAGGGGCGACCGCTGGTACAAACCCTTATGAAATCCACTACAAACTCCATCCTGAGCGAATAAATCAATTCATTAAAGATAGGGCGAGGATTGGTTCACGTCAGGCGCTTGACACAATCGCAGAAGCTACGGCTATCAACATGGACTTTAACGTCCTATCAGAAGGAACACTAGCGGATGCTAAGCGAGCTATCGCCAAGCGGTATCCTAGTGGCGACCCGGAGCGCGTACGCCTACTCGCAGAAGCGGATGAGCATGAGGCTATGTGGCAGGAAGGCTTAGTTCTACACGGGTATGGCGAAAGTTGGTTTACTCCAAAGAGTGCTATGGAGGAAACAGAGGCTAACTCAGTGATAGTTCCAGCACAGAGGAGCGGTTCGACTCCCGGCGTAGGTAGGTAGCCAATGCCGAGTGTTAACACTGGTACGGCTATTAGACGGGCCATCCTAGACGAACTCTATCCTCTGGATACTTGGCGTTACGGAAGCCTAGCACATACAGCAATAACCACGACCACCCTTACCGAACCAAGGTTGGCCTATACTATGCTGCACCCGCAGCGGTTCATTGGTGCATGGCTTTATCACCAGAACGGTGCATCTACGGATATAACCCGTATCACACAATACAATCACACAACCGGAGCCTTCACGCTCGCTCCCGCCATTACCGACCCAACTTCCGGGACAAGCAACTACGAGATTCATTATGAACTTGCCCCCGATGAGTTCCTATCTGCCCTTTCAGCAGTACACCAATCCATCTATGTACCAGAGATTGCTCCCCTGTCAGAATCCTTCGATGAGTCTAGTGCGGAATTTGACGGTATTGGACAGTGGGTTAATGAAGCCGATGCGGTAATTTCTGTAACACAGAATATTCTAGCCGAGAATCAGCGCCGCGCCCTTGGCCGCTATCGTATATCCTTTACCACAGATACCGGAGCTACAGCATCTCAGGTAGCTACTCCCGCAATCTCTGTTAAGCCATTAAAGAACTACCTCATCTCAATTCCAATATCTGCCGAACCCGGCCCTGACCCTCTAGCTGCAACCATCTCTCTTATAAATGCGGATACCAACGTACAGATAAAAGCCTTAAGTGTACCTTTCTACGCTGAGGCAGGCTCTTATCGGCCCGGTTGGTATGAGGCAAGATGGATACAGACGATACCCGCCGATTGCGATGCAGTAAAGGTGCGTGTTCAAGGCGATAATAATTTCTCTGTTATACTTCTTAACCACGCATCCATACTGGAAATTGAGAGCGAGTCTTTTGTCTCTCCCGTTAACGTACAGAATCCCCATGATATTCTTGCGGTGATGGAATTACCTGTCGGTGATAGTGTTGTGGGTTTTCCCGACGTGTATCATTACTACACCGAAGAATTGGTTAAGAGGGCGTTCCATACCAACGACCACCGAGAGGGGCGGTGGAGTGAAATTGTTGTACCTGATGGAGTTAGTTTCTCCCCCCTGTATGTGGAGTTCCTCCGCAGTTTAGGCCCGTTCACGGTCGATACACAAAGCACCATTGCGGACTTGGATGTATTAGTATACGGTACTCTGGCTAGGCTGTACAAGAAAATGGGACGTGCTAGTGATGCGAGACAAGCTGCTAGTGTGTTTGACCAACTCCTTACCCGCCGTATGAATATACCACCTGTGTATATTAGAGAATCCGCAACTGAGAGGATTTACATTACGTAAATGACTTACGGTAAGCAGGTTCAATTTACGATAAACGGCGTGAACTATCCCATCGCTGTATCTCAGGAGGGGATGGAGTTCGGCGTCGTCGGCGTTGGCGAAGCACTTACCCGTGTTTGGAACAACTGGCAAGATGGTGCAGGATATACCTTTGAAGAAGAAGGGGTAAATGGGTATTACTATATTGACGACCTTGATGCAACGTCGAAGGGAAGAATTCGTCACGCCCCGGACTTAACGGCAACAGCCCTCCGTGCAAACTCCACTACAGGGTTTGGGTACTTTTTTGAGATAGTCCATTCGGGCGGCACGAAATTTATGGGTTTGGTGGATGGGGATAGAATCTACGTCTACTCTTTTGACGGTGCGACTCTTCATCTCAATACGCAAGTAGCAACCGCTGTATTCGGACGGCCTGTATTCTGGCAGGGTTTTTGGTATCTTCCTGCCGGTAACGCTGTAGCTGCAAGAAAGATGTCGGCAGTTAGCAACCCGCCCGTGGCAGGAGATTTTGTAGCTGTAACCGACTCTTGGAAAGCAAACCATATGTGTACGCTTCAACAAGGAGATACGGGCAAGGTGGTTCGTGCTTTTGTTGAAACCGGCAGCAAAGCCAATGCAATTGATTTATCCGCTACGACGGGGGATATTACGACCGCCTCATGGATTGATGGTGGAACAGTAGGAGATACTTCCACCGCTATTAATGATTTAGTAGAAACACAGGGGTTACTCTACGTCGCTAAGGAAGATAACCTTTACGAGTATGACTCGGATAGCATTGCTCGTCCTATTATACCTTTCTTGAGCCGTTCATCTGTTGATACGGATAACGGAAAATATACTTCCGCCTTCGGGGATATTATTTTCTACCCTACTAAGGATGGACTATGGCGGTACAAGATTGGAGCAGATGCGAGTATTGCCGGTTTGGACGGCATGCGGTCGTATACCGAAGGGCCGGGAGCGGGACTAGCTCCACCGATTCGTGGACGACCCTACGGAGGTATTGCCGCCAATAAGTGGATATATCAGTTGTATGATGCGGGGTCAATTTTACTCCTAATGGAGCCTACACCTGATGGCCCTGCGGAGTTTGTCAATCACATCATCCTTGCTTGGTCGGCAAAGAAGGGACTGGTGATAGACTCCGCTAATAAACTGTGGGCGAAAGAAGCATCGAGTGGGAGCGTAACGGAGACGATAGTAACGCTTGGGAACGATGCGGGGTTGGAAGACGCTGCTAGGGATGATGGTTTGTTTGGTTCGATTATCCTGAGCGGAACATATTTAGATAAACCCGGTATGGCGAAGCAACTCCGGGCCTTTCGTATTCTTACATCCGGTGGAACCGTCGATATGACATTAAAGGTTGTACGGGATTTCGGTGCATTGGATACAATTGGTTCTATATCTGCGGCAGGACTAACCACGGTGTTGTTCACTCCCGGCACAAACGATACTGCGGATATTGTGTTCCCGGTTATTGTACTTAATGCAGCGGGTTCGTCCAGCCAAGAAGTACATGAACTCACTCTCGAAACAAAGCGCCCGTTTATCTACCGTGTCCTAATCCCATGTGATAACGATGTGCTACATATGTTTGGATTGGAAGAGGAGCAGGCTTGGCAGAACCTCGGCAGACTCCTTGACGCGGGGTTCTATGAGATAGAACAATTCGACCAGACCGTCACTGCTGGTAACGCCGTGGGTTGGAGCGGGGAAGTTAAATCCGTTACACATACCACGTACTCAACCGCTAACGGAAGCATAGGGCGAGCTATTGAATTACTTATACATCGCTATACGGTAGATTAAAATGGCAGAGTCCATACTAGCACTAAAGAAACGTATAGCTAAACTTGAATCCTCTATCCGCAACGAACACAAACATGCGGGTATTGGCAATATGCCCATGCGAGCGAAACAGGCTGGCATAGAAGGGCATCTTCACGACCTACAGAATCACTTAAATTATCCCGCCGCTGGAAATGGCGGCACTCTGGACGACGCTTATGACTTTGGAGGAGCAGGAGCAGGCCGGACTATCACAGTTGATTCCGGCGCTGTTCTTCTTCAAGAATCAACACAAGCAGACGCCAACTCACTCCTAGAGATTGTTCGGGGGCTTGTCACTGAGTTTGCTGTTGACCTTAGAATATCTACGGATACTTCTCCACGTCTCAGGATTCTCGCTGATGGTACGCTATTCTGGGGACGTGGCGCTGGTGCAGCACAGGATGCTAAGCTATCCAGCCCCCTAGCCAACATACTAGAAGTTGCTTCTGGCGACACCCTCAACGTAGATACTATATCTGAGACTACCTCCACTCATGGAGTGTGGATTGACAAGCTACTCAGTCTACGAAACTTCCTCCATTGGAATCAAGACGCAGCAACCATAGATGCAACATTCAATCTCACCGGATGGGATGGTGTCTCTCCGTGGATTGAGATTAACGACACCGGAGCAGGTGGAGGAACTCTAGAGGAGATTACCTCTACAGTAACTTCCGGTGCAATGATAGTTGTCACCGCTACTTCGGATAAGACTATCACCCTCAAGCACGACGCTGCTGCGGGTAATATCTCCTGTATTGGCGCTGCGGATATTACCTTACAAAACACTACCGACCACTCCACTGCTGAGTTTGCTATTCTCTTCCGGCACAGGTCTAGCCGCTGGATAGCTATGAAGGGTGGCGGGGCCGCAGCAGGTGGTTCTGCCCATGTTATTTACGAAGATGCTGTTGCTCTAACTGCACGAGCTAATCTTAAATTTATCGACACAGATGCAGTAGTAGCAACAGACTCAATCCCAGATACACTTATTACCCTACAAGGCTATGCCTTCTTAACTGGTAGAGCGTCGGCGCAGACACTTACAGGTGGTACGGCGGCTAACGCATCACTGACGTTGCGCGGCACGTCGAGCGGCACGAACACCAACTCGCAGGTTATCATCCTCAACTCAGACCTGAGGATGACATCGGGGCGGTTCATACAGGACAACACGAACGCGGACAGGATGCACTTCGATTCCGTAGAGCCGCACGTCTACATCCTCGGCAGCTTGCAGATAGACGGGACAACGACGAGTCCCAGTCAGGCACTTTACATCGGAGCGGGAACCGGCACGGCGTTGGGACTCGGTATCTACTGGCCTGCCACAACATCTGCGGGTTCGATAACAGGGCTGGCAATTAATGCACAGACTACTTTTTCGGGCAACAACTGTGTATTCATCGGCCTCCAATCCTCGCCGTTGATGCAGCTAGCGACAGCGACAACGGGTCACACCTTAAGAGGGCTCAGCTTCGTAGCCTCCGTCGCCACCACCGCCGCTGTATCTGTTACATGGAACGAGGTAACAGGGTGCTATGCCGGTGCCACCGTGCAGGCTCTCGGCAACAGCTTCGTCGCCAACGTTAGTACACTCAATGGCCTCTTTGTTCCCTTTTCCCTTACAGTATCTGGCACGGGCACCATCAACGTCACGGCGATGAATGGCATCTTCATCCAGCATTGGGTTGCGGCGACGGCGAAAACCATAACGACGTACAAGGGTATACATCTTGAAGCCGGACAGCACACGGGCGTAACTAACTATTACCCGCTTTATATTAGTGGGGTGGACTCCACAACTCAAGGCAGCATCCACCACAACAGCCTACAACTCGGCTCAACTACCCGTTCCTTTGCCGGTGGCGACCCGGTGTTGGGAATCACGGATGCACGGACAGTACCCACGGCAGACCCAAATGGTGGACTCGTTGTATTCTCCGAGACTCAATCACTGAAAGAGCAAGGACGGCTTGCAGTCAAGCTCCCCTATCAAAAAGGCGTGGACGCCGAAACTAACACCACTGCCATTACCGCCATTTCTGAGACGGCGTTTGCGCCCGTGTTCAACTTCCCGGCGAACTCAGTTAAGGCAGGAGATGTGTACCGCCTGACAATGAAGGGGGTATTCACCACTGATGCGGGTAACGATGCCTTACATGTACGCATAAGATGGGGAGGCGTGGCAGGAACGGCTCTATGGAGTAGTCTTAACGGCTCGTTGCTGGCAAATCTTACTAACCGCTATTGGGAATTAGAGGTAATGATTCACGTTGTCACTGTCGGCGCAACCGGAACCTTTGAAGTACAGGGCCGGTTCACCTATGTCAACGTGTCAACCGGCCTCACTATGCAGTCTCGCAGCGACGGCAACACAGCAACGATTACGGTTGACACAACAGCAGCCAAAGACTTGGTTGGCACGGCTATCTGGGCAGCAACAGGAAATTCAATCACCCCTCGTCAGTGGCTCTTAGAGCAGGTATATGCAGGAGTATAAGAATGGCTAGAACAATAACCTTTACAGATATCACGATGGATAGGGCCTACCGCATTGTCCAAGACCCTGAGACGGGTGAGGTCTTTGCCCATATCTCTGGCACCTTTGTAAACGCAGAGGGATTTACACTAAAGGCTAGCACACGAATAGGGCCGCTCACAGGAACGCCCCTAAATCGTGCAGCTAGCCTATTTAGTGACCTAAAGGATTTGTATAAACTACAAGAGGGTATTTAATCCTTGCGGGAACGCCGCCTTTCAGCGCGATTAGGCGTAGAAGTGACGTTATCTAAGCGTCTATCAATCTCCTCCATACGCCACACGCAGTCCCTAAGAACACTCATCTGTCTATCTAACGCCACCTTACGGTCGTCTTCATTTAGCTCTGGCGTGTCACTTGTCAGGTCATAGTCGGCCACCAGAGAAGAAAGGGTTTTCTGTAGCTGATTTCTTCCCTGCTGTAACGCCTCTATGTATCCCTGCGGGTCGATAAGCTGGCGAATATCATCAATAGTCTTTACTACCATTATTCCGTCAACTCAAATCCATCAGAGAAGACATCCTCCAAGGTCTTGCCTTCCTTCTTCTTTGCCGCCTTTTTCTTAGGCGCTTCCTCTACAATCTCCTCCACTACAATCTCCTCCACTACTGCAATACCGTCTCGGTGGTGCTTTCCGTGTGGCTGTGGGGGGGTTCTTTGGCTCTTACTCATTACGGTAATACTCCTATCTTAGTCACTACGTTTGCTTGTATTGTACCATTTTCATAGTCTCTCTGGTAACACCCACTACCACAGCTAGAGCGTGGGCCTAGCGGCTCACCATAATCGCTGCTCCATAGAGTACTGAATGCGCTACCTTGTCCGTCGTGTGATGGTGTGCTATAGAAATCCCCACTTTCCCTTGCTATAAGATACATTGCTAGGCCGAACTCATCCTGCGCCGCAGTGTAGTCGGTATAACTATTATCCGCTCTACGTTCAAAGTCTAGCACTGCTGTTCCAAGACCGTGTAACCTATCCAAGTAGGCTAGATAATCCTCCGCCCCGCTAACTGTATTACATCCATGCCTACACTGTATCCAGCCAAACTCTATCTCAACAGCATCAGGCGCGGCCCAGAACCTATCAGCATTAGTACCATCTAAAGCCTTTAAGCTATTCCATGTTGTGTATTGGCTGTTCAGAATCAGCGGCCCATCGACCTCGTTCTGCATCCGCTCGGCCAGCGTTGCCCACGCCGCCAACCAATCCGCATTCGACACCACCGGCGTACCCTGACAGTCACTAGCATGGGGTAGGTATGCCTCCGCCACATCAATGTAAATCCCGTCGAATGCGCTCTCAGCCACTAATGCTTGTAGCTTAGCGATAATCTCGTTCTGCACATCCGCTTGTGTTACATCCGCCAGATACCGCTGACTGTTATCATCCGGGCCAAACCCATTCTGATAACATACACCGCTTGACGCCTGTAAAATATCTGAACAGTCTGTCCCCGGCTGCTCCCCTTCACACTCTGGCGTACAAAATTCATCATTCAAGCCACATATCTTAGTACTATCCTGATAAACGTACGTCGTTCCATTAAAGGCATTGCCATACTCTCGACAAATGCCACAATCAAAAGTATTAATCGCCTCGTAGTTGGTGTTCATCATTGCCGCCCCCGCTGTGGGGTTAGCATCCCACTGCGCGTCGAAGTCCAACATCTTCGACATATACCTTACCTGTGTATCACACCAGCTAAAGTTCAACATAACATGAATCAAATCTTGAATGTTAATCCAGTTATAGGGTGGGTCTATTGTACCCAAATCTCCGGGGCCGGGTACAACATCCCACCTTACATCATAGTTAGGGTGGCCCGGTGCTGTCTCCAACCTTCGGATAGGCGCAATAAACGATGTAACATCTAGGATGCTTACTTGTCTATCGTTAGTTAAATCCAAGGGACAGGAGGAATCGAACCCTTTAGTCTGGGTATCATTTGAGCAAGCTATAGCTAGTATAGAAAACAGCAATAGCAACACCCCTCCCGCAATCCATTTCTTCAAAGCAATCTCCCTCTTAAAACCATCTCACCGGAGTTTGCGCTAGATTTCTATGCGGAGCCAACTCCTTAAACACCCGCTCTAGTTCCACTACATCCTTCTGACAGTGTTTGATAATATAATTCAGCGCATCTGCATCCCCCCTTAATGCTCGTAGCCATATTTGTCCGACGATGCTATCCTTCTTTGTCTTCCCAAAAAGGAAATCCCCTACACTAGCAAGCCGATTACTATGCAGCTTCAACTTCCAGCGGGAAGTATAGTACATATCGACGTGTCGCGCATAACCAAGCGTTGGCACACCTGCGGCTATCGCCCTCGTAGTAGTAAACGGCATGTCATACCCTGTACCATACCACGTCACAATATAATCATACTTACGTAGCTCTTCGATAATATCAGGAACGATTGTCTCGTCCCCCGCCACACCTTCAATAGCGAAGGTCTTAGTCTTACCCCCGACCGGCTTGATACAAGCACACAGCATAGCCCCAAAATCAGCGTCAAGCTGTGTAGCTTCAATATCAAAGATAGCAAAGGATTTGTTTTTCAAAATCCATGCGTCTTTAGCTTTGTTTCTTTCCGCCCTTGCCTGCTTGCGGTGTTCTTCTAACTCCCATGCAGTTTCATCATAGATTCTAAGCGGGGTAGCAAGCCTCTTTACACTGTTCTCCTGCTTCCGCTTACACTTACAATCCTTACAATACTTCGCATTATGTACTGTTGAATCAACCTCATGGCAATTGTCGTAAACACATCTCATTAAAAACCTCGCTGATTAACCATGATTGCTGTGTCCAATGCATCCTTCAAATTATGTGCGGCGTACGGCGTCTTTACCTGCACGTTGTACGGCCAGCACATCTTCACAACAATCAGCCCTGCCTCAATCGCTGGCTTAATGTGTTTAGGAGAATCATCAACAAGAACACGTATCCCCAAATCATTACAAAGATGCCCCTTTTCCTCTCCGCTCTTTACTCTCACCACAAGCGGTTCCTTTATACCATTAAATTCCAACCACTTAACTGTCTGGAACCACGGCTCTACTCCATCCCGCCGCGTCATAAACACGACGTTATTCCTATGTATGTCCCGCAGGAAATTCATTTGGAAAGGCCAGAGAGGTTTCAGTGTAAACCAAAACCTGTCGCTCTCCATAATCCGTTCCCAAACATTGTCGTTTAATTCCTCGGTATATCCTTCCTTCCAGTACCAATCCCGAAAGTCCCACGATAGTACCCGCTGGTAGTCACTTACAATAGGCGCTTCGGGGTTAACCCTCCCCGCCATCCGTGTATATCCCTCAGTGAAGTTCGCAAGAACTCCATCCATATCAACTGCTATCATGCGTGTTCATCTTCCCACAACACCCGACAGATAGCAGCATAGACCCCTATATCATCGAAGCTATCCACCACTCCCTCATTTGCCAGTGTCCCTGTCTGTGCGTACGTCTGCAATCTGCTTATCTTATCACAGAGGCGAATCAATGCCGCCCTCCACGGCTCGACGCCGAATAGCTTACTCTGTCTGAGGTTGGCAAAGGGGTCGTCCCCGCTACCATAGTCTGCCTGCTTCCGGTCGTGCAGGTCGCCCCACTCACCGAGAATATCATGGAAGCGTTCAGACGCCGGATGCCTCTTCGGAGTGGAGAGATAAGGAATATAATGATTTACTTCCATTATGTCGCCGTTAGCGCGTCGTATAGCTTCTTCTTCATTGTCTCCCCCAAACCCTCCACCTTTATAGCCTTCCACTGGCTCGGTGATAGGGAGGAAAGTTCCTTGATACTCCACTCCGAGAGGCTCTGTGCCCTTGTAATCCCTAGCCCCGGAACAAGTGCAGCCAGTGCCTCTGCACGGCCCGTCTCTGTCCCTGTCCATAGTAACTGCCTCTTCCTTCGGGGTTTCAGATGGCCCTTCCTCTGACTCCAATTGTACAAAAGGCGGATGCGTTCGCCTAAACCATTCCCAATACACGTCGTCAGGTAAATCCCCGCCATCTGCCACGAGAGCAGATAGTCGTCTATACCATCTCTCGTCCACTGTATCGGGCACTGCATCCTTTTCAAGTGGGCTATCTGTGCCGCAGCATCCCCCTGTACTAGCAGAATAGGAATTGGATATGTCTCCACCATTCGCTGCAATTGCTCCATCAAACGAGTACTTGGCGGTAAACTGTTCAATAAGTCGTTTGCTTCTTTCCTCTCCACTCCCACTACACATTCAAATCCTCCACTGTACCATACTATATCCCCTGTCTCCATCTTCTTCTCTATCACCGGAACGTGGGGGAGAGCCTTCTGTATCGCCTCAACAGTCGGCTTCTCCCCCCTTGTATCGACGATGATAGGGTAGACTATACTAGTCTTGCTAGTCACAACAAGTAATCACAAACCCACACGTCATACAGATATACTTCCCGCCCGAACTCAGCCGCATTAAATTACCGCAACACCAACAACACATTACAGCGCCAATCTCAACACACTATCATCAGTACGGAAGGACACAACATCCCCCGCCATCATGTTAAGCTGAGCAATGGCGTTCTTGTAGCCCTTAACTTCAAGAGCAGGCTTAGTTGGAGGACGATTCTGATAGCCTAGACCCACTTCGACACCGCGTTCGATTTGGTCGAGAGCTATCTTTGTAGCCTTCTTCTGCCACGCTGCTAGTTTATCAGGATAACCCGCCTGCTCGGCCAAAAACTTCTGCTGTTCCCGTTCAATCTTAACCTCTAATGCTTGAATAAGCATAGCCTTATTAAACTTCTGTGCTGTTGCCATTGTTATATTCCTTTCCAATCACCATGCGATAAAGCATATCGAACGTAACATCCGCTAAGTCCAGCCCTAGCAGACTCTCCTTCAACTTGCTCGTTACAATCTTACTCATATGCGTCCGCTTATCCGGCACCGTAACCACATTCACCTTACCCACTCCTGCTTCTACCTGCGCCTTCTCTGTCGGCACCGCAATCTCAGGACAGTGAACGTAGAGTTCCGTGTTTAGCCAACTCCTTGTATCTCCGAATCCTTTTCTATCCATTCCATCAGTCTTAGTCTTTGCTCCTGCCCATACAGGTGACGCGGTGGTACTAACGCAGACCTGTATACCACTCCGTGCCAGTCTTTGATAGTGGGTGTTAAAGTAGTTATTAACCCCTGCATGGTCGCGCGGCATAGCGTCCTCTGGAAGAAGCGCCGTCCGAACAATGGACAGAAAACGGTTCTCTCCGTCCAAGAAAAATCCTTTACACTGAGCGATGGCTGTGCGTACAGCCGCGTCAAACTGTAAGAGTAATCCCTGTGCGGCAGAAGGAGAGAGAGTATCCAAATCAACCTGTATAGGAACATAATACAACTCCTTCGTGTTGGGTAACTTCGCCACTAGACTTCCCGCTGGTCTATCACAGTTAACAAACATCAACGGAGAGGGTAGGCTTAGTCCAACGCTACTCTTCCCCGTACCTTCTAATCCAAACAGACCAATAAACAGAGCATCTTCTTCTTCACCTGTTGGCCTCTGTCCACCTACTAACTTTTCGATGACACTACTCCTTTACCCTGCCTCAATACACGCCGTTTGAATCCGGCAGTACCCACACGGAAACTTATCCTTCAACGGATTAAACTCCCTTCTTACCTGCGAAATATCGTTCACAGTATCCACTAGATACTTCACTTCCTCGCTCCTTATCTTCGCCTCATACTGATTCCCTTCATCCCGTGCAATATACCTCACAAAGAACTCAGGCAAATCCTCCGTTTGTTTACCCCACTGGTGCTGCCCCTGCCGCCACAGCTTATTCGCCGCAGACCAATCCTGCACAGTACAGTGAAGTACCGCTCCCTCGCAGTCCGGCAACCCCATCAGATAACTCTGCATCTGCATGTAGTAGCCGGGGTCGCCTACCTCCACACCCAAACACAGTATCTTTATATACCCGTAGTATCCTAGGAATTTACTATCGACAAGATACGTCTCTCCGTCTTTAGCAAGCCAGTCATACTCACCAGTCATAGGCGTACCCGGAATCTGGAACCTTTCGCCCGTACCCGCTGTTACCTCAAACCCCGCTGCCTCATACACTCTCCGCAAGTACGGCTCTATCCCCTTACCCGCCTCCATCTTGATAATGTTATTATCGGGAGGAAAGTCAGTCGCAGGCATCTTCACACCCACACTCCACTGAGAACGAATACAGCCCCTTACCCCGCTAGGAGAAGGAGCATCATGCGGTGGAGCCTCTCGATATATCTTTTGTATAGCATTACTCAGTCGTAAGTGTAATCCGATTTCATCCATAAAACCTCTTTAACTTTTTAACAAAGGGGTAGGCGGGGGTGGAGAAAGGAGGAAAGCCACGCCCCGCCCTGATGTAGAAATAGACTAGCTGTTGAGGCTAACCGGCTTCAACGTACCATCTCCATTAACCTCCATGGGTAGAAGGTCAACAAGAGAACCATCTGCCGCAGCACCAATGAGATTCACTCCCTTAAATGTCGGCACAGACTTGACAAAGCTATCACCGAGAATAACATCGAAGACCTGAGAGGGTTGCTTGCCCGTCAGAATCTCGACCAGCTTAGCCTCAGTCGCACCATCATCCACAGCCACAGGCGTAGGAGATACCGCCACTCCATCCTCAGAATTCCTGCGAACAAGAATCCTCTTCTCCCCCCTGAACTGGTAGTCCGGCCCTCCAAGATGAGCAATCGGAACATTCACCCACGTCACCCGCTTCCCCTCAACCTTCCGCCCTTCAAAGACGAATACCTGTCCGATAATTTCCTGAGACTTGGGGTTCCCCGGCCATACGGTAAACCCTCCGGGAATACCATCGGCTCGCGGACATTCGCGGAACGCCTTGGCTAGAATCGTCGGACGACTACCGGGGCCGTAAGGCTCTCCCGCATCGTTCTTCCACATCAGGCCAGCACCGCTGTAAGTCCCTGCCTCTGGAATATTCCCATCTTCAAACACAGCGTCAAGCGCCTGTACTTCCAACGCCCACCATGCGTCCGGCACACCCCTTGCAGCAACCACCGCACTGTACTGTTCAGGCACAGTCGTCAGGTGGTTCGCGGTAACTCTACCAACGTGCGTCCGCTTCTGCTCTGGTGCATTTTCTGGGTCATAATTACTAGGGTCGTAACTCAATTAAACCTCCATGAGTTGTAGAATGTGGAAGGATTTCTCTCCTCCCTATTATAGTATAACATATCGCCGCCGCATTGTCCATCCTATTCTTCTTCCGTCGCCGGTCGGCGGCGCTGCATATACCAATTATGTGCTTGGCGGCGGCTCTCTAACACAACTTCCTCTGCATCTGGATACCTAGGTGCTATAGAATCTAACCACTCCTCCTCTTCTATTAGTCTCTTCATTAGTCTGTATTCTTTTTGGCTCGGAGGTTTGAACTTACCCTTCCGATTAAACTGCTTAGCCTTTCCGCAGAATTTACATATACCGAGTAGATACTTAGCCTTAGTCTTATCCGCAGATTGAATAAGCCAATGGTGGTCGCAGTCTGCTATTACCTTCATCGCAGTGCAGCCAGTATATAATCCGGCCAGAGAGGACGGTTAAACTTCAATAGATTCCTCACATTAGAATCCAGAACATACGTCGCTCCCCAATCTGCCTCACTCCGCATAGCCCTACCAATCATCTGAGAAATCTGCATTACTGTCTGCGCTGCATAATCCTTCTTTCCGAATGGCCCATCGTTCATCCGTGCCGACACCAGCGGGTCACCTAGATATGGATAAGGAACCTTTGCGATGATGTTAACCCTGCATTGCTCATTAGGGAAATCCTCTCCTTCGCCAGCAGATGGGCTAAGTAGATACGTGCCTCTAGGGGCAGACCGGAACTGTTCAAATAGTCTCTGTCTATCCTCTCCCTGTTCACCGCAATGTAGTATAACATGTTCCCGGCCCAATGCACTGTAGATTGCGGCGGCTTGGGCATTAGAGTTAACATGTATCATTCCTTTCTGGCCCGGATGCCTAGCCCATACCCCTTTAATATGTTCAGCCATCCGCATGTAATCCGCTTCACTCGTCCGTGCATTCATCGCCACTACCGGCTCGATATAAACAGGCCGTCTATCTACATTAAAGGGTGAGGGTAGGGAGATGAAGCTATACTGCTCCTCTGGTATCCCAAGCATATCAGCGAAGTGCTTCCCTCCGTAGAGAGTACCGCTCAAAAACACAACTTGCTCCGCTCTGATGGGTACATGTGTCAGCTTGGGCCACAGGGGGGAGAAGAACACCGTGCCACCCATAGAGTAGATAATATGTGGCTCCGCACTTTTTGCATACCACAATACACTCCGGGCCTTTCTCCTCATTTTCTGTCGCCACTTCTTATCTCCTACACTCTTATCTAACTCCAACATCTGCAACGCCCTAGCTGCACTCTCGCCCCACAGCGGCAGTGTATCCTCTACCGGCATACTATCTAGTCTCTCCCACTCCTCCCTTCTAACCTGTACCTGAAACAAATCGTCCAGTATATCCCGCAGCCTATGCGCCTCATCACATATCAGCACATCACACTCGCTCACATCCCCGCTGGCAAACATAGTCTCCGCAAAGTAATACGCGTAACTAGTCACCACTAGCGGGTGAGCCTCAGCAATCCCTCTCTGTATATAATAAGGACATATACTTCGCACGGGACAGTTTATCCCATCAGTACACGGTGCATTCGCCGCAGTATCACTATTTGCCTCATCCCATACACAGGGAAAGTTACCCCTTCCCTTCATCGTTACCGCATGTGAGGAGAAGTCTCGCATGTATTGCTGCATGAGGCTGATGGTTCGTGTGAGAATCCTAACCCTAGCACCAGTTTGTTTTTGATGGGCCACGGCGATGAGAGACTTACCCGTCCCTGTCGGACTTTCGATAGCAAGGAATGCTTCTTGCCCCTGCTCCATGTAGTTGAGAACTTCAAGCTGTACGTCTCGAAAACCCGCATCATATCCCTCCAATCCTAGGCTAGAAGGGGTCAGTACGGGAAGCAAGTTCTGCCTGTAAATCTTCTATTAAACTTTCTATTTGAGCTATACCATCCTCGATAGCATAACCCGCCTGCTCCCCATTAACCACCATTAGCGCGTTCCACCCCGCACTCTCCTGCCGCCACAACATCTTAATAATTGCTCGAAGATGGGGAGTTTCAAGTTGACAATAAAGTATCTCCTCTCCTTCTTTAGTTTCCCATGTATCACAGAAACAATCTTCATGCTGGATAGTCAAGAAACTCCTTTACGCAATAAGGAAACAGTGGTTGAATCAACTCTCGTACCGCTATAGCATACTGCGTTATCTCATACTGTGCATCATGTTCTAACCTCTGCGCTAAGAAATGCAACACACTTTGCAAACTCGCCGTCCAATACCACGTAGTATACAAACCATACGCTGGAAGGAAAAGCCTAGCCTGTTCCGCCGAAATACCACTAGCAATAGCCCATGAATAATTGTGTGTAGCCTGTGATTGTATCTTCTCCAACATTAAGTTCAACTCAGGAGTTAAAGGGGTTACTCCCTCCCCTCCCTGTTTATTCTTACCGCTCTGCTTGAACCATACATCAGGAACATAATACTCTGGCATATCATTAACATACCGCCTGCTTACTTCATTCCATCCCTCCATAGTATGATCACTCCCCACTACATACTTCCACCACTGACGCGCCACCATCAAGGGAGCCTTAACCTCAAACGTACATGAGGCGTGGCGAAAGGGAGAGCTATGCCCATGCTCCTTCAAGTAACGTATCAGCTTAACATCACTCTCCCTTATCTTCTCCGTTCTTTTATTATAACTCACCCGCGCCGCATTGACAACAGATACATCACTACCCATGTAGTCTACCAGTCTAACATATCCCTTGTCAAGTACGTCGATAGCTAGGTCTGGGCCTACTTCACCAACCATGTATATTTCCCTAGCTGACTTGTAACCGCCATTTGTAGCATAAGACAACTCCCGCAGTCCACGTTATTTGTACTCGCATGTATGCTGCGATATATATTCTGCAACACTCCGTTGATTAGCATATCATAACGCTGTAAACTTATCTCAACAGGATCAAGAACTTTTATAGTGCGCTCTCTAACCATAAATTCAACGCCTCCTTTTCTCTGCGACTCCTCACACTCCCAATACTATCATTCACTACACTACTATCCGCACACAGTCGCGTCAACCTATGCCTTAGAGTATCGTCCTTGGTTTTACTAACAAACCCCATTAACTCATTCAGTACCTCCCCTACTCTCCGCAAATTCCTATCCTTAATGTAATCATTCAACCTCTTCTCTTGCATATTCAGATACGTTTGGAACATACTCTCTCGCTTAGCCTGTTCCGCTGCGTTCTTCATCTCCCTGTCCCACTCTATCTGCTCCACCACCGCTTGCATTTCCGGGTCGTTTTCGGCTAAAGCAGTCGCTAACTCGTATCCCAACACCACAGCGGCATGTAACATGAGCCTGTGCAATGACGCGCCGTACGGCAGGCTCCTGTGATTCGCTAAGATTTGCAAGTTTTCTCGCAGTCTTGGCGGCATTGGAACGTGGACAGTTGCAGAGTTTCTTTCCTGAGGGAGAGAATGTTCCCCGTACCCTACGTCCATTAACCATGTTAAATCCGCATGAATAGCATCAACCGCTGTTTTAACCGCATCATCCACTATGCCTGCCCCTGCAACCAATCAATACGATGCTGGTCGAATGACGTAGTGTGCGCCATTAAGAAATCTAGTTTACTAGGGAACGTCTGCGTTGCCCCGTTCGGCCATGTAACCGTATAGGGTTCCAGCGTCCACTGCGCCAGCTTTTCCAATGTCTGTGATTGTCGTTCTGTAAGTGCCAATTCATCCTCCGTACTAAAGTAACTATCGCGGAATGTGTTGAGGTCTACCGCCACCCCCTCCAACACTGTTGTATTCTGATACTGCTCCCCCATCAAATCGGCTATCTGCCATAAGCCATAAGGGGAGGTAGGAAAATCTATATCAGGGTTGCTATCATAAAAGGCGTTCCATAGATTCGGAAAACGCGCCTTCCATCGAGGGTCGTTCTTACTAGGTAGGGTATTCCAAAACCACTTCGCAGAATAAAGAGTATTACATATATGCCCCGACTCTATACCTACATGCTGAGCTAACTCCGCCGCTCTCTCGTATGTAGTCCCTGCTATCTCCACATCCATAAACACCCATAGTAAACGTTCCCACTCATCACCGCAGTTTGCTTCGATCTTATTCATTTGAATTGGTAAACTCCACCAATCAGGAGGAGAGGCATTAACATAGGCACACGAAATTAATCCTGCCTCCCTAGCACAGCGTAGATTATTCTCACATACTGCCTTTATCCCCGGATTACCTGCTAACCCCCCCGTCCAAGCACACTGAACAAATACCTCATACCCCTCAGCTTTCCTATTCGCCGCCCACTGTGGAGTAATTTTACTAAACGATACGTCTATCCCCCTCACTCGTACACTACCTCTAACCTATCCACCACACTACACTTCGGTATAAGCATAGGAGTATGCGCTGTCCTAACATCCTTCTGTCCACCAATTGAAGAAGCTAGTACAATCACATCCGCATCCTCATCCAATACAAATCCAATAGACTGACATACCATATCAGCCTTATAATCTGTCAGTATGTCCTCGACATCCGTCCATCCCATCTCTGGTGTGTGTGAATCAATCCACCGCACGTAACTAATATGCATTACTTAGTCTTTTCCCATCTATAACTCACGAACAAGTCTATCTCCATAGGTATTCCCTTAACAACTTCCCTTGCTGCCTTCATCATAGCATAACTAAGCACATCCTTACTATGTTCTACGTCTACCTCATCGACCTCAGTGATAATCTCATCATGGCACTGGTGTATAATATCCTCCCGTGTCTCCTCATAAATATCCATAGCTTCCTTTGTCATATCCCCTACCGTACCTTGAATCGGAGAGTTCTTCGCCTGTCTCTCAGCGTGACTCCTCTTCACAGCATGGTCGCTCCATAAATCCGGCAGCTTCCTCCTTCTCCCATGCATAGTCTCACTGTAACCCAAAGAATATGCTAACTGTACCTGCCTGTCCAACCACTCATTCAATACAGGGTACGCCTGCTCGTGTGCTGCAAAAATCTCCATCGCCACACTCAACGGCATTCCCGTAACCTCGGCTAGTTTCTTCACTCCCCCACCATATAGCTTCTCGAAGTTCGCCGCCTTCGTCGCTACATACTGGCGCTCCGTATAGTCCCTACCATACAACCTCACCGCTAGTTCTTTATGCGGACTCCGCCCATCTTTGAACATCTGTAGTAGGTTCTCATCGCCCGACATTACCGCCGCGACTCTTAACTCCGCTCCGCTGTAATCCGCAATAACAAACTTCTTCCCCGGCCTAGCCCGAATCAACCTCCGCATCGGAGCAGGAAAGTTCTGCCCATCACTCGAAATCCTACCCGTTTCAGTCCCATGAATTTTATATGTAAACTGTATATGCCCCGGCAGTAGCGGCTTTAAATACCGACTCCTCTGTAAAGTAATATCATTCCAATACAAGAGCAGCTTAGCCAACGGATGCTCACACGCTTCAAGCACACTCTTATCCACTGATTGTTTCTTAGTTTTTGTAGTGCGCTTCGGCAGTAATTGTATATGCATTTCTTTGAACGCCTGCCGCACCTGCTCGTCCGAGTTGGGATTCTCTACCCCACTGACCTGCCGTATCCGCTCCCTCAGTACATCTAGCTTAGCCTCTATCCCCTCACTGAGTACCTGTGCCCCTTCCGCATCCGTATCCATGCCAGCAAGCGTACAACGCGCCAGAATGGGTATCAGCGGACGGTCAATACTCTCATACAGATGAGACTGGTATGGCTCTAACGTAAGAGCTTCGTGTAATCTCCACGTCAACACTGCATCTTGTGCCGCGTTCTCAGCCCCGAACCCTAGCTCTTTACTACTTACTCCATGCAATCCAATCCTAGCCGCTGCCCCCTTCAACGACAAATCATCCTCGTCCTTCTCCCACAACTTAATCATCGTATCATGTGGGGGAGAATCGAACGTATACCTATCTCCTAAAACCACCATATCGTAGAGTGCGTGGTGCATGACAGCCACACCCACATGTGTTCTAATCTTTTCGCCAGTATAATCCCTCCAATCTATAACAGTAGCATCAGCCATACCGTTATAATGTCCACTATAATTAAGCACCGCCACTCGTGAGTCTAGACTGTTGGTTTCAGTATCAATAGCCTCACTCAAACTTCGATAAGTAAGCGGCTGTACTGTGTTAAACTTAAACTCTTCTTTAGGGGCAGACTCCCTCCCGCCTGCTGCTAGGGAGAGCATGGCTAGTACCCCACCCACTAGCTCGGCGTATGCTCTGCGACTCCCTCTCTTCCTCATTATGTAAGAGGGGTGGAACATAGCGTAGCACTGTGCTTGCTTCTCTTCCGACCACATCACCCGCCCGTTCCTCTGTGTCTGGCTTCCTTTGAATCCTAGCCAGTCCGTTGCATATTTCCCGCAGCCAATAATAACGCTCGGCTTCCACTTCTCTACCTCCTGTTCTAGCTCCGATAAGCAAGCCGCTAGTTCCTCTTCAGTTGGGTCGTTCCTCTCCGCTGGCGGTACATACTTACACATATTCGAGATATAGTAGTTCTCTATACCTGCCTTATTCATCCACTCCCGCATCAACCGGCCACTCTGCCCTACGATTGGTCTACCTACCACTCCCTCTGTCCTACCCGGACATTGCAGGAGGAGCATAATACCGTTCTGTTTGGGAGTACCTACCCATTCTGCTCCAACGTATACGTTAGTTGGATGTACTACATTTCGCAATTATCGCAACCTTCGTCGTTGCAATCTTCACATATTGGTGGAGTGGGAGGGGACTCGAACCCCTCGTTAGAATCATGCACCTGCGCCACCCCATCCATACCGTACGCCCCCGGTTGTAGACTATATCTATAATGCTTCCTACAATCTTTACAATAACCTCTATCTGAAAGTCTTTTACCGTGTGTAGGACAGGTTGGGTATCTCTCCCAAAATGGCGCACACACCCAACAGTTATCTATAAAGGGATTATGATGCGCTTCTCCAATACAGTCTACCATTATGGCATTACCGAATGTTCTAGCTCCGCTCATTACTATCTCCTCTCACACTAGCAATCCACTTCCCCGGCTGTGTCTCAGTCAGTACCAGCGTACCCTTCGGTGTCTTATCTTCCGGCCATATGTAAGACTCATCGAAAATACCTACAGCCCTCTTAGACTCTGGATATGTAACAAAACTAAAACCCCCTTCTTGCGCCGTCCATGTACCCTCTGGTAGTCTATACGCATGTACATTACGGTAGTTATGTCGGCTCCCTAGTATCACCGCTCTATCCGCACAATATTTTAAGTAATGTCTTACCTTAAACGGTAGATAAGATTTATACTTTTCTTCATTTAATACCCCTGATTCTCTGTCTTTAAGATACTCGAAAGATACATTGGATAACTCCTCTAAATAAAATACCACATCCGGCGAGAACTTCACCTTTACATGAGTTGAACCTAACGTAACCGGCATTCATCCTCCTTATCTCCAAGGATACCATCCTTGACTCTGCCATAATTGATACGCCTTCTCCACATTCCACCCAACCTCAGTACATCTACCCCAAAAATCCGGCCACTTCCCTGCATGTATAGGGTGAATCTGAAACAACCCACACGCACCACTCCCTTGATAATTCCACTTCCACGGCTCTCCTCCACTCTCTCTGTACATATAGTAGAGAGCTACACTGCACGGCCAAGGCATACTACATACAGTAGATTCTATCTCCGTCAGCGGCGGGTAAATTGGAACCCATAACCTGTCAAGTACAGGTTCAGGGGTTGGACTGGGCGATGGAGTAGGCTGTTCTCCTCTAGCAACCACACTCCATTCATATATTCCGTAATAGTCTATGCTATTACTATCCCGCTCTGACGCGCTACATCCTATTAGGAGTAACGCGCAGAGCAAGATAGCTAGACACCGCAGTTATACCTCACGAGTTAGTCCTTCCTTCCTAGAACTAACCCGATCAATGCTACTCCGATAAAGGTACAGACCATCAATCGGGAATCCCAAGTCAGTTACTCACTCCGAAGACTAAGTCCTGACAGGCCTGACAGAGCCCAGAGATCCGGTACTCGTCACGGCTAACGCTGTCTCGGAACGCAATGGCTGGTTTGCCGCAGCCATAGGGCTCGCGGACGCAGACATCGTTCTCGATGGCTGTCGTCCTTCCCGTCATGCTCTCCAGCATGGCCTCCAGTTCTGGTGACTTCTCAGTCGGCGTCCCCATTACGACTCCTTTCCAGCGAGAGTCCACGCAACTGCCGAAAGTATGTGTAGTCCCTCAGTAGATGGCTCCCCCCCAACGGTTGCGCCTTTCGGTAGTGATGCAAGCACACATCCTGCTCATGGTCGTCAGGGAAGGCGATGCAGCCATCGCTCAACCCGATTCGTGCCACGCTCTCGTCAGCGCAGAACCGGCACGGAGGCGCTGCAACACCATGTACGCCGTTCATTTGTCTGCCCCCTGTAAGGCAGCACTTAGCCCACAGCCACACTCCCACTTATCTACGTCGCGCACGGTAAAATCCTTTCATAATCCGTCAACCTGTACCCTATACATCTCACCCGTTTTAGGTCTAACTCTCCCCTCCCCTTATCCACCAACGAGTCCAATCAGGAGTCTTTCCCTACCCCTATTTATAGTATGACATATTCCAAACATGTTGTCAACCCCTTCCACTACCAGAATATGAAAGATTCTTCTCGTACTCCATACTCAACCACTTATCGAGCGAAAGTGCCCGGCGAAACCCTATCCCTGTCACTGCCCCTCCTCTACTTCCCTCATCCTTTCCAAACAACCACGCTAGTATATCATGGTTCTCCTCTCCCGGCGCAGGTATACGCCGTCTATACATCTTCTCCCTCCCACATCGTATACACAATCCCTTCAACTTCTCCTCTAGTACTACATCTGGACTCTGAATTATCTCATAATGAGTACAGTCTTCACACATAAATCTCCTTAAATCTAACAAATCCCGACCTATATTGGGTGAGATGTATAGGGTACACTTTACGCATTATGTATTCATAATGTGTTGAACGGCTGTCGAGAGTGTAGTAGTACTCCTGCGCTTATAAAACTCCGTACCGTTCTCTCCATCCGTCACATGTTCCCATCCAAAACGCCAGTACGCACCGAAGTTATCCGCACACATCGTACAATCCTCATCACTACAGCCAAACGTATCCATGTGAAAGCCGATGTGCCAGCTTTCATACATAGGCGAGTCCGGCCACGGCTCATTCACTCCTTGGTCTGTGAAGGGAGTGCCTATTAGGTTAGGTATAAGAGAAGGAAGGAGATGTACTCTCGGCCCTCCGCCTGTCCTTCCTCTTAGGTACTCATCATCAAACCAATCTGCCCTATTAGTGATATACTTACTACGCGTCTCATCCCACCTAAGACGCTTGGTATTCCCGGTGGTAGCGTAGTTCTTAGCGTAGAAGGGATGCACGTTGTAACCATTATACTTCTCCCACTGAGACGTTCTTACCTCATGGCG